>Ga0207709_10001955_pt1 | contig 13483 bp, 4 predicted proteins | sample KBSM34metaG_FD_184397 | JGI IMG/M metagenome (GOLD analysis project Ga0207709, IMG submission 184397) | Miscanthus rhizosphere microbial communities from Kellogg Biological Station, Michigan, USA - KBS M3-4 metaG (SPAdes) (version 2) | ecosystem: Host-associated > Plants > Roots > Rhizosphere >...
GGCCGAACGAATGTTCCGGTGTTGCACTCGAAGTTGTCGGAAACCACGTGATCTCCCAATCGAGGAATAGTGGCGACCATGGCTGTTCGATCCAAAGAGTCGCTAGACGATGCACGCGTATATTCAACGCGTTCGGTTTACCAAACTTGACTTCATCGAGTGGGAACTTTCGCAGGTCGCCATCCCAGGTCAGATCGTGCTCGAGTCGCTGAGTCCATCGTCGCCATTTGCCAGCGTCCTCGAAGAGCTTGCTTGCGGGCAAAGTCCTTGTTGCCAAATCATTGATTGCCTGTTCGACGATTGAGCCTTCATCGAGCAGCGCTGGCAAAACTTCCGGACACGCGGGAAGATGTTTCTTTGCTGCCGCGGCGATGTCTGCGACACCAGCGGCGGTATTGAATACTTTTGGTTCTTTGACTTTGTCTTCTCTCGTAACGACGACTTCGCCAGTCGTGACGATCTGTTCCGGCAACCGGCAAGGATGCCGGCGTGGAAACTGGTGCTTAGCGGGCCGGCCGCAATCCTTCACAACCACAACCGGATCGGCCGGTAGCCAAAAGCGCGGCGCCGCATCGGATTTGAGATCGAGTTCGCCAGACAAACTCTTCTCTAATCGTTCCTTGAATGAGCCGAGTTCAGTGCGTCGTTCGGCTAGCTTTCCGCGCAGAGTACCGATCTGCTGAGTCAACTCGGCAGCGTCCTTTTCGTCATTCGCCGTAATGCGGTCGCTGAGGCGGTTGCGAGACTTGGCGCACATCTTCCACCAGCGCGCATAGAGATCCGATTGCAACGCCGACATCTCCCGGCTGATCGCGTCAGCTTCGGATTGAACTCGATTGAGCTCGTTCAGTTTGGCGAGTTGATCGGCTGTCGGACGAACCTTGGTTTCGCGGATCGTTTCGTCGGCTTTCTGTGAATACTCGGCCTTGTTTTTAGACGCCGGGCGTAAGTACCAGATCTTTCCGGCGTCTCGAGTAGCAAACCAATTCTCGTGAACAGTCATGTCGCGCGACGTGATGTTCCAGCTCTTAACAAGCGACTCCGTCTGGCGATAGATGACAGCTTCTAAAGCCTTCCATAAGTTCGGCTGCTTTTCCGCTAGAATCGAACCTTCCGCTTCTGCACTGTAAGAACTCGAAACGAGTGACACGAGCGCGTCCTCGGCGTTGTTGCCCACACCAATCGTGAACGACGGCGGCGTGTCTTGCAGCACTCCTTCAACGGCCGGCGAACCTGGATAGCCGAGCATCTGTCCTTTATATGTATTCGCACTCCAGTAATTGATGTGCGCGACCATGCCGTGAAAAACCGAGCGCCGGTTGCGCAATTCGACCGTGCCCGAGTTTGCGTCAACGAACCAGCCTGGCGGATCGATCAGCCAACCCAGCAACTTGTCATCCTCATGCTGCGGCGTCACCGTAACCGCGCTTGCGGCCAGCGGTTCCTGCGCGGGAGTGCGGTACCAACCCAGCACTAAGTAAGTCAGCGTTGTATCGTCGGGAATTTTGTCAGCCCCGCGCAGCTCTTCGAGTTTGTCGTGCCAGGAGAAGATGTTGCGATTCTCGGCGATGAACGCAGTGAACGTTGGCGAGTCGGTTTTCGCGTTACCAAGTGCAGTGATCGGCTCTTCTATTCGTTTGTCTGAAACACTCGCAGTTGCGAAGTCTTGAAAAGGAATTACTTTACCGACCGTTTTGGCTGTGTACTTACTCTCTTCGCAGAAGAGGAGATTACCTCGGTCCTCGCTGACTATCGCGGCGCCATCAACAAACCATGCTCGTGTTTTGACCACGGCATTCTGGTGTGAAAAGCGCACGATCAACCAGTGATCGGGTAAGGCAGGGAAGTCGAGGAGCCCTGGTGTGTAAGCGTGTCGTAAACCCGCCGGCAATATCCAATGTAGATAGACGCCGCGGTCATCGTTGGTCGGAAACGCAGTCGTATCCTTCGGCAGTACCAGTTGCTCCGTTGGAGAACCTGAGTATTTGTGCTCGGCTCCATAAAACGGCATCGGGCCCGGTGGGGTGAGCGTACGCGGCACTTGCTGATAGTCGTATGTCAGTGGCGACCAGCGAAAGTCGCTGGCGGCGTACACTCCTCCTTTGTCGACGGCGGCGGTCTTGTCCTTGAGCTGGCCATCGATGACGAGCGCCTGCACTTTGATCGGGACGATTAGATGGTTTGGGTCCATAACGATTTTTTGTCCACAGATTACGCAGATTATTCATGAACATCTATGTGATCTGTGGATCAACTCTCTTGAATCCAGGCGATCGATTGCTCTTCCGGTTTGCGGATCATTTCGGTTGCCAGTTCGGCTGAGCCGGCGGTGGTCAGTTCAACTTGAAGTTTGGTGATATCAACTACTCCATCGACAGGACCAGCGCGAAGCAGGTTCTTCTTTAACTCGAGAGTCTTTTTCACTTTTCTGGCTTTGAGCGTGCCGTCGCTCGCAACACCAAACGTGAGTCCCTCACGCGGCTCGCGAAACGTGACTTCATCGACCGTGCCGCGCGCCAGGCAAAACAAAACGCCCTCCGCGATCTGATCGAAACGAAGAATCTTCGGCAGTGTTTGATCCTGCGTCGCGGATGTCTTCGCCGTTACTTCAACGCCGGGCCACCCGCTCACCATTCGCGAACGCAACAGAAATCCCGACTTCGGAATATCCATGTAGCTCTCTTTCGGATCCCATTCCGGCTGCTGGCCCAGCAACCGCAGCCGGTACTGGTAGACGATCTTCGACAGCGCCGATTGCAGCTCCAATCTCGACGCCGCGGCTGGATCATCAAGACTGCGCACGGCGATGCTGAATGCTCCATCCACCAACGCGTTTACCCAGTTGTCGTCCAGATGAAAGAAGCGCAGAGACTCGGGCGGAAGCAGCAACTGATGCGGAACAAGATAATGAAACGGTACCGGATAAAGCAGTATCAGGTTCGCGATCCACTCGACCAGATCTTCGGTTAACGCGATCTGTTCCTTCACGAGTTTTGGCTGGTTCGTCGAGATCGGCTGTCTGAATGAAGACCGGTGCGACTCGACAAACTTTTCAATCTCGGCGGCAAACTCGGTCGCGTTCTGACGGCGTTGGACAAACAGGCGCAGTCCTTTTACAAACGCGGGCGACGACAGCGCCAGCAGTCTGCCGAGTTCCCACGCTGCGGCATACGACACATCGACGATGCCGCGGTCCGGATCCAAAATCATTGCTGCGTCTGCTTCTTCGAAAACGTTTGTCGTTACCGCGTCTCTTTTGACAGGCGCTAAAGGTCCGCGATACCAGGCAAACGTTGGCGTACTGTCCAGCGGCTTGTAATCCAGTGGGACGTATCCACGCTTGAGCGCCTGGTCCACGTATGGCGAACCACTACTCACCGCGAGGTTCGCGCCAAACACAGACGAGTTGCTCTTTAAATGCTGCATCAACCCGGGGAACGTGTCGATTCCAGTGGGATCGTTAACGAAGTTCCAACTCGCGAGAGTGATGAGGCGTACACGCGATGCAGGTTGTGCTGCGCTCGGGGCGTCGAGCAAGTAGTTCCAGCCTTCGAGCGAGATCAGATAGACGGTGTTCGCGCCGAGCGGCGCGAAACGGTTTGCTACCAGCACAGAGAACTCGCCGGCAGCAACCATCTCGAGTGGAATCTTGTCGTCGATATCAACGCAGCGGATGTGGGCCAGAAGCGGAAGTTCGGTTCGAGTCGGGCAGAGTTTGAGAAATAGATCGAGATCCAAATCAAGTAAGCCGACGGGCGTGTTAGCGTCTTCAGTGCGTTTGAATTTCGGCAACAGGACCGTGCCCTCGGGATCGGGTTTCAACCAGTCGCCGACTAATTCGCTGTCCGGTCGATTAGGCGCCAGATCAGCGACAGAGCCCCGCTTGAACCGGACGTTGCTTTCGCCGAACTCTTTCTCAGCCACAACCAGCAGCGCGAGCCATGGTTCGTTTTTCTCACTCGACAGCGTTCTCTCCCACGGCAGGTTGCGGCTGCCAAGAACCAGATGTGGCAGCACGTTTCCGTAATCGGCCACGCCGCCTGCCGGTGGAAAGTATGCCTGGATATCGTCGGCTTCAATCGAATAGCGTGGCGCTAAGATGTCGACGCGCTGATCTCGATAGTAGTGACGCGGTGCTTCGCCATCGAGAGTCACGCTCTGTTGCAGCACCAGGCGATACGACCCGGCAGTCAGCGGCGCTTCGTAGTTGTCGTGAAAGGTTATTGATTGACTCGCCATGTGTCACCCTGCCGCATAGCTTTGCCTCAAGAGTCGGATTCGCACTTGGATCGGGTCAGTACCGTAACGCGGTAGCGTCGGGTGAGTCTCATAGCTGCAGGGCCGACCCGACGCTACCGCGTTACGGTACTGACCCGATCCCACAGTGACGTTACGCGGCAACTTCTCCGGCCAGCGGATCTGCTTGTAACTCACGGAAGCGAACGTCGGATTGCGAGACTGATTTCCACGTTAGCGAGAAGCCCACTGACGAAAGTGCGTTAACGATGTTCTGTTGCTCGCCCTGGTTTTTGGCCACCAGCGTCTGAACGTTGCGCGCGCCTTTTGCTACCGGTTTCTTCTGCGTTGCTTTTGGTCGGACTACTTTAAACGCGCCAAGCGGGTGCCATTCGAGCGGCGGCAACTCCGCTTTCTTCCCGAGCGTTCCCGCCGGCGGCTTGAGTCGTTTGATCCCGGTGATACAACCCTCAACCAGCTTCGCCGTCGGTTCAGTCGGCTTCATGTTCGGCTTGCCCGGTTGCCACACAGCCGCCGCCAATGATCCAGTTTCCTCTTCAATGGTCCAGCCAGACATCTTCACCGCCTCAATTTTCTTATCCTCATCGCGGACCATCGTGACGTTGAGCACCGAATCAATCCCTTTACCCATCGGATGAGCGCCCAATTTGTTCGCAGATTTCTTCGCCGGCGCTGTGTTCTCGACCTTGATCTGCTCAGTGACCATCATCGACCTGCCGCTCGTGTCACGCTGCGGAACTCCGTCAGTCGTTTTCACCGTCCCAAGGTTCAACGTGCTTACCGGGACAGTCGCGGCTGCAGCCAGCTCGAACTCATCCGGTCGCACTTTCCAGATGTCGTCCTCAGGTTTTGGTTGGGAGTCCCTCCGGCGCGCATTCGGCAGATTGTTGAGGTTGTTGCGGCCCGCTGCCAGGTTAGGTTGAATCATCGGAAATGCTGGTACCGCATCTTTGACCGCTCTTCTGTCTCCTCCTTTCAGATTGAGAAACTCGTGACAGAAGTCCTGCCAGGTTTCGATCAGTTTCGGTTTCTCGGGACGCTTCTCGCCAAACTCGATGTCAAACTTAACGACCGTCAGATCGATGTGCGCAATTCCGCCGACTGGCGGACCCCACATCTTGATACTCGCGGCAATCGTTACGTTAATCGAGGTGAGGAAAAACCTTGCTTCGGCTCGCAGTGAGATACCAAGCTCGGCTTCGAAAAAGATCGGACTCCAATTGACGATGACGTCGAGGTAGGCCGTGAAATAAGCGGAGATGCGGCCCGAGTGAAAAGTTGCTTCCAGCTTCGCGCCGAGCATGCCGCACGAAGGTGTGTAAGCGAAGTACACGGCGCCTTTGATCGTGAGGTTGTCATTGACGCGCCAGTTCAACCCCAGGCGCGGTACTACAGGATAGTGTTCGGGCCGGCGGAACTTCGGATGGTATCCGCCAAGCGTCACAACGACGTCGCCTTTGTGCTCGCCGGCGAACCATGCAAACAGAGCGAACCCGCCTGTCAGCTTGCAGTCCTCGTTGATGATCCAGGAATTATTGGTGAGAAGCGCCTGTAGCTTGAAGGCTCCTTCCTTCGGCTTGATCGTCATCAGGATCTGCAGCTCGACGTAACAAATCGCGCGCGCCGTGGTGTCGCGCGGCTGTCTGAATCGCGCGAGCCCCAAGAGGGCAATCTCTAACTCGCCACCGCCCCATTGCACGATGAGCAAAGCAAAGCAATCGATCAATCCGGAAATGGTGAAGCGCACGCCGCCACAAGCGAATTGCTGGCCCAACTCGGGAACCAGATAGTCTTTCATCTTCTCCAGCAACGCGGCGGGATCTTCAACCGGCTTGGCAAGTTGATTGTGCAGTTCGAAAGTCTCGTCTTCTTTCTGATAACCTCCCTGGCCCATCACCATCTTCACCAGCGGAAACTCCGCGACGTCGTCGATTGTTGGAATCTTAGCCCGGCGGTTGTAGCCATATCCGAACACGATTGCGGTGAATGTGATCGGTCCAACCGTGATGCCGGTGCCGCTCGCAGCGCTTAACGTCACGTAGATGAAGAAGGTCTTTTCGGGACGCAGGACAATGAACTCGTCGTCAAATTGATCGATCAGATATTGCTGGTTGTCGGAAGATTGAAGTTCCCATCCACCTCCCACAGCTCGAGAAATGGAAGTGGGCGTGATGTTTTTCTCGCGCAGCCTCGGCTCGAGCTTCGGCGGAACCTGGCCCGTATTCAGTTTGAGTACTGTATTCGCCTCGTTATCGAACTTGCAGAGGAGCAGACTTCCATAGAAGCCCATCGCCGAGAACGAACCTTTGGGTATGCTTACTGTAAGACTGCCGGCATACTCAATCCCGACTCTCATAAAACTGCCGGATATGATCACAGCGCCAAACTTCACGGAGACGTCGAGCCCATCAAGTGCGAACTTGAAGTTTCCCGGATTGTTCAACTGGAAAATCATTTTGGCGCCGATGAAGCCCAGCTCGAAGACAGGCAAACGAATGCCGCCAGTGATCATCACGATCAGTTGCGCACTGTCAGGCAGACCTTTGCGTATCTCGACGTTTTCGACGCCCTTCAATGCGATTCCGATTTGCTTGATGTAGATGGGCTCGGCGAGGCGGTCAATCGGAATCAGGACCATCTTGCCGCGTTCGCCTTTGTCGTTATAAAGCTGGATGTCGAGGGTGCTGAAGCCGCCGTCCTTCAGAGGTGAAAGATAACCGACGGAGATCGAGAACTTGTCTTTCTTCTTGGCGCTCAGCCGCGTCTTAACGTTTCGTTTTGTCGGCTTGGGAACTGGAATCACTTCCCAGTCGTCGGCGAGCAGCTCCTGCAGCCCTTCGATGATCTGATCGCCGCCCTTCTTCTTGTCGTCTTCTTCCTTCGGGCCTAACGACAGACGCATGTCCTTGAGCTTCACACCGACGCCGAAAGCGAACCGATCAAAGAAGGTCTTCTTCGTGTCCTTGATATCGTCGAGAGCGAGGTTGAAGGTGAGGCGCACTTCAACTGCACCGAGACCAAAATGTCCGGCGAGTCCCTGGACAAATGTGAGACCTTCTTTCGTCGTTCCCTGGAAGTCGATACCGAGACTCATCAGATCGAGCAGGAAAGTCCATGAGAAATTTGCTTTCGTGTGATCGTCCGACGTTACTCGCTTGAAAGGCAACACACGGACGCCGGGAAGTGGAATCCGATCTTTGCCCGGCTGGTCACTCTTTGGCAAGAGCCGCAGCATCCAGTTGTCGTCGAGTGTTTCACCACTGAACCATTTGCCGAGTTGAAGCAGAATGTCGACCTTGCTTACTTCCTTTTTAGCCGGCGCCTCTTCCGGTTGAGTATCACCGCCGCCGCTTTCCTGTTCTTCCTGTTCGTCTTCTTCGGGATCGATCAGGATGCTTTCATCGTCGGTGAAATTGTCTTTGCTCAGAGTGATCGTCGGTTTGCCCGGATCGTCGTCTTTACCTTTATCGGAAACGGGATTCAGCAGGATGTTGTAGGCGAGTCCGGCTACACCAAAGTACTTTCGGTTCCGGTCGGTTTTACTCTCTTGCGAAGCGAGTGTGACTGCGATGCGGTTGTACTTGTCTTTTTTGGAATCGAGCCCGCTGATATAAATCGGAAAACCGTCGAGCTCGTCGATGATTCGGTCGAGAACACTCCAGACTGTTAGATTCGACGCGAGCTTAAACTTGTCGCCGCTCATCAATCCCAGCGAATTCAGCAGCTTAACTAACTTGCGGCTGGCAGGATGTTTGTCATGCTCCTGTTTTTCGCCCGGTTGCCACTCCCAAACGTGCTTGAGCAGGAAGAGGGTGTCGTCAAGATCTTCCTTGAACTGCGGCAGGATTGCCTTGAATTCATCCAATTTTTTTCGCACAAAGAGGTCAGTAACGCCGCTGCCGTCGGAGATTTTTTCTCCGAGGAGCGGGCCCATTGGTGCGTCCAATAAGTCTTTGACATCCTTCCGTTCGACAAACTTGTCGAGAAAGTCCTTCCACCCGTCAAACTTTTGCCAATCGAGCGCGTTCTTGATCTTCTTCTGAATATTGATCTCGGGAGTTCCAAACTCCGTCTGTAGATCCTTGTCGCCAGTGGTCAGCGTCTGCGCCTTGAATGGTATGCGCATATTGAAACGCATGGCGACGAGTTCGGTATCTTTCTCTGGCCAAAGCGCCTGCTCTTTAGTGTTCTTGAGCGAGATGCCGGCGCTGATCGATCGCACGGACGACGACGTCACTTCGTCACCATGATCGTGGTTGGGAAGGATCAGGAAGGGAACGAAGAATTCGGCGTCGAGTTGTAAAGCCTCGTCCTCGTTCAACCACAATTCGACTCGGCGTCGCATTCCTGCTCCGAAGATGAGCACTTCCTTCGTGCCGGCTTGTTGCTTTGTGATCCCAAACGTCAGAGTAGAGAACAGAGTGCGCTCGCGTTTTGTTTCTTCTGTAAGGAGAGCATCTTCTATCGCCTTCGGTATGCCGGGGGCGCCGATTTCGTACTTCTTGCCGAGCAAGTCCATTGAATAAAGGACAGGTTCGGAGATCGCGGTGAAATCGTGTTTGTTGTCGGTAATGCCCGCGAACAGTTTGGAGATCAGCCAGTCGCGAAAGCGGACTTCCCTGAACGCGGCGAATGGGTTGTATAGATATTCTGGGTTGCCAACTGTCTCACGCAGTGTGCGCTCGCGGGTTTGTACCGGTGGGTTGAGGTAATAGTCTTCGCCAGAATCTGATGTCGTATCAGGCGCCTTCACGATCTGAATGCCCGTCATTAGCAGGAGTAGATCGCTGGTGGAAGGTGGTTTGGCGTCGGCCATAGATGCACCTCAGGTTAAGACTCGACCACAAACGTCGAACAGCTTTGACGGTATTGATAAGACCGTCGCGTCAAGGTAAAGACGAAGAGCGAGGCAGACTGACTTTAGAGATTAGTGGAGAAAAACGGTACCGCTTGAACGCCGCACCTCTCGCATCGAACTCAGTTAGGCGGCAGGAGTATAGGCGGAGGCGCGCATTTTTGACAAGCTTGCGAATTGACTCACTAAAAATCTACTCGAAAAGGTAATCGTTGCCTCAAATAAAAATCTACTCGAAAGAGTAGACACTGCCGTCACCCCGGATAGGGCTGGAGGCAGAGGGATGAGGCTGACGATGAAGCAACGACAAGCGGTCACGGCGGTGACGGTGCAGCGTTATCGCAAAGCGAGTAAGAAGGTGAAGCAACAGATGCTGGACGAGTTTTGCGAGACGACTGGTTACAGCCGTGGTTATGCGCGCTTTGTGCTGCGTAAGCATGGCCAACCGATATGGCGTAATGGTAAACGAGTGGTAGTGGGCGAGGTGCGCAAACCGCAGCCGCGCCTGAAGCCCAGATACTATGACGAGCAGGTGGTGCAGGAGTTAAGCAAACTCTGGCGCTTGCTGGATTATATTTGTGGCAAACGGCTGGTGGCGATCCTGCCGGAGTTGATTGCCAAGCTGGAACAGTTTGGCGAACTGCGGCTGCCGGCAAGCACTAAAGAGAAACTGCTGCAGATAAGTGCGGCGAGCATCGATCGGCTGCTGCAACCCGAGCGCCGCAAGCATCAATTACGACAGCGTTCTCACACCAACCGGGGACTTTACTGAAACATCAGATCCCGATTCGGACCTTCGCCGAGTGGAATGAACAGCAGCCTGGTTTTGTGGAGATAGATCTGGTGGCCCACGATGGTGGCCTGGCCCTGGGTGACTTCTGTCAAACCCTTGATCTGACTGATATTTGTACTGGCTGGACCGAGCTCGAGGCAGTGCCCAACAAAGCTCAAGTCTGGGTCTTTGAAGCGATTCAGGTAATCCGGGAGCGATTGCCGTTTCCGCTGCGGGGCCTGGATTCTGACAACGGTTCGGAATTCATGAATGATCAACTACTGCGCTATTGTCAACAACAGCAGCTTACCTTCACGCGCGCTCGTCCCTATCGCAAGAATGACAACTGTTATGTCGAACAAAAGAACTATTCCGTGGTGCGCCAGACAGTGGGCTATCAACGTTTCGATACGGCGGCGGAGTTGCTGGTGCTGAAGCAGTTGTATGCGCGTTTGCGGTTGTATACCAATTTCTTTCAACCAACGATGAAGCTGAAAACCAAAGAGCGACTCGGCAGTCGCGTAAAGAAGAGCTACTATGCTCCGCAAACGCCTTACCAACGTCTGCTAACTGCTGAAACGGTGAGTGCCGCAGCGAAAAAGCGATTAAAGCAACAGTATCGGCGGTTGAATCCGGCGGCTCTCAAACGAGAGCTCGACAGCTACCGCAAAGAACTATTTCGGCTGGCTAATAAGAAGCGGCCGGTATTTAAACGGCAGCGTCACAGGCAAAAGCCCTTAACCATAAAACCTGAATTGTTGATATGAAAACACGCTTGCTTTCGAGTAGATTTTTATTTGAGGCAACGAATCAGCGTTGGAGTAGATTTTTACATGAGGCAACAGGGCTTTCGAATTGCGGCAAGGTCCGACACTCTCGATCGCGCCTTCGCGGAAGATCCAATGGAGTCGGGTGACGGCATCTCGCGAACCTACTCTTTCAGCATCCGCGTCATCGTGAAGGACCGGTGTTTTCCTTAATCAGCGTCAAGTCACCCCAATTAATATCCTGACCCCCTTCTATTGAGAGTGAGCGCTGTATTGACTTGTATCCCTTTACGCTAATAGTCACAGTGTAATCACCTCGCGGAACGGCAATCCGACTCACGCGAGATGGGAAACGGGCCCCAGAGTCATCAGTCGGCTCGAATTCAACTCTAAGACTTGAACTCTTTAAGCTGTTATGCGCTTCGTCGTAGAGGTTAAAGCTGAGAACACCTCTTGGTAACGCAAACCATAATTCGAAATAGCCAGGGCCAAATTTTGTCGAATCTTCACAACAGGGATTGTACCTTGGGTGCCAGTCGCCGTGTGTTACGGATTTCAGCAGTGACACGACATCGTTGAAGATTGAGATGTCCTCGGATCTTTTGAAATAACGCAACTCGTTGTCCCATTTGGGAGGATTCCCAGTCGGTTGGATGCCGGGGACGACGTAGTTAGCTTTTCTCAAGGCGTTTGCTACCTGCTGAGCCGTCCCCGACTGGCTATCGTCGGCGGTATGTATATAGAAGCGCTGGGGAAGTTTCGCAGCCAGGCTTGCGTTAGTTTCAGCCGCCGAAACTATTGACTGCGATAAGGCGGGACTGTTTTGCGCAGCCTGCGTCAGTGCTTCCCTTAGGGCTTGCTTGACCTCCGGGTCCTCGGTAGTTGCCTGTGCTGCTGTAAGGAGAAGCAACAGATTGGGTGGAAACTCATCGTCGGAGATCCACGTCCGAACCTGCGTCAGCGACTGCAATTTTTCCTCCCGGTTCTTGCCGGCGATTACGGTGCTTGCCACCACGTATTTGTATTTATCGTGCTGAGAGGCGTTTGCTACAGCTTCAGCGGCGAGTCTCTTTTGATCCGCCACGTACGCCGCCTGATCTGACTTCACAGCCTTTTGATAAAAATGGAACACAGCTGCTCCGAGAAGTAGAACGACACCCAGGAGGACGGCGAAAGTTATCATTAAACGCTTGAGGAGGCGTGCACGTTTTCGCTCTCGTCGGCCTGCTAGTCGTTGTTCCGCCAGGCGAGTACGCCTATTTTTCGCAAGCTGGACCAGACGGGCAGTCGCCCGTAGTTCATTTATCCATGGGATTAAGCGATCACTAGTGATCTCAATAAAGCTCAGCCCTAAGCGACTCTCGCGACGCACGATACCGTTTTCAAGAAGAGCCCCGAGGGCGCCACCAAGGACGTCACGAGAAAGGTGTCCCTCTTCGGCTGTGCGATCGAACAGTTCGCGCTCCTCAACCATAGCCCGTGTGTTCGACGGGGTGATTAGTCGTAACAGCAGGTTTATGCTTGCCTCATGCTTCTCATCTGACAATCCGTCCAGGACTCTTCGCGCTTGTTCCTGTTCTCTCGCCGCTTCACGTTCCGTCTTTCGTTGTCCAATCCAGTGCAAAAGATACTCGCTGGAGAGCTCGTAAAAATAAATATCGCGGCGTGCCTCACAGCGGACGAGTCTACTGCCGACAAGTTTCGTGAGAGCGCGCTGCAGTTGGTCGACTGGTAGATGCTCGTCTTCGGCGGCTTGATTCAGCAGATCATTTTCCTCTACGACGTTGCGCGTATTCGACTGCGTTATCATGCGCAACAACAGGGCCAGGGCAGGTTTCTGTAACTCTGGTCCAAAGCCCTGGAGCACTTCCTCGACATAGCCATCGAGCAGACCCTGTATTCCAGATTCCGCGAAAAGCTGCTCCGGGGTCTTCGACTCCCATAAACGTAAGCAGACGATCTGTAATTCGGTAAGGTTAACCACCTCCCGACTATGACGCTCGCCAAGTTCGGTTTTGATTTGCTGAGCTAATTCCTTGCTGAGTTCGGAACCGGCGTGTTGTTGATGTCCCTCGTTAGTCAGAAAGTGCTCCCACATCTGTTTTTCTTCGAATGGGGCGCGAATAATTTTGGGCACCAATTTTATGTCGGGTGGCACCAAACGCTGCGACTGATCGAGAAGCTGTGGACAACGATCGAAGAGCGCGTTCAACTTTGCGAAGTAATCTTCACGAAAGCAAAAGATCATCTTAACCGGCAGGTTTCGGTCCTGGATTAATTGAACAAGTGCGTTGAGTATGTCGGCTTGAACTTCAGACGTTGATCGGTTCGAGCATTTCGTGTCATCAGTGGGCCGATCTTTGATTTCTTCAAATAGCGTAATGAGCTCTTCGAATTGATCAAAAATAAGCAGGGGACGCGGCTTTTTAACTGGCCTGGTAATGTGATCGGCTTCCGGCCGCTCATCTAACCGAAACTTTTCAAGTTGCTTAATAAAATCATCCAGTGATAACTCGAAGGTATCGACCTGGCTGGACGCCGCAAGACCAATTTGTCCTTCGGGAATTTCGAAATTAGATGGCAGGTATGTGGAGCTTTTGCCGTCAGAATTTCGTATTCGCTCAACCTTGAATTCGCGATCGCCACAGGCCTGTACCCGGATGCGGTCAGGGATGTATTTACTCTCGAGAGCCCTCGGGAGCAAGCCCGCATTGATCAGTGATGATTTGCCAGTCCCTGAGGCGCCATATAGCAGGACAGCTCCGTAGAGGGTTACGTTCGAGAATAGTTTCCAGGTTTCTTCGTCCCGTGCCGCAAAGATTCGTTGATCGA
>Ga0207709_10001958_pt1 | contig 13463 bp, 16 predicted proteins | sample KBSM34metaG_FD_184397 | JGI IMG/M metagenome (GOLD analysis project Ga0207709, IMG submission 184397) | Miscanthus rhizosphere microbial communities from Kellogg Biological Station, Michigan, USA - KBS M3-4 metaG (SPAdes) (version 2) | ecosystem: Host-associated > Plants > Roots > Rhizosphere >...
TTCTTTTGGAAAAGCAGCATAACTCCGAAAGTGAAGAACAGTGCAGTCACAAATGCGTATAACATGCCCGGTGCGCCTCTTCCTGTTGATCTCACGACAAACTCGTGAAGTGCGTTTACGACTCCCATGATGATCAAACAAGCGCCGGCCAGTTTGTTGACGTCCATACACTCCTCCCGTTCAAGAATGACTCCTTAGACAATTGGTTGTGAGAAAAGTTCCCGTCGACGTGTCTGGTGAGGTATGACTGTGTCCAACCAGCGAACTCGCATGTGCGTTATAATCACACACTGCAATTATTCAAGTGCCTCGCTCTCGAATGATTGAGTCCGAACATGAAAACGTTATTGATTGCATCACTAGTTTTGAGTATCGCAACTAGTATGTATCTGGCGGAGACGAAGCGGTGTCAGCCAGGCAGACACGCCAGGCTTTTTGCGATTACGGAGCTCACCTATTCGAGAGCAAGAAAGAAATTGTTGGCCGCAGGATGGCAGCCCTTGCAAACAAAGTCGTTCAATGAAGCGGATGAAGATCCAGATATCAAATCCGGTAATGGACCACTTTTCTGGAAACGAGGATACGTGGAGCTTGAAGCGAGTTCTGGTTCTGGAGTAGCTGCTTGTGCTTTCTTATTTAAAAATGCGTATGGCAATCATCTTCGAGTGACTACAGCCGGAGAAGAATTGCCGAAAGAGAAGGCGTACGCCAGAGTAACAGGGGTCCAGTTCGTTTGCGATTAAAGAAAGATCGGCCGGCTTGCTGCTAATGGAAGAACACGACCCTCGATGTGAAGGTGCTGACGACGCGAAGGTGCTCGCTGACGTGAAAGAGTATGGCTGGCATGTCGTCAAGATCCTGGATAGAGATGAGTCGCCCGGCTGGGCGTTTTCAATCGGGCTGCACAAGAATTTTGCACACCCTGAGATCATTGTCTTTGGCCTCGATCTCGATGTGGCGCATTATTTAATCAACACTGTTGGTGACGACGTTAAAGCCGGCAAAAAGTTTGAGATTGATGGTCAGTACGCCGATCTAATCGACACGTATGCTTGTACGTTCAAGCCGGTAAAGTCGAAGTGGTATGAAGCATTCTTAGGTTATGCGAATTGGTTCTATGAGGGGACTGACTATCCGGTATTGCAGTGCGTCTGGCCAGACAGGAATCATCGTTATCCATGGGAGTCGGATTTCAACCCGCATTGGGTCTGGGCGCAACCGTTGCTGTTTCATGAAGAAACTGAGGAAGCCCGCGCCAGTGAGTTGCTGCAGTCGCTTGAGGATTGATTCGAGTTAGCCTTGCCTCAAAAGTCACTGTTGGACGAGGTCAGTACCGGAACGCGGTAGCGTCGGGTGAGTCTCGCAATTGCAACGGCTTCGATGAATAGTGGTATCATGCGAACGACTCAATAACTGCTTATCATGAATTTACACAAACTTTACTTCAGCCAGTCGGCTCAACTTAAGGAGGATGAAAGATGAACATCGAGCCGATTATCGGCAACTAGACCTTGCAATTACCCTCACTAAAATTCGGAAACTTCAAAGCGACCGCCGCTATCGCGACCAGCATCGGCTTTTCTTCATTGAAGGCGTGCGCAACTTCGTAGCAGCTATGGATCACGGGTTTTCCGTCGAGACATTGCTTTACAGCGAAAGATTGCTAACTGCCCCTTTGGCGAGAAAGCTCGTCCGTCAGTTGAAGCGTGCTGGTGTTCCATTTGCCCGCGTCTCACCGGAAGTGTTTCGCAGTGTTTCCCACGCTGAACATGCGTCCGGCGTCGCCGCCATTCTTCAGCAGCGAGTCAAAACACTCGAACAGATTCAACCGGATCAATTCTCCTGCTGGACGGTCTTGAGTAATGTTCAGTCCCTTGGTAATTTCGGGACACTATTACGGACTTCAGCGGCCATCGGCGCCAGTGGATTTATCCTGCTGGGCCAACAGATCGACCCGTATGAGCCTGTTGTGGTTCGGGCGACGATGGGTACCCTCTTTAAGCAAACACTCGTACGTACAAACGTCGAGTGCTTCCGGCGTTGGATACAGTTATACCGTCTGGCCGTTATTGGAGCGTCACCCGATGGCGTGGTTGAATATGATCAAGTCCGATATACGCGGCCCGCAGTGCTGTTGCTGGGAAACGAACGTTCCGGGCTGACGGACGAGCAACGATTACTCTGCCGGCAGATCGTTCGCATCCCGATGGTCGGCGGAACCGACTCTTTGAATCTTGCTGTGGCCGGAAGTCTGCTTCTATATGCCGTCTTTCGGTCAACTGTTAGAAGCGGTGACTAAATGAGTACAACTGAGAAGAAGCCGCGGGTTACGTCCTTTGCTCCACAGTTTCTTGTCGACGACCTCGAGCGCTCGATCGAGTACCACAAGAAGCTTGGTTTCACATTCGGCGAGCCGTGGGAAAGCTTCTACGCGATCGGTTATCTCGATGGACTGGAATTGCACCTGAAGGAAGCGCCGAAGAATCAGGACGAGCGCCGGCGCCGCCGCGAGAATGAGCACCTCGACGCTGCCGCCGGGGTGGATGGCATCGAAGCTTTCTTCGAACAATGCGTTGCCAACGGAGCAACGATTCTGAAGCCGCTCGAGGATACAGCGTGGGGTACGAAGGATTTTTATATTGAGGATCCCGACGGCTACGTCATCTGTTTTGGTGGCCGTGCGACAGAGTTGATTTAAGTTCGGTGCGCGAGAAGATTGATGGTCATAAATCGGTAAAGGTATCGACAATTCAGACTTTTGAGGTAAACAGAGAACTCACCTGAGCAGAGAGGACAACGATGGCAAAAATTACTGGAATCGGCGGAGTGTTCTTCAAGAGCAAGAACGACAACAAGGCGCTTGTAGCCTGGTATCAGAAACATTTGGGCATGCAATTAGAGAGCTGGGGCGGTGCTGTCCTGAGATGGCCGGATGACAAGGCTGAAGACAAGGGCCTCACTGTTTGGCACGTCGCAGAAAAAGAGAGCAAGTGGTTCAGTCCCAGTGACTCTTCTTTCATGATCAACTACCGAGTCGACAACCTTGACGAGATGATCGCGCAACTCCGCGAGGGCGGGATCGAAATCATCAAAGGCCCGGATTCGGATGTAAACGGGAAGTTCGCATGGATCATGGACCCGGACGGTAACAAGGTGGAGTTGTGGGAGCCGAAGCTCATGGATGAGAAGAACGCGTGAAGTTCCGCGTATGGACATGAACATCGATAACGACAAGATAGACCAAGCCGTCTTAGCGCTACTGTTTTTGGGTATCCACTAAGAGGTGCGTGCGTGGAAAGGTTTTGATTGGGACTCACTGGACCGGCTCCATGAAAAGGGCTTCATTGCGCGGAGACTTCTTCGCTTGTGAGTAGACCTCATCTACCAATAGTTCTCAAATGTCACTGTTGGACCGGGTCAGTACCGTAACGCGGTAGCATCGGGTCGGCGTTGTGCATCAATAATCGACGAATCATCGCATGAACAAAGACCAAATCGAAGAGCAGATGGCGGAGTGGTTGGCGCACCCGATGGAATTTGGAGTGCGGCCGGAGATGGTCCGTTTTAATCGGACTTACAAGGCACAGCTCATTACCTATGGCAATGTTCAGATACATCTCGTCGATTACAAAATGCCGGATGGCATCATTGGTAGAGGATTCGTGAACGACAATTTGACGTGGTCCTTCCTCGGAGAGCCGGTGAACTTGATCAACGACGACGACCTGTTCGTTGCTTACTGTGGCTGGGCATGGTTATTCCCGGCGCTGCAACAAGGGACGGTTCAAACGACGTTCGTCTCCACCGGTGAAGAGTCCAAATTCCTCGCTAAGAAACAGCAGGAAGGAATCACTGACATCGAGGTACTATCGCGATACAAAATCGGAACGAGTGAACTCACTGAGTATGTGGCCAGGCACAACGGCGTACCAGTGAAAGGCGCCGGAGATTTGACTGCTGAAGTTTTGTTCACCGCTTCCGACGCAAGATGCAACCTGCCCAGTATTTATTTCCTGCTTGGAGAGCAAGTAATCGAATCCATTGAGCGCGCTGCGATATGAATAGGCCAAATGTTCTCACTTGGACACAGTCAGAACCACCTCGCGGTAGCGGGTGGGTACGAAGTCAAAGCGCTCGGATTCGAAAAGGCTGCGCACCCACCCGCTACCGCGAGGTGGTTCTGACTGTGTCCAAGTGAGGATCTGATCGGTGAGTTGATTCGCTACTCCTTCAGTTCCGCAACGACAATCGGCGACGTAAACGTTTTATGCACCGGGCACTTGTGTGCGATTTCCTGTAGGCGTGCGCGTTGCTCTTCGGAGAGCGGTCCGGTGAAGCTGACTGATCGCTCGATGCGGTGAATGTAGCCCTCTGTGTTCTGCGTGCATTCCTGACAGTCTTTACCGTGGATCCGGCCCTGTCGCAGGCGCACTGTGACTTGCTCGAGTGGCCACTGTTTTCGCCGTGCATACAGCGTTACAGTCATCGAAATGCAACTGCCGAGCGCGGCAAGCAATAGAGAATAAGGATCCGGTCCAGCGTCATCACCGCCCGCGCTAATCGGCTCATCAGTGATGAACGTATGCCCCTCGCCGTAGCGCACTTCATTCTGCAAGTTTGTTTGGGAAGTAACCACGACCTCGCTCATGTGCGTTCTCCGTTCTATCCACAGATACACGGGATTATACAGGCCAACTTGCGGTGAACTCAGGCGCGCGGCTACACTCGCGCGTTCCAAAGATTCATACCGTTCTGAGGCTGTTGCATGAAGATTCATGAATATCAGGGAAAAGAACTCTTAAGAAAGTATGGCGTGCCCGTGCCGCGTGGCATCGTGGCGCGCTCGCCGGAAGAGGCGTATCACGCCGCCAAAGAGCTCGGCGGCGACATCGTCGTCGTGAAAGCGCAAATTCACGCCGGTGGACGCGGCAAGGGCGGCGGCGTGAAGCTCGCCCGCAGCGCTGACGAGGCAGAAGCGATCGCTCGCCAGATGCTGGGCATGAAACTCGTCACACATCAAACCGGACCCGAAGGTCGCGAGGTAAGAGTGCTATTGGTCGAAGAAGGCTTGCCGATCGACAAGGAATACTATCTCGGAATCGTGCTCGACCGTGCCTCAGGTCGACAGGTGTTCATGGCTTCGTCAGCAGGTGGCATGGACATCGAGGAAGTCGCCGCGAAGACGCCGGAAAAGATCATGAAAGAGACGATCGACCCGGCCGTCGGCTTTCAATCATTTCAGGCGCGCAAGCTGGCGTTTGGTCTCGGATTGCCGGGCGCGCTCGTTAACCAGGCAGTGAAGTTCATGCAGTCGCTCTATAACGCATACGAGCAGATGGATGCGTCACTCCTCGAAATCAATCCGTTTCTACAGACAAAGGATGGCCGTCTGATCGCGCTTGACGCAAAGATCAACTTCGACGACAACGCTCTGTTTCGTCACAAAGAGTTTCTTAACCTGCGCGATCTTCACGAAGAAGAACCGTTGGAGATTGAAGCGTCGAAATTTGATCTCAACTACATCAAGCTGGACGGCAACATCGCGTGTATGGTGAACGGTGCCGGTCTTGCAATGGCGACGATGGATATCATCAAACTCGCAGGCGGCGAACCGGCGAACTTTCTCGACGTCGGTGGTGGCGCGTCGCAGGAAAGAGTCGAAGCTGCGTTTCGCATTTTGCTGGCGGATCCACATGTGAAAGCGGTTTTGATCAATATCTTCGGCGGCATTGTGCGTTGCGACATGGTGGCGCGTGGTGTGGTTGAAGCTGCCAAGAATCTCGGCATCAAGGTTCCCGTTGTTGTGCGACTCGAAGGAACGAACGTCGAAGAAGGTCAGAGAGTCATTCGCGACTCGGGTCTTAACTTTACTGTGGCTAACGGTATGAAGGACGCCGCTGAGAAAGTTGTTGGACTGGCTGCGTGAACCGCGGATTTAACGGATGAACAGAACGATTCTGCTGAAATGGCTCGTTCGTATTAGTCGTTTCGGACTGGCTGCGTTGTTTCTGTTCACTGCGATTGCGAAGCTCGCGATCATTAAAACGTTCGTTAGCAACATGGGCGAGTTGCTTAGCTCGTCCGGTTTTAATTACCAGCGCTGGTCCTGGCCGGCGACGATTGCCGTCATCGTTGCGGAGTTCATCACGGCGAGTCTTCTGATTGCTCCGCGCACGGTCCGAATCGGCGCGTTGTGTTCGGCAATATTGTTGGTAGGCTTCGCCTCGTACGCGCTTTACTACGTTTACGCGCTGCACGGCGAACCGCTCGAATGTGGTTGCTTCGGCGGCATCATCGCCAGCCAGCTTGGCGTGAAGACCGCGCTCAGAAATCTGGCACTGCTTATACCGGTGCTTGTTGTTTGGTTTGGATATCGACGTACTCGGAAGGAGTTATTAATTGGCCAGTATTGAGTTTTGGGGTGGTGTGGGCACCGTCACCGGATCGAAGTATTTAGTCCAAACCAATCGCGCGCGGGTGCTGGTTGACTGCGGATTGTTTCAGGGACTTAAAGAGCTGCGTGAGCGCAATTGGCAAGAGCCGCCATTCAAGCCTGGGTCGCTCAACGCGGTCCTCATAACACACGCGCACATCGACCACACGGGTTATCTGCCGCGACTGGTCCAACAAGGCTTTCGCGGTCCGGTTTATTGCTCGCGAGGCACCGCCGATCTGCTAAAGATACTCCTTCCTGATTCGGGACGTTTACAGGAAGAAGATGCCGACTACCGGAATCGTCATAAACTGACAAAACACACTCCTGCACTCCCGCTCTACACTGAAAAAGACGCGTTTGCTGCTTTGCAGTTGCTGGAGCCGGTTCCGAATACAGGCGAGGCAGCGGAAGTCGCTCCAGGCATCCGTGCCGGATTCAGAATAGCTGGACACATTCTCGGATCGAGTCTGGTGCTGCTCGAAGTGGACCATGCATTAGCAGACGGACAAGGACGGCGCATACTCTTTTCCGGTGACCTGGGCCACTACGATCAGCCGATCATTCGCGACCCGGTGCCGCCGCCCGCTTGTGACTACTTATTGGTCGAGTCGACGTACGGCGATCGCCTGCACGATCCCGAAGATCCGAAAGTAGCGCTCGCTCGAATCATCAACGACGCCGCAAAACGCGACGCGCCAGTGCTGATCCCGGCTTTCGCTGTTGGTCGCACACAGGAAATCGTTTACCTGATTCGCGAATTGGAAGAGGAAAAAGCGATTCCGATTCTGCCGGTGACAGTTGACTCGCCGATGGCCGCGGCGACGACGTCTGTATACGCCAATCGCAAAGAGGAGCAGGACGAGGAGTATGCGAGCATTCTCACGCAGCAAAGACATCCGCTGCGGACTCATTCGATGGCTACAGCATCGTCGCGACAGGAATCGAAACGGCTCAACGATGCGAAGGGCGCGCGTGTGATCATCAGCGCATCAGGCATGATGACTGGCGGTCGCGTTCTGCATCACGCGATGCGTCTTGTTCCCGATCCCGAAACGACGATCGTCTTTGTTGGTTATCAAGCTGCCGGGACGTTGGGTCGTCGCGTACTCGACGGTGAACCGGAAGTGAAGATTATGGGCCAGCGCGTTCCGGTGCGGTGTCGCATCGCAAAGATCGGTGGCTTCTCTGCGCACGCTGACTGGGGGGAAGTTCTGCGCTGGTTGGGTGGCCTCGAGGGCGATCCGCCGCGGCAGACTTTCCTGACGCACGGCGAACCCGAAGCCGCAAATTCGATGGCTGGACACATCAAGGAGAAGTTTGGTTGGAACGTTCACGTTCCACAGTACGGGGAAAAGATTGAGCTGTTGTAAACTTTCGGTTTTATCCACAGATTTCGCAGATTCATAGAGGAGCATTCGATCATTGAGCGTCTTAGTTGATAAGTCCACACGCCTTGTTGTGCAGGGCGTCACCGGGAAAGAGGGAACGTTTCATACGAAGCAGATGATTGAGTATGGAACGAATGTCGTTGGCGGCGTCACTCCGGGAAAAGGGGGCACGACGCACGAAGGAATTACTGTTTTCAACACAGTTTCCGAGGCAGTGAAAGAAGCGGGAGCGAATGCTTCGGTGATTTATGTGCCGCCGTCATTCGCTGCCGATGCGGTCATGGAAGCTGCTGACGCTGGAATCCCCGTGGTGGTTTGTATTACCGAAGGCATTCCAACACTCGACATGGTCCGTGTGAAGGAATACTTGAAAGACAAACCGACGCGTCTGATTGGACCAAACTGTCCGGGCATCATCTCGCCGGGCAAGTGCAAAATCGGAATCATGCCGGGCCACATCCATCGCGAGGGAAACATCGGCGTTGTCTCGCGCTCGGGAACGTTGACGTACGAAGCAGTCGGACAACTAACTGCGCTCGGGTTGGGCCAATCGTCAGCTATCGGCATCGGCGGCGATCCGATTGTGGGCACGACGCACGTTGATGCGTTACGACTTTTCCAGGCTGACGACGAGACGATCGGCATCGTGATGATTGGCGAGATTGGTGGCAGTGCTGAAGAAGAAGCTGCCGCGTTTGCGAAAGAAAATGTTACGAAGCCAATCGTCGCGTTCATCGCCGGTCAAACCGCACCGCCGGGAAGACGCATGGGCCACGCGGGCGCGATCATTGCCGGCGGCAAGGGAACGGCGGCGGAGAAAATGAAAGCGCTCGCTGAGGCGGGTATTCACGTTGTCAAATCACCAGCTGATATTGGTAAGGCAATGAAGGAAGCACTGAACAAATAACGAAGAGCACAATACAAAGAACAAATGTCTAACTTAACTTTCGGCATTATTAAACCCGATGCAGTACGCGCGGGTCACACAGGATCGATCATTCAACGAATTCTCGACAACGGTTTCAAGATTCGTGGACTCAAGCTGATCCACATGAGCACACAACAGGCGGAGGGTTTTTACGCCGTACATCGCGAACGTCCGTTCTTCGCCGGTCTAACGGAATTTATGTCGAGCGCGCCTTGTGTGGTCATGGCGCTTGAAAAAGAGAGCGCCGTGAAATCATGGCGTGATCTGATGGGCGCGACGGATCCAGCCAAAGCTGATGCCGGCACGCTGCGAAAAGAGTTTGGCGGTTCGGTTGGTGAGAACGCAGTCCACGGCTCTGACTCAGACGAAAACGCCGCCATCGAAATCTCATACTTCTTCAGTCGTTTGGAACTTGTTTAAGCCTTTGAAATGGACTTGGATACAGTCAGTACCACCTCGCGGTAGCGGGTGGGCACGCCGTAGACGCTTCCGGGATCCAAGAGGCTGCGCACCCACCCGCTACCGCGAGGTGGTTCTGACCTTGTCCTGACTTTGAAGAGCCGTAATGAAGTATTGCCCGCAATGTAAAAGACAGTTCAACGAAGCGTGGCTGAGCTTCTGTTCAGACGACGGCACCCCGCTCGTCCAGGAGCTTACACCGGCACAAGATCCCAACTGGGATCCGCGTGTTCGGGGCCCGCAAGTACAAACGCCGGACGAACAGGAAACACAATGGCTTCCACGCGAGCCGCCTCTCGCCGGCGGATGGATCGCGCCTGATGAACGCCCGCCGATGACTCCAGGTGCGTGGAGTCCTCCGCCTCCACCTGTTGTGATTCCACGTACTCAGGCGCCGACCCAGGGCTTAGCAATGGCGTCCATGATTGTGGGCCTCGCGGGAATTCTGCTGTCGTGGTGTTTCGGCCCGGTTCCCGCAATTGTCGCATTGGTGCTGGGATTGGTCGCACTCTCGCAAATCAAAAAGTCGCCTGAAAAATACAGTGGAAAAGGAATGGCGATCACGGGAGTAGTCATCGGCGCCCTGACCATCGCATTTTACGTGTTGTTGGTTATCGGGTGGGTTTTGGCAAGGGCGCTTAGTTGATTTGCGAGCGGTGGTTTAGAATCCATCTGAAATGAAGCGCTGTTCCACCTGCAACCGGACGTACGACGATCCTAATCTGAGTTTTTGTATCGACGACGGCACACCACTGACACCCGTCGAAGTGGAAGACGATACAACCGTCGTCAGGCCACGAAATACTGAAGAAAGCGATTGGAATGCGACAGCTTACCAGCCGCCGGGCTCGTACGTTCCTCCCGGTAGTCCGGTTACAGCGACGAAGAGACGGAAGGCGTGGCCATGGGTACTGGGAATTGTTGGTGCGTTTATTCTCGGAATTCTGGCACTGTCGGTGGCCGGGGCTATCTTCGCGATGCGTTCAAAGCGGAACGAGCGCGTCAGCATCAACACTAATCAACCAGAGAATTCGAATGTCGCCCCGGAGAGTAATTCAAACTCCAACGTCAACGCAGACGTTGACGCGCCACCGCCGGCGGATCACCAGCAGGTTCTCGGTCAGTTAACTAATATTGAACAAGAGTGGACAGTTGCGAATCTCAATGCTGACAAGAGAAAGCTCGAGCAAATTCTGGCCGATGATTTTGTGGGCCAGGATGAGCACGATCAGCCGCAAAGCAAAGCCGATTACATTCGAACGATCGAACGTGACAAGGACGTTGATAAGTGGGAATTCAGCGACTTGAAACTCAATCTGGTTGGAGATCGCGCGACGTTAACCGGAATCATTACTTACTTCCTCGACGAACGCAGCGTCTCTTTTGACTTCACGGATAAATTTGTCTGGCGCGACGGCCGGTGGCAGGCAACGGGCGCGGAGATAAAGCGACGAGGAGCGCCGGAGACCGATCTTTAGTACTTAGTGCTTGGTACCTGGTTAAGAAACACAAAGAACAAAGCTCCAAGAACAAAAAACAAAATGTCAATCATTAGCGAAGTAATCGAATCGACGAAAGCAATTATCCAGGGAATGGGTGTGACGTTGTCTTACATTCCCAAACGCAAGTGGACGGTCGAGTATCCCGATGAGCCCGTCACTGTGCAGCCACGTTATCGCGGGCAGCACCTGCTGCACGTCGATGAGCTTGGACGCGAGAAGTGCGTCGCGTGTTATCTCTGCGCGGCTGCGTGTCCTTCGGAGTGTATCTACATCGTTGCCGCCGATGATCCGCGGCCCCCCGAAGAGCGTGTGGGCGTCGATGAACGTTATGCCGCCGTTTACAACATTGATTACGGCCGTTGCATCTTCTGCGGTTACTGTGTCGAGGCCTGCCCGAAAGACGCCATCACTCACGGCTACAACTTTGAACTGTCGGTTTATAGTCGCGCAGATCTCCTCAAGACCAAGGATGATTTGCTGATCACCAAACAACTGCAGTCGAAGAATTATCGGGTCGCGCTGTCGCACGAAGACGTTGACTCGGAGTACAAAGAAGTCTAATCCACAGATTACGCAGATGCCTCTGCGCGAGTATCACAAACGTTGGGAGTTTGATCTCAAATCGAGTCCCGAGCGACTGTGGCCGTTCATTGCTGACACGAACCGATTCAATCGCGATACTGGCGTCCCACAGATCGAAATCGACTCGTCCGTCAAACGACTGCGTAATGCCCGCCGCAAACTAAAACTATCGCTCTACGGATTGCCGGTCGAATGGGAAGAACAACCTTTCGAATGGGTGAAGCCTTCTCGTTTTGGCGTCGAACGTGTTTACAGCAAAGGCCCGCTCGCGCGACTGAAAATGCGCGCGGAGTTGCAGCCGAAGTCCGGCGGCGGCACGCATTTGATTTACGAGCTATGGTCCACGCCGCGAAACCTCGGGGGCGCAGTTGCCATCCCGGTGCAGATCAATTTCGTCGTTGCACGCAGGTTTCGTGATTCCATTCGCAAGTATGACGACTCAGCGTTCATGGGCGCGGCGGTTGAAGCCGCTGAGCCGAACACCTCCCAGTCGTCCTTTGACCTGCAACGACTCACAGCGCTCCAGCAGAAATTGATCGCAGATCTTCAAACGACGGAATCGCCGGAGAAGAAACTCGCCGTCGCCGAGCGTCTCGTCGACTTTCTCGAACACGGTGATGACTTCGCCGTCGCACGTATTCGACCCTACAAACTCGCCGATGATTGGCACGAGCCTCGACGCCTCGTCCTCGAAGTTTGTCTCCGTGCGACGAGAACCGGTTTGCTCGACTTCCAGTGGGATTTACTCTGCCCGCTCTGTCGTGGTCCACAGGAAAGCGGTCTCTCGTTAAAAGACATCAATACGGACGTTCACTGCGAGACGTGCAAGATCGATTTCACCGTCAACTTCGATCGCTACGTGGAACTGACTTTTAGACCCAATCCGGCAGTGAGACGTTTGAATGTGGCGGCGTTTTGTATTGGCAGTCCGCATTGGACGCCGCATGTCGTAGCGCAGCAACTCCTGCCTGCCGGCGACAAACGAGAGCTCGTGTTGCCGCTCGAATCCGGCAACTATCGACTTCGTGCACTCGAGTTGCCGGGATCCCAGGACGTCCAGGTTTCTTCCGAAGGCGAGACGTCGGCCCAGGTAACGCTTTCGCGAAACGGTTGGAGTGAAGAGACTCTGCAAGTCGGCGAGGAATTTTCTCTCGCGCTGAAAAACGATACCGATGCCGAACAACTCTTAATCCTCGAGCGTTTGGAATGGAGCGATCAGGCGACGACGGCCGCTGAAGTCACCGCGTTGCAGATGTTCAGAGACCTTTTTGCGACTGAAGCTCTGCGGCCAGGCGAACAGATCTCTGTTGGCACATTGACGGTGCTCTTTACTGACCTGCGTAATTCGACTCAACTCTACCGAGAGATTGGCGATGCAACCGCATTCGGACGCGTGATGAGCCATTTCGACCTCGTGAAAAAAGCGATCGTCGAGCACGATGGCGCGGTTGTGAAGACGATTGGTGATGCCGTGATGGCTGTGTTCCGATCCGCAGTCGACGGTGTGCAGGCGATGCTCGAAGTGCAGCGTCTGCTTGCTGACGGCAGTCAACCTTTGCAACTAAAAGCCGGACTAAACACTGGTCCCTGTATCGCCGTCACGCTTAACGATCGACTCGATTACTTTGGTTCGACCGTAAACATGGCAGCGCGTCTTGAGTGTCTGTCATCCGGTTCAGACGTGATAATCTCACGCTCGGTTTATGAAGACCCGAAAGTGCAGGAGTTGATCGAGTCTGATAGTTTCTCGGCTGAGCCGTTTGATATGTTGCTAAAAGGTTTTGAAGACGAACGTTTTGAGCTATGGAGGGTTCGTAGGCACTGATGCCCGCTCTCCTGGCCGCAGAGGAAGTTTCAAAGATCTATCAGATGGGCAGTAACAATGTTACCGCCCTCGACAACGTCTCGCTCAACATCAACGAGAGCGAGTTTGTCGCCATTCAAGGCACTTCCGGCTCCGGCAAATCAACTTTACTTAACATGCTCGGCGGTCTCGATCACCCGACGAAGGGTGAAGTGTTTTTTGCGTCGCGACCGTTAGGGCCGTTTACGAAAAAGGAGATGGCGCGCTACCGGCGTTTCTCAGTTGGGATGATCTTTCAGAACTTCAATCTCATTCCGACGATGACGGCGCGCGAGAATGTGTCGCTCGCACTTGCGTTCGGAGG
>Ga0207709_10001964_pt1 | contig 13431 bp, 13 predicted proteins | sample KBSM34metaG_FD_184397 | JGI IMG/M metagenome (GOLD analysis project Ga0207709, IMG submission 184397) | Miscanthus rhizosphere microbial communities from Kellogg Biological Station, Michigan, USA - KBS M3-4 metaG (SPAdes) (version 2) | ecosystem: Host-associated > Plants > Roots > Rhizosphere >...
CCGGCACCGCCGTCGACCTCACCGCCACCGTCGCGCCCGTGGGCGCCACCGGCACCGTCCAGTTCAAGGACGGCGCCAACAACATCGGCAACGCCGTCCCGGTGAACAACGGCACCGCCACGCTCAAGCACACCTTCACCGCGGATGGCGCGCACGCCGTCACCGCTGTCTACAGCGGAGACGCCGCCAACAAGCCGTCCACCTCGGCCGCGGCCAGCGTGAACGTCTCCGGCGGTGGTAACCCGGGTGGTAACCCCGGCGGCACCGGATCACTCGGTACCGGATCACTCGGCTCCTGACAGCACACCGACGAACGCCCTCACCCGCCGGATGGGGGCGTTCGTCGATCCGTGAACGCGCCGTCATGGCGCCTCGATTGCCAGGGGAATTGCCATGTTCATCGGTTCGATTCGCGCTGCGAGTGGTGTCGTCGCCATCTCGCTGGCTGCGCTCGTCGCCCTGCCGGTCGCCCCATCCGCGCTGGCCGCACCGGACACCGCAAGCTCGGGCAGCGCGAGCGGCAGCCTGGACGGTAGTAGTGGCGGGGCCAGTTCCGGCGGGGGCAGCGTCAGTTCGGGGTCGACGATCCCCGGTCCGCTCCAGAACGAGCACCCGCCGTTGCCCGCACTTCGCGACGACATCGCCACCGCGGGAATCGTCGGTGAGGAGCGCAAGTCCGAGCAGCTCGTCCGCTTCACGGTGGCCTCGCCCGCGTTGCGCCGCACCGTCGGCGTGGAGGTTGCGCTGCCGCGAGACAACTCGGTGCCCAGGCCCTCGATCTACGCGCTCGAAGGGGTCGACGCGGGGGAGGACACCAGCGGTTGGGTGACCATGGGCGGAGTGCCGAAGTTCTTCGCGGACAAGAACGTCAACGTCGTGATGGTCAACGGCGGTGTCTCCGGCATGTACACCGACTGGGACCGGGCCGACCCGGGCGTCGGCCTGCACAAGTGGGAAACGTTCGTCACCGGGGAACTGTCGCCCCTGATGGACGCGCGGCTGAAGACCAACGGTGTCAAGTCGCTGATGGGCGCCTCCATGGGAGCGCAGGGGGCGATGATGCTCGCCACCCGGCACCCCGAGATGTACCGCGGCATCGCGGTGTTCAGCGGCTGTTACTCGACGACCGATGGCCTGGGGCGTCTGAGCGTGCTGGCGACGGTGTCGTCGAGGGGCGGCGACCCGGCGAATGTCTGGGGCGAGTTCGCCGGGCCGGAATGGGCTGCGCATGATTCACTGCGCAATGCGGAAGCCCTGCGCGGCAAGGACATCTACGTCTCGGTGGCATCCGGGTTGCCAGGCCGGTACGAGACGCCCGACCTGGCGGACTACAGCCGCAGGGTGGTCATCGGTGGATCCATCGAGGCGGCGGCGAATGCCTGTACCCACAGGCTCCAGTCCCGGCTACGGGACCTGAACATCCCCGCGACGTTCGACTTCGAACCGAGGGGAACCCACGCCTGGATCTACTGGGAGAACCAGCTATCCAAGGCGTGGCCGACCCTCGCGCGCTCGCTCGGGCTCGCCTAGCCATCTTCCTGCGAAGGAGAATCTCGTGCTCGACGATCGGTACGACCCCGTGTTGACGGCGGCGATCGCGGAGCAGCCACGCGACCTGCCCCCGTTCACCCGGGCTGCTCGCGGCATCCGTGCGGCCTGGAGGACGCTGCCCGAACCCGATGCGCCGATGATCCGGCGGCGGATTCGTATCGCGGCGAGCACGCCCTCTCTCCGCGGGGACGTGTGGCGATCGACGGGAAACACCGAGCGCGCCATCATCGAGCAGCTCGTCGCCGACGGCGCGACCGGCGACGTGGCACGCGTGGCCGCGTCATCCGTGCTGGCCGCGCTGGTCGCCGGGCTGTTCATGTGGGCCGATGACGAGCGCAGCACCCTCGCCGACGCGATCGAGCGGGCGCTCGACGTGATCGAGGTCAGCGCCTGACCGCGGCACGGGCCACCAGCTCCATCGTCACGGCCACCGCGCAGGTCTGCGCCAACAGGAGCCCGACGAGCACCAGGATCTGCACGGCCCCGGCCTGAATCGCCGATCCACTGGCGAGCAGCACGCCGACAAAGGCGCCGGGAAGGGTCACCAGACCTACCGTGCGGGTCTGGTCGAGACCGGGCAGCAGCGCGTCGGACGCAGCCGTGTGGATCACCTCCATCCGCGCGTCCCGCACGCTCAGGCCGAGGCTCAACGCGGCCTCGACCTCCCCGCGCCGCTGATCGATGGCGTCGAGCGCGCGCTTGGCCGCGAGCGACGTGGCGGTCATCGCGCCACCGAGCACGATGCCCCCGATCGGGATCAGGGCCACCCCCTCCAGCGGAACCACCCCGCTGATCAGCATCAACGGCAGTACGGCCGTGATGCCGGCCGCGAGGGCCAGAGCCAGCCATCCGCCCGATCGGCCGGAGCCCGATCGGCGCGCGGCGGTGGCCGAGGCCGCGACATACATCAGGACCAGGACGGCCACCGCCGACCACAGGTGCCGCAGCGCGGCCGCCAGTACGACGGAGACGACAGCCAACTGCAGAGCGCCCCGGAGCGCCGCCCGCGGCACCGTGAGCGGAGGGTCAAGTGCCGCAACCCGGTACACCACAGCGGCGATCGCGGCCATCGCCACACAGACGACCGCCAGCGCCGGGCCGGGCTGCGCCAGCGCGGAGCTCACGGCCGATCTCCGGTCGTCGGCGCCCGCATCGGCCGGGCCCTAGAACCGCCCGCTGCGACTGATCCGTCCGGAGCTGCTCGGACCGCCGAACGAGCCGGGGCCGCGGCCGCCTCCGCCGCCTCCGCCGCCGCGATTGCCCCAGCCGCCGCTCATCCCGCCGCGCATCATCGAATCGATCAGGATGCCGCCGAGGATCGCGCCAGTGTTGCTCCCGGAGTTCCGTGGCTGCCTGCTCGCCTCCCATGTCTGCACGTCGCCCTGCGCGAGTCGCAGTGCCCGGGCGCCGAGGTCGCCCGCGGCCTTCGCATGCTGCAGCGCCTTCGCCGGGTCGGACTGGCTGAGCTGACGGGCGGCGTCGAAGTGGCGTTCCGCCTCAGAGAGCCGGGTGCGGGCCTCCGCACCGACGGCGCCGCGGCGGGTGTTGACGTAGTCCTTGGCCGCGGTGATCTGCGACTGGGCGACCGTGAGGTCCTGGGCGAGGCGCTGCGCGGCCCGCTCGGTCTGCTCCTTGGCGTCCATCGCGGCGGCCAGCACGGTGTCGAGTTCGTTGTCCGCCTTGACGATCGCGTTGAACGCCCCGAGCGGGTCGCTCTCCTTGAGGGCGTCGGCCTGTGCCAGCGCCGCCTCCGTCGCGGCCTTTGCCGACGCGAGGGGCGGGCCGCCGTGCTGGGCCAACGCGGACGCGGCCGCGATGTCCTTGCGGGCGTCGTCGAGGACCGCGTGCAGAGTGGCGATGGCGGTACGGATGTTGTCCGCGGCGTGGTCGACGCCGTCGAGCAGCTCCCGGACCTGTGCGATCGCACCCTCCGCGGCCCGGATCGCGACGACGGCGGGACCCTGCTTACCCGCGGGCAGGGCGGCCGCTTCACGGCCTGCGGTGATGTTCTGGTCGGCGAACGTCAGCTGTTGCTGCGCCATCGCGACATTCCCCGACACCGACGCGAGTGCGGGCGCGGGGAACTCGTTCTGCAGTCCGGCGAGCGTGGTCTCCGACTGCGGGACCCGGACGGTCAGCTCCACGACGTCCTGGGTGAGGGCGTCGAGACGGGCGGGCGCGTCGAGGAGCAGGTCGCGCATCCCGTCGAACTCCGTCACCCGCGAATTGAGCTCCTTGTCGGCCCGGCTGCACGTCGAGATCAGCTGGATCAGCATGTCCCGCTTCTGATCCGGTGTTTCGGGGATGTCGTCGTCCAGGCGCTGGCGGAGGGTGAACGCCGAGGCGAGGGTGGTCTTCGCGGTGTCGTAGGCGGCGGTGAACGGCGCGGTCGCCTGGTCGCCGAACTCGCCGCGAGCCAGGTTCAGCTCCTCCTCGCTGGTACGGATCGCGTTGTCCGTCTCGACCAGCACCTCCTTGGCCCTGGCATCGAGGGTCTCGATCGGCAGGGCCGCGATGGCGGTCGGGTTCGTCCAGTCGACGTCCTTGGCCGCCTCGATGCCCTGTCGGATCCGCTCACCCTTCTTGCGGCGGGAGTACAGCACCACGCCGCCGGCCCCGACGAGCACGACGCCGCCACCGATGAGCAGGTATTTGGCGGTGGATCCGGACCCCGACGAGCTCATCGCGTCGTCGATTCCGCCCGCGGCCGCGATCGCGGCGCCGGCCCAATCATCTTGTCGCAGAGCGGGAACGATGGCGTCCTGCTCGATGCTGTCGATCTCGGCGGAGCTGACGTTGCTCAGGTTCGGCGGCAGGTCGAGGGCGTAGGCGCGGTCTTCGGTCGCCACCGCCAGCAGCGCGCTGGTGTCGCCGAGCCCGCTCTGCTGCGCCGTCTTGCTCGCCCATTGCCCGGCATCCATGCCGTCGAAGCTCGCGACATAGGTCACCCAGAGCTGCACGTGCTGCTCGTCGAAGAGCGCGTCGAGCGCGGCCCGCACGTCGGCGCGCTCGACGTCGTCGAGGGCGCCGACCCGATCCGAGATCTGGCCAGGCATCCGGAACGGCGCCTCGGCACCCGCCACGCCCGGCAGGCAGATCAGGCCGAGCAGCGCCAGCACGGAGGCCGTTGCCGCGGCGATCGAGATGCGGTGGGAGACGTGTCGACCGCGAGCGTGCGACTGTGCGAGTGCCATGGCACTGAATCTATCGGCATCGGCGGAATTCGCGCTGTGATCCGACGGCCGCGCCGCCGTCGCCGCGGAACGGGACGGAGTTCGGGGCTTCCCGGGAGAAACAGGTACCCGCCCCGGTCATGTGGCGGGTATGCGCGGCAACGGCCTGGCGCTATCTTTCGATGCCGTGGCGCAGGTCACATCCCATGGGAAACGCACAAACGGAGGATGAAGTGGAAATCATCGGAACGATCCTGGCGCAGTTCAAGATGGCTTCGTTGCTCGGATCCAACTTCCTTCAGCTGCTCACGTCGTTCAGCTGACGACAGCACCCTGACGAACGCCCCCACGATCGGGTGGGGGCGTTCGTCGTCGCGGCACCCGGATCAGGCGGTCCGGGTGGATGTTCCGGCGGTCCTGCCGATCGCCGGGCGGGGATGACAGATGTCATGGGTGGATCGTGACGTCCGACAGGTCCGTCACGGTCGGTTTCGCAGCAAGGTCGATGGCATGACCACACCAGCGATCCAACTCAGAGATCTGCGTAAGAGGTTCGCCGTCAGGGGCGGCCGTCCCGTGCAGGCCGTCGACGGACTCGATCTCACTGTCCAGCCCGGTGAGATCGTCGCCTTTCTCGGGCCCAACGGTGCGGGTAAGACGACCACCATCGACATGATGCTCGGCCTGGCGGTTCCCGATTCCGGCGACGTCTCTTTGTTCGGCGGTGCACCGGCCGAGGCGATCGCCACTGGCCGGGTGTCCGCAGTCCTGCAGAGCGGCGGGCTGCTCAAGGACCTCACCGTCGAGGAGACCGTCCGTCTCGTCGGCGCGTTGTTCGCCACCACTCGGCCGGTCGAGGAGGTGCTGGCCAGGGCAGGAATCGCCGAGATCGCGGGCCGGCTGGTGGGCAAGTGCTCCGGCGGCCAGCAGCAGCGACTGCGGTTCGCGCTCGCACTGCTGCCGAATCCGGATCTGATCGTTCTCGACGAGCCCACCACCGGCATGGATGTCGAGGGCCGCCGCGAATTCTGGAACGCCATGCGCGAGGACTCCAGTCGCGGACGCACCGTCCTGTTCGCCACCCACTATCTCGACGAGGCCGATGCGTATGCGGATCGGATCGTGCTGGTCCGGCAGGGCCGCGTGGTGGCCGATGGCAGCGCGGCGGAGATCAAGAACCTCGCGTCCGGCCGGGTGATCAGCGCGACCCTGCCCGGCGCCGACCAGGGTCGGCTGCTCGCCATCGACGGTGTCGACGAGGTGGAGCTGCGCGGCGAGCGGCTCGTCGTGCATGCGAAGGACTCCGATGCGGTGGCCCGATACCTGCTGACGCACACCGACGCCCGGGACCTGGAGATCGCCTCGAAGGGACTCGAGGACGCGTTCCTCGCGCTCACCACCGAAACCGCACCGCACGCGTCCGCCTCCGACTACGTCACCCAGGGAGTCTGATCATGACAACCACGACCGTTGCCCCGCCGGCCCGAAGGATCCCGGTCGCGGGCGGGTTCAGCCTCGGCTTCCTGCTGCTCGAGCTGCGCCGGATGCTCCGGAACAAGCGCACGCTGATCTTCACCCTCGTCATGCCCCCCGCCTTCTTCGCGATCTTCGGGGTGCAGTCCGACTACACGACGCAGTCCTACGGATCGGGCAATGTCACCGCCTACGTGATGATCTCGATGGCCGTCTACGGCGCGATGCTCGCCACCACCAGTGGCGGGGCGATGGTCTCGATCGAACGCGCGCTCGGCTGGAGCCGTCAGCTGCGGCTGACCCCGCTGAGGCCCAGCGCGTATGTGGCCACCAAGATCGCGGTTGCGATGGCCCTCGGCCTGGTGTCGGTGAGCGTGGTGTTCCTGGTCGGCGGCGTGCTGGGGGCGCACATGCCGGCGGCCGCCTGGCTCGGCTGTTTCCTGCTGGCCTGGCTCGGTTCGGTGGTGTTCGCCGCGTTCGGGCTGTTCATGGGGTATCTGCTTCCGTCGGAGAACGTCATGCAGATCCTTGGTCCCGGGCTCGCGATTCTCGCCTTCGCCGGCGGGCTGTTCGTCCCGCCGAGCGGCTGGTTCGAGACGGTGTCTCGGTTCTTCCCGACCTATGGCGTTGCGGCCCTCGCCCGTTCACCGCTCGGCGAGATCGGGGTGGGCACCGCGGCGGTCGCGGTGGTGAACCTGCTCGTGTGGGCGGCGATCTTCGTCGTCGGGGCGACTGTGCTCTTCCGTCGCGACACCGCGCGGGTCTGATGGTCACGCCCGACCATCGGCCGACCCCGTCGCCTCGGCGGGGTTAGCGTGATGGACGTGATCGACCAGCGTGCACTCGAGCCGCGGGCCCCGGGGCGGATGGGTTTCCTGTTCGCCGCCATCTGGCTCGTCTACCTCGCCTACCCGGTGTCCTCGGCCCTGCACCTGACCGACCCGCCGGCGCGGGTGTTCGCGCTGGTGCTGATCGGGCTGTTCGGCGTCGCGTACGTCGGCAGCTTCGTCGTCTTCCGGGTGATCGACGGGATCCGCCAGCAGTGGCCACGGCCGGAGCCGCGGGTCGTCTACGCCGGGCTGGCCGTGCTCACCGCGCTGATGGCCGCGGCGATGATCCCGCTCGGCTCGGATGCGTTCTCGCTCGCCATCTACATCGCGGCGATGGCGGCGATCACGCTGCCGACGGCCAGGGCGGCGACGGTGGTTGGACTGCTCGCGGCGGCGGTGTTCGCGCTGCCGAGGCTGATCAAATCGCTGCAACCGCAGGATTTTCTGGCCTTCCAGATGATCGTGGCGGCCGTCGCGTCCTGGGGTATCGGGCAGGTCATCTATCGGAACATGCAGCTCGCCGCCGCCAGGGAACAGCTGGCCGCGATGGCGGTGGCCGAGGAGCGCCTGCGGGTCGGGCGCGACGTGCACGACATCCTGGGACACTCGCTCACCGTGATCACCGTCAAGTCCGAACTGGCGCGCAGGCTCCTCGATCTGGACCTCGACCGTGCCCGTGCGGAACTCGACGACATCGAGTCGCTGGCGCGGGAGGCGCTCGCGGGCGTCCGCGACACTGTCGGACGGCTGCGGGAGGTCAGCCTCGAGGGCGAGCTGGCCAACGCCCGTTCGGCGCTGACCGCGGCGGGCATCGAGGCCGTGCTGCCGGATTCGGTGGAGGAGGTGCCGCGTTCGCGTCGGGAGATCTTCGGCTGGACGCTGCGCGAGGCGGTGACCAACGTGGTCCGGCACAGCGGGGCTTCCCGGTGCGAGGTGCGCCTGTCGCCGTCCACCATCGAGATCTCCGACAACGGGCGCGGACCGGGCACCGACGGCGGCGAGGGCAACGGGCTGGCCGGGTTGCGCGAACGCATCGGCCGGGCAGGCGGGGTCCTGCGTCTGGCGCGGCCCCCGGCCGGCGGGTTCCTCGTCTGTGCGGAGTTTCCGGCGACCAAGGACGTCGGCCGCGCCGAGTCGAGGTGGGGCGGGCAATGACCGCGACGATCACCCTGCTGATCGCGGACGATCAGGCCCTGGTGCGCGGCGCGCTGGCGGCGCTGCTGAATCTAGAGCCGGACCTGGCCGTGGTGGCGGAGGTCGGCAGGGGAGACGAGGTGCTCGCCGCGGTGCGCGAGCACCGGCCGCAGGTGGCCCTGCTGGACGTGGAGATGCCCGGCATGGACGGCATCGCGGTGGCCGAGCAGCTGCGCCGGGAGTGCCCCGACTGCCGGATCCTGATGGTCACGACATTCGGCAGGCCCGGATACCTGAGGCGCGCGATGGACGCGGGCGCGAGCGGGTTCGTGGTGAAGGACACCCCGGCCCGCGAGCTGGCGGATGCCGTGCGCCGCGTGCACATGGGCCTACGGGCGGTGGACCCCACGCTGGCCACCGAGACCCTCGCGACGGGCTCGTCCCCGCTGACGGCCCGTGAGCGCGAGGTACTCAGGGCCGCATCGGGCGGGGCGGCCACCGGCGTCATCGCGAGGACCCTGCACCTGTCGGAGGGCACGGTGCGCAACCACCTGTCGTCGGCGATCGGGAAGACCGGCACGACGACGAGGGCCGAGGCGGTGAAGGCCGCCGAACGGCTCGGATGGTTGTAGCTCGGGCGCGCCGTGACGCCCACCGCGGCGTGCGGCTGGCAGACTTGCGGAGTGAGTTCACCAGTTGTGCGCGTGCGCGAAGCCGATCGGCTCGGTTTCGGGGGCACCCTTGCCCGCTGGACGCGCCGCACCATCGCCGGTGCCGTGCTGATGGGCCTGCTGTTGGTCGGCGGCACCGCGGCGCGCGTGTGGCAGGTCGCCAGGATCGACGACCCGACCAAGGCCGACGCCATCGTCGTGCTCGGCGCGGCCCAGTACTCGGGGACGCCGTCCTCGGTGTTCGAGGCGCGCCTGGAGCAGGCCGTGAAGCTGTTCAACAGGGGCGTCGCGCCAACGGTGGTCACCGTCGGCGGCAAGCAGGAGGGCGACGTCTACACCGAGGCCGCCTCGGGGCGGAACTATCTGATCGGTCGCGGCGTGCCGGGCGACCGGATCATCGCCGTCGAGGAGGGTTCGGACACCCTGCGGAGCGTCGAGGGCGTGAGCCGGGAGATGGGCGAGCGCGGCATGAACTCGGCCGTCCTGGTCAGCGATCCGTGGCATTCGCTGCGGACCAGGACCATGGCCCGCGACGCCGGGCTCGAGGCCTGGACGGCGCCGACCAGGCAGGGGCCCGCCGTCTTCACCCGGGAGTCGCAGGCGCACGGAATCGCAAGGGAGACAGGTGCGTTGATCTGGTATCAGCTCACCCACTTCTCCGCTGACTTCCCCTACACCGCGGGACAGTGATGGCGCAGGATCCGGTGGCGGACTACACCGAGCACGACCTGGAGCGGCGGGTGGCGGAGGCGCCGAAGAGCGGCGGGCTGCCCGGCACCTCGGCCCGGCGCACCGACTTCTCGCGGGACCGGGCCCGGGTGCTGCACTGCGCGGCGCTGCGTCGGCTCGCCGACAAGACCCAGGTGGTCGGCCCGCGGGACGGCGACACCCCGCGGACCCGGCTCACCCACTCGATCGAGGTCGCGCAGATCGGCCGCAGCATCGCGGATGGCCTCGGCTGCGACCCGGACCTGGTCGACCTCGCCGGGCTCGCCCACGACATCGGCCACCCGCCGTACGGGCACAACGGCGAGAAGGCCCTCGACGAGGTCGCCGCGGAGTGCGGCGGGTTCGAGGGCAACGCCCAGAACCTGCGGATCCTCACCAGCCTGGAGCCGAAGGTGCTCGATGGCGACGGGCGCAGCGTCGGGCTCAACCTCACCCGCGCGGCACTCGACGCGTCGATCAAGTACCCGTGGGCGCGTCCGTCGCCCGGCGCCAAGTTCGGCGCCTACGACGACGACGCCCAGATCCTGGCCTGGGTGCGCGAGGGCGCGCCCGGGCGACGGCGCTGCCTGGAGTCGCAGGTGATGGACTGGGCGGACGATGTCGCCTACTCGGTGCACGACGTCGAGGACGGGGTGATCGCCGGTCGCATCGACCTGCGCGCGCTCGCGGACCCCGCCGAGCAGCGGGCCCTGGCGGAGATGGGCGCCTCGGAGTTCCGCGGGCTGATCGTCGAGGACCTGGTCGAGGCCGCGCGGCGGCTGTCCGTGCTGCCGGTGGTGGTCGGCGCGAGCGGCAGCTTCGACGGCACGCTGGCCAGCTCGGTGGCCCTGAAGAACCTCACCAGCGAGCTGGTCGGGCGGTTCGCCACCGCGGCGGTGACCGAGACGCGCCGGGTGGCCGGTGATCGCCCGCTCTCGCGGTACTCCGCCGACCTGGAGATCCCGCCGGTGGTCGGCGCGGAGGTGGCGCTGCTCAAGACCGTCGCGCTGCGGTACGTGATGTCCGACGCCGGGCACCGCACCAAGCAGGACCGGCAGCGCGACCGCATCCATCGGGTCTCGGAATGGCTGCACCGCACGGCGCCGTCCGGGCTGGACCCGCTGCTGCTCTCCGCCTGGGAGCGCGCGGCGGACGACGCGGCCAGGACCAGGGTGATCGTCGACCAGATCGCCTCGTACACCGAGAGCCGGCTCGAACGCGTCGACAAGCAGAGCCTCGGCGCTCAGGCGAGCTGGGGATAGCGCCTACACTGCTCGAGTGGCCGGCCGAATTCCTGAACGAGACATCGCGGCCATCCGCGACCGGACTCACATCGAAGACATCGTGGGGGAGTACGTCGCGCTCAAGCGCAGCGGCGGCGACTCCATGAAGGGCCTGTGCCCGTTCCACGACGAGAAGTCGCCCTCCTTCCATGCCCGCCCCAACCACGGGACCTACCACTGCTTCGGCTGTGGCGAGGGCGGCGACGTGTACTCGTTCATGCAGAAGATCGAGCACATCTCCTTCGTCGAGGCCGTCGAGCAGCTCGCCGACCGGCTCAACTACACGATCTCCTACGAGGGCGGCGGCCCCTCCGTGCAGCGCGACCGCGGCACAAGGGCGCGACTGGTGGCGGCCAACGCGGCCGCCCAGGAGTTCTACGCGGCGCGGTTGCGGGAACCGGACGCCCAGACCGCCCGCGACTACCTCACCGAGCGCAACTTCGACGGCCAGGCCGCGATCACCTTCGGCTGCGGCTACGCGCCGGACGGCTGGGACACCCTGACCAAGCACCTGATGGTCAAGGGCTTCGAGGCGAACGAGATCATCGACGCCGGCCTGGCCACGCCCGGTAAGCGCGGCACCCCGATCGACCGGTTCCGGCGTCGCCTGGTCTGGCCGATCCGCAACCTCGGCGGCGACGTCATCGGCTTCGGCGCCCGCAAGTTGTTCGACGACGACACGATGCCGGGCAAGTACATCAACACGCCGGAGACCATGCTGTACAAGAAGTCTCAGGTGCTGTTCGGTCTGGACCTGGCCAAGCGGGACATCGCGAAGGGTCACCAGGCGGTGGTCGTCGAGGGATACACCGACGTGATGGCCATGCACCTGGCCGGGGTCAAGACCGCGGTCGCCGCCTGCGGCACCGCGTTCGGCGAGGACCACCTGGCGATGCTGCGCCGACTCCTGATGGACGACAGCTACTTCCGCGGCGAGGTGATCTACACCTTCGACGGCGACGCCGCGGGCCAGGCGGCGGCCCTCAAGGCGTTCGAGGGCGATCAGAAGGTGGCGGGGCAGACCTACGTCGCGGTGGCGCCGGACGGGATGGACCCGTGCGAACTGCGCCAGTCGGCGGGGGACGCGGCGGTGCGCGACCTGGTCGCCCGGCGCATCCCGATGTTCAAGTTCGTGATCCGATCCCTGCTCGCCGAGCACGACCTCGACACCGGCGAGGGCCGGGTCGAGGCGCTGCGCCGGACAGTGCCGGTGGTCGCCCGGATCAAGGACGAGGCGCTGCGCGAGGACTACGCCCGTCAGCTCGCCGGCTGGATCGGCTGGGACGACATCCCGACGGTGATCAAGCGGGTCCGCGAGGAGGCCCGCAGGAACTCGCCGAGGTCTGGTCGCGGGCCGCAGCGGCAGGAGCGGAGCCGGGTTCCGGAGCAGGGCGCCGGGGAGGCGCCCGCTGGTCCGGCCCGGCCGAACCCCACGGACCCGACGCTGTGGCCGCAGCGGGAGGCGCTCAAGTCGGCCCTGCAGTACCCGTCGATCGCCGGCTCGGTGTTCGACTCGCTGCCGTCCGAATCGTTCACCCATCCCGCGTACGCGCTGGTGCGCGACGCGATCGCGGCGGCGGGCGGGACCGGCGCCGGTCTCGGCGGGGCCGAGTGGATGGATGCGGTCGGCAAGCGGGCCGAGCCGCTGCAATCGCTGGTCACCGAGCTGGCCGTGGACCCGATGCGGGCCTCGGACGTGCCCGCGTACATCCCGCGGGTGCTGGCCCGGCTGCAAGAGGTGTGGGTGGGCAATCAGGTGGCCGACCTCAAGTCGAAGCTGCAGCGGATGTCGCAGGCCGACCAGCCCGACGAGTACATGTCCCTGTTCGGCGACCTGGTCGCGCTCGAGCAGTACCGGCGCAGCCTGCTCGAGCAGGCCGTCGGGGACAGCTCCGACGACCTGTAGCGGGTCCGCCCCTACTTGCGGTCGCGCGGGACGTAGATCGTGGTGTCCGCGTCGATGGCCTCGAGCGGCTCGAGGCGGGGCTGCGTGTTCAGGCTGTCGGAGAGCTTCTGCCTGCCCACGTCGATGACCTTCTTGGTGGCGGGGCTTGCCGCCACGGCCTTGGCGGCCTTACTGATCTGTTCGTAGCGCGACCTGCCCGCCTTGGTCCCCAGCACGTACCCGACGCCGACAGCGATCAACAAGCGCATCATCCCTGCTTTCCTCCTCCGACCAGCCTCTCAACAGTCTGCCTGATGGGCCTCCGGGCAGGCGATTTGGTACCTGGGTGGGGGGATGGGTTAAAGTCTGTCCGCAGCCAAACGGAAACGAACGGCTGACGGAATAATCCCCTGTAGCTCAATTGGCAGAGCTTCCGACTGTTAATCGGACGGTTGCTGGTTCGAGTCCAGCCGGGGGAGCATCCGGGAGGACCCCGTCACACATCGTGTGGCGGGGTCCTCTTGCGTTCGGCGGTGCATGCAGCTGCGGGCGCCTCGGTTCGACACCCTCGGCGGACAATGGGGGGAGTGGGGCCGGTAGCATTTCGGCGGGCCGCTGATGTTCTTGATGTGGCCCATGGGGCGGTAGCTCAGTCGGTTAGAGCCGTGGACTCATAATCCATTGGTCGCGGGTTCGAGCCCCGCCCGCCCCACTCGAGATGCC
>Ga0207709_10001965_pt1 | contig 13429 bp, 12 predicted proteins | sample KBSM34metaG_FD_184397 | JGI IMG/M metagenome (GOLD analysis project Ga0207709, IMG submission 184397) | Miscanthus rhizosphere microbial communities from Kellogg Biological Station, Michigan, USA - KBS M3-4 metaG (SPAdes) (version 2) | ecosystem: Host-associated > Plants > Roots > Rhizosphere >...
CCAACCTGATCAGCACCGTGCGCCGTGGCCGCGAGAAGCTGCACTTCATCAACCCGGTGCCACTACATGAAGTCTACGAGCGCTGGGTACGCAAGTTCGAACAGCAGCGCCTGAGCCTGCTGCATGACCTGAAACGAGAACTGGAAGGAGAATGACGATGTCCGCAGAGTCCACCCGCTTCATCCACGTGATCTACATCGCCTCCACGCCGCAGAAGGTGTTCGAGGCCATCACCCGGCCCGAGATCGCCAGCCGCTACTGGGGCCACGAGAACGTCTCGGACTGGAAACCCGGCTCACGCTGGCAACATGTGCGCGCCAACGAAACGCGCTCGGTCGAGCTGGTCGGCGAAGTGGTGGAAAGCACCCCGCCCTCGCGGCTGGTCATCACCTGGGCCGCGGCCTCGCAGGCCGAGAACCCGGACGCCTACAGCCGCGTCACCTTCGACATCGTGCCCTACCAGGACATGGTGCGGCTGACCGTTACCCACGACGAACTGGAGCCCGGTAGCGGCATGGATACCGGCATCCGCCAGGGCTGGCCGATCGTGTTGTCGAGCCTGAAGTCGTTGTTGGAGACGGGCAAGGGATTGGATGTGTTTGCGAAGCCGAGTGCTGCCGGCTAGCTGAATCGCGGCAATAGGTTGACGCAATACGAAGGCCGCTTCGACCGCGTTCCGACGCGCGCACCGACACGATCGCCCGCAGGCATCCTTGGCGACCTTCGATGAGTGCTTCAGACGCAGAGTCCCTGCACAGCAAAGTGGCGGCGGTCACCCTCGGCTTCTGGGTGATGAAGATCGCCGCCACCACCCTCGGCGAGACCGCTGGCGATCTGCTGTCGATGACGCTCAACCTGGGCTACGTGGCCAGCTCGGCCATCCTGCTCACGGTCTTCGCTACATACAACCAAGCAGTTGGACACCGTCGCCAAACGAACTGGACAGCGGCGCCAAATGAAGTGGACACTGCAACCAAACAAACTGGACAGCTGCACCAGACTGGACACGTCCTGAGCGAACTTGGCCCTGGACGCGAAAGTACCGGGCACTGTTGTCTGATCCGATTGCGTATAGGTGGGAATCGTGTGGCCCAAGAGCGTTCGGGCTACCAAGGTATTCCTTGTGGACGGTGGCGTTGCTTGCTACTTGACCCACGATGAGGTGAGAGAGCTGGGGCGCATTCTTATCCAGCCAGCTGGGCCAGGTGGTTCCCAGCAGACGTGTGAAGTCTGTGATACCGCCGACGGCCGCTTTGACGAGCGAGGGCGGCTTCTTGAACTCCTAGGGACGATGATTGCCCAGGCCCTGATGGACCGGCTGCCGACAGGCCTGGCCGTGAAGCAGCCATTCCATTCCCACGGCCGTCCGGTGACGGCCGTGGATTCGACTCGCTTACTCCCGGGACTTGGAGAGGCGAGTCTTGCGCAGGGACTCTCCCTTCAGCACCAGCTTGTGACTGCTGTGGATGAGCCGATCCACGATAGCGTCAGCTAGGGCCGGATCATGGATGAAAGCATGCCAGTCCTTGACCGGCATCTGCCCGGCCACAATGGTGGCACCGGATCCCACCCGGTCATCGAGAAGCTCCAGCAGGTCGGCCCGACCGCGGCCACTGAGCGGGGGCAGCCCGAAGTCGTCCAGGATGAGCAGTTTGGTCTTGGCCAGCTGTCCACGTAGCTTGGACAGCGAGCCATCGGCGTGGGCCAGCTCCATTTCTTCCAACAACCGGCCCACGCGCCGGTAGCCGATCGGGATGCCATTGCGCGCAGCCTGAACGGCCAACGCACACGCCAGCCAGGTCTTGCCGGTGCCGGTATGCCCGGTGATCAGCACGTTCTGCTGCCGCTCGATCCAGTTGCAGGTCAGCAGATCGGCGGCCATTGCCCGGTCCAGGCCGCGGCCGCTGTCGTAGTCAATGGCTTCGGGTTCGGCAAAGACCTTCAGCCGTGCGTTGGCAATCAGCCGTTTGAAGCGCTGACTTTGGCGCTGGCTGACTTCGGTCTGGACCAGATGGCCCAGTCGCTGATCAAAGCCTAGGGCCCCGTAGCTGGACTGGGATTGCTGGTGCTCGATGCCCGCAACCATGCCGGTGAGTTTGAGGTGGCGCAGTTGTTGGATGGTGTGTTCCAAAGACATGGTAGCTCTCCTCAGCTGTAGTAGTGGGCACCGCGCACGTTCTCGTGCATCGGCAGGTCGTCTTCGTTGACCGCTTCTGGTTCAGCTACCGGGGCACGGTCCAGTTGCCGTACCAGGATTGATTTCACCGAACGGATGCTGTTGGCCTGCACGCGAACGGCGCGATCACACGCCGCCTGCAACCGGTCGATACCGTGTTCGTGCGCCAGGCGCTGGAGCCCTCGGCATGCCTGTAAGGTCAGCACCGGCCGGCGGTGGATCTCGCTATGCCGCTGGACGAAGGCGAACAACGCCCCTGCCTGCTGTTTGGCCCAGTCCATCAGATGGTCCAGCGTGTCCTGGGAGTAGGCCCGATGGGCTGGAGGCTGATGCTCGGGCAGCGTGCTGCAACCATCAATCGCATACTTGCGCACATGGAGTGCAATGCGTTTGTCCCGATGGTAGGCCGATACGCTGTCACCGGTGGCCTTCAAGTTGATCTTGCTCCCGACCAGTCGATGCGGGACGGAGTAGAAATGGCCGTCCCATGAGACGTGATAGTCCTGCCCCACCGGCACATTCAATTTCCAGTCGGCGTACTCGTAGTCGCTACTGGGCAAGGGCGACAGCGCGGGGGCATCCAGTTCCTTAAATAGCTGCTGCCGCGATTTGCCGCCGCAGCCGCGCATTGGCCGCTCGTTGAAGCGCTCGATCAACTCGGCGATGGCCAGGTTCAGCTCTTCCAGGGAGAAAAACGTCCGGTTGCGCAGCCGGGCGAGCACCCAGCGCTGCACCAGCAGTACACCGATTTCTACCGGTGCCTTGTCCTTGGGTTTGCGCGGGCGCGCCGGCAGCACGGTAGTCTCGTAGTGGGAGGCAAACTCGGCGTAGGTCATGTTCAGCAGCGCCCCGTCTTGGCGAGATATCGAGGTGACGGCGGCCTTGAGATTGTCCGGGACCAGGTAGGTCGGTACGCCACCGAAGAAGCTCAGTGCCTTGGCGTTGCAGGTGATCCAATCCACGGACTTCTGGCTGTGCACGGCGTAGGCAAAGGTCTTACGACTGGCCCCTATCACTGCAACGAACAGCTCGACCGGTGTCTTCTGTCCGGTTTTCGGATCGGTTACCGAGGGCCGGACGCCGGAAAAGTCCAGGAACAGATCGTGGCCGGGCATCCGAACCTGACGCATGACCAGCACCCGGGAGCGGGCATGGCGACGGTACCGGCGCCGGAACTCGGTCGCTGACATCGCCCCGCTTCCCAGGTTGATCGCGTATTCCTCGTGGAGCAGTGCCAGGGTGACTCCGCGCCGCTGCAGCTCGGTATGGATGTAGTCCCAGTTCGGTTCGACGAACAGCTTCTTCAACCCGCTCTTGTTCGGATTGAGCCAACGATCAAGGGCAACCTCATCCAAGGACTGAATATCTTCCCATTGAGCTTTGAGGGTGCGCAGGCGCTTGCGATAGCGACAGACCGTGGACGGCGAGCGACCGACCTTCTGGGCAATCTGGCGATGGGACAGGTCGGTGCGCAGCAGGCACCGACAGAGTTCTTTGAGTAGGGTCATGGCATTCCTTGCCGCACGCGCGGGCATGCCCGGGGCGTTCCCAGACCGAGCGGCGGCAACAGATCACCTCACCGGTCCAACAGTCGGACCGGAGGGGATTGACGGAAGACGGGGAGATGCCGAGAATGCAACCACTGTGTGTGTCTGCTTCCCAAAGCCCCCCGGCGCTCCAACGCTTGGGGGCTTTTTTGCATTTCCGAGTGCGCATCGGGTGTGGAAGACGATAGCACTAGGTCATGGCGGGCCTCCCTGGGAGATGGGCAACGCCCCCCAACGGTTCATTCTGGCACCTTGGCATCGAGGGCCTGATGGCGCAGGTTGGCCAACCACTGCGCTATGTCTTTGGCCAGGGCGAACTTGCCCCGCCGATGCGCAATGACAAACACCGGTACCGGCAGTACACCACGCGATAGCGCCTGCCGGAACGCATCGGCAGAGGCGTAGCCCAAGGCCTGGCGCAGATCATCCTGGCCGATCACCGGCCCGTATCGATGCAGTAGATCCTGCTCCAACATCTGGGCCAGTGGGTCGATGGGCACGTCACGGTTGGTCATGTCGATAGCGTAGCCATTGCGCTGGCGGATGCCTAGAACGCACGCTAGCGCAAATCGTTACTCTAATTTTTTGATCCAATGCCCGCCAAGTCATTGAAATACATAAAGCCGTATCACAATGATCGACTTAAAGCTGTAGTGGGTTTGGCCGAATCCGAAACCGCCAAAGCAATGAAGAAGGCGCTGAACGTCTTGAGGACAGGGGCTTGGTTTGAGGAGTTGCGTGCACGCCTGGGTCAATCGACGGCCTACGGGCTGGGACGAACATTGCAACCCCATACCTATCGAGCCGGCGTTCACCACCACAACCTATGGGCCAAGTACGCCAGCGGAAAACACCGACCCGGCCCCGAGACGGTGCGCGCCTGTGAATTGGCGTTTCCACGTTCGAGCGACCTCTTGGAAGATGCGGGCTGGGATCTGCTGGACGCCCATCGTCCGGTGGGGTTGCAAGGGGATGCGCTGCTGAAGCGGCTAAGGCCGGCCATCCAGAACGCGGTCTTCGACGAACGGGCGTTGGTCGTGGGCCGCTATGTTCGCCGGCGAGCGCCCAATCAGCCCTTGCATCGCTTGGAGGGGCAAGCAGGCCTGCAAGCCGTCGCTGCCATGGTGGTCCTACTTAGAGAAGCTCATGAAGCGGGCAATCGCTCGCGTGCTTTTGAGATAGGGCGCTCGCTACACCGCACCTTGTTGATGGCGGTGGTCGCCACGCGTCTGAGCGGCGTTGCGCTGGAGGTGTTCGAGTTCTTCATCCGCCACATCTTTCCGATGGCCGCTGGCAGGGAAATCGCCTTGGACCTGGACTGCCAGGTGCTGAGAGCACAGGCTCACTGGCTGGGACAGGTTGTCTTGCAGCTGGAAGATGCGGGCTGGACCGGATATCGACCGGACGGGCCGACCTGTGAACTGCGCAAGGTACTCTCGGTCAACTACGGCTTCGATCTGCTGTTTGGTTTGAACCCCCGTCTGAAACTGATCGTGCCCGGTGACCAGGCCAGCGAAGACGCGCGGCGCTGGGTGGCCTCCAACAACGTCGGCTGGCAATGGGGGGCGTCGGTACTCCATGCCGGTAGACGACAGCGCATGATCCCCGATGAGGTGGCTGATCGCATGGCAACCGCGCAGGGTTGATGGGAATTCGCTGCGAGCACGTCGCTAGTGCCCGCTGGTATACCCGGCCTATCGCCTGTTCAGCCCTCAACTCTGCCTCTTTACGTGCAGCAGCCGCGGCGCCTGCATATGCTAACTTTGAGAACGTTCGACAGTTGGCCCGGATGCCTGATGAACTACGCTGAATGGATTCATGAGCAGCACGCGCGTCGCGTGGCGGTTGAGCGGATTGCCGAGGCTGTCCTGGACGGGCCGGTCTTGTATTCGGGAGATACCGCGCGTCTTGCGCCCCTGTTGCAGGATGTGAGCCAACTGCTGGCGGTGCCCGTGGCTGATATACAGATCGTTGGCTCGGCGCGCTTTGGCTTCTCGCTACGCGATGGTGCGCCATTCGACCCCTCTTTTTCGGACCTGGACTTGGCCGTCGTCAACGCTGGGCTGTACCAGCGGTGCTCGGCGGTTACGGGGGCATCCACCGATGCGGCCCGCTTCCCCGAGCGTGATTTCCCCGCCGATGAGCGCCTCGCGGTGCGCAAGGCATTCGATGCGCTGTCACTTTCGGTGGCCGATCGCTTCGCTTACGTCTCGGTCGCAGTGTTCCCGGATCAGGCTGCCCTGGTACGCGCGCAGGCGGGCCGCATTAGCGCCTATCTCGGTGTAGCGAGCCAGGTGCCTACTATCAGGCAGGCGGATGCGGTGCCAGCCAGTGCCGTTGAAACCGACTTCCAGCGCATCGTGGATGCGGGCCTGCCACCGTACATGCTGCCGATTGCTGTCAGCACCCCGGGCAATGCATCGCCCTGGCTGGCCGACTGCGCGGCCTTTCAGTGCGCCTTTGGCGGCAGCTCGCTGCGGCAGGCGAAGTTGACCGCACTGCGGCGCGCATTCGCTGACCTGGCACAGGTGGTGGATGTGCAGTGCTGCCTCGTAGGCGGAAGCTTCCTCGACGTATCCAATACCGCGCCGAACGACCTGGACATCGTGGCGTTCTACCGTGCGCGGGCAGATGTCCGATTCGAGCCCGGCCGCGCTCTGCAGCGGCTGACCCGCAAATTCCTGCTTGAGCACATCGACATGCGATTCGTGCCATGTGACGCCGAGCCGTGGCTGATGGTCAAGCTGACCTCGTACTTCACTATGCTGTATCAGTCACGAAGGCCGGGTGCGGAAGAGCGCGACTCCGGCTTGGTGCTATTGCTGCCGGACAGGACACAGGCCTGAGCATGTCGATGGATGCAGACTCCTCCTTCGCATCTGTGCCCGGAGCTGTTGCCCGGGCATTGATGCCGCTGGTGCCCCCGGAGCCCTCAGCAGAGCTGAAGATGCGCTTGCAGGGTTGCGAGATTGCATTGTCCGCATTGCAAGTCTGTTACCGTCCTTGCGACCAGCTATGGGCAAATCGAGACAAGCCGCCACTGCGGAAGGCTGTGCACCAGCTCCGCCATCGGCTCTCGCCCTACATGCGAATGCCGGCACTGAACCTCCGGATGCTGGGTAGCCTGGAGGAAAGCGAAGCACTGATCTACCAACAATGGCGGCGGACGCTGTCCGGGCCACTATCGACGCCAGACGTGCAGCGCTTCATTGCCCTCTCTACCGGCGGTGATGGCGGTCTGCGTACTCGTCCGGTAGTTCTCCGCTCGCAGGATGGGCGGACGCTCCTGCCGATGGTCAAGGCCCGAGATGCTGTCGAGCGTTTAGCTGAGTTGCTCTCCCGGCAAGTTAACGTCAGTCCTGGCCACGGCGTCAGCGCTGCAGTGCAGATGCTGGCGCTGGCCAACAATGCCCACGCTTTTGCCGATGGCAACGGCCGGCTGGGGCGTGCGTTGTTCAATTTCTGCCTACACCGTGCCGGACTTCCGGAGGCCTGCTTCATTCCCCTGAAGGTACTGACAGTGCTGTCCCGGGGCGGCTACGAAGTGCGTCTGCGCGAGGCGGAACTGTACGGTCGCTGGGATGGGCTGTACGCCTATCACTGTACCGCAATCGAGTTGTATGCCTGGCTGGGACAGCAGCCGGTCATGCCTGTCCAGAACGAGGGTGTCTGATGTTCAACAAACGCTACTGGCGGGTGCAATCCGAAGTCAGCGAATGCGGGCTGGCGTGCCTTGCCATCTGCTCGTCCATGCTGGGCGCCGATCTCGAAATGAGTGAGTTGCGGCGCAAGTATCACAACTCCCAACGTGGTGTGGATCTGAACCAGCTGATTGCGCTGGCCAGTGCGCTGGACATGCAGTGCCGGCCGGTACGCTGCGAGCCCAGCGACCTGAAGCATCTGGGCACACCGGCCATCCTGCACTGGAAGCTCAACCATTTCGTGGTGCTGGAGAAGGTCTCGCGCGGCCGCTACCACATCATCGACCCGGCTCATGGCTCGCTGTCCTTCAGTGAGGCGGAGCTTTCCAAGGCTTTCACCGGTATCGCGGTGGAAGTCAGTTCCTCGCCCAGCTTCCGTCCACGCAAGCAGCGTTCGCCCCTCAACATCTGGTCGATGATCCGCTTCAAGGGCGGTGTCGGCACCGCGTTGTTCCATACGCTGGTCTACACGTTGTTGCTTCAGGGCTTTGTGCTGCTCTCACCATTCTTCATGCAGCTGGCAGTGGATGAGGGTGTGCTGCGCGGTGACCGTGGCTTTCTGATGGCACTAGCGCTGGGATTTGGCGCAGTGGCGGTGTTCAACAGCTTGGCTGAAGCGCTGCGGGGAGTCACGCTACAGCGCGCCTCCGCCTTGATGGGGTGGGACATGAGCCGGCGCCTGTTCCATCATCTGGTCAGTCTGCCGCTAACGTGGTTCCACCGGCGCCGCTTGGCCGACGCGCTTTCGCGGATGGAGTCGATCGACCCGATCCGCCAGCTGATCGCCAACGGGCTCATCAGCGCGCTGCTCGATGGTGTTCTGGCCCTGGGCATCATCGTATTGATGTTTGTCTACTCGCCGCTGATGAGCCTGGTGGCGCTGACTGCGCTGGGGCTGTACGTGCTGATGCGGGTGGCCGCCATCCCTCTGTCGATGAAGATGGGCATGGCCAGCCTTCAGGCGAACATCGCCGAGCGTGGCACACGCATCGAAACGTTACGCGCAATGCAGTCGATCAAGACCATGGGCGGCGAGTTCTCGCGTGAATCGATCTGGGCCAACAAGTACGCCGATCTGGTGCGTACCTCGTTGAACAGCGCCAACCTGCAGATCGGGATCGGTGCGGGGCGTACCCTGCTCGATGGCGTCAGCCTGGTCGCCATCGTCTACATCGGCGCTCAGGCAGTGCTGGCGAACACCCTGACGGTGGGTGCGCTGTATGCCTTCGTAGCCTACCGGCAGCAGCTGAGCAACCGCCTGACCACGCTGGTGGACCAGTGCATTGCCTGGCGCCTGACCGAGCTCCATTCGGACCGTATTGCCGATATCGCGCTCACTCCGAGCGAAGAGGGATTCAGCAAGGATCCCTCGGCATCGGACAGCATGGAAGGACATATCCAGCTGCGCTCAGTTTACTTCCAGTACTCGGCGCAGGAGCCACCGACGCTGAAGGACATCAATCTGACGATCGAGCCGGGCGATTTCGTGGCCATTACTGGGCCCTCCGGTTGCGGCAAGAGCACGCTGGTGAAGGTACTGACCGGACTGTACCCGCCCAGTGCTGGTGAACTGCTCTACGATGGATTGAACATCGTCAGTTGGGGCCCACGCGTGGTGCGTCAGCGAATGGGCGTGGTGATGCAGGACGATGAACTGTTGACCGGTTCGATCGTGGAGAACGTGACCTTCTTCGCCGAGCGCCCGGACATACCGCTGGTATGGGAATGCCTGGAGATGGCGGCAATGAAGGAGGACGTGCAGCGTATGCCGATGCAGCTGGAGACGCTCGTGGGTGACATGGGCTCGACCCTCTCCGGCGGCCAGAAGCAACGTTTGCTGCTGGCCCGTGCGCTGTATCGCAAGCCGAGCATCCTGGTGCTGGACGAAGCCACCGCGAACCTGGACGTAGCGCGCGAGAGCCGCATCTACGAGGCGCTGGCGCAACTGGATATCACACGCATCCTGATTACCCATCGTCCGGACACCATGCGCCTGGCTGACCGTCTGGTGCGTATTGATCAGGGCCGGGTAGTTGGCGACACCCGCAAGCCCACCGCAACGGCGCCTGAAGCGACGCCAACCCTCAATCTCATTCCTGCCGTCGTTTCGCCGCCAGCAGTGGTTCCAGCAGCCAGTCCAGCAGCGAACGTTTCTCCAGAACCAGATCGGCTTTGAGTCGCATGCCCGGTGTAAGCGCAAGAGCCTTGCCATAGGCCTGCATCTGCTGGTCGTCCAGTGTGGCCAGTAACCGGTACTGACTCTCCACCGCCTGCAGATCGGCAGGAAGCTCATCCGGCGAAGTCGGCGAGCGCGCAATCTTGACGATCCTCGCACGACCGACGCCGAACTTCTGATAGGGGAATGCGTCGTACATCAGCCGCACGTCCGTGCCAACGTCGACGAAGGCGATGGCCGAAGAAGGCACCCACAGTTCGGCGAGAAGCTGCGAGCCCTCGGGCATCATCACGCCGAGCGTGCGCCCGGCAGTGACCGTGGCGCCGGGCTTGGCCTGCAACCAGGTGACTTGCCCGGCGGACTGCGCTACCAGGTTGAACCTGGTGCCCAATTTGTAGTTGATGGCTTTCTCGCGCGCGCCTAGCAGCTCAGACAGCGAGGTGGCGCGGTTGGCATCGTGCTCGGCCTTCAGGCGGCCAAGTTCATGCCGCATCTGCTCGTGCTCCTGCTCAAGCTGGGCAATGCGCGTCCGCACTTCGGCCACAGACTGGCGCACATTCAGAACCCGCACTTCCGCGTCCCGGTACTGCAGTTCAGAAACCAGCTTGTCCACGCGCAGCCGCCCGAGGTCGTGCACGGTCTTCTCGGCGATGGTTTGCTGTTGCTGATAGAGGGTCACGTTGTCGCGCAGTACTGAGAGCTGGCGCGTGGCACCCAGCATGCGCTCGCGGATGCCGGCCTCCTGGCTTTCCAGGGAGGCTTCAGTAGCGCGCTCGCGATCGACCGAGGCCTGGGTCAGGCGCTCGGCCATGCCGGACAGGGTGGCCCCCGTGCTTTCGCCGGTGTCGATCACCGAATCCACCGAGACGCTGACGATGGGATCGCCCTCGCGGACCTTCGCTCCTTCCTCCACATGGACGCTGCTGACGATGCCCGAACGCTGGCTGATGATCGGCAGTAGCCCGCGCGAAGGCACCAGTGCACCGGACACCGTTTCCTTGCGCGGAAACGATGTGGTCACCAAGAACAGTACCGCCAGGCTCAGTAGCGCGACCACGAAGCCGGTGGCCAGCCACATGCCGACACCCGGGGCCTGCACCGGTGAACCGAAGCGCTGCGTAGCCGCTTCGATCGCCTCGTTGCGGAACAGCGGAATCGCATCCGCGGTCTCATCCGTTCTGGCTGGTTCCATGTGGCCTGCGGTGCCGCGTCGCTGTGGAGATAAGGAGTTGCTCGCGCCTCTGCGTGGAGGCAATGGTCCCAAGGTAAGGTCTAGTACGCATGGTTCGCGCGACCTGACCACAATATTTTTCTCTACTCAGAATCTCGTTTCTGCCAGCACATTAATCCCCAATTTGGCGCGATCAGTAGGTTGTGCGTTCGCAGTGCCTCGCCCCCGAGAATCCAACTTTCAGGCTCAAGGGGCCTTTCCACTGGTTCTACGACGTTGGCTTCAAAGTTTGTATTCATTCCACTGCCATCTAATCGAACCGCCTGTTTTCGGATGCGTCGGTCAACACGCCCGAACATCGTGTTGACCGACGCATTCGACCAAGCAGCACCTGCGGGTTGAGCCTCACGGCTGCCTCGAACTTCGAGAAGGCCTGACATCCCAGTGTCAGCCATGACGAGCCTTTCAATCCCGTCAACCTTCATCGGGCTGCGTAAGTTCCAATAGCGACCCCAGGGATCTGACGTTACTCGTAGCCCGGTAGTGCAGCCAGTATATTTCCATGCATTGCCTAGAATGCGAACCACTTTATCACTTAGCAATACCGGCCCCAGCTGGCGTATGACGTCCAGCCCTAAAATGTTGATATCGATGCCATCATTGTCTGAGAATGATATGTCCTTGATCTCGATTCCGCCGATTGTTAGGTTTACTGGCTCGACCAGCGCTGTACTTCTAACTTGCCCCTCCCGCCGCTCCTTGGAAAATCCGGGGGTCACATCCAGGTTGATGGATTTCGCAAAGTTATGGGACAGAATTGATCGAGTTGCTCCGGTGTCAATCAGGAATTCGATATTAATATCCCTTTTTGATCCCTTTCCTCCGGTGAGCTTTGCTGAAACAATCGGCCAACCTCGCAGATAGCGCACCGGCACCTCAACGACGCCATCTGGACGCTTGGAGACCTTAAGCGTTGGGCGGCCCAAGAATGACTCGAATGGGGCTTCGGAAATTCCCGCCTCTAGAAATAGGGCAGAGTTTCCAAAGACTGGATTGTTACCCCCCAGCCTACGCACCTTAATCATGGTGTCAGCCCAAGCAGAGATGTTCCCTTGCCAGAGTTGATTTCCTGCAAGAATTCCAAGGCAGTGATAGAGGGCCTCGGAGCTGGGCTGTGCCTTAACAGAAGGATTTTCGATGCACTGCCGAGCCCATTGGTCGGATTTTGCAAGAGCTCCTCTCGTGCGATGGTAAGCGGCTATCGATGGATAAGCTATCAGGGTCTTTGAGCTGCTTTGCGCTCGAAGGTGGTCTGTTGCGCCAGTCGCTAGTGCAATCTCCATATCGAACACCGGCGCACTCGGTGGTATGGGTTCGTCCTCGGACGCATTCGCAGGCGCGATAATGGTCGCGGCGATACACCCAGCTAATACAACAGCGCGCATCAACAGTCTCCTCAGACGACTTGTGGCGTGCGCCAATCACTGCTGATTGGCGCACGGCAGATCAAGGGTATGGAATCTCGAATTTCAGATCACCCTTGAACTCATTGGTCGCAGGATCATAGTTCACGCCGAAGGAGATGTTGATTCCAGCACCAAAATTGTATGTATAGGATGCATTGTATCCATTAAAAGTGAAATCTGCGGCAGTTGCATTTATCTGGTAGGTGTTGTTGTTCACCACAAATGACCCAGAGAGACTTGTGTCCCAAGTCCCAGTTGCAATGGAATAGGTCTGGGTTGCATTAAATGCCAAGCCTATTGGCTGATATGTAGCGGAGATTGATGCGCCTGCTTTATCGCCGTTCCAGATGCCCTGCTTGTTAAATTCCCACCAAGTATCACTGAGCTCGACACTACCTTCGTCACCACCGCCGCCACCGCCACCGCCACCATCCCCCGGGCCCGGATCGAATGGAGGATCGATGATATCTGGCGGACCGATGTCGGGCCAGCCGTCGTCTCCCGGCGGCCGAACATCAATGGGAGGCAGGTCGTTTGTGTCCACTTGTGCCCCACCTGAAACTAACGCCAGTTCTTCAGATGACAGCGTGCGAATTCCGTTCATCGACATGTGCAACTCCTTCGTGTTCTGCTTGATGAGTACTTTGCATCGATCAGCTCCCCATGAACCAGTTAGCGGACTTCTGTGACAGTGGGATTTCAACCGCACTCTGAAGAGGGAGTATTCCGTCGCTGTTAATGCTCCTGTACCTGCGACGAGAAGACTGATACCACAACTCTTTGCGTTAGGCTGTCAGAAAATTCTGATCTGCAGCTGCCCGCTCCCATTCATAAAAATGAATTGACCGGTAACGATACGAAGCCTTCGAGCAACCTCTTCCTCGACGCAACAATCACGCGCACAAATCGTACATCGCGTGCGGGCTGGCTCGATCGCCATGTCCAGTTTGGTGCAGCTGTCCAGTTTGTTTGGTTGCAGTGTCCAGTTCATTTGGCGCTGGGTGTTCAGTTGGCTGGCGTTTCGTAGTCTTCGCCGGCCTGCTGGCCGTGCAGCTGTCCGCGCGACGCTTCCATCCGCTGCTGTTCTGGTCGGTGGTGCTGGCCACAAGCACCGCCGGCACCACCATGTCCGACCTGCTCGACCGCACGCTCGGCCTGGGCTACGCCACCGGCGCCAGCCTGCTGGCCGGCT
>Ga0207709_10001969_pt1 | contig 13417 bp, 8 predicted proteins | sample KBSM34metaG_FD_184397 | JGI IMG/M metagenome (GOLD analysis project Ga0207709, IMG submission 184397) | Miscanthus rhizosphere microbial communities from Kellogg Biological Station, Michigan, USA - KBS M3-4 metaG (SPAdes) (version 2) | ecosystem: Host-associated > Plants > Roots > Rhizosphere >...
CGGCCGACCGGCGGCATCCCGCAGCCTGAGCTGCGTACCAGCTCGGCCGCCTGGCTCGAAGGCGTGCTCTCGATGTTCGAGGCCGAGGGGCTGGACGTGCCCTCGCTGCTGCGCGACGCCGGCTTCGATCCCGATTCGCTGCACCGGCAGAACACGCGCATCCCGGTCGACGAGGTCACGGTGATGTGGCAGCTCGCGGTAGCCCGCGCCGGCAAGCCCACGCTGGGCCTGCAACGCGACCTGGCCGCCACGCACAGCAAACTGGGAACGGTGGGCCACGCGATGTCGTGCAGCGCCACGCTCGGGGCGGCGCTCGCGCGGCTGGCGCGCTACATGGCCGTGATTTCGGATGCGACCGGCTTCTCGCTGCATCCCGAGCCGCGCGGCTGCTGGCTGTCAATGGAACACACCGGCGGCAGCCTGCCGATTCCGCGCCAGCGCGTCGAATACGCCCTGCTGACCACGCTGATGCAGTGCCAGTGGCTCACGCGGCGCGAACTGCAGCCGCTGGCGATGGAGTTCGTCTATCCCGCGCCGACCAGCGACCGGCTGCACCGGGAGGCCTTCGGCTGCGAGGTGCGCTTCAATGCAGCGGCCAACCGCCTGCTGCTGTCGAGCGCCGACATGGCAATGCCGCTGCCCACCTACCACGAGACGCTCGGCGAGATGCAGGAGCATCTGCTGGACGAACAACTCGACCTGCTGGGCCAGGCCACCACAAGCAGCCTGGTGTGCGCCGAGATCGCGCGCCGGCTCCAGCACGGCGAGCCGCGCCGGCAGGACGTGGCCTCGGGTCTGGGCCTGGCCGAGCGCACGCTGCAGCGGCGATTGCAGGAGGAGTCGGTGTCGTTCCAGTCGCTGCTCGACCGCACCCGTCGCGAGCTGGCGCAGCAGTACCTTGCCGACGACCGACATACATTGACCGAGGTAGCCGACAGGCTGGGCTTCGTCGACAGCAGCAACTTTTTTCGCGCCTGCAAGCGCTGGTTCGGCGTGCCGCCAGCGCAATACCGGGCGCGCATCTGGAATGGGCCCGCCGCACTCGCGGCCTGAGGGCGCGCGGGCCGCGATGGCCCGTTCGGCAAGGGGTTACGCGCTGTGCCGGACAATCCGGGCATGAGCTTGCTTGCTGAAGACACCGAGGTCGCGGACCTGGGGTTGCGCTGGAAACCCGGTTTCGCCGCCTTGGGCCCGGCATTTTTCACTGAACTGAGGCCGACGCCCCTGCCCGATCCGTACTGGGTGGGCCGCAGCGAAGCCGTAGCACGCGAAGTCGGGCTGCCGGCCGGCTGGCATTCGTCGGACGGCACGCTCGCTGCCCTGACCGGCAACCTGCCCGTCGCCGGCAGCCGCCCCTTCGCGACGGTCTACAGCGGCCACCAGTTCGGCGTGTGGGCAGGCCAGCTCGGCGACGGACGTGCGATCACGGTCGGCGAGACCGAAGGCGGGCTCGAAGTGCAGCTGAAGGGCGCGGGCCGCACGCCTTACTCGCGCGGCGGCGACGGCCGCGCGGTGCTGCGCTCCAGCATCCGGGAGTTTCTGTGCAGCGAGGCCATGCACGGCCTCGGCATCCCGACCACCCGCGCGCTGTGCGTGACGGGGTCCGACGCCCGCGTGTACCGCGAGGAGCCGGAAAGCGCGGCCGTCGTGACCCGCGTCGCACCGAGCTTCATCCGCTTCGGCCACTTCGAGCACTTCGCGGCCAACCAGCGCGAAGATGAGTTGCGCGCGCTGGCCGACTACGTCATCGACCGCTACTACCCGGCGTGCCGCACCACCGGGCGCTTCGGCGGCAACGCGTATGCCGCCTTCCTCGAAGCCGTGAGCGAGCGCACCGCCGCCCTGCTCGCCCGATGGCAGGCCGCGGGCTTCTGCCACGGCGTGATGAACACCGACAACATGAGCATCCTCGGGCTCACCATCGACTACGGCCCGTTCCAGTTCCTCGATGGCTTCGACCCGCGCCACATCTGCAACCACAGCGACACCAGCGGGCGCTACGCCTTCAACCAGCAGCCCAACGTGGCTTACTGGAACCTGTTCTGCCTCGCACAGGCGCTGCTGCCGCTGATCGGCGACCAGGAAGTCGCGGTGGCCGCACTGGAGTCGTACAAGACCGTGTTCCCGAACGAGTTCGAGGGCCGAATGCGCGCCAAGCTCGGGCTCGCGAGCCCGGCCGAAGGCGACCGCGCGCTGATCGAAGGCGTGCTCAAGCTGCTGGCCGCCGGCAAGGTCGACTACACCATCTTCTGGCGCCGGCTCTCGAACCACATGGCCGACGGCAACGTCGAGCCGGTGCGCGACCTGTTCCTGGACCGCGAGGGCTTCGACGCGTGGCTGCTAGCGTTTTCGGAGCGCCATACGACCACTGGACGTACGCAAGCCGCCGATCTGATGCTCAAATCCAACCCCAGGTTCGTGCTGCGCAACCACCTGGGGCAGCAAGCGATCGAAGCAAGTCAGCAAAAAGACCACTCGGGTGTGGCAACCTTGCTGGCTGTGCTCGAGACCCCATTTGAAGAACATCCCGACGCCGACGCACTCGCCGGCTTCCCGCCCGACTGGGCCTCCACGATCGAAATCAGCTGCTCATCATGACCACTCCCGTACAGAAGACCGACGCCGAATGGAAAGCCCTGCTCGCTGAAAAAGGCGCCGAGCCCGCGGCCTTCGAGGTGACGCGCCACGCGGCCACCGAACGCCCCTTCACCGGCAAGTACGAAGCGCACTGGGACGACGGCACCTACCACTGCGTGTGCTGCGGCGCCAAGCTGTTCGAATCATCGACCAAGTTCGATGCCGGCTGCGGCTGGCCCAGCTTCTCTGAAGAAGCGGTGCCCGGCGCCATCAGGAACATCGTCGACCGATCGCACGGCATGGTGCGCACCGAGAACGTGTGCGCCAATTGCGGCGCCCACCTGGGCCACGTGTTCCCTGACGGCCCGACCGAAACCGGCCTGCGCTATTGCATGAACTCGGCGTCGCTCGACTTCCATAAAAAATGAAACTGCTCCTCGACTTCTTTCCCATCCTCCTGTTCTTCGGCGCCTACAAGCTCGCCGACATCTACACCGCCACCGGCGTGCTCATGGCCGCCACCGTGGTGCAGATGGCCATCATCTATGCCATGGAGCGCAAGCTGCAGGCGATGCAGAAGGCCACGCTGGTGCTGATCCTGCTGTTCGGAACGCTCACGCTGGTGCTGCACGACGACCGCTTCATCAAGTGGAAGCCGACGGTGCTGTACGGCGCGATGGCCATCGCGCTGGCGGTGGCGCTCTGGGCGCTGAAGAAGAACTTCCTCAAGATGCTGCTGGGCTCGCAGCTCGAGCTGCCCGACCGCATCTGGGGCCGGCTCAACGTGGCGTGGATCGGCTACTGCCTGTTCATGGCGCTCATCAACGGCTACGTGGCGGCGTACTTCACGACCGAGGCCTGGGTCAACTTCAAGCTCTGGGGCTATGTGTTCCCGATCGTCTTCCTGGTGGCGCAGGGTCTTTATATCGCGCCGCACATCAAGGGCGACGACAAGCCGACCGCCTGATGCGCACCGCCTCCCTCCCCACCGCCGCCGACCTCGAAGCCGCGTTGCGCGAGGCGCTGGCCCCGACGCAGCTCGAAGTGATCGACGAAAGCAGCGCCCACGCGGGCCACGCCGGTGCCAATGCACAAGGACGGGGCAGCCATTTCCGAGTGCGCATCGCCTCGCCGCTGTTCGCCGGAAAGCCCCGCGTGGCGCGGCATCGGCTTGTGTATGATGCCCTCCAGGTTTTTATCGCGCAGGGCCTTCACGCCATCGCCATCGAGGTGCTTTGAGCCCTCTGCCCGCTTTCTTTCACGCGCTTATTCCTACACGCGCATTTCTTCTCCAGCCTGATATTCATTTCATGAAAAAACACATCTTGCAGGCCGTTGCGGCCGCAGCGTTGATCGGTGCCATTCCGGTGGCGGCTCTGGCGCAGAACGCAGCCATCGTGAACGGCAAGCCGGTGCCCAAGGCCCGCATGGAAGTTCTGGCGCAGCAGCTGGCCGCCGCAGGCCGCCCGGTGACGCCCGAGATGCAGAGCCAGCTGCGTGAGGAAATCGTGGCGCGCGAAGTGTTCATGCAGGAAGCCCAGAAGCAAGGCCTGGACGCCAGCGAGGATTACAAGAACCAGCTCGAACTCGCCCGCCAGGCCATCCTGATCCGCGCACTGTTCGAGAACTACCGCAAGACCAACCCCATCTCGGACGCCGACGTGAAGGCCGAGTACGACAAGTTCGTTGCTGCCAACGGCGGCAAGGAATACAAGGCGCGCCATATCCTGGTCGAGACCGAAGACCAGGCCAAGAAGATCATGGCCGACCTGAAGAAGGGTGCCAAGTTCGAAGACATCGCCAAGAAGCAGAGCAAGGACCCGGGCTCGGGCGCCAACGGCGGCGACCTCGACTGGGCCAACCCCGCGGGCTTCGTGCCCGAGTTCTCGGAAGCGATGATCAAGCTCAAGAAGGGCGAGACCACCCCCGCTCCGATCAAGACCCAGTTCGGCTGGCACATCATCCGCGTCGACGACATCCGCCAGGCCCAGCTGCCGAAGCTGGAAGAAGTGAAGCCGCAGATCACGCAGCAGCTGCAGCAGCAGCGCCTGCAGAAGTATCAGGAAGAATTGCGCGCGAAGGCAAAGGTGGAATAAGGCACACCCCCAGGCTTCGCGCACTTCGCGTCGCTACGCCACCCCTTGCAGGGGGCAACACCTGCGGCCCGGCAAAGCCGGTTCCGCGGTGTTCTGGAAATAAAAAAGCGGCCCCGTGGGCCGCTTTTTTGTTGCCCGCCGAACGGGCTTGCTGCGTCGATCAGCCGACCCACTTGCGCGCATTGCGCCAGATCTGCATCCACGGGCTCAGCTCGCTGCGGTCGCTCGGCGTCCAGCTCATCTGGATGTTGCGGAACACCCGTTCCGGATGAGGCATCACGGCGGTGAAGCGGCCGTCCGGCGTGGTCACGGAGGTCAGGCCGCCCGCGCTGCCGTTCGGGTTGAACGGGTACTGCTCGGTCGGTTGGCCGTGGTTGTCCACGAAGCGCATCGCGCCGATGGCCTTGGCGGCGTCGCCGCGGTGCTTGAAGTTGGCATAGCCCTCGCCGTGCGCGACCGCGATCGGCAGTTGGCTGCCGGCCATGCCCTGGAAGAAGATGCTCGGCGATTCGAGCACCTCGACCATCGACAGGCGGGCCTCGAAGCGCTCGCTCTGGTTGGTGGTGAAGCGCGGCCAGGCTTCGGCACCCGGAATGATGTCGGCCAGCTCGGCGAACATCTGGCAGCCGTTGCACACGCCGAGCCCGAAGGTGTCGGCGCGGCCGAAGAAGGTCTTGAACTGCTCGGCCAGCTTCGGGTTGAAGGTGATGCTGCGCGCCCAGCCGATGCCGGCGCCCAGCGTGTCGCCATAACTGAAGCCGCCGCAGGCGACCACGCCCTTGAAATTGGCGAGGTCTGCCCTGCCCGTTTGCAGGTCGGTCATGTGGACGTCGAAGGCCTCGAAGCCGGCTTCGGTGAAGGCGTAGGCCATCTCGACGTGCGAGTTGACGCCTTGTTCGCGGAGGATGGCGACCTTGGGGCGCGATTGCAGGATGGCCGGCGCCGCGGGCTGCGCATTCGGCAGAAACACATGCATGCCAGGGTCCGAAGGCACGCCTGCCGCGGCATGCTCGGCATCGGCGCAGGCGGGGTTGTCGCGCTCGCGGGCGATCTTCCAGCTGACCGAGTCCCACACCTGGTGCAGGTCGTGCAGGCTCGCGCTGAACACCGGCTTGGCATCGCGCCAGACTTCGAGCTTGCCCTTGCCGGCATCCATCGTGGAACTCGCAGGCCGGGTCTTGCCGACGAAGTGGCTGTGAGCGCTCAGGCCGTGCGCGCGCAGCACCTGCATCACGTCGTTGCGCTCGGCCGTGCGCACCTGCAACACCATGCCCAGCTCTTCGTTGAACAGCGCCTTGAGCGTGAGCTCTTCGCGCCGCGCACTGACCTGCTGCGCCCAGTTCTTGGCGTCGCCGGTTTCCATGCGGCTGTCGGAAATGCCATCGCCTTCGGTGACCAGCATGTCGACGTTCAGCGCCACGCCGACGTGGCCGGCAAAGGCCATTTCGCAAGCGGTGGCGAACAGGCCACCGTCGCTGCGGTCGTGCATCGCGAGGATCTTTCCCTCGGCGCGCAGCGCGTTCACGGCATCGACCAGCGCGACCAATTGTGCCGGGTCGTCGAGATCGGGCACGGTGTCGCCGCTCTGGTTGAGCGTCTGCGACAGAATGCTGCCGGCCATGCGGTGCTGGCCGCGGCCCAGGTCGATCAGCACCAGCGTGGTGTCGGCTTCTTCGGCGTCGAGCTGCGGCGTGAGCGTGCCGCGCACATCGGCCAGCGAGGCGAAGGCGGTGACGATCAGGCTCACGGGCGAGGTGACCTTCCTGGCTTCGCCGTTGTCCTTCCACTGCGTGCGCATCGACAGCGAATCCTTGCCGACCGGGATCGACACGCCCAGCGCCGGGCACAGTTCCAGACCCACGGCCTTGACGGTCTCGTACAGCGCAGCGTCTTCGCCGGGTTCGCCGCAGGCGGCCATCCAGTTGGCCGAGAGCTTGACGCGCGAGAGCTCGATGGGCGCAGCCAGCAGGTTGGTGATGGCCTCGGCCACGGCCATGCGTCCCGAAGCCGGCGCGTCGAGCGCGGCCAGTGGCGTGCGCTCGCCCATGCTCATCGCTTCGCCGGCAAAGCCCTTGTAGTCGGCCAGCGTCACGGCGCAGTCGGCCACAGGCACCTGCCACGGGCCGACCATCTGGTCGCGGTGGCTCATGCCGCCCACGGTGCGGTCGCCGATGGTGATCAGGAAGCGCTTGGAGGCGACGGTCGGGTGCGAGAGCACGTCGATGGCGGCCTTCTGCAGGTCGACGCCCGTGAGGTCGAGCGGCTTGAACGTGCGCGCCACGCTCTTCACGTCGCGGTGCATCTTGGGCGGCTTGCCCAGCAGCACGTCCATCGGCATGTCGACAGGCTGCACCTCGGCGCCTTCGTCGGCCACCAGCAGCTGGCGCGCTTCGGTCGCCACACCGACCACCGAGAACGGACAGCGCTCGCGCTCGCAGAAAGCCTTGAACTGCGCGAGCGATTCCGGCGCGATGGCCAGCACGTAGCGCTCCTGGCTTTCGTTGCACCAGATTTCCTTGGGGGCCATGCCCGACTCTTCGAGCGGCACTGCGCGCAGGTCGAAACGCGCGCCGCGGCCGGCGTCGTTGGTCAGTTCGGGGAAGGCATTGCTCAGGCCGCCCGCGCCCACGTCGTGGATCGCCAGGATCGGGTTGGCCGCGCCCTGTTGCCAGCAGTGGTTGATGACCTCCTGCGCGCGGCGCTCGATCTCGGGGTTGCCACGCTGCACCGAGTCGAAGTCGAGCTCGGCCGCGTTGGCGCCGGTGGCCATCGAGCTGGCGGCGCTGCCGCCCATGCCGATGCGCATGCCGGGGCCGCCGAGCTGGATCAGCAGCGAGCCGGCGGGGAACTGGATCTTCTTCGTCTGGGTGGCGTCGATGCTGCCGAGGCCGCCCGCGATCATGATGGGCTTGTGGTAGCCGCGCTGCACGGTATCAAGGTCGCTCGCCACGGTCTGCTCGTATTCCCGGAAGTAGCCCAGCAGGTTGGGCCGGCCGAATTCGTTGTTGAACGCGGCGCCCCCCAGCGGGCCCTCGGTCATGATCTGCAGCGGGCTCGCGATGTGTTCGGGCTTGCCGTAGTGGCCCTCTTGCGGCCAGAGCTTGGACACGGTGAAGCCGGTCAGGCCCGCCTTGGGCTTGGAGCCGCGGCCGGTGGCACCTTCGTCGCGGATCTCGCCGCCCGCGCCGGTCGAGGCGCCCGGGAACGGGGAAATCGCGGTCGGGTGGTTGTGCGTCTCGACCTTCATCAGCACGTGGCTCAGGGCGCTATCTTTTTGATAGCTCTGCGAACCGTGTGCTGGAATGAAGCGCTCGATGGTCGCGCCTTCCATCACCGAGGCGTTGTCGGCATAGGCGACGACCGTGTGCTGCGGGTTCTGCTTCTCGGTGTGGCGGATCATCGAGAACAGGCTCTGGGGCTGGGCCCTGCCGTCGATGGTGAACTGGGCGTTGAAGATCTTGTGGCGGCAGTGCTCGCTGTTGGCCTGCGCGAACATCATCAGTTCGACGTCGCTGGGGTTGCGCCCGAGGCGAGTGAAGGCGTCAACGAGGTAGTCGATCTCGTCCTCGGCCAGCGCCAGGCCGAAACCGGTGTTGGCCGCCACCAGCGCGTCGCGACCGCCGCTCTGCACGTCGACCTGCGCCATCGGCTGGGCCGGCAGCTCGCTGAACAGACTGGCCGCCTGCTCGACGGTGGCCAGCACCGATTCGGTCATGCGGTCGTGCAGCGGGCCGGCCACCGCGGCGAGCGTGTCGCCCTCGATCACGGGCGCCTTGCCGATCAACGGGGCCTTGAGCTTCAGGTGGTACTGCGTGACGCGCTCGACCCGGCGCAATGCCAGGCCGCAGTTGTGGGCGATGTCGGTGGCCTTGGAAGCCCAGGGCGACACGGTGCCCAGGCGCGGCGTGACCACCACCGAGGTGCCCGCCTTGGCCGGCGCCTCGAAGGGCTCGCCGTAGGCCAGCAGCGCGGCAAAGCGCTCGCGGCCGGCCGCATCCAGCGCCGCATCGGTGACCACAAGGTGCACAAAACGGGCCGAAATGCCCTCGATGCGCGGCTCGATGGCCTGCAGCTTCGGCAGCAGCTGCCGCGCGCGGAAGTCGCTGAGCGCGCTGCCGCCCTCGAACATGGTTACGACAGGAAGGGCTTGAGGTGCGGGCTGCGTCACGGTCGATGGGGGCCTCGGGGGCCGCGTTGGAATTCAAGGAATCGAGGCGGATGGCCGCTGACTGGGGTCATCCGCGTTAACCCGGAATTTTAGCTTGGTGAATGGGATAATTCGGGCATGAGCATTAACTACAAAGACGCTGCGGGCATCGAAGCCATGCGGGTCGCCTGCCGCCTTGGCTCCGAGGTGCTGGACTACCTCACCCCCTTCATCAAGCCCGGCATCACAACGAACGATGTCGACCGGCTGGCCGCCGAGTACATGGTCAAGCAGGGCACCACCTCCGCCACGGTGGGCTACATGGGCGCGAGCAGCGTCCCGTTCCCGAAGTCGCTCTGCACCTCGGTGAACCACGTGGTCTGCCACGGCATTCCCAATGACAAGCCCCTGAAGAAGGGCGACATCATGAACGTCGACGTGACCGTCATCAAGGATGGCTGGTTCGGCGACAACAGCCGCATGTTCGTGATCGGCGACGCCTCCATCGCCGCCAAGCGCCTGTGCAGCATCACCTACGAAGCCATGTGGCACGGCATCCTGCAGGTGCGCCCCGGCGCGCATCTGGGCGACGTGGGCCACGCGATCCAGAAGTTCGCCGAAGGCCAGGGCTTCTCGATCGTGCGCGAGTTCTGCGGCCACGGCGTGGGCCAGCGCTTCCATGAAGAGCCCCAGGTGCTGCACTACGGCCGCCCGGGCACCATGGAAGAACTCAAGCCCGGCATGATCTTCACCATCGAGCCGATGATCAACGCCGGCAAGCGCGACGTGAAGGAAGACTTCAAGGGCGGCCAATACGACGGCTGGACCATCGTCACGCGCGACCATTCGCTGTCGGCCCAGTGGGAGCACACGGTGCTCGTCACCGAGACCGGCTACGAGGTGTTGACGTTGTCCGCGGGCAGCCCGCCGCCGCCCTCCTTCGTCACCTCGACCAAAACCTGACGCGCACACGCGCTCCCCGGCCGTGATCGAAGCAGCCAAGATCGACGTAGCGACGCTGCGCGAAGCCTATCGCGCCAAGAAGCTCGCCCTGTTCGACACCCTGCGCTTTGCGCGCGCACCGACCCGCAGCGTGCACGCGGTGCTGCGCCAGCTCTCGGCGCTGGCCGACGAAACGCTCTGCACCCTGTGGCGCGAGGCCGGCTTCGGCGACTCGCTCACGCTGGCTGCCGTGGGCGGTTTCGGGCGCGGCGAGCTGTTTCCGTATTCCGACGTCGACGTGCTCCTGCTGCTGCCGCCCGAGGGCCACGAGAGCGAAATCGACCCGGCCCGCGTCGAGGCCTTCATCGGCCATTGCTGGGACGCGGGCCTCGAGATCGGCTCCAGCGTGCGCACGGTCGAGGAATGCCTGGCCGAGGCCGAGAAGGACGTCACCGTTCAGACCTCGCTGCTCGAAGCACGCCTGATCGTGGGCGACAAGAAGCTCTTCACCGCCTTCCGCCGCCGCTTCACCCGCGCCATCGACCCGCAGGCCTTCTTCGTGGCCAAGTCGCAGGAAATGCGGCATCGCCACCAGAAGTTCGACAACACGCCCTACGCGCTGGAGCCCAACTGCAAGGAATCGCCGGGTGGCCTGCGCGACCTGCAGACCATCCTCTGGATGACCAAGGCCGCCGGCTACGGCGGCCGCTGGGACGACCTCGCCAAGAACGGCCTGGCCACCCCGTTCGAGGCGCAGCAGATCAAGCGCAACGAGGCGCTGCTCTCGTTGATCCGCGCCCGGCTGCACGTGATTGCCAACCGGCGCGAAGACCGGCTGGTGTTCGACCTGCAGACGGCCGTGGCGGCAAGCTTCGGCTACGAAGGCGAGTCGCAGCGCAAGTCGAGCGAGGCGTTGATGCGGCGCTACTACTGGGCGGCCAAGGCGGTGTCGCAGCTCAACCAGATCCTGCTGCTCAATATTGCCGAGCGCCTGCAGCCCATCGACGAGCAGCACACGCCGATCAACGAGCGCTTCTACGAACGTGCCGGCCTGATCGAGATCGCCAGCGACGACCTGTACGAGCGCGAGCCGCATGCGGTGCTCGAAACCTTCCTGCTGTACCAGAAGACCATCGGCGTGCAGGGCCTGTCGGCGCGCACGCTGCGCGCGCTCTACAACGCGCGCCACGTCATGGACAGCAAGTTCCGCAACGACCCGGTCAACCACGACACATTCATGCGGATCTTGATGCAGCCCTACGGCATCACGCATGCATTCCGGCTGATGAACCAGACCTCGGTGCTGGGGCGCTACCTGCGAGTGTTCCGCAGCATCGTGGGGCAGATGCAGCACGACCTGTTCCACGTCTACACGGTGGACCAGCACATCCTGATGGTGCTGCGCAACGTGCGGCGCTTCTTCATCGCCGAGCATGCGCACGAATACCCGTTCTGCTCGCAGCTGGCGGCCGGATGGGACAAGCCCTGGATCCTGTACGTGGCCGCCCTGTTCCACGACATCGCCAAGGGCCGCGGCGGCGATCACTCCACACTCGGCGCGCGCGACGTTCAGCGTTTCTGCAAGCAGCACGGCATCGCCCGCGAAGATTCCAGGCTCATCGAATTTCTGGTGGCCGAGCACCTGGTAATGAGCCAGGTCGCGCAGAAGCAGGACCTGAGCGACCCCGAAGTGATTGGCGCTTTCGCCAAGCGAGTAGGCAACGAGCGCTACCTGACGGCGCTCTACCTGCTGACCGTCGCCGACATCCGCGGCACCTCCCCGCGCGTGTGGAATGCCTGGAAAGGCAAGCTGCTCGAAGACCTGTACCGCTACACGCTGCGCGCACTGGGCGGACGCATGCCCGATCCGGATGCCGAGGTCGAGTCGCGCAAGCGCGAGGCGCTCGTGCAACTGGCCCTGCACGCGCAGCGCTTCGAGGCGCACAAGGCGCTGTGGGACACGCTCGACGTGGGCTACTTCATGCGCCACGACGCCACCGAGATCGCCTGGCACGCCAAGCAGCTCTCGCGCTTCGTGCCGCCCAGTAACGTGCCGGTCGACCCGAAGGCGCCGCCTGTGGTGCGCGCGCACCTGTCGCCGGTGGGCGAAGGCCTGCAGGTGGTGGTCTACACGCCCGACCAGCCCGACCTGTTCGCGCGCATCTGCGGCTACTTCGACCAGGCGTCCTTCAGCATCCTCGACGCCAAGGTGCACACCGCGAGCAACGGCTACGCGCTCGATACCTTCCAGGTGGTGACCACCTTCGTGCCGGACCACTACCGCGACCTGATCAGCATGGTCGAGTCGGGCCTGGCGCAGACGCTCACCGAGGCCGGTGCCCTGCCCCCGCCCAGCATGGGCCGGGTCTCGCGCCGGGTGCGCAGCTTTCCGATCAAGCCGCGCATCAGCCTGCTGCCGGACGACAAGGCGCAGCGCTGGCTGCTCAACATCTCGGCCAGCGACCGTGCCGGCCTGCTGTACTCGGTGGCCCGGGTGCTGGCGCGCCATCACCTGAACCTGCAGCTCGCCAAGGTCACGACCCTGGGCGAGCGGGTGGAAGACACCTTCCTGATCAGCGGCCCCGAACTCCAGGGCCAAAAAACGCAACTGGCCATCGAAACCGAGCTGATGGAAGCCCTGGCCTCTTGAAATTGCCCTCCCGAACGCAACCGATGCCATCAGAATGTCGGCCATGGAATCCTTGATCGAACAGCTTTCCGACTCCGTCTCCTCGGCCAAGACGCTGGAAGACCTCGCACGCCCAATGCTCGAAATGCTCGAGACGGCGACGGGCCTGGAGTCGGCTTACCTCACGACCATCGACCTCGACAAGGGCCGCCAGCACATCTTGTTCGCCCACAACGCCGGTGAATTGTCCCTGCCCGAGGGTGCGCCGGTGCCTTGGGCCGACACGCTCTGCCGGCATGCCATGGAGGAAGGCCGCATCTATACGGACGACGCCGGCGGCTGCTGGGGCGATGCCGACGCCGCCCGCCGGCTCGGCATCCAGACCTGTGTGAGCGCACCGGTGACAGCCGGAAGCGGCGACCTCTTCGGTGTCCTGTGCGGTGCCAGCTCACAAAAGCTGCCGCTGCCGCCCCATGCAGAGCCGGTGCTGCGGCTTTTCGCGCGGCTGATCGGCCAGCAGGTGGAGCGCGAGCTGCTCGTCGCAAAGCTCAAGAAAGCCCAGGCCCAGCTCGCCACCCACGCCGCGACCGACGCCCTCACCGGCCTGCCCAACCGCCGCGCGCTCACCGACGAACTGCAGCGCATGCTGGCGCAGGGCGCGCGCGGCGGCCAGAGCGTGCTGGTCGGCTTCATCGACATGGACAATTTCAAGAAGATCAACGACACACACGGCCACGAGGTCGGCGACGAGTTCCTGTCGGCCATGGCGAAACAGCTCTCGGCCTCGGTGCGCGCGAGCGACATGCTGGCGCGCTTCGGCTCCGACGAATTCGTGGTGATCGGCCTCGGGCCCGCGCTGGACGAGTCGCCGCGCACGGGCGCGCGGGCCATGGCCGACCGTCTGGCGGAAAACACCATCTTCGAGCTGAAGCTGCGGCACCTGACGATCGACTACGGCGGCGCCAGTGTCGGCGTGGTGGCCGTCGACCCCCGCACCGTCTCCGCCGAGGCCGCCCTGCGCCAGGC
>Ga0207709_10001970_pt1 | contig 13417 bp, 13 predicted proteins | sample KBSM34metaG_FD_184397 | JGI IMG/M metagenome (GOLD analysis project Ga0207709, IMG submission 184397) | Miscanthus rhizosphere microbial communities from Kellogg Biological Station, Michigan, USA - KBS M3-4 metaG (SPAdes) (version 2) | ecosystem: Host-associated > Plants > Roots > Rhizosphere >...
GTGAGGTTGTTGTCGATGCCCCAGGCGAGGCATGCGCCGATCACCGCCAAGGCCGGGGCCACCGCGCCGAATCCTCCGTCGCCCGGCCAGGACAGCACCGCGGCGCCGGTGACGATCAGCCCCATCCCGAGCGCGATGCGCCGGTCGAAGTTCTCCCGGAACACGAACCAGGCGAGAAGCGCGGTGAAGACCGCCTCGGCATTGAGGAGCAACGCCGCGCCGGAGGCCGGCATGCGAGAGAGTCCCCACATGAGGAGCACGGGGCCGAGGACGCCGCCGCTCAGGACCGCGCCGGCGAGCCAGCGCCAGTCCCCGGCGCCGAGGCGTGCGCGCTCGGCGCCGCTCGGTGCAAGCAGCAATGCGAGCCCGATGCCGGAGCCGAGGTACAGCAAGCCCGCGAGCAGCCAGGGGTCGACGCCGCCAAGCAGCAGCTTGGCGAGCGGGGTGCTGGCGCCGAAGAGCAGCGCCGCCCCGAGGGCGGCCGCGACGCCGCGGTTCAATGTCCTAGGCCTCGAGCGGAAGCCCGGCGGCGCGCCACTCCGGCAGGCCGTTCTGCAGCCGCCGGGCGCGTAGGCCTTTCTTCCTGAGCGTCGCCACCGCCTCGAAAGACATGAGGCAGTACGGTCCGCGGCAGTAGGCGACGACTTCGCGCCGCCTGGGCAATTCCTTGATGCGCTTCTCCAGCTCGTGCACCGGGATGTTGATCGCTCCCGGCAGGTGGCCGGCGGCGAACTCCTCGGGCGGGCGCACGTCCAGGACAGTCACCAGTCCCTTGCGCGCCCGGTCGAGCAGCTCCTTGGCGGGGACGGGCTCGAGCTCGTCCTTGCTGGCGAAGTACAGGCGCACGATGCGCTCGACTTCCGCGACGTAGGCCTCGCCGACCCGGCTCACGGCCGACAGCATCTCCACGACCTCGTCCCCCGCGAGGCGGTAGAAGACATAGAGGCCCTCCTTGCGACCCACGATCAGCCCCGCCTGGCGCAGCTTTTGAAGATGCTGCGAGGTATTGGCGACCGTCGTGCCGGTGAGCGTGGCGAGCTGCTCGACGCTGCGCTCGGCCTGGGCGAGGAGCTCCAGGAACTCGATGCGGGTGGGGCTGGAGAGGGCCGTGCCCACGCGGGCGAGGTTCGCGAACACGTCGCGCTTCGGGTTGGTTGACATCGTCGGTCCAGCTGTTTTAGTATTCAAGTGATCTATTGAATAGTAGCGGAGTTGGGCCCTTGCGTCCAGCGCCGCCACGTCCAGCGGCTGGCGCAGGGAGCATTATGGTGCAAAGCGAAGCAGTCATCCGCCTCGCGGCTTTCGCCGCGGTGTTCGGCGCGGTTGCGCTGTGGGAGCTCGCCGCTCCGCGCAGAAGGCCGCTCTACCGGCGCGGCGCCCGCTGGCCGCACAACCTCGGCCTGCTTCTCGTCGATGTCGTCGCGGTTCGCCTGCTCGCTCCGGGCGCGGTGATCGGCGTGGCATTGGCGGCGGAACAGCGCGGCTGGGGTTTCCTCAACGCCGTATCGCTGCCATGGTGGCTGGCCCTGCCGCTCGGCATCGTGCTGCTCGATCTTGCGGTCTACTTCCAGCACGTCATGTTCCACGCCGTCCCGACCCTCTGGCGGCTGCACCGCGTGCATCATGCCGATCAGGACTTCGACCTCAGCACCGGCACCCGCTTCCACCCGATCGAGATCCTGCTTTCCGCCGTCATCAAGTGCGCGGCCGTGGCGGCGATCGGCGCCTCCCCAGTCGCCGTCGTGGTATTCGAGGTGCTGCTCAACGCCGCGGCGATGTTCAACCACGCGAACGCGTCGCTCCCCAGCCGGGCGGAGCGGTGGCTGCGGTGTCTCGTCGTAACGCCGGACATGCACCGCGTCCACCACTCGGTGCTCCACGACGAGTCCTCGAGCAACTTCGGGTTCAACGTGCCGTGGTGGGATCGCCTCTTCGGCACGTACCGGTCGCAGCCGAGGCTGGGGCACGACGCCATGGAAATCGGGGTAGACGCCTTCCGCTCGCCGGAAGACCTGCGCCTGGACCATCTGCTCATCCAGCCGTTCCAGGACACGCCCGGCCAGTACCCCATCAATCGGCGCCGGGCTGCCTAACCATAAGCCGCCCGGCTCTATTCGCGTTTCGTTTTGCCCGCGTTGTCCTGCCTGCAAGCATAGCGATTCCAGAACATCGCTGCTGGCTACGGACAGGATTCGGCGATTGCAGCGCTGCCATCGCCGCAGGCGCCGCGACCCAGTCGGGAACGTACAGCTCGGCCAGCGGCTCGCCCTTGCGCACCGGGTCGAGAGTGGCGCGCACATGGAGGCTTTCGACGTAGCCATTGGCGCGGGCCTGGACGAGCGCCGCATCGCGCTCGTTGTATTGCGACGGTTCCCACCGCCTCGACCGTCGGCGCAAGCGCCCCTTTCCGCACCTCGGAGAGGCGCATGCCAAGGTTCTGCTGCATGCGCGGATCGATCCTGACCGTGCCTTCTGTGCCGGCTTCGTCGGCGTACACCGGCACGAGCTGCATGTCCATGAAGGGCGACTTGCCCGGCTTGTCGAATTTCTGTCCTGGCACCATCGGGTCGTGCCAATAAGGAATCCTTTTCCCCGTGGCCGGGTCGACCGCGCCCGCCTGTTGCGCGCCGGCGCCTGCCGCAGCGGAACTCCCCATCTTCATTCCGCGGTCCATGCCGATGGAATAGAGGCCATAGCCGGCATTCGGTATCAAACATCCCCGCGGCGAGCGCTCCGAGACGCATTAGCCGAGGGCAATTTGCGTCGCCTCACGCGCTGAAGCTCTCGCCGCAGCCGCAGCTCTGCCGCGCGTTGGGATTATCGAATCGCAGGCGCCGCGACAGGCCTTCCTCGACGATATCCAGCCTGCTGCCTCGAAGGTACGGCAGGCTTTGGGCATCGACAAGAAGCCGGATCCCCTCGCTGTTGAAGACGGTATCGTCCGGCGAAATGTGCTTCGCCGGGTCCACCCGGTAGCGAAGCCCGGAGCAGCCGGACGGCTTCACCGAGAGGCGCACCGCGAGCGCGGCAGGGTGCTTCGCCAACTGGGCCGCGAAGTGACGTGCAGCACGCGCAGTTACCGACACACCCAAGGGAGCGGCCTCCGGCGGCGCGGCTTGAGCTGGGAAGCCGATCAGCACCTCGCCCGCCCCGTGGACTTGACACGCCAGGCGCGCGCCGGGCGCCTCAGCGCCCGCTCGATCGAGCATGTCAACTTCGTCCACGCTCGCTAGTGTCAGACGCTCCTGTCCCTCCAACACGACCACCCGGCAGCTCGCGCAGGCAAGTGTGCCCTCGCAGTCGTGGCCGATGTCGATCCCTTCGTCGAGCAGACGCTCAAGCAGCGTCTCGCCTTCGCCCAGCATGACCCTCACGTTGTCCATATTTGTACGACCGCATTCACCGCATCCAGTTCTCGCGTGCGGCAGGTCCTTGATCCTTCATAGCCTGGCCTTCCTTAGCCGTAGCGCGTTGCTCACCACGGAGACCGAGCTCAAGGCCATCGCCGCGCCCGCGAAGATGGGCGAGAGCAGCAGCCCGAAGGCCGGATAGAGCGCCCCGGCGGCGACCGGAACGCCGACGGCGTTGTAGACGAAGGCGAAGAACAGGTTCTGCTTCACGTTGCGCATCGTGGCATGCGACAGGCGCATCGCCTTCACGATGGCGCGCAGGTCGCCCTTGACCAGGGTGACGGCCGCGGTTTCGATCGCCACGTCGGTGCCGGTGCCCATGGCGATGCCGACGTTCGCCTGGGCGAGTGCCGGCGCATCGTTGATGCCGTCGCCCGCCATGGCCACGAAACGTCCCGACGCCTGCAGCGCCTTGATCCGCTCGAGCTTCTGCTCGGGCAGGACTTCGGCGAAGACCTCGTCGATGCCGAGCTGGCGCGCAACCGCCTCGGCGGTCTTGCGCGCGTCGCCCGACACCATGACCACGCGGATCCCCTGGTCCTTCAGCCGGCGCACCGCATCCGGCGTCGTTTCCTTGAGCGGATCGGCCACCGCGGCGAGCGCGGCGACGCGGCCATCGATGGCGCCGAACACGGCCCCCTTGCCCTGCACGCGCAACGCGTCTGCGGCCTCGGCAAGCGGCGAGGGCACGCCGCCGAAGACCTGCATCGCGAGCGCGCTGCCGACAGTGACCTTGTGTCCGGCGACCAGGCCTTCGGCGGCTTGCCCCGTGATCGAACGGAAATGCGCCACCGGCTGCAGCGCGAGCTTGCGGCTTTCGGCGCCGCGCACGATGGCCTGCGCCAGCGGATGCTCGCTCGCCCGCTCGACGCTCGCGACGAGCTGCAGCGCCTCGCGCTCGTCGATCCCCTGTACGACGAAGCCGACGAGCTCCGGGCGGCCCACGGTCAACGTGCCGGTCTTGTCCACCACGAGCGTGTCGACCTCCCGCAGCTTTTCGACTGCCTCGGCGTTTCGGAAAAGGATGCCGTTGAGGGCGCCCTGGCCCATCGCCACGGTGATCGAGATCGGCGTGGCGAGGCCGAGCGCGCAGGGGCAGGCGATGATCAGCACCGACACGGCGTTCACCAGCGCGTAAGCGAGCCGCGGCTCCGGGCCAAGGAACCACCACGCAAAAGCGCTCGCCGCGGCGATGGCGATTACGGCCTGCACGAAGTAGGCGGCGACCAGGTCCGCGAGGCGCTGCACCGGCGCACGGGTGCGCTGCGCCTGCGCGACCATGTGCACGATCCGGGCGAGCAGCGTGTCCGAGCCGACCCGCTCGGCGCGGATGACGAGCGTGCCCTTGCCGTTGAGGGTCGCGCCGGTCACCCGGTCGCCGGGCTTCTTCTCGACCGGGGTCGGTTCGCCGGTGAGCATCGACTCGTCGACCTGAGACGCGCCCTCCAGCACCGCGGCGTCCACCGGGATCTTCTCGCCGGGGCGCACGCGCAGCCGGTCGCCGACCCTGACCTCCGCAAGCGGTATTTCGGTCTCGCGGCCGTCCGTCCCGACCCGCAGCGCGTTGTGGGGCGCGAGGGCGACGAGCTGGCGGATCGCGCGGCTCGTCTCGCCCAGCGCGCGCAGCTGCATCACCTCCCCGAGGAGCACGAGCGTGACGATCACGGCCGCCGCCTCGAAGTACGCGCCGACCGCTTCGCCTCCATGCATGCGGAATTCGTGCGGGAAGAGGCCCGGCGCGAATAGCGCGACGACGCTATAGACGTAGGCGAGCGCAACGCCCAGGCCGATCAGCGTGTACATATTCGGGCTGCGGTTCTCGAGCGAGCGCCAGAACTTCCGGAAGAACGGCCAGCCGCCCCACCACACGACCGGCGTGGCGAGTAACAGTTCGAGGTACTGCGGAAACCTGAAATACATCGAAGCGAGGAGCGGCGCGCTCAGCAGCGCGCTCACCCAGAACCTGCGCGTCATGTCGCGCAGCTCGGTCTTGTCCTCCTCCGCGCCGGCGACCGGCACCATCGGCACCAACGCCATGCCGCACTTCGGGCACGAGCCCGGCCCCGTCTGAACGATTTCGGGATGCATCGGGCAGGTGTATTGCGATCCCGGTGTCTTCGGCTTCCGGGCAATGTTCACCGGCATCGTCACGTGCTGCGCGTGCCGAGGACGAGCATGGACGCCATCAGCTTTCTTGCTTAGATACCGCTCAGGGTCGGTCCCGAACGCGTGCACGCAGTGCTTGGAACAGAAGTAATACCTCGTTCCCTTGTAGTCGAATTCTCCGGCGGCTTTTGCCGGATCGACGGTCATGCCGCAGACCGGATCGAGCGCCATCAGACGCCTCCCAGGTGCTCGAGGATCGGGCATTCCGGCCGCTCGTCGCCGTGGCAGTGGCGCTCAAGATGCTCCAGCGCCTGCACCATCGAGCCAAGCTCGGCGATCTTGCGCTTCAGCTCGTCGATGTGGGCGTGGGCTATCTTCTTCACGGCGGCGCTCGAGCGCGTCTTGTTCTGCCACAGCGCGAGGAGCTGCTTGATTTCGGTCACCGAGAAGCCCAGGCTCCTCGCGCGCTTGATGAAGCGCAGGACGTGGACATCGTTGCCCGAGTAAGTCCGGTAATTGGAGACGCTGCGCTGCGGCGGCCTGACCAGGCCAATCTCCTCGTAGTGGCGAATCATCTTCGCCGACACCCCGGAAGCCACCGACGCCTGCCCGATGTTCATGAATGCCATTGTGAACCTTCCCACGATGGGAAGGTCAATCCGGCGGCCCGCCTAGGGCGCGACGCTGATCTTGCCCACCATGCCGGCCTCGAAGTGCCCGGGAACGAGGCAGCCGTAGTTGAATTCGCCGGCGTTCGTGAATTGCCAGACCAGCGTGCCGGTCTTCCCCGGCGCCACGTGGACCATGCTCGCCGCGCCGTGATGATGCATATGCGGGTCCTTTCGCATCGCTTCCGCGTGCGCCTCGAGGTCCTGCATCGTGCCAAGCACCATCTCGTGCATCACCTTGCCCGAGTTCTTCAGGCGGAAGCGCACCGTGTCGCCTTGTTTCACCGCCAGCTCCGCCGGCGCAAAGCGCATCGCGTCGCTCATGTCGATGTCGACGGTGCGCGAGACTTTCTTGAGGTCGCCTTTCCGTCCGAAAGCCTGTTCCTCCGCAACCGCGGAATGCATGAGGCAGACCAGCGCGGCAGCCGCCAATGCAACCTGGAATCGGGTCGACACGAGCTGCTTCGTCATCGGAAGAGCACGTCCGAATATTCGGGGGTCTTGTCGAACACCGAGCGGGCGAACGGACATAGCGGCATCACCAGCAGCTCCTCCTCGCGCGCCCAGTCCACCGCCGCGGCGACGAGCTTCCTTCCGGTCCCGGTGCCGCGCAGCGCGTCGTCGACGTCGGTGTGGTCGATGATCAATTTCGTTCCGGCCATCGTGTAGCTCAGTTCCGCGAGGCGCTTGCCCTCCTCCTCGACGAAGAACGCGCCCTTGTGGCCCTTCTGCTCGTGCTCGATCAGCTGCATTGGAGTCCTTACCTCGCGAGATAGCCGCTGTCGACCGGCAAGGTGACGCCGGTGATGCAGCGCGCCGCCGGGCTGCACAGGTAGACGATGGCGGCGGCGATGTCGTCGGCCTCGGGGAGCCGCCCGAGCGGCGTGTGCGCCATCACCTTTTCCAGCATCTGCGGATTGCCGAAGATCGGCACGGTGAGATCGGTGCGCACGAAAGTCGGCGCGACCGCGTTGACGCGGATGTCGTCCTGCGCCCATTCGAGCGCGAGCGCGCGGGTCAGGTTCACCACGCCGCCCTTCGAAGCCTGGTACGAGGCATTCGGAAAGATACCGCCGGAGAAGCCCATGATCGAGGCCAGGTTGACGATCGCCCCGCCGCCGCGCCGTTTCATGTAGGGATGCGCCAGCCTCGAGCAGAGAAACGTCGCCGTGAGATTCAGGTCCAGCACGGCGTCCCACTCGCTTTTCTGCAGCTCCACGGCAGGCTTGCGCGCGGCGCGCCCGGCGTTGTTGACCAGGATGTCGATCTCGCCGACGCGCTCGAACGCCGCTTTCACGGCGTCCTCGTCCGTGACATCGCAGCCTTCCGAAACGTCGAGCGACACCGCGCGCGCGCCGCACTCGCGCAGCAGCGCCACGGTCGCCGCGCCAATCCCTCGCGCGCCGCCCGTGACCACTGCAGTCTTATTCGTGAAGTCGAACAAATCGTTCAAAAGCGGGACAGTATACTGGGCTCGATGTACGACCTCGTGATCCGCGATGCGCTGCTGCTCGACGGGCTCGGATCTGCGCCGGTGCGCGGCGATCTCGCGGTCGCGGGAGACCGCATCGCTGCCATGGGCAAGGTCGAGGGCAGCGCCAAGGCCACGCTGGACGCAGACGGTCTTGCGCTGATGCCGGGGATCGTCGACAACCACACCCATTACGATGCCCAGATCACCTGGGATCCCGGCGTCGCGCCCTCGCCCGAGCTCGGCGTGACCACCGCGGTGATCGGCAACTGCGGCTTCACCATCGCGCCTTGCCGCAGCCGCGACCGCGAGCTCGTGATGCGCAACCTGACCCAGGTGGAAGGCATGTCGCTCGAAGTCCTGCGGCAGGGCATCCGCTGGGACTTCGAGACGGTGCCGGAGTACCTCGACATGCTCGAGCGCCAGGGCGCCGCGGTGAACGTAGCGGTGTTCGCGGGTCATTCGGCGCTGCGCACCTACGTTATGGGCGAAGCGGCCACGCGGCGGGCGGCAACCGGGGATGAAATTCAACAAATGAAAGACCTTTTGCTGGAGGCGATGCGGGCCGGCGCGATCGGCTTCTCGACCAGCACCTCGCCGGCGCACAACGGCGAGGGCGGACTGCCAATGCCTTCGCGGCTTGCCGACGACGACGAGCTGCGCACGCTGGTCTCGAGCCTGAAAGAGGCGGGACGAGGCCTCTTCATGCTCACCAAGGGCGGGCACACCAGGATGTCGTTCCTCGAGGAGCTCGCGGCCGAATCGACGCGGCCGGTGGTGGTCGCGGCGCTCCTTCACAGCAGCGCCAATCCCGACGCGGTGTTCCGGGACCTCGACGATATAGCCCAGGCGAACGCACGCGGCCGGCGCCTCGTCGGCGCCGTGTCGTGCTGCCCGCTCGCGATGGACTTTACGCTGCGCTCCCCCTACACCTTCGAGGGGCTGGAGTCCTGGCAGCCGGCGCTCGCGCTGAAGGGCGCCGCGTACGAGGCGAAGCTGGGAGAAAAGCGCTTCAGGGACGGGGTGCGCGAAGAGCTGGCGCGGCCCGCGCACTTTCGCCTGTTCAACGCGCAATGGGACAAGGTGCATGTGATCGAGTCCGCCCGCCGCGGCGTCGAGCAGCGCCCGGTGAGCGAGCTCGCGCGCGAGGCCGGCGCCGACCCGCTCGACTACATGCTCGACCTCGCGCTCGAGGAAAACCTGCGCACGGTATTCAGCGCGCTACTGCTCAACTCCGACGAGGAGGCGGTCGGCAGGATGCTGCGCCATCCGGCGAGCCTGGTGTCGCTTTCCGACGCCGGGGCGCATCTCACCTTCTTCAACGATGCCGGCTTCGGCCTGCACCTGCTCGGCCACTGGGTGCGCGAGCGCGCCGCGCTGACGCTCGCCGACGCTGCGCGGCGCCTGACCAGCCACCCGGCAGGCGTGTTCGGCATCCGGGAGCGCGGCGCGTTACGACCGGGGTTCTACGCCGACCTGCTGCTTTTCGACCCGGCGAGCGTGAACCGCGGGCCGAAGCAGCGCGTCTTCGACCTTCCTGGAGGCCACCCCCGTCTCACTACGGCGGCGGTGGGCGTCCATGGCGTGTGGGCGAACGGCGTGCGCCTCGACGGACGCAAGCGGCCAGGCCGCGTGCTGCGCGAGTTTTCAGCGTAGACTCGGTCGGCCATGTTCGACTTAGAGCGTTTCGTCGCCGACTGCAAGGCGGCGCACGCCGAAGATCCTTCGCACAGGGCAGTGCGCGAAGTGCTCGTCCGCGCGCTCCAGAACCCGCGTAGCGTGTTGAAAGGACTGGGAGAACCGGCGCAGGCCGCGATCGGGACGCTCTACCGCTCAGCTAGCCTCACGATCCTCAACGTGGTCTGGGCTCCCCGCATGACGATCGCGCCGCACAACCATCATATGTGGGCGGTGATCGGCATCTACACCGGGCGCGAGGACAACATCTTCTGGCGCCGGCTTCCCGACGGCAGGGTCGAAGCCGCCGGCGCGCAGTCGCTCAGCGAACGAGACGCGGTCCCGCTTGGACGCGACATCATCCACTCGGTGACCAATCCGGTCGCTCGCCTGAGCGGCGCCATCCACGTCTACGGCGGCGACTTCTTCGCCACCCCGCGCAGCGAGTGGGACCCGGAGACCCTGACCGAGCATCCCTTCGACTCGGCGAGGACGCTTCAGTATTTCGACGAAGCGAACCGTAGTTTGGCCACGACAGGTGTATCCGTAGCTTAGACAAAGGTTTAGGTTTGCGATGCAAGTTAGCTGTCGCCTGGTACCGACAGTCACCGCGCCGCCCAAACGCCTACGCGTTCCAAGTCAATGAGTTATCCTCAGGCACGGATCGTGCGTCCCGGTACCTGCTGTCCCATCTATTACTACGACTAGGGAGTACACAGTGCTACAGAAAGACGGGTTCTTCCGCCGGCGCGAAGAAGGTACGTTCCGGCAACAAAACCAACCAATCAACCCCGCGCCCGCGACTCCCGCCGCCACAGCGCCCCTGCCCACCGAGACCCGCGCCGAGCCGCGCCCGGCGAGCGACGAGCGCAAGGAAGCCAAGCTGGTCGTCGGCCCGCAGATCAAGATCAAGGGCGTCGAGATCAGCGACTGCGACACCCTGGTGGTCGAAGGCCGCATCGAAGCGACGCTCGACTCACGCGTGCTCGAGATCACCGAGCACGGCGTGTTCCAGGGAACCATCGCGGTGGACAACGCCGAAGTGCACGGCAAGTTCGAAGGCGAACTGACGGTGCGCAAGCAGCTCATCATCCATGCCACGGGACGCGTGTCGGGCAAGATCCGCTACGCGAAGATCAAGGTCGAGGAAGGCGCAGAGCTCGCCGGCGACCTGCAGATGCTCGACAAGAATCAAAGCGCCGTCGCCGTGACCCGGCGCGTGAGCAACGCGGCTTAAAAGCTCCCTAGTAGTAGGTAGTACCCCCCGCAGCACCCGTTGTAGAGGTAAGCGAAAACCCCGGTGCCCCAGCACCGGGGTTTTCGTATCCGCCGCCCTCATGCGAGGAGCGGCTCGTAGCCCCAGCCAAAGAACGGCTCGCCGCCCTCCTCGGTGATGAGCACGACGTCCTCGAGCCAGGCCCGGTTCGACTCGCCCCCGGGATACACCATGTGCAGCGGCACCACCATCCCGGCCTCGAAGCGCCAGTCCGATGTCGCTTGCTCGACATCCATGTGCGAGAGGCCGAGCCCATGGAAGAACACCACGGCGGCCTCGGCATCCGCGACGCCCGCTTTGCCGTAGAGCTCCCGCCCGCGACCCTGAAGCTGGCTCGGCCGCGCTCCCGGCTTCATTTCCGCAATGAGCTGCTCCGCAACCTGCGCCGTGGCGCGGAGGTTGCGCTTGCCCACGCCATCGGGCTCGCCGCCGACCACCCAGGTCTTGCCGCCGTCCCAGCAATAGAGATCGAGCGTGCCATGGCAGTCGAACATCACGTGCATGCCGCGCTCGACCTCGAAGTCTTCGAGGCCGGTCTGCAGCGTGAGCGCGGCCTCGCTTCCGCGCGGGTGGCCCCACACCATCGCGCCCGGGTCGCGCACGAAGCCGCCGAGATCCACGACCGCGGCATGATAGGTACGGTTCAGATCGCGCCAGCGCATGCCCTTCTCCCAGGACTTCACGGTGCGCTCGATCGCCTCGCGGTTGAGCGCGGTCGAGCGGCGCAGGAGCTCGATCTCGGTGGGCGTCTTCACCGCGCGCGCGTACATCAGCGTGTCGTACGCATCTACCAATACTGCTTGCTCAAGCGCGAGGCGGTGGGCAAACCCCAGGTCATCGAACCCGATGTTCGCCCGCTCGAGTCCGAGGTCGTTGAGCGCGCCGCGCAGGGCCGAGCTCATGTCGAAGGCGTAGCGGCTGCGGGCGTTGCGCACCCAGTCGAGCTCGCTCGCCGCACGCGGAATGAAGCGGTCGATGTCGTGGCGCCGCGGAACGCGGTCGAGCGGCATCATCACGGCGCGGAACGGGCGGATGTCGCGCACCCAGGTCGGCTGCGAGAGGAAGCTCGCCAGGTAGTAGTCGGCGAGCACCACGACGGGGTGGTCCGGCGCGTGGCGCGATAGCAGCACCGCATAGGGGCGGGGCTCGTCGGCCTTGTGCGCGATGCCGTTGAAGCCGCAGAGGTAGAACACGTTGAGCGGCGTCGACAGCACGATGCCGTCTAGGCCGCGCGCCCTCATCGCCGCGAGCAGGCGTTCGAAATTGCAGAAGCGTTCCGGCAGCGGCTTGCGCGCAAACCTGTCGTGCACGGAGCGTCAATCTCCCTTGATCTTCGCGTCCTTGACGAGCTTCACGAGGGCGGCGTAGTCCTCTCGATTGAGGCGGTCGAGCTCCTGCGGTGTGCTGACGCGCGGCGTCGCGCCATGCCTTGCGAGAAGCTCGCGCACCTCCGGCTCGCTCAGGATCTCGCGGAACGCGGCGTTGTACCTGGCGACGATGTCCGGAGGCATGCCGGCCGGGCCCCAGGCCGAGAACCACGAGTAGTAGTCGAAGTCCTTGACGCCCTGCTCGTGCAGCGACGCGAGCTCCGGCGCGAGCGGCGAGCGCTCGCGCGCCGAGCCGGCGATCGGCCGGATCTTGCCGGCGCCGCCGAGCGTGATGGCGGTGCCGAGCGGCACGAACATGGTCGCGATCTGTCCGCCCATCAGATCGGTGAAGGCCGGCGCCGACCCCTTGTACGGGATGTGCGTGAGCTCGAGCCCGGTCCGCAGCTTGAGCGACTCCATGAGCAAGTGGTGGTGAGTGCCGTTGCCCGGCGAACCGTAGTTCGCCTTTGGCCCCTCGCGCTTCGCCCACTCGGAAAACTCGGCGAAGTTCTTCGCGGGGACCGAAGGATGCACCGCCAGCGCGAAGATGTTCTGCGCGACTATCGAGATCGGCGTGAAGCTCGTCAGGACGTCGAAATCGATCTTGAAGAAGAGCGGCAGCGTGAGCGTCGAGTTGACGCTGATGGTGATGGTATGGCCGTCGGGCGGCGCCTTGGCCACCGCGTCGAGGCCGATCGCGCCGCCGGCGCCGCCGCGGTTCTCGACGATGAAAGACTGGTTCCACTTCGCCTGCAGGCGGGGCGCCAGGGTGCGCGCGAGGAGGTCGGGCGTCGTGGCGGCCGTCTGCCCGAGGATGATGCGCACCGGGCGGTTGGACAATCCCTGCGCTCGGGCCGGCAACGCTCGACCAAATGCAGCAGCGGCGCCGCCCAGGAGTAATCGACGACGAGGCTGACTCGCGGTCATTGCCGTCTCCCGGCCATGGGCGTAGCGTAACAGGGAGGGAGGAGGCCATGAAGCGATCTCCAGCCGACATCCGGGCCGAGCTCGGGCATCCCGTGATCGACGGCGACGGCCATTGGCTCGAGCCGATCCCGGTCTTTCTCGAACATTTGCGCGACGTGGGCGGCGCGCGCGCCGTCGACGATCTGCGCGCGCTATGGCGCCGGAACGACGAGTGGTATCGCAGCGACTGGCAGCAACGCCACCACAAAAGGCTGCGCCGGGCGATCTGGTGGGGCGTCACCGCCAACACGCGTGACAAGGCCACGGCGCTTCTTCCCGCGCTCCTGAACGAGCGCCTGCCGGAGCTGGGCATCGACTTCGCGATCATCTACCCGAGCTTCGGCCTCACCATCAACAGCATCCCGCAAGACGAGCTGCATGGCCACGCTGCGCGCGCGTACAACAGGATGACGGCCGAGATGTTCGCGCCCTATCGGAGCCGCTTCGCACCTGCCGCGATCATCCCGGCGCGCACT
>Ga0207709_10001973_pt1 | contig 13402 bp, 1 predicted proteins | sample KBSM34metaG_FD_184397 | JGI IMG/M metagenome (GOLD analysis project Ga0207709, IMG submission 184397) | Miscanthus rhizosphere microbial communities from Kellogg Biological Station, Michigan, USA - KBS M3-4 metaG (SPAdes) (version 2) | ecosystem: Host-associated > Plants > Roots > Rhizosphere >...
AACATCCTCTCCACCGACGGGCATTGCAGGCCATTCGACGCTTCGGCAGGTGGAACCACTTTCGGCAGCGGAGCAGGAGTTGTCCTTTTGAAACGTCTCGAAGATGCGATCGCCGACCGCGACAGCATCCTGGCAGTCGTCAAGGAATCGGCTGTAAACAATGATGGCGCCGTCAAGATCGGATACACCGCGCCAAGTCTCGAAGGCCAGGCTGAGGTCGTCAGTCTCGCGCAGGGGCTGGCCGGTATTCAACCGGAGACGATCGGGTACATAGAGACGCACGGAACCGGAACTCCACTCGGCGATCCGATCGAGATCGCTGCTCTTAGTCAGGTTTTTCGGGCCAGGACACAAAAGCGCGGGTTTTGCGCTATCGGGTCAGTCAAATCGAATGTCGGGCATCTGGAGTCGGCTGCCGGAGTGACCGGCTTGATCAAAACGGTGCTGGCTCTTCAGCACAAGCAGATTCCACCCAGTTTGCACTTCAACACGCCGAATCCGCATATCGATTTCGCGTCCACTCCCTTCTACGTCGCAACAAAGCTGTCAGACTGGCCGGAGAATGGCATCAGTCCCCGGCGGGCCGGAGTCAGTTCTTTCGGAATCGGAGGCACGAATGCTCACGTCATACTCGAAGAGGCACCGCCGTTCGTTACCGCAAACGACTCTGCGCGACCGTTTCACCTCCTGACGTTGTCGGCGATGGATATTAAAGCGCTGCGGGAACTGGCGGAACGATACATCGGTTTTCTCGACTCTGATCCCGACGTTCACTCAGCGTGCTTTACATCGAATACTGGACGGAGGCATTTCAATCACCGGCTAGTCTCGGTTGGAAGGACATCCGCGGAGATCAAAGAAGAGCTGCTCAGTTTCCTTCAGGAAAAAAAGAGCGCTCGATTGATCACAGGCGAAGCCGATGGAAGTGGTCGCGTTCCCGTTGCATTCCTCTTTACAGGCCAGGGTTCACAATACCCGGGAATGGGCCGCGAACTGTACGAGACGCAACCCGTCTTTCGTAATGCGCTTGACGGTTGTGCCGCGATCCTTCGTCCCCTTCTTGAACGGCGTCTGCTCGATGTCTTGTACCCCGCGCAGGAATCTGATGCCCTCATACACGAAACTGTTTATACGCAGCCCGCTCTGTTCGCGCTGGAATACTCACTTGCAAAACTGTGGGAGTCGTGGGGAATAAAACCGGCGATAATGATGGGACACAGTGTTGGGGAGTATGTTGCGGCCTGCGTTGCCGGGGTGTTTAGTCTTGAAGATGGCCTGAAGCTAATTGCGACCAGGGGCCGGCTGATGCAGGCTCTGCCACGTAACGGCGAAATGGTTGCAGTCTTTGCCGAAGAGGAGCGAGTGCGGGCCGCTATCACTCGATTCAGAGATGTGTCAGTCGCAGCCGTCAACGGACCGAGGCATACGGTAGTGTCGGGCCGGAGCGACGTTCTGGCCCAAGCGGTGGCGCCTCTCGCCGCTGACGGAGTGACGCTTCAAAAGCTCAACGTCTCACACGCCTTTCACTCGCCGTTGATGGAACCTATGCTCGCCGATTTCCGTCGCGTTGCCGCCGGTATTCAATACAGGCAACCAGCTATCCCGATCATTTCAAACATGACCGGCAAAATGTCCGGGCCACACATGGCGAGCCCGGATTACTGGGTCGATCACATACTCCATCACGTCCAGTTTTCAGCGAGCATTGAGACTCTCGGTAGGTCGTTGGACGAGATGTTAGATTCTCAACAGCGCACGTTTTTGGAGATCGGTCCCCATCCAGTGCTGACTGGAATGGGCAGGCTGTGCCTCGGTTCAGGCAGGGAAAAGTGGCTGACAACCTTGCGCAAAGGCCAATCTGACTGGCTTCAGTTACTGCTTGGACTTGGCCAGCTCTATTCAGCGGGAGCGACAGTAGATTGGGAAGGATTCGATCAATGTTACTCGCCACGTCGGATCACTCAGCCGACCTATCCTTTTCAGCGTAAGACTCATTGGGTTGAAGAAGAGGACGTAGAGTCGCCCCGGTTTGCTGCGTCCAATGGCCAATCGTTGGCGGCACATTCACTCCTTGGCCACCAGATTCATCTGGCTGGTTCGCAGGAGTTGCGATTCGAGTCGCGGATCGACCGCCGTAATCCGGGCTTCCTGGATCACCACCGGGTGTTTGGTGAGGTCGTGGTACCGTTCACTGCTTATCTGGAGACTGCGCTTGCTGCCAGTGAGAGAGCGCTTGGAAACAAGCGCCTTGTTCTGGAAGACGTATTGATGCACAGGGCGCTGGTGCTGCCTGATGAAGGCGAGAAGATTCTGCAAACTGTTCTTTCTCTCGACAGCAGGGCTGCCTATAACTTCGCCATTTACAGTCTCGATTCAGTGGCGGCTGCTACGAACCCGTCCTGGACGTTGCATATTGAAGGGCGAGTGAAACCGCTCGACGAGGCCATGGCTTCAGACAAGGCCGACCTTGTGGCTATGCGCGCCGACTTCGTCAAGGAAATTGATATCGACTCTTACTATCAGCAATTCGAGGAGCGCGAACTACGTTACGGTTCGGAGTTCAAGCCGATTCGAGAGTTGCGCCAGACTTACGGTGCGTCTCTGGCAAGGATCGAATTGAGCGAGACCCTGCTGTCCGAGATCGCCTCCTACAATATTCACCCCGTGCTCCTTGATGGTTGCATTCAGGCAGCAGCAGCGGCATACGTCCCCGTCGGCGAGAGTCGTGATACTTATCTGCCCGTCGGTATCAAACGGCTGGAGCTTATGCGGAGCGCCGCGGGCCAAGTCTGGACTCGCGCTCGCATTTCGCAAGCGGATGAAGGCGCAGAAAATCAGATTGCTTCGATGGATCTGGAAATCTTCAACCCATCGGGCGAATTTGTAGCCCGCGTCCAGGGGTTAACGGCTCAGAAGGCATCACGCGCTGCTCTTTCGCTTTCGGCAGTGACAGACGTCGAGTTGGATAGCCTGCTCTACGAAGTGAAGTGGAATCCTCTACCACGATCACAGCCTTCAGTCGACGCACCGCCAACTGCAACACCCGGAACGTGGCTGATACTGACCGATTCCGGTGGAGTAGGACGGCAGTTCGCAGACGTGCTGCGTTCTCGTGGTGAGGCAATCGTCCTGGTAAAGCCCGGTTCAAATTTTGAGCGGCTTGGTGAGGACACTTACAGAGTCGACCCCGAATCGCCTGAACACATGGACCATCTCCTTCGAGATGTCCAGGAATCGTTCACCGCGATTAGGGGTACGGTCCATCTTTGGGGCCTCCTGGACGAGAAGGGCTTCACAACGCGGCTCACGGATGGCGAAAGCTTGCGCGCCGCCGAACGCTTAAGCTGTCGCTCCGTTCTGAATCTTGTTCATTCTTTGGACCAGATCGCCGGCACGCCGCCGGAATTGTGGCTCATCACCCGGGGAGCACGGGCAGTGGGTGACGCACCTGTAGCGTTGAACCTGGGCCAGTCTCCGCTCTGGGGTCTCGGCCGCGCATTAGCCATCGAACGGCCCGAGTTGCAGTGCAGATGTATCGACTTCGATCCTGCCGGTTCTGAGATTGAAGCGACCGAGCTGGCGGCGGAGGTGCTTCACAACCGAACCGATGATCAGATCGCGTGGCGGGCTGGCGTCCGTTACGTTGCAAGATTAGAGCGCTGGAGAGAACAGTCAGCTAATCGACTCACAATCCCCGATGCCGACGCGTTTCGACTTTCGATCTCTGATGACGGAATACTCGAGAATCTCCGTCTGCAACCTGCTTCCCCGGCACAGCCGGGTCCCGATGAAGTCGAAATCCAGGTAATGGCCTCCGGTCTCAACTTCCGCGACGTACTGCATGCTCTCGCCCTGCTACCCCGAGACAACGGGCATCGCCCGGTCGATCCTCGGGCGACATTTCTTATCGGATCGGAATGCTCGGGGAAGATTGTCCGGGTTGGGGACCGGGTCCGGGATCTCAAGGTCGGCGATGAAGTCGTTGCTCTTGCGAACGGCTGCATGGCAACCCACGTAATCGCTCGACAGGAGTTGACGTTTCCAAAGCCAGAGACTCTCAGTTTTGAAAAGGCGGCAGCCTTACCCATCATCTTCCTGACAGCCTATTTTGGCCTTCACCACCTTGCGAGAATCCAACCAGGTGAGCGCGTCCTGGTGCACGCCGCCGCGGGTGGAGTCGGCCAGGCAGCGATTCAACTGGCGAGGAATGCAGGGGCGGAAATATTTGCAACCGCCAGCCCCACAAAGTGGGAGTTCCTGAAAGCCGCAGGAGTCCATCATGTAATGAACTCGCGGACACTGGATTTTGCAGATCAGGTGAATGCTCTCACTGAAGGTCAGGGTGTCGACGTTGTGCTCAACAGTCTGAACGGCGCGTTTATCGAAAAGAGCTTGCAGGTTCTTCGCCCAGGCGGACGCTTTCTCGAAATCGGCAAGATCGGTATCTGGGACAGAAAGCGGGCGCGCCAGTTTCGTCCCGACGTTTCTTATTTACCTTTCGACATCGCCGCCGAGATGATGCGGGATCCGCAGGCGATTCACACTATGCTGGCCACACTCGTCACGGCTTTTCGCAATGGTGAGATGGAGCCGCCTCCAACGCGGGTGTTTCCGATCTCGGAAGCAATCGATGCGTTTCGACTCGTTTCTCAGGGCAAACATATCGGTAAAGTGGTTCTTTCAATGACACCTCGCGCGTCGTCGAGCGCCAGGTCGGACGGCATCCCGGTGCGTTCAGACGCCACTTATCTAATCACCGGCGGCTTAGGTGCGCTTGGACTTAAGGTCGCCGGTTTGATGGCGTCGTGTGGTGCAGGACGGCTGGTGCTGTGCGGACGAAACAAGCCGTCATTGGCGGCGAACCGAACTCTTGAAGAGATCGAGCAATCAGGAACAAAAGTCGAAGTAGTCGAGGCTGACGTAACGTCTCGTCAGGATGTCGAGAGGATGATCGGCATCGCAAACCGGCCGGATGTGCCTCTACGCGGTATTGTTTATGCGGCCGGCATCGTCGATGACGGCGTTTTCTCAGAAGCGAGCTGGGAGAAGATGTGGCGAGTCATGAGTCCGAAGATCGAAGGCTCATGGAATCTTCACGTCGCTACCCTCAACTGTCCGCTCGACTTCTTCGTTTCTTTCTCTTCCACGGCATCAATACTGGGCTCTGCAGCTCAGGCGAATTATGCAGCCGGCAATGCGTTTCTTGATGGACTGGCTTATTACCGAACCTCGATCGGGCGCCCGGCACTCACCATTAACTGGGGTCCGTGGAGCGAGACGGGAATGGCGGCAAGGCTGGGAGAAGAGGCGGCCGCACGCCGGGCGGCGAGAGGATTCGGAGACATCACGCCAGAGACCGGCTTGCGCGTCCTGAAGCGGCTGATGGCCGAACCGGCGGCTGTGCAGGTAGCTGTTGCTGCGATTGAATGGAAGACTCTTCTCGACGGTGGTCGCAGCGGGGGGTCGTATTTCGAAAGCTTCATCGACGAAGTACAACAGCCACGGCATGAGTCGGACGTGTTGAAGCAACTTATCCAGGCTCCTACTTCAATGCGCCGACCAATCCTCGCGACCTACGTCGCAACACAGTTAGCCAGATCACTGGGCTCCGGATCTACCGAAACCATCGATCCAAGAAAAGGATTCCGTGATCTTGGCATCGACTCCCTGATCGCCATCGAGTTGCGAAACCGTATCCAGGCTGATCTGGGTTGTCCACTGGTTCAGACTCTGATTTTCGATTACCCCACGCTCACTTCGCTGGTTGACCACTTAATGACTGTTCTCGGTTATCAAGAAGTGGATCAAACCGCTCCTCATGCCGGAGATGCGGTGGAGCCCGTCGATGAACAAGAAATCGACCCGTTCCTTGACGAGATTGCGACGCTGTCGGAATCCGAGGTGAAGGAAAGGCTCGCCGAGGGCCATAACCGCATATCCATGAAAGCAAGATGAGCAGCATATCCAAACGAATCGCAGACATGTCCCCGATGCAAGTGGCGCTTGCCACACAGCGGTTGGAATCTCAACGAGAGGTGATGGCAGCCGAACCGCTCGCCCTCGTTGGAATGAGTTGTCGTTTTCCCGGCGCGAACAATCCACAAGAGTTCTGGCAGCTACTCTTGGAAGGGAAGGACGTCAATCGTGAGGTTCCGGCTGACCGGTGGGACCTGGACGCGTTTTTCGACGCAGATCCAAAAGCTCCCGGAAAGATGTACACACGCAGCGGGGCCTTCCTGGATCAAATCGACATGTTCGACCCGCGGTTCTTCGGGATATCCCCACGCGAGGCCCGGACCATGGATCCCCAGCAACGCCTTTTACTGGAAGTGACGTGGGAGACCCTGGAGAACGCTTTCAAATCGCCTGATCGGTTGGTGGGAAGTTCGACCGGAGTCTTCGTTGGCCTGTGCAGTTTCGACTTCAGCTACTGTCTGCATGAGCTGAGTGATCCGGCCTCTATCGATCTCTATTACAGCACTGGTTCAGCAGCAAGCGTTGCAGCGGGTCGTCTCTCCTATGCGCTGGGTTTGACCGGACCCTGCGTAACGGTCGACACCGCATGTTCGTCATCACTGGTAGCAGTTCATCTGGCCTGTCAGGCGCTGCGAGCCCGCGAATGCGATCTTGCTCTGGCAGGCGGCGTGAATGTTATGGCCTCTCCGCAGCCAAACATCATATTCTGCAAAGCAGGAATGCTCAGCCGTGACGGCCGCTGTCACACATTTGACCAGGCGGCCGAGGGCTACGGTCGTGGCGAAGGCTGCGGCATGATCGCGATGAGACGTCTTTCGGACGCGGTCGCGGACGGCGATTCCATAATCGCAGTCATCCGCGGTTCAGCAGTGAATCAGGACGGACCAAGCGGCGGTCTTACCGTGCCCAGTGGTCCGGCACAACAAGCCGTAATGCGGCGCGCTCTCGATTCTTCCGGCGTACATCCATCCCAGGTCAGCTACATCGAGGCCCACGGAACAGGGACGAAGCTCGGTGATCCAATCGAAGTTAACGCGGTCGGCGCCGTAATGGGTCAGGGGCGATCCCGGGAAGAGAACCCACTGTTGATCGGCGCGGTCAAGACCAACATCGGCCATCTGGAAGCAGCAGCCGGGATCGCCAGCATTATCAAGGTAGCGCTCTCGCTGCAACACGGAGTGATCCCGGCACATTTGAACTTTGAAACCCCGAGCCCATTTATCGATTGGCAGAATCTGCCTTGCGTTGTGCCCACCAAAAACACTCCGTGGCCGGCAACCCGCAGAATTGCCGGAATCAGCAGCTTCGGTTATAGCGGCACCAACGCTCACGTGTTGATGGAAGGGGCCCCTGCTTCTGACACAACCCCACTGGAAGTCGAACGCCCGCGACACCTGCTGGTTCTGTCAGCCCGCACTCAGACAGCGCTTGAAGCGATGGTCACAAATTATCGCAACCATCTCGATGCCAACCCGAACCTGGCTCCAGGTGACGTTTGCGCCTCAGCCGGCGCTGGGCGCGCCCACTTCAAGCATCGTCTCGCTCTGACGGCAACTTCCACGGTCGAGCTGCGGGAACGCCTTGCTGGTGTAGAACAAGGCGACGATGTAAACAGTCTGGTCCACCGCCACGCAACTGACGGACGTGAGCCAAGTGTCGCTTTCTTGTTTACCGGTCAAGGGTCGCAGTATGTAGGAATGGGCCGCGAGCTTTATGAAACCCATCCTGCCTTCCGCAAGACGCTCAATCGGTGTGCGGAGATACTCGATCCCTATCTCCCGGCGCCTTTATTACAGGAACTCTATTCTGCGGCGGGAACTGCCTCGCGGATCGATGAGACTGCCTTCGCCCAGCCGGCACTGTTTGCGCTCGAATACTCGCTCGCAGAGCTTTGGCGGAGCTGGGGCGTGAAACCCAGCGCCGTTCTGGGGCACAGCGTAGGTGAGTATGTAGCGGCTTGTGTCGCGGGCGTGTTTAGCCTCGAAGACGGACTGAAGTTGATTGCGCAACGAGGGGCGATGATGCAATCGCTGCCGAAGAGCAGCGCGATGGCTGCGGTTCACGCGGCCGAAGCCCAGGTTCGTTCTGTCGTCGCTATGTACTCTTCAGAACTCGCCGTCGCTGCCGTCAACGGTCCTGAAAATACCGTTATCTCCGGCAGCTTCAGCGCTCTCAAGAGCGCCGAAGAGGCACTGGCAGGCGAGGGAATTCACACAGAACGGTTAGCCGCCTCGCACGGGTTTCATTCACCGCAAATCGATCCCATTCTCGGCGAGCTTGAGGCAGTGGCTGGTTCGATCACCCTGCGGGAGCCTCAAATCCCCTTGATCTCGAATCTCACCGGGGAATTTATCGGCAAGGAGATCATGACCGCCGACTATTGGCGCCGCCACGCTCGACAACCGGTGCGATTTCAGGCCGCACTGGAGACAGTTATGCGAGAGGGCTGCCAGATCTTTCTGGAGATCGGCCCGAAAGCAACGCTAGTGGGAATTGGTCGGGGAGCGCTACCGGAACAGGCCGGCGCGTTTCTCCCCAGCCTTCGCCCCGGACGTTCCGACTGGGAGCAAATGTTGGCGAGCCTCGCAGAACTTTACGTTCGCGGCGTGGACGTTGACTGGCAGGAGTTTGATCGCGCTTATCCACGAAGGTTTGTTTCGCTTCCGACCTATCCATTTGAGCGCCAACGATTCTGGCCGGAAGCCACGAGGGAACAACGAATCGTCTTTGCGGATACAGTGAGGACCAAATCGTCGCATGCCCTTCTGGGCGAGCGAGTCTATTCAGTATCGCTCAATGAAAACGAAGCGCTGTTCGAATCTCGCGTCGCTCGCAATTCGCCGTCGTTCCTGCAGGACCACTGCGTTTTCGGCCAGGTGATATTACCGGCAACTGCGTTTCTTGAGATTGGCCTCGCCGCAGGCGCTGCGCTATTTAACTCATCCAGTTTGACTCTCGCGGATGTCGAGATTCGACAACCTTTGATTTTGGCAGAGAACGAGGAACGCACTGTACAGACACTGCTGAGCCGGCGAAGCGAAGCGAATGAAGAATACAGCTTCAAGATCTTCAGTACGAGTGCGAAGCAAGAGGGATCAGATCCGGTCTGGATTCTTCACCTGACTGGCCGGGTAAGTCGCGTTGATCCCGGCTCTTCACAACCAACGCTCGACCTGAAAGAACTCAAGACAGAGTTCATGAACACGGTTCCGGTGGACGTGCTCTATGGTCGGTTTGCCGAACGCGGTCTTGATTACGGTCCGGCATTTCGACGTGTTGTTGACCTTCGTCATCGGCCGCAGGAGACGTTGGGCAGGATCGAGCTTGCTGATCCGGTCCAGAGCGACGGTTACCATCTGCACCCCGCGCTAACTGATGGTTGCCTTCAGGCAATGGGTCCGTTGTTCGATGACCAAGGGGATACGTATCTTCCCGTCGGAATTGAACGCCTTCGACTCTTTCGAAGAGCGCCGGATAGCGTCTGGTGCCGTACTCGAATAGGAGAAGGCGGCGAGATAATAACGGGCGAGCTCGATATTGTTGATTCGACTGGAGCGTTGATCGCTCAGATTGAAGGAATGTCGATTCGGCGTGCCGACCCTCTATCAGTGCTGCAGAGTCTCAAACCTGACCTGGACAACTGGTTCTACGAGATTGCCTGGAGAGCGAAAGCCCTGTCCCCGGCTTCCGACAATGTGGATTCGCCGCGACGCTGGCTCATCATTGACAGCGACGGTCTCGGGATAGATCTCGGGCGCGCGCTCGAGAAATCCGGCGACAACTGTATCGTTGCCCGGGCCGGTGATTCGTTCACGCGTGATGACGAGCATTCGTTCACCGTGAATCTAACATCTCCGGAAGAAGTCCGTCGCCTGTTCAAAGAGTGTGGGAAGAACTCTCTCTATGGCTGCGTGTATTTGTCGGCGCCTGGTCCAAATGAAGACTCACAGGGATCAGTCCGAGTTGACGACTGTGCCGCCGCGCTACACGTGGCACAGGCTCTCGCCGACCAGGGCGGTGGACACCTGTCTATCGTAACGACTGCAGCACAGCAGGTAGAGAACAAACCCGTTGCGATTCAGGTGAATCAGGCGGCACTTTGGGGCTTGGGGCGGGTGATTTCGGCCGAGGGCATCGGTATTTTCTGTTCCTTGCTTGATCTTGATCCTGCGGCGAGCAGTGAGACAAATCTCTCATGCTTGCTCGAAAATCTTAAGACGTCAGACGGTGAGAACCAGATCGTCTACCGAAGCGGCGTCCGTCATGTCGCGCGGCTGGCTCAACGACGGCAGCCCCAGCGCAGCAAGGAATTGAGTCTTGAAATTCCTCGGGGCCTACCCTATCGGCTTCAGAACTCGAGCTACGGGACTTTTGATAATTTGCGGCTGGTCCCGATGCAGCGAATCCAACCCCGAGCCGGAGAGATCGAAATAGAAGTAAAGGCCAGTGGTCTCAACTTCCGTGATTTGATGCATGCTCTGGGTATGCTTCAGGAGGCAACAGAGGCTTTGGGCATCACAACGGCCAGCGACTTGCACTTCGGTCTTGAGTGCTCAGGCATCGTGTCGGCGGTGGGCGAGGATGTCTCCGGCTCTTCGGTTGGTGACGAAGTTATGGCGTTGGCCTGGGGAGGGATGAACAGTTTCGTCACTGTGCAGGCAAAGCAAGTAGTCGCAAAGCCCCCCGAGCTGAGTTTCGAGGAAGCTGCCACGATTCCGCTTGTTTACCTGACTGCTCTTTATGGTCTCGAGAAGCTTGCCAAAATCCGCGCCGGCGATCGAGTACTTATTCATGCAGCTGCCGGCGGGGTTGGTCAGGCGGCATTGCAGATCGCCCAAAGAGCGGGCGCCGAAGTTTTCGCAACCGCCAGTCGAAGCAAGTGGCAACGGCTGCGGTCTCAGGGGGTTCATCATGTGATGGACTCTCGATCGCTCACGTTCTCGGATGAGATTCTGGCGCTGACCGGTGGCGAAGGCGTCGATGTGGTGCTCAACAGCCTTAGCGGTGATTTCATCGCACACAGCTTGAGTGCAATGAAAAATGACGGCCGCTTTGTTGAGATCGGAAAAGTAGGCGTCAGGACCGAAGAGCAGGTGCGGCAGGTGAAACCGGACGCGTCCTACTTTTTATTTGATTTGGGACAGGTGGCAGCCGCCGATCCGTCGTTGATAGCAACAATGCTGCGTGAGTTGTTTGAATCACTCGTGCAACGGACCCTTGCACCTCCGATCGTGAAGTCCTTTCCGATTCAGGACGCAGTTGCTGCCTTTCGTTTCATGGCTCGCGCCAGCCACTATGGCAAGATCGTGTTGACGCGATCGACACCGCCAGCCGCGTCGGCCCCGCGAAACTCCATGTTTCACTCCGACGCAACCTACCTGATCACCGGCGGGCTCGGAGCGCTTGGACTCGAAGTTGCCCAGTGGCTTGCCAGTGAAGGTGCTGGACGTTTGGTGCTGGCTTCGAGAAGCGCTCCAACCGAAAGTGTCGGCAAACAGCTCGAGGAGCTCCGCAAAACCGGAGTGGAGCTAGTCACAACGGCGGCCGACGTGTCGCAGCCGGCGGATGCTGCGCTAATCGTGCAGACCGCCAACAGCGCAAAGCAACCGTTGAGGGGCATCTTTCATGCAGCAGGAGTGCTCGATGACGCCGCGCTGATCGAGGTTGACTGGGAGCGATTCCAACGAGTGATGGCACCCAAGGCAGACGGTTCCTGGAATCTCCATAGTCTTACTCGAGAGATGCCGCTCGATTTCTTTATCTGTTTCTCATCCGTCTCTGCGATCTTTGGCACTCCCGGGCAGGGCAGTTATGCCGCTGCCAATGCTTTTATGGATGCTCTGGCCCATCATCGCCGGGTTCAGGGCTTACCGGCACTGAGCGTGAACTGGGGCCCGTGGGCCAGGGCGGGCATGGCCGCTCGCATGGATGAGCGTCAGCAGAGTCGACTCACACAGCAAGGATTCTCGTTCATCGATCCGAAGCGTGGCATCCAGGCTTTGGCCGAGTTGCTGCGACAGGATGGTGTGCAAGTCGCTGCGTTACCGGTGAACTGGACCAAGGCTTTGGGCCAATTCCCGCTCGGGACCGAGCCACGCTTCTTCGCAGAGGTCGCGCGCAACGCGAGCTCCCGCAAAGTTGCGGCCGACCAGCCATCCAAACAGGTTGAACTCCTTCGAGAATTGACACAGGCATCTGCTAAAGAACGATTCGACCTAGTGTTTACTTTTCTGCAGAAGCACGTGACGAGAGTCCTGGGAATAAATGCTGGAGACCAGCTGGATCCGAATGAGTCTTTGGCAGAAATGGGGCTCGACTCGCTTATGGGTATCGAACTCAAGAGCCGGATCGGCACCGAGCTTGGCGTTGATATTCCACTTCCGAAGTTCGCGCGAGCGACGAATCTGTCGCGCCTTGCTGCCCTCATCGTCGAACAACTGGAACTTGCCAGCATCCTGCCTTCGAACGCCTCAGAATCCGATGAAGATATGGAGGAAATCATCCTGTGACCCGCCAGGTTCTTGGTGTAAATGAACTGATCGCGTCGCTGTCGCAACAGGGTGTCAAGTTGTGGGCCGAGCTGGACCAGCTTCGAATCCGCGCCCCAAAAGGAGTGCTGACTCCGGAACTCCGTGACGAACTTGCTGTTCACAAGGAAGATCTAATCCGCCTTCTGAACGAGACCCAGGCGGAGACGGTGGATGCCGGTCTTCCACGCATAGCGCCTCGGCCCGCGGAGCGACACAAGCCCTTCCCCCTTAACGACATCCAACAGGCGTACTGGGTCGGTCGCATGGGCGGAGTCGAGTTGGGGAACATCACGACGCATGCTTACTTCGAGTTCGAAGGTACAGGCATCGACATCCAGCGAATGACGCTGGCCTTGCAGAAAGTCATCGCGCGGCAGGACATGTTGCGGGTAATCGTTCTACCGACCGGCGAACAGCAAATACTGCCGGAGGTTCCCGCTTACGAGCTTAGGATACTCGACCTCAGTAACAAGCCGGCGGACGAGGCTGAGGCAGCGCTTGAGGCGATACGGCAAGAGATGTCTCACCAGATCCTTGTGCTCGATCGCTGGCCGTTATTCGACATTCGAGTTACACGGCTCAGCGGGAACCGTCTTCGGACCCACTTCAGTATAGACCTCATCATTACCGACTTCGGCAGTCTGCACCTGTTCATGAAGGAATGGAGTCACTACTACAGCGATCCCGCCGTGACCCTGCCTCCTCTCGAGATCTCGTTCCGCGACTTTCTTTTGACGGAGCAGGAGATTCAGGGAACGGCTCTGTACAAACGCTCCGAGCGTTACTGGCTCGACCGTCTCGACACGTTGCCGCCGCGGCCGCAACTGCCGCTTGCGACCAATCCGGCATCGATCGAGAAACCGCTGTTCGTCCGGCGGCGTTTTGTCCTTGAAGCC
>Ga0207709_10001985_pt1 | contig 13342 bp, 17 predicted proteins | sample KBSM34metaG_FD_184397 | JGI IMG/M metagenome (GOLD analysis project Ga0207709, IMG submission 184397) | Miscanthus rhizosphere microbial communities from Kellogg Biological Station, Michigan, USA - KBS M3-4 metaG (SPAdes) (version 2) | ecosystem: Host-associated > Plants > Roots > Rhizosphere >...
TCGCCGCGCAAGGCTTGCCTCGGCAGCCGCAGTGTGAAGATGTACCGCGAACGCAACGGCACGAAAAAGCTGCTCGGCCGCGACACCAGCGAGGACAACGGCAAGTGGAAGATCCCGGTCGGGAAAAACCTGACCTCGGGCTCCTACTACGCGACCGTCGCCAAGCGCGGCAAGTGCAAGGCCGCGCAATCCAAAGTCCTGACGATCGACTGATCGCGAGGAGCTGCGGGAGCTAGAGGCCGAAGACGCGGCGCGCGTCTTCGAGGCCGTCGACGAGGCGGTCGATCTCCTCGGTCGTCGTGTAGACGCCGAAGCTGGCGCGCGCCGTGGCGGCGATCTGCAGCCGGTCCATCAGCGGCTGGGCGCAGTGGTGGCCGGCGCGGACGGCGACGCCGTGGCGGTCGAGGATCTCGGAGACGTCGTGGGCGTGGATGCCCTCGATCTCGAAGGAGACCGGGCCGAGGCGGCCGGCGCCGCGGGGCGGGCCGAAGACACGAAGGCCGGGGACCTCGACGACCCGCTCGAGCGCGTAGTCGGCGATCTGCTCCTCGTGCGCGCGCACGCTGTCCATCCCGACCATGTCGAGCCAGCGGAAGGCGGAGGCCATCCCGATCGCCTGCGCGATCGCCGGCGTCCCCGCCTCGAAGCGGGCGGGCGGGTCGGCGTAGGTCGTGCCCTCCTTGGTGACCTTGCGGATCATCGAGCCACCGCCGAGGAAGGGCGGCATCTCGCGCAGCAGATCGAGCCTCGTCCAGAGCGCGCCGATCCCGGTCGGGGCGTAGAGCTTGTGGCCGGTGATCGCGTAGAAGTCGGCGCCCAGGGCGGCCGTGTCGAGCGGCATCTTCGGCGCCGCCTGGGCGCCGTCGACGAGCACCTTGGCCCCGGCGGCGTGGGCGAACCGGGAGATCTCGGCGATCGGGTTCTCGGTCCCGAGGACGTTGGAGACGTGGGCGACGGCGACGAGCTTCGGCCCGCGCTCGACCAGCGCCGCGAAGGCGTCCATGTCCAGCTGGCCCTCGTCGTCGATCGGCGCCCAGTCGATCTCCGCCCCGACCCGCTCGGCCAGCTGCTGCCAGGGGACGATGTTGGAGTGGTGCTCCATCTCGGTGAGGACGATGCGGTCGCCCGCCCCGACGTTGGCGTCGCCCCAGGCGCGGGCGACGAGGTTGATCGCCTCGGTCGCGTTGCGGACGAAGACGACCTCGCGGCGGTCGGCGGCGCCGATGTGGTCGGCGACCGTGGCCCGCGCCCCCTCGTAGGCTTCGGTCGCCTCGGCCGAGAGGGTGTGGGAACCGCGGTGGACGTTGGAGTGGTGGCGCCGCTCGTAGCGGTCGACCGCCTGGATCGAGGCCAGCACCCGCTGGGAGCTGGCGCCGCTGTCGAGGTAGGCGACCGGCTGCCCATTGACCTCGCGCTCTAGTGCGGGGAAGGAGGCGCGGATCTTCTCGATCGAGATCGGCGCCACCGTCGGGCTCTTGGCGCTCACCGGCTCCATCGCGGAGAGGTCAGGCGGCGGCGCCTGCCTCGACCTCCTCTTTGATCCAGCCGTAGCCCTTCTCCTCGAGCACGCCGACCAGCTCCGGGCCGCCTTCTTTGACGATCCGGCCCTGGTACATGACGTGGACCGCGTCCGGCTTCACCATGTGGAGGATGCGCTGGTAGTGGGTGATGATGAGGACGCCCATGTCCGGCCCGGCGAACTTGTTGACGCCTTCGGCGACGGTGCGCAGGGCGTCGATGTCGAGGCCGGAGTCGGTCTCGTCGAGGACCGCCATCTCGGGCCGCAGCAGCGCCAGCTGCAGCAGCTCCATCCGCTTCTTCTCGCCGCCGGAGAAGCCGTCGTTGAGGTAGCGGCTGGAGAAGTCTTTGGGGATGTTCGCCAGCTCCATCGCCTCCTGGGCGACGCGGGCGAAGTCTTTGATCTTGATCTGGTCCTCGCCGCGCGCCTCGCGCTGGGCGTTGATGATCATCCGCAGGTACTTGCTGACCGAGACGCCGGGGATCGCGACCGGGTACTGGAAGGCCATGAAGAGGCCCGCCTGCGAGCGGTCCTCGGGGGCGGCCTCGGTGATGTCCTCGCCCTTGAAGGTGATCGAACCCTCGGTCACCTCGAACGCCGGGTGGCCCATGATCACGTTGGCGAGGGTGGACTTGCCGGAGCCGTTGGGGCCCATCAGCGCATGCACTTTCCCCTTCTCGACGTCGAGGTCGAGGCCTTTGAGGATCTTCTTGTCCTCGACCTCCACGTGCAGGTTCCGTATCTCCAGCTCAGCCATTTCGCTCCGTTTCTGGGGTTTATGCAGAAGTTATGCGGGTTCTTAAGCGGCGCTGCCGATGGCGGCGACGCGCTTCTGTGCGCTCTGGTCGGAGAACTCGACCAGCTCAGCCAGGGTGGTCCCGGCCAGCGCCTTGGTGACGCCGCCCTGGACTCGCATCCACAGCAGCTTCGTCGAACAGGCCTGGTCGCCGTCGGACTCGTGCGAGCAGAGGACTTTCCCTTCGGGGGAGTCGTGGAAGCACTCCATCGGCGCGATCTGCCCTTCCAGCGCCTCGACCACCGCGTCCATCGTGATCTCCTCGGCGGGCTTCGCCAAGCGGTAGCCGCCGTGGGCGCCGCGGGTGGAGGTGACAAGGCCGGCCTTGCGCAGTTTCGCCACCAGGTGCTCCAAGTAGGAGAGCGGCAGGTTCTCCGCTTCGGCGACGGAGCCCAGCGAGGCGGGTTGCGAGCCGGGCTGGCGGCCCAGCTCGACCATCAGGCGAACTCCGTACTCGGCTTTGGTCGAGAACAGCATCGAGTTCAAATCCTACTGAAGCGGTCGGTTATGGCCCCGCCGGGTGATCAAGGCTCGATCAGGCCGCGGCGGATCGCGTAGCGGACGAGCTCGACCCGGTCGCGCATCCCGAGCTTGCGCATCGCATTGGCGCGGTGGTTCTCGACCGTCTTCTCGGAGAGGTGGAGGACCTCGGCGATCTGCTTCGTCGTGTGCGCCTCGGCAACGAGCTTGACGATCTCCTCCTCGCGCGGGGTCAGCTCCTCTTCGCCGCTGGAGCCGCGTTCGAGCACGTCCTTGATCAGGGTCCGCTGCGCCTCGGGAGTGAGGAACGGCTCGCCCCGCTCGACCGCCCGGATCGCCGCCAGGAGATCGGTGTCGGCTTGAGCCTTCAGCACATAGCCGGAGGCGCCCGCTTTCAGCGCCTCGAACAGGTAGCGCTCGTCGTCGTGCATCGAGAGGGTCAGGACCGAGACCTCCGGCGCCTGCTTCTTGATCTCCCGGGTCGCCTGCAGCCCCGTCAGCTTCGGCATTTTCACGTCGAGGATCGCCAGGTCCGGCCGCTCCCGCACCGCCAGGTCCCGCGCCTCGGCCCCGTCGCCCGCCTCGGCGACGACCTCGATGTCCGGCTGGCGCTCCAGCAGCAGCCGGATCCCGGAGCGGACGATCCCGTGGTCATCGGCGATCAGGATGCGCATAGACCCGAACTATCGCCGACGGGACGAAAACCGGCCTACGTATCCGGAAATCGTCCCGTCGGTGTCAGGCGGGAACATCCAGGCGGACAGTGGTCCCGGCGTCGGGGCGGGACTCGATCGTCAGCTCGCCGCCGACGAGGAGGGCGCGCTCGCGCATGCCGCCGATGCCGAGACCGTGCTGCTGGGCGTCGAAGGCGAAGCCGCGGCCGTCGTCTGTGACCTCGAGGGCGACGCCGCCGTCCTCGGCGCGGCGCAGCCGCACCTCGACCCGTTCGGCGCCGCTGTGGCGGGCGGCGTTGGAGAGCGCCTCCTGGGCGACCCGATAGACGACGAGTTGGGCGTCGTCGCCGAGGTCGGAGAAGTCGCCCTCGACTTCGAGACGGGCATCCATCTCGCCGCGGCCGAGCTGCTCGACCTGGCCACCGATCGCCGCTGCCAGGCCGAGGTCGTCCAATGCCGTCGGGCGCAATTGGCGAGCGAGCGAGAGCAGCTCCCTCATCGCCTGGTTGGCGAGCGCCTTGGTGTCGGCGATTTCGGCCTCCAGCTCCGGCGGCGCCGCCTCGCGCGCGGCCTCCAGCCGCAGCAGCAGCCCGGTCAGCGACTGGTTGACCTCGTCGTGGAGGTCCCGCGCGACCCGCGCCCGCTCCTCCTCCTGCGCGTGCAGCGCCGCCGACCCGGCGCGCCGTCGCTCGGCCTCGAGCCGCCGCATCATCCGCAGGAAGGCGAGCTCGATCCGCTCGACCTCCTCGGTCTCGCCGACCCCGTCGATCGAGGGGGGGAGGTGGAGGCGCGGGGAGGAGAGGTCGACCTTCTCCATCGCCTCGATCAGGTCCTCGAGCGGCCGCAGTCGCCGCCGCTCCCGAACGAGCGCCAGCGTTAGGGCCAAGACCACGAGCGCAAGCCCGATCACGAGGAGGGTCATGGGGCCCAGACTAAAGGCGGTGTTCGTCCTTTCCCCGGAATGGATGGGGAAAGGACGAACGCCGCGGGCTAGGGGTTTGTCCCGGCCTCGTAGGGGGTTGGTCCCTATAGGCGATCTGACCCTTTCGTCGGATACTTGACCGACACCCCGACTCTCAGGAGCGACTACTAGATGACCACCACCAAGCAATCCACGTGGGGCGCAACGCTGCGGACCACGATCCTGATGGCCGCCCTCGGTGGCCTTCTTGTCGTCATCGGCGCCGCGATCGGCGGCCCGAGCACCGCGCTCACCTTCCTCTTCATCGCCCTGGCGATCAACTTCTTCGCCTACTTCTTCAGCGACAAAATGGCGCTGAAAATGAGCCGGGCGGAGCCGATCGACGAGTCGGAGGCGCCGCGGCTCTACCAGATTGTCCGCGAACTGACGACGCGCGCTGACCTGCCGATGCCGCGCCTCTACATGATCCCCCAGGACCAGCCCAACGCCTTCGCCACCGGCCGCAACCCGAAGCACTCGGCCGTGGCCGTGACCCGCGGGATCACCAAGCTCCTCTCCGAGGACGAGCTGCGCGGCGTCCTCGCCCACGAGCTCACGCACATCCGCAACCGCGACATCCTGATCCAGTCGGTCGCATCGGCGATCGGCGCGGCGATCACCTACCTCGCCTACATGTTCATGTGGTTCGGGAACGACGACAACTCCCCGCTCAGCCTCGTCGCTGGGCTGGCGATGGTCCTCCTGGCCCCGATCGCGGCGAGCATCATCCAGCTTTCGATCTCGCGCCAGCGCGAGTACGCGGCGGACGCCGGCGGTGCCGAAATCTGCGGCAACCCGGAGTCGCTCGCGAGCGCGCTGCTGCGGCTCGAGCAGGGTGCCGCGGCGATGCCGATGCAGGTCAACCAGGCGGCCGAGCCCCTCTACATCGTCAAGCCCTTCTCGGGCAAGGGCATGGCCGCCCTCTTCTCGACCCACCCCCCGATCGAGGAGCGGGTCCGCCGCCTCCGCCAGATGCGCCCCAGCTTCAGCTAGGGCGACAGCTTCTCGGCAAGGCCAGCGGCCTCGGGATCCTTCCCGGGGCCGCTTTTCTTTGCTCCAAAAATAGGCGACCAACACGCGCTATACTTTTTGAAGTTAAAGCTGATCCGAATTAGGGGATTTCAGAAATGGCCATCGACACCGAGCGCGTACAGACGATCGAGGAGATCGAACCCTTCGAGGCTGCCGAGGAGATCAACGGCGGCGACGTCGTCCTGATCGATACGCGCGAGCCGCACGAGTACCAGGAGGCCCACCTCGAGAACGGCAAGCTGGTGCCGCCGGGGCTGCTGGCCGACGAAATCGCCTCCGCGGCGCCGGACAAGTCGGCGCGCACGATCCTCTACTGCCGCTCCGGCAACCGCTCCGCCATCGCGGCTGCGCAGCTGCAGCAGCTCGGCTACGAAAACGTCGCCTCGATGAGCGGCGGCATCGTCCAGTGGCAGGAGCAGGGGCTGCCGGTCGTCGCCGCTCACGGGATGACCGCCGAGCAGCGCGAGCGCTACTCGCGCCACACGCTGCTGCCCGAGGTCGGCGTCGACGGCCAGGTGAAGCTCCTGAACTCGAAGGTGCTGCTGCTCGGCGCCGGCGGGCTCGGCGCCCCGACCGCGCTCTACCTCGCCGCCGCCGGCGTCGGCACGATCGGCCTCGTCGACGACGACGTCGTCGATGCCTCCAACCTGCAGCGCCAGGTGATCCACAACACCGAGCGGATCGGGATGCCGAAGACGACCTCGGCGCGGATCTTCATCGAAGGGCTGAATCCTGACGTCAACGTCGTCGAGCACAACGGCCGCCTCGACGCGAGCAACATCCTCGAGGTCATGAAGGACTACGACATCGTCGTCGACGGCGCCGACAACTTCCCGACCCGCTACCTGCTGAACGACGCCTCGGTGCGGCTGAAAAAGCCGGTCGTCTCCGCCTCGATCCTCGGCTTCGACGGGCAGATCTCGACCTTCGTTCCCTTCGAGGGGCCCTGCTACCGCTGCCTCTACCCGACGCCGCCGCCGGCCGAGCTGGCGCCGAGCTGCTCCGCCAACGGGGTGCTCGGGGTCATGGCCGGGACGATGGGCACGCTGCAGGCCAACGAGGTGATCAAGCTCGTCCTCGGCAAGGGCGAACCGCTGATCGGCCGTCTGCTGCTCTACGAGGCCCTCGGCACCCGGTTCACGGAGCTGAAAGTCCGCCGCGACCCCGAGTGCCCGATCTGCGGCGAGAACGCCGAGCAGATCCCGGAGTCGGAGATGGGCCAGTTCCCCGACTACGACGCATTCTGCGCCGGCGCGGGTGGCGACCGGCAGTCGATTGCCTAGGTAGGATCACCGCTCCATGGCGACCGTCCGCATCCCCCCAGTGCTGCGCCCGAAAACGGGTGGGCAGGCCGAGGTCGAGGCCGTCGGCTCCGACGTCGGCGAGGTCCTGCGCTCGCTGACCGGCGAGTTCCCGGACACCCAGTCCCAGCTCTTCGGCGAGGACGGCGAGCTCAACCGCTACGTCAACGTCTACCTCAACGACGAGGACGTGCGGGTCCTCCAGGGCCTCGAGACCGCGGTCAAAGACGGCGACAACGTCGTGATCCTCCCGGCAATGGCCGGCGGCGCCTCCTAGTTCGTCAGTGGTCTAGGACCAGCCCGAGGAACTGCTTCGTCCGCTCCTCGCGGGGGCTGTCCAGCACCTGTGCCGGCGGGCCCTCCTCGACGATGACGCCGCCGTCCATGAAGACGACGCGGTCGGCGACCTCGCGGGCGAAGCCGATCTCGTGGGTGACGACGATCATCGTCATCCCTTCCTCGGCCAGCTCCCGCATCACGTCGAGGACCTCCTTGACGAGCTCGGGGTCCAGCGCGCTGGTGACCTCGTCGAAGAGCATCACGTGCGGGTCCATCGCCAGCGCCCGGGCGATCGCGACCCGCTGCTGCTGACCGCCGGAGAGGCGTTCGGGGTACTCGTTCAGCTTGTCGCCGAGACCGACGCGCTCGAGCAGCTCGTTGCCCTTCGCCTTCGCCTCGGCCGACGAGCGACCGAGCACTTTTTCTTGCGCCATCGTCACGTTCTGCAGCGCCGTCCGATGGGGGAAGAGGTTGAACTGCTGGAAGACGATGCCGACCCGCTGGCGGACGAAGTCGAGCTCCCAGCTCTGCTCGCCGGTGCCCGACCCGGGCCCGCGGCAGATGCTGCGCTCTTCGAGGTGGATGTCGCCCTCCTCGGGCGGCTCGAGCAGGTTGACGCAGCGCAGCAGCGTGCTCTTGCCGGAGCCGCTCGGGCCGAGGACGCAGACGACCTCGCCTTTCTTGATCTCGAGGTCGACGCCGCGCAGCACCTCGAGGTCGCCGAAGCGCTTGTGGATGCCTTGCAAGCTCAGCATCGAGCCGCCGTTGGCTTGGCTCTCCATCACAGCGCCTCCACCCGAGGAGCGCCGCGGGTGAAGCGGCCCTGCTCACGGGAGATCAGTTTGTCGACGAGGCGGGCGAGGGGGAGGGTGACGACGAGGAACATGATCGCCCCCAACGTCAGCGCCGAGCTGTTGAACGTTTCCGACTGGATGTCGCTGGCGACGAGGGTCACCTCGTTGAGGGCGATGAAGCTGACCAGCGTCGTGTCCTTGGTCAGGGCGATGAAGTCGTTGAGCAGCGGCGCAATGACTTTACGGATCGCCTGGGGGAGGATCACGTTGCGCATCGCCTGGCCGTGGCTCATGCCCAGCGACCGCGCCGCCTCCATCTGACCGCCAGGCACCGACTCGATTCCCGAGCGGTAGACCTCGGCCATGTAGGCGCCGTAGGTGATCGTGATTGCCAGCACGCCGAACCAGAAGCTGTCCGGTTTCCCGAACCACTGTGGCAGCCGCAGGGACTCCGGCAGGAATTCGAGCGCCGGGACGCCGCCGGCAATGAGGAGGATCAGCATCAGCAGCGGGATGCCGCGGAAGACGTCGATGTAGGCGATCGTGAGGAACCGGACTGGGAGAAGGGCTTTCCCCGGCAACTGCCTCAGCGTCGCGAGGATCAATCCCCAGACCAGCGCGAGGAGTCCGCTGAGAACGGCAAGCTGGGTGGTGATCCAGAAGCCATCCAGCACTTCGTCGAAGTGGTCGACCATGAAGCCGACGTCGAAGAATTGCTTGATGAACTCTTCCATTAGGTCCTAAACGTAGAGAAGGGGCGCCGTCGCCGGCGCCCCTTCGTCAGATCCTTCGCTCGAGATCAGGTCGCTTCGTGGGTCGCGGTCTCGATCTCTTTCGGCGGCTCGTGTTTGAACCACTGTTCGTAGAGCTTCGCGTAGGTCCCGTCGTCAATCGCTTCCTTGAGGCCTTCGTTCAGTTCTTCGAGCAATTCGGTTTCGCCCTGTTTGACGGCGAATCCATATTCTTCTTCGGTCGGGATCGCGGCCGAGATTTCGACCCCGGTGCCGGCGGCTTCGGCGTTTTCGGCGACCGGGATGTCGATCACGACCGCATCGACGGTCCCGTTCTGAAGCGCATTCACCGCGTCCGGGCCCTGCGGGTATTTGCGCAGGTCGCCGGCGTCGCCCTCTTCTTCGACGAATTCCTGCCCGGTCGTGCCCTGCTGGACGCCGACCGTCGCTCCGCTCAGTTTTTCGACCGAGTCGATTTCGCCGCCTTCTTTGACCAGAATCGCCTGTTCGGAGATGTAGTACGGGTTGGTGAAGTCGACCGTTTTCTCGCGTTCGTCGGTGATCGTCGCGGCCGAGGCGACGACGTCGAAGTTGCCCCGCGCGAGGTCGAGGAAGATCGTGTCGAAGGAAGTGTCTTCGAATTCGACCGGGCGGCCGATGTTTTCGCCGACCGCTTCAAGGAGTTCGACGTCGAAGCCGGTGTAGTTGCCGGGTTTTCCCTGCTCGAAAGGCGGATAGGGGATGTCCGAGCCGACGGTCAGCGGCTCGCCGCCACCGCCTCCTCCGCCACCACCGCCGGTGGTGTCGTCATCGCTGCTCCCGCAACCTGCAACGGCAAGCGAGGCGAGGGCCAGAAGGAAGACCGCCAAGAGGGCAGTCAGCCGGGTCGTTCTCATCGAAACTCCTCCGATCGAGTGGACAGACGCATGTAGATATACACGCTGCACCGTTGCATCTCCGTTACACGAGCTTTCTAAACGGGAAAGCCGGTTGCCAGGGGCTCGCTACACTTTCTGAAGTAAAGGGCGGGCCATGGCGCGAGAGCAACTACTCAACAAACCCTGTGGAGGCCGGTTCGGCAACATCGTCGAGTCGATCGGCAACACGCCGCTGGTCGAGCTGCCGCGGCTCTCGCCGAAGCCCGACGTTCGCATCTACGCGAAGCTCGAGGGGCACAACCCGACCGGGTCGGTCAAGGACCGGGTGGCGAAATCGATGATCGAGGCGGCCGAGGCGGAAGGGGCAATCGAACCGGGCCACACGATCCTCGAACCGACCTCAGGCAACACCGGCATCGCCCTGGCGATGATCTGCCGCCGCAAGGGCTACCCGCTGAAGGTGGTGATGCCCGACAACGTCACCGAGGAGCGGACCCAGCTGCTGCGGATGTACGGGGCGGAGATCGTCTACTCCGAGGGCGCCAAGGGCTCCAACGGCGCCGTCGAGGTGGCGCTGGAGCTGTCCCGGGACCCTGGCTTCTACATGCCCTACCAGTACGGCAACGAGGCCAATCCGCTCGCCCACTACAACGGCACCGCGGTCGAGATCCTCGAAGAGCTCGACGAGGTCACGGCCTTCGTCGGCGGCCTCGGCACCGGCGGCACCCTGATGGGCAACGGCCGCCGCCTCAAGGAGGCCAACCCGGAGACGCTGATCGTCGCCGCCGAGCCCAAACAGGGCGAGCTCGTCCAGGGCCTGCGCTCCCTCGACGACGGCTTCATCCCGCCGATCATCGACATCTCCCTCTTCGACCGCAAGATCATGGTCGACAACCGCGACGCGATCGTCTGGACCAAGAAGCTGCTCGACGAGGAGGGCGTCTTCGCCGGCGTCTCCGGCGGCGCGATCGCCGCGATCGCCGCCCGCATCGCCGGCGAGCTCGACTCCGGCAACGTCGTCTTCCTGATCCCCGACGACGGCTGGAAGTACCTCTCCTCCGGCGTCTACACCAAACCGATCGAGGAGATAGAGAACCTCGATTCGACGGTTTGGTGGTAATCCCGTCGTAGAGTCCGGATCGATGAAGATCTCCCAGGCCCTGATCGACGAGATGGTCGCGCACGCGCGCGAGGACCTGCCGAACGAGTGCTGCGGGATGATCGGCGGGCGCGAGGGGGAGGCGGCGCGGGTGGTGCGGGTGGAGAACGCTGCCGCCAGCCCGCTGCGTTACGAGATGGACCCGCAGGGGCAGTACGACGCGCTGAAGGCGATCGAAGACGCGGGGGAAGAGCTGATCGGGATCTACCATTCGCATACCCGCAGCGCCGCCTATCCCTCGCAGACCGACGTCAACGAGGCGCGGATGTGGCCCGAACAGGCCTACGTGATCGTCTCCCTCGAGAACGAAGGGGCGCCGGACGTGAAGGCGTATGACCTGGCCGACCTGAAGATCGCCGATGTCGAGCTCGACGTCGCATAAGAAGCCGAGCGGCCACACGCGCGGCGCCCACGGGGGCGGCGGTTCCGGCGGTGGCGACGAGGGTGGTGGCGGCGGCGGGGGCGGCAACGGCGAGCGGATGGTCAAGGTCGCCTTCGCCCGCACCCAGCCCGAGGCCGAGATGCTGCAGGGGCTGCTGACCGAGGCCGGGATCCCCTCGATGCTGAAGCGGAGCGGCGGCTTCGACAACCCCGAGTTCCTGCCCAACGGGCCCCGCGACGTCCTCGTCCGCGCCGACAGCGCCACCCGCGCCCGCGAGGTCCTCGCCGACGTGATGATCGAGGACGAGGGCGACGAGGCGACGGAGCTGGAAGAGGAACGGCGCCTCGCCCGCGGCGAAACCGGCGTCACCTCGGCGGGCCGGCTCGCCTTCTGGCTGATCGCGGCGGTGGTCGCCGGGTTCCTGCTGATCTGGGTGCTCTACCAGGCGACCTGAGGGCCATCGTGAGCGAACTCGTTGAGGTCGCGTTCGTCGCCGACGAGGTTCAGGGGGCGATGATCAAGGCGCTGCTCGAGCAGTACGAGATCCCAAGTCTTCTGCAGCAGGTAGGTCCAAGCGGCCGCCAGGTAGGCAGTGTCGTCCTGACCCCCGGCGGGTCGCAACGGGTGATGGTCCACGCGCACCGGGCCGAGGAGGCGCGGGCGATCCTGGCTGAAGCGGAGGCCGAGGCCCAGCAAGAAGCGCCGGAACCAGTGAACGCCCGGTACCTCGAAGCGGCCCAGGGGGGACGGGGGCCGAGAAGCTACGGGCTGATCGGGGCCTATGTCCGAATCTTCGCCGTCTCAGCGCTGGCGATCGTGTTGATGCTGGCGGTCTTCGGCGTGTACTCGCTCTTCCGCTAGACCGCGACGGGGCCGCGGACCATCTCCCGCAGGTAGTCGCGCCAGGCGTCTTCGATGTCACGGAAGCGGGCGTCGAAGGCGTCTTCGAGCTGGACCTCGGGGCCCTGGGGGAGGAGTTTGGCGACGAGGCGCTCGCAGGCCTCGGGGCCGCGCTCGTTCTCGAGCAGGTCGAAGATCGTGCCGCCGAGGATGACGGCGTCGCGGCGCGAGGGCGGGAAGGAGGGTCGGGAACTCTCGCGCAGGCGGCGGATCGTCGCCGCCCGGTAGAGCCCTACCTGGCGCGAGAAGTACTGGGCGCCGCCTTCGACCAGCCAGGCCCAGCGCAGGTAGCGGAGGAAGCGACGCGGCGTCCAGGAGGGGGGGAGGGCGGTGTTGTTGGCGGCGATCACCATCTGCGCGTAGAGGCGCTCGGCCGTCCCCCGCAGGGCTTCGTAGGAGTCGTCGCCGGCGGCGCGGCGTTCCATGTGGGGGTCGTTGAGGACGTGGAGCTCGGTCGACATCGGCCAGCCGGCGAGGTAGCGGCGGCCCGCCGGCGCCGCCGACCAGCGGGCGGCGGGGAGGAACGGGTGCGCCGCCGTCAGCCAGAGCGGGTTGGTGTGGACGACGACCGTCGCCTCCTCTGGCACCTTCTCGAAGCGGTCTTCGAGCCGCAGCCGCAGGTGCTCGAGCCGATCCAGCGTCCGCTCCGCGTAGGCGGAGTCGTCGGAATCGTGGCGCGCAGTGAAGCTCAGAGACTCGGTCTCAACCCAAGACACGAGGCGAGGCTAGCGAGCGCAGAGGTTGGCTAGACGAGCGCAGGCTCGCCGGCGCCGGCTCTATTACGAATCTCTTCGCGGGCGCGGTCGAACTCTTCGTCGGCCATAACCGGCGTGCCCTCGAAGGGCAGTTCGCGGTCGATCTCGACCCAGGAGCGGCAGCCGTGGTACTCGTCGCGGACGCGGACAGTGACCGGTCGCGGGATCCGGTGGACCCGCAGCAGCAGGACGTGGAGCGGATGACGCCGCTTCCAGGCAAGCCGCTTTTCGGCGTAGTCGGGGGTCCAGATGTAATAAGGCGAGAGCGCGTCGAGCGAGCGCCGGTCGTTGATCGTGACGTGGTCGACGACCTCGGCCCAGGCGCGCAGCCGGACGCGATCGGGCTGGGGGATGCCGCCGTCCTGGAGCAGCGCTTTCGGCGGCGGCTCCTCGTCGGGCCAGACACCCTCCTCGAGCGCACGCCGCAGCTCGGGGTGATGGGATTCGCGGACCAGGTTGTTCCGCTGATGGTCGAAGGTCGGGTAGAGGAAGAACCGCTCGTGCTCGAGCTCGAAGTGCTTGTTCTCCTCGCGGATGCCGCCCTTACGCAAAGTGAGCAGCTGCTCGCCCTCCGCGAGAGCGCGGACCGTTACAGCCCATTCCTTGAGAGCGATCGGCATTGAAGTAATCCAGCAGAAGTTTCGTAGTTAGAACCAGGGGTCGGGCCGTACCTACATGGCCTACACAGGCTGTCCACGCCC
>Ga0207709_10001986_pt1 | contig 13329 bp, 9 predicted proteins | sample KBSM34metaG_FD_184397 | JGI IMG/M metagenome (GOLD analysis project Ga0207709, IMG submission 184397) | Miscanthus rhizosphere microbial communities from Kellogg Biological Station, Michigan, USA - KBS M3-4 metaG (SPAdes) (version 2) | ecosystem: Host-associated > Plants > Roots > Rhizosphere >...
GCGAGGTTCTTCGGCGCCATCGGATCAGCCCAGCTGGTTGCGGTAGTGGTGGGTGTCGGTGCGGTACAGGCCGCGGCGCAGTTCCATCGGCATGTCGTGGTACGTGTGCGCCACGCGCTCCACGCTGAGCAGCGGCATCTGCAGCGGCACGTCGAGCAGCTGCGCCTGTTCGGCATCGGGCAGCACGGCGCGGATCTTTTCTTCGGCGCGCACCATGCGCACGCCGAATTCGGTTTCGAACATCGCGTACATCGGGCCGGGCCAGGCGCGCAGCCGGTCGGCCGTGAGGCCCTTGAAGGGCGCGCCGGGCAGCCAGAGGTCTTCGAGGATGGTCGGCACGCCGCCATAGGCGAGCACGCGGCGCACCTGCAGCACGGCGTCGCCGGTGCGCAGGCTCAGCGCGCGCGCCACGTCGGCCGAGGCGCGCAGGCGCTTGCAGTCGACGATGGTGCGCTCGGCCGGGCCTTCGGCGCTCGGGCTGCCGGCGTCGGGTACGAGCTTGAGAAAACGGTACTGCACATGCTGTTCGGCATGCGTGGCCACGAAGGTGCCCTTGCCCTGGCGGCGCACCACCAGGTTTTCGGCCGCCAGCTCGTCGATCGCCTTGCGCACCGTGCCCTGGCTCACGCGGTACCGCACGGCCAGGTCCATCTCGCTGGGGATGGGCTCGCCCGGCTTCCACTCGCCGGCCTGCAGGCTCTGCAGGATCAGGGTCTTGATCTGCTGGTAGAGCGGACTGAAGGACGGCGTCGTGGGCTCGTCGAGGGTGGAGGGCGTGTTCATGGCAGCGGTGGGGTGCGCCGTGGCGGACCCCCAGAGGATATCTTATATAAGACATAAGACGGCCTTTGTCGAATCGGCTTAAAATGCGGCCCGGTCCCGCGCCGCGGGAAAGCTTCCCCCCCGCTGGACCGCGGCGCCCCACGAGAGCGCTAACCCGTTTCACCACCTTCTGGAGTCTTCCCATGAGCAAAAAGCCTGTCCGCGTTGCCGTTACCGGTGCCGCCGGTCAAATCGGTTACGCCCTGTTGTTCCGTATCGCTTCCGGCGAAATGCTCGGCAAAGACCAGCCGGTCATCCTGCAACTGCTCGAAATCCCCGACGAGAAGGCCCAGAAGGCGCTCAAGGGCGTGATGATGGAGCTCGACGACTGCGCCTTCCCGCTGCTGGCCGGCATGGAAGCCCACGGCGACCCGATGACCGCCTTCAAGGACGCCGACTACGCCCTGCTGGTCGGCTCGCGCCCCCGCGGCCCCGGCATGGAACGTGCCGAGCTGCTGGCCGTCAACGGCGCCATCTTCACGGCACAGGGCAAGGCACTGAACGCTGTCGCTTCGCGCAACGTGAAGGTGCTGGTCGTCGGCAACCCCGCCAACACCAACGCCTACATCGCCATGAAGTCGGCACCGGACCTGCCGCGCAAGAACTTCACCGCCATGCTGCGCCTGGACCACAACCGCGCTGCCAGCCAGATCGCCGCCAAGACCGGCAAGGCCGTGGCCGACATCGAAAAGCTCACCGTCTGGGGCAACCACTCGCCCACGATGTACGCCGACTACCGCTTTGCGACCATCAACGGCGAAAGCGTCGCCAAGATGATCAACGACCAGGAATGGAACGCCAACACCTTCCTGCCGACCGTCGGCAAGCGCGGCGCGGCCATCATCGAAGCCCGCGGCCTGTCGTCGGCTGCCTCGGCCGCCAACGCCGCCATCGACCACATGCGCGACTGGGCCCTGGGCACCAACGGCAAGTGGGTCACCATGGGCATCCCGTCGGACGGCCAGTACGGCATTCCGAAGGACGTGATGTTCGGCTTTCCGGTCACCTGCGAAAACGGTGAGTACAAGCTGGTCGAAGGCCTCGAGATCGACGCCTTCAGCCAGGAACGCATCAACAAGACGCTCGAAGAGCTCGAAGGCGAACGCGCCGGCGTCGCCCACCTGCTGTAAAGCAAGTCCGCCCGCATGCTCGACTGGAACCCCGCGCTCTACCGTCGCTACGAGGACGAGCGCACCCGGCCCGCACAGGAACTCCTGGCGCGGGTCCCGCTTGCCGAGGCCGCCCGCGTGGTCGACCTCGGATGCGGACCGGGCAATTCCACCGAGCTGCTGGCACATCGGTTCCCCTCGGCGCAAGTCACGGGCACCGACAACTCCGAAGCCATGCTGGTCAGCGCGCGCGAGCGCCTGCCGGCGGCGCGCTTCGAGTTGAGCGACATCGCGACCTGGGCGCCGCGTGAAACAGAAGCGCCCGATCTCATTTACGCCAACGCGTCCCTGCAATGGGTGCCGGATCACGAGACGCTGATCCCCCGCCTGTTCGACGCGCTGGCCCCGGGCGGCGTGCTCGCCGTCCAGATGCCCGACAACCGCCAGGAGCCCACGCACCGCCTGATGCGGGCGGTGGCGGCCGAAGCGCCCTGGGCCGAGCCCATCGGCGACGCCGACAAGCTGCGCACCTTGCTGCTGCCGCTCGGCGGCTACTACGACCTCTTGGCCGCGCGTGCGGCCCATGTCGATGTCTGGCACACCATCTACCAGCACCCGATGGCCAACGCCGCGGCCATCGTCGAATGGGTGCGCGGCACGGGCCTGAAGCCCTTTGTCGACCGCCTGCCGCCCGACCTGCAGGCGAGCTACCTCGCCGAATACGAACGCCGGGTGGACGAGGCCTACCCGGTGCGCACCGACGGCAAGCGCCTGCTTGCCTTTCCGCGCATGTTCATCGTGGCGCACAAGAAAAAAGACGCATGACGACGAAGACCGCCGCTGCCCATCCCGCGGACGTGCTGCTCGGCGCACAGGCCGGCGCCGTGACCTTGCCGGTGTGCGACCACTACAGCGGCGTCGAAGCCCGCATGAAGAAGAGCCTCGCGCTCCAGGCCGAGATGGCGCAGGAGTTCGGCGCCTGCGTGTTCGACGTCACCCTCGACTGCGAAGACGGCGCCCCGGTCGGCGGCGAGGCGGAGCACGCCGCGCTCGTCACCGAGCTCGCGCTGGCCGCCCAGCCCGGCATGCGCGTCGGCGTGCGCGTGCACCCGGTCGACCACCCGGCCTTCGCCGGCGACGTGGTCACCATCGCCGGACGTGCCGGCCATCGGCTGAGCCATCTCATGGTGCCCAAGGTCGAATCCGTGGCCGATGTGTGTCAGGCTGTTGCCGCGCTCGACGCCGCCGATGCCGCCGCGCTGCCGCTGCATGTGCTCATCGAATCGCCCCTGGCGGTGCACAACGCCTTCGAAATTGCCGCGCACCCGCGCGTGCAGTCGCTGAGCTTCGGCCTCATGGATTTCGTGTCGGCGCATGCCGGCGCCATTCCCGCCGACGGCATGGGCGCGGCGGGGCAGTTCAGCCATCCGCTGGTCGTGCGTGCCAAGCTGGCACTGGCCTCGGCGGCGCATGCCTACGGCAAGGTGCCTTCGCACTGCGTGGTCACCGAGTTCAACGACATGGATGCGATGCGCCTGGCGGCCCGCAAGGCGGCCACCGAATTCGGCTACACGCGCATGTGGAGCATCCACCCGAACCAGATCCGGCCGATCCTCGAGGCCTTCGCGCCCGACGAGGCGCAGATTCAAATTGCCACAAAAATCATTACAAAAGCCGCAGACGCGGATTGGGCACCGACACAAATTGATGGCACATTGCACGACCGCGCGAGCTACCGCCACTTCTGGCAGGTCCTGACGCGCGCCCACGCAACAGGGCGCGCGTTGCCCTCCGAGGCGAAAGCCTGGTTTGCATCGCGGTCTCCTGAAACCCACTGAATCAGCCTGAAGGAACCCCGCTCATGAAGAAAATTGCACTGATCGCCGCCGTTGCGCTGGCCCTGCCTTTCGCCGCCGTGGCGCAGAACGCCACCGCCACCAAGCCGGCCGCGGCCAAGGCCGAAGCCAAGAAGACCCCGCCGAAGCGCCAGGTCACCCGCAAGGCGGCCAAGGCTGTCGAAGAGGTCACGCCGATCGCCGACGACACCAACATCGTGCTGTCCGAGTCCGACCTGGCCGTGGCACAGCGCGTGTCCATCGGCAAGGCCCAGTGCGAACTCGGTGCCGACGTGACCGTCACGCCCGACGAGAAGAAGCCCGGCTTCTTCACCGTGACCACCAAGGGCCTGAAGTACCGCATGCACCCGGTCGAAAGCCGCACCGGCGCCATCCGCCTCGAAGACCCGCGTGCCGGCGCCATGTGGCTCCAGCTGGGCAACAAGTCGATGCTGATGAACCAGAAGGCCGGCCTGCGCATTGCCGACGAATGCCAGACCGCCGCCCAGGTCGCCTTTGCCGACGAGATGAAGAAGAACCCGCCGAAGGCCCTTTTCGAAGGTGCCGACGCAGCCAAGAAGTAAGAAGAGCACCGAACCCGGGGTGCGGCGCGGCTCTTGCTTGGCCGCTAGAGACCGCTGCGCACGCCCGATAGCCTAGTTTCCGGAGAAAAGAAGATGTTGCAAGCCTACGTTGATCATGTTGCCGAACGCGCCGCGCTCGGTATCCCGCCGCTGCCCCTGAGCGCGAAGCAGACCGCCGAAGCGATCGAGCTCCTGAAGAGCGCGAATGCCAAGGACGGCGCCTTCCTGCTGGACCTGCTCACCTACCGTGTGCCCGCCGGCGTCGACGACGCCGCCAAGGTCAAGGCGAGCTACCTCGCGGCCGTGGCCCACGGCACCGAGAAGAACGCGTTCATCACGCGCGCTCGCGCCACTGAACTGCTCGGCACCATGCTCGGCGGCTACAACATCAGCCCCATGATCGACCTGCTGGACGACGCCGAAGTCGGCGCCGTGGCAGCCGAAGGCCTGAAGAAGACCCTGCTGATGTTCGACCAGTTCCACGACGTCAAGGAAAAGGCCGACAAGGGCAACGCCCACGCCAAGGGCGTGCTGCAAAGCTGGGCCGATGCCGAGTGGTTCACCAGCCGTCCCGAAGTGCCGCAGAGCATCACCGTCAGCATCTTCAAGGTGGCCGGCGAAATCAACACCGACGACCTGTCGCCCGCACCCGATGCGACGACGCGTCCCGACATTCCGATGCACGCCCTGGCGATGCACAAGAACGCCCGCCCCGGCATCGTCCCTGAAGAAGACGGCAAGCGCGGCCCGGTGAAGTTCATCGAAGACCTGCGCGCCCGCGGCCACCTCGTGGCCTACGCCGGCGACGTGGTCGGCACGGGTTCGTCGCGCAAGAGCGCCACCAACTCGGTGCTCTGGTTCACCGGTGAAGACATTCCCTTCGTGCCGAACAAGCGTTTCGGCGGCGTCTGCCTCGGCGGCAAGATCGCTCCCATCTTCTACAACACGATGGAAGACTCGGGTGCACTGCCCATCGAGCTCGACGTGACGCAGATGAACATGGGCGACGTGGTCGAGCTGCGTCCCTACGAAGGCAAGGCCCTGAAGGACGGCAAGGTCATCGCCGAATTCCAGGTCAAGAGCGACGTGCTGTTCGACGAAGTGCGTGCCGGCGGCCGCATTCCGTTGATCATCGGCCGTGGCCTCACGGCCAAGGCGCGCGAGGCGCTGGGCCTGCCCGTCTCGACGCTGTTCCGCCTGCCGCAAAGCCCGGTCGACACCAAGAAGGGTTTCTCGCTCGCACAGAAGATGGTCGGCCGCGCCTGCGGCCTGCCCGAAGGCCAGGGCGTGCGCCCGGGCACGTACTGCGAACCCAAGATGACCTCGGTCGGCTCGCAGGACACCACCGGCCCGATGACCCGCGACGAGCTGAAGGACCTGGCCTGCCTGGGCTTCTCGGCCGACCTCGTGATGCAGTCGTTCTGCCACACGGCGGCGTACCCCAAGAAGGTCGACGTCAAGATGCACCACGAACTGCCCGAGTTCATGGCCAACCGCGGCGGCGTGTCGCTGCGTCCGGGCGACGGCGTGATCCACAGCTGGCTCAACCGCCTGCTGACGCCCGACACCGTGGGCACGGGCGGCGACAGCCACACCCGCTTCCCCATCGGCATCAGCTTCCCCGCGGGCTCCGGCCTCGTGGCCTTCGCGGCCGCCACCGGCGTGATGCCGCTGGACATGCCCGAATCGGTGCTCGTGCGCTTCAAGGGCAAGATGCAGCCCGGCGTCACGCTGCGTGACCTGGTCAACGCCATTCCGCTGTACGCCATCAAGTCGGGCCTGCTGACCGTGGCCAAGCAAGGCAAGAAGAACATCTTCTCGGGCCGCATCCTCGAGATCGAAGGCCTGCCCGACCTGAAGGTGGAGCAAGCCTTCGAGCTGAGCGACGCCTCGGCTGAACGCTCGGCCGCTGGCTGCACGGTGCACCTGAACAAGGAACCGATCCAGGAGTACATCAACAGCAACATCACGCTGATGAAGTGGATGATTGCCGAAGGCTACGCCGACGCCCGCACGCTGGCACGCCGCATCGCCGCGCAGGAAGCCTGGCTCAAGGACCCGCAGCTGCTCAAGGGCGATGCCGACGCCGAGTACGCCGCCGTCATCGAGATCGACCTGGCCGAGATCCATGAGCCCATCGTGGCCTGCCCGAACGACCCGGACGACGTGAAGACGCTGAGCGACGTGGCCGGTGCCACCATCGACGAAGTGTTCATCGGCTCGTGCATGACCAACATCGGTCACTTCCGCGCCGCATCGAAGCTGCTCGAAGGCAAGCGCGACATCCCGGTCAAGCTGTGGATCGCACCGCCGACCAAGATGGATGCGCAGCAACTCACCGAGGAAGGCCACTACGGCGTGTTCGGCAACGCCGGCGCCCGCACCGAAATGCCGGGCTGCTCGCTGTGCATGGGCAACCAGGCACAGGTGCGCGAAGGCGCGACGGTGATGTCGACCAGCACCCGCAACTTCCCGAACCGCCTGGGCAAGAACACGAACGTGTACCTGGGCTCGGCCGAACTGGCCGCCATCTGCTCGCGCCTGGGTCGCATCCCGACCCGCGAGGAGTACATGGCCGCCACGGGCGTGATCGACGCGTCCAGCGCGCAGATCTACCAGTACCTGAACTTCGACAAGATCGAGGACTACAAGGGCGTGGCGGACACGGTCACGGCCTGAGGGTCGTAGCAGCCGGCGAGCGATTCGCCGGCCTCATGAAAAAGCCCCGCTTCGGCGGGGCTTTTTCATGGGCGTTCGCTGCCGGTGTCAGCTCGGCGGCGGATTCGGCTTCAGGTGCTCCTGGCCTTTCAGCACCATCGCCATGCCGGCGGGGCCGCCCACGGCGTAGGGCAGCGAGGCCTGTAGCGAATGGGCGAAGTCGCCCCGGTACAGCTTGGCGCCCTGGTGGGTCAGGTTCGAGTTGGCGTCGATGTAGATCGACTCGCCCAGCCCCGACCACAACCGGCAGAAACCGTAGTCTTCCGACAGGTAGCGCCGCGTGACCGGGTCGACCATCACGTCGAAGAAGCGGTAGTGCAGTCCGCGGTCGGCTTCGCCGATGCTGTCGGGCACGTACTGCAGTTCGGGGTAGGCGGCCATGAGCCGCTCGAACACGCCGCGCCGGATCGCCATGAAGCCCGTGGGCGCCTCGGTCATCTTCATGAAGCCGTCAGGCTGCACCTCGAGCTCGATCTGCGTCGCGCCTTCTTCGGCCTTGGCATTGACCGTGTAGCGCGTGAACGCGGCCTCGAACTGCTGCTGCGTGGTGCCGGCTGCCACGCCGCCGGCCGGCCAGTCTTCGCGCTTGAGCGGGTAGACGCCGGCGGCGATGTCGTAGCCCGACAGCAGCAGGCGGAACGCTGCCTCGGCCGAGAAGCCGATGTCCGCGTCGATCCAGAACAGGTGCGTCCACTCCGTGTTGGCCAGGAACTGGGCCACGCAGTTGTTGCGCGCGCGCGTGACCAGGCTTTCGCCCTGGTGCATCAGCACCTGCACCTTCATGCCGGCACGCTCGGCGCTCACGGTGAAGTTCAGCAATGAGGCCACGTAGTTCTGGAAGAACTTGCCGTCGTGGCTCGGCGTCACGATCACGGGGTAGAAATTCCGGAGTTCGGACGGATCGAGCATGCGAGGGGCTCCGTGGGACGAGGGTCTGGCTAGCGGGCAGGGCGCTGCATCAGGCCCTGCAGCAGGGTGTCGTAGGTCTGCGTGGCCACCGCGTCGCCGGGCAGGTAGCGCCCGATGAGCGCGCGTTGCCGGTCGCGGTAGGCCTGCGCCTGGGCGTCGTGCCCGTCGATGGCCTCGAGCACGCGGGCGCTGCCGGCGGCCACGTCGTTTTCTGCGTAGTAGTAGCCCAGGTCCGCGCACAGGTGGGCGTTGTGCACCAGCGGATAGCCCTGCCAGCAGGTCTCGAGGTAGAAGTAGTTGAGCGGGTTCTCCCATTGGTGGGAGACCACGATGTCGGTGTTCTGCGCCAGGAACACTGGCGTTTCGTGCCGGCCCAGGAAGACCGCCTTGTGCTGGCGCACCAGGTCGAGCTGGTTCATCAGCGTGATGAATTCCATGCTGTCCTTGGCCATGCGCTCCACGTTCGTGACCTGCAGCAGCGCGATCGCGTCGGGGCGGGCGCGGTAGGCCAGCTCGGCGATCAGGATGGGGTAGACGCAGAACTTCACCACGTTGATGTTCGGCTCCATCACGCTGAGCCGCCGCGGGCCGCTGCGCGGCTGGTACGCACCGCCGTCGGGCAGGGCGCGGGCGCGCTCTTGCAGGAACACTGGGCTCCAGACGAAGGGCACGGCGCGCGCCTCGGCGCGACGCAGCACCTCGAAGTACGGCTGGCTGATGTGGGCCACCTGCGGAACCATCCAGATGTCGTCGTAGCGCTGGTTGATGAACAGGTTGCGGCCCCACAGCGGCTTGCCGAACAGCATCGACTCCATGGCGTGCACATACTCGAAGCCGCAGCAGTACGACACCAGCCGCGCGCCGCGGCGCTTCAGGTGATCGGTCTGGTCGGCGTCGATCTGGCCACCCAGCTCGATCAGCACGTCCACGCTGTCCTTGGCCGCCTCGAAGGTCACGGTCGGCCAGCGGGCCTGGTCCCAGGGCAGGGCGGGGGTGATGGGGGTGGCGGTGGTGTTGACCAGCACCACCGAGGCGACGCTCGGGCAGTGCTTCAGCGCCTCTGCCAGGAACACGGCGTTCTGCTTGATGCCGTTGTTCCAGAGGGTCTCGGCCTCGTGGTGAAGGCCGATCGTGATGCCGATGCGCAGGCCGGCACCCGAGGCGGTGGTCATTGGTTTTCGCGGGGGACGTAGCCGGTCAGGCGCCAGCCTTGGGGCTCGAGGCGGAAGCTGACTTTTTCGAAGACCGTCTTGTCGTTGGTCAGGCGGGTGGCGAAGTCGACGTTGGCGTACAGGCCTGCAGGGATGCCGGTGCTGTCGTCCGGATAGCGGATTCGCGTGATGCCAGCCCAGTCACGGCGGGCCACGACGCCCACGGTCTGGCGTGCGCGTTGCGTGTTGGCAACAAAGTCGGCCCGAGGGAATCGGGTCTTGATGAAGGCCGAGGCGCCATCCCAGATCTCTCCAGCGCGGCCTTCGTCGATCTGCTTGAGGCTGGCGAGGCCTGCCTGGACGAGTTCATCTGCGGAACTGCCGTCCTGCTGCGCCAAGGCGCAGGAACTGGCCACGGCCAGCGTGCATGCGGCCAGGAAATGGAGGGGAAACGGCTTCATTCGAAGAACCTTTGTGAAGAAAACCGCTGTGGCAAACAGCGGCCGCGATTCTAGGCGGGGCCTCTGAACCAACGTTTCACACCGCATCCGCCCCGAACCAAATTTGTCGCCAATCGTGAAAGTTTGTGAACTAAATCATCATTTCACGGTTTCCGGTAGACCGAAATGGCTGCAAATGTAAACGGCTGCGTACATTACCGCGTCCATTGTGAACGTCAGGGTAACTACGACCCTGGCTGGGGCGACGAACCGCGGGCGGTCGTCGTCTTCCTCCGCCGTTGATACCGCGCCCGCCCTCTGTGAACCGAGCTCGAAGAATATGAACAAGTCTTACCGAAGTATCTGGAATGAAGCCCTGGGGGCCTGGGTTGCGGCGTCTGAAATCACTTCGGCGAGGGGGAAGAAGAGCAAGTCGCGTGTGGCGACGGTGGCTGCTTTGGTGGTGGCGGGAGCTGCGGCGGGGTATGGGGGCGGGGCTTTGGCTCAATATGCGCCGCCTAACACTACGCCATCCGGCACTGCCTATGGCAATGCGTCGGGAGAGTCGGTGGCTATCGGCAGCGGTAGCGGCACTGACCGGGCCTTTGCGTCCGGTAACGGCGCTGTCGCGTTGGGTCAAGGTGCAAACGCAGTTGGTGGCATTGCCATTGGCGGCACCGCACTCGCCAACGGCGCCCACGCCGTTGCCATCGGGCAACAAGCCAACGCGGTAAGTGGCGGCGTCGCACTTGGATACAACGCCTTGGCACCCCAGGATGCCGCTGTCGCCATCGGATGGAGCGCGAATGCAACCGGGTCGGCCTCGGGCATCGCCATCGGAGATCGTGCCAACGCCACGGGAAAGAATGCGATTGCCATCGGCGGCAATGCCAACGAGACGGCCACGTCCGCGAATGGTGCCGGCGCTCTTGCGGTGGGTTCTGGTGCGCAGGCTGTCGGGACTGGGGCGGTGGCATTCGGCGGCTTGGGTGGCACAGCCGGTGGCTCTCGCGCCACCAATACATATGCCGTTGCCATCGGTGCCGCAGCTCAGGCGACAGGCTCCGGGGCTGTCGCGGTTGGCGGCGACGCCACCAGTGCTGCGGTTGCGGCCGGCACCAATTCCTTGGCTTTCGGCGCTGGCGCCAAGACGAATACGGGGACGACCGGCGCCGTCGCCATGGGTGCGAACGCGCAGGCCACGGCTTCCGACGCGTTCGCCATGGGTACGGGGGCCAAGGCCAACGTCGCCGGCGCGATGGCTCTGGGCTTGAACGCGCAGGCAACGTCGGCCAACGCGGTCGCCATCGGTGCCAATGCGATTGCCAGCACTGCGACTGCGGCGCCCACCGCGACGATCGGCTCGGTGACCTATTCGGGTTTTGCGGGCGCGTCGCCTATTGGCGTGGTCAGTGTGGGCTCGCTCAACAACGAACGTCAGATCACCAATGTCGCAGCAGGACGGATCACCGACACCAGCACGGATGCCATCAACGGCAGCCAGTTGTATTCGACGCTGAGCACGACCAACAGCAGCATCAGCAGCCTGTCGACGTCGACGTCTTCGGGCCTGAGCACGGCCACGAGCAGCATCGCCAGCCTGTCCACGGGCCTGAGCACCACGAACAGCAACGTCGGCAGCCTGTCGACCTCTACGTCGTCGGGCCTGAGCACGGCGAGCAGCCGCATCAACAGCCTGTCGACTTCGACGTCGTCGGGACTGAGCACGGCCACGAGCAGCATCTCAAGCCTGTCGACCGGTCTGAGCACCACGAACAGCAATGTCGGCAGTCTCTCGACTTCCACGTCGACTGGCCTGAGCACAACGAACAGCAATGTCAGCAGCCTTTCGACTTCGACGTCGAGCGGGCTGAGCACGGCGACCAGCGGAATCTCGAGCCTGTCCACGGGCTTGAGCACGACGAACAGCAATGTGGGCAGTCTGTCAACGTCCACGTCGACTGGCCTCAGCACGACCAACAGCCGCATCGACAGCCTGTCGACGTCGACTTCAAGCGGCCTGAGCACGGCCACGAGCGGCATCTCGAGCCTGTCCACAGGTCTGAGCACGACGAACAGCAACGTCAGCAGCTTGTCGACCTCCACGTCGTCGGGTCTGAGCACCGCGACCAGCGGCATCTCCAGCTTGTCGACGGGCTTGAGCACGGCCAACAGCAGCGTCAGCAGCCTGTCGACTTCGACCTCGTCCGGCCTGAGCACGGCCACGAGCAGCATCTCCAGCCTGTCCACGGGCTTGAGCACCACGAACAGCAACGTGGGTAGCTTGTCGACCTCGACATCGTCGGGTCTGAGCACGACCAACAGCCGCATCGACAGTCTCTCGACGTCCACGTCGAGCGGCCTGAGCACTGCGACCAGTGGAATCTCGAGCCTGTCCACGGGCCTGAGCACGACGAACAGCAACGTGAGCAGCCTGTCGACATCGACGTCGTCGGGCCTGAGCACTGCCACCAGCGGCATCTCCAGCTTGTCCACGGGCCTGAGCACCACGAACAGCAACGTCAGCAGCTTGTCGACGTCCACGTCGTCCGGTTTGAGTACCGCTGCGAGCGGCATCAACAGTCTGTCGACGGGCCTGAGCACGACCAACAGCAATGTGAGCAGCCTGTCGACGTCCACGTCGTCCGGTTTGAGTACCGCTGCGAGCGGCATCAACAGTCTGTCGACGGGCCTGAGCACGACCAACAGCAATGTGAGCAGCCTGTCGACGTCCACGTCGTCCGGCCTGAGCACGGCCACGAGCAGCATCGACAGCCTCTCGACCTCCACCTCGAGCGGTCTGAGCACTGCAACCAGCGGTATCTCGAGCCTGTCGACGGGTCTGAGCACCACGAACAGCAACGTGGGCAGCTTGTCGACCTCGACGTCGTCGGGTCTGAGCACGGCCAATAGCCGCATCGACAGCCTCTCGACATCTACGTCGTCGGGCCTGAGCACGGCGACCAGTGGTATCTCCAGCCTGTCCACAGGTCTGAGCACCACGAACAGCAATGTCAGCAGCCTGTCGACTTCGACGTCGTCGGGCCTGAGTACGGCAACCAGCGGTATCTCGAGCCTGTCCACGGCTCTGAGCAGCACCAACAGCAACCTGGACAGCCTCTCGACGTCTACGTCGTCGGGACTGAGCACGGCTACGAGCAGCATCGACAGCCTCTCGACGTCTACGTCGAGCGGTCTGAGCACCGCGACCAGCGGCATCTCGAGCTTGTCGACGGGCCTGAGCACGACGAACAGCAACGTGAGCAGCCTTTCGACCTCGACGTCCTCGGGTCTGAGCACCACCAATAGTCGTATCGACAGCCTCTCGACGTCTACGTCGTCGGGCCTGAGCACGGCCACGAGCAGCATCGATAGCTTGTCGACGTCTACCTCGAGCGGTCTGAGCACTGCGACCAGTGGCATCTCCAGTTTGTCGACGGGCCTGAGCACGACCAACAGCAACGTCAGCAGTCTGTCGACCTCGACGTCGTCTGGTCTGAGCACCGCGACCAGCGGCATCTCCAGCCTGTCCACGGGTCTGAGCACGACGAACAGCAATGTCAGTAGCCTTTCGACCTCCACGTCGAGCGGCTTGAGCACAGCCACGAGTGGCATCGACAGCCTGTCGACTGGTTTGAGCACGACCAATAGCAACGTCAGCAGCCTCTCGACCTCGACGTCGTCCGGCCTGAGCACGGCGACCAGCGGCATCTCGAGCCTGTCCACTGGCCTGAGCACGACGAACAGCAATGTGAGCAGCC
>Ga0207709_10001991_pt1 | contig 13260 bp, 11 predicted proteins | sample KBSM34metaG_FD_184397 | JGI IMG/M metagenome (GOLD analysis project Ga0207709, IMG submission 184397) | Miscanthus rhizosphere microbial communities from Kellogg Biological Station, Michigan, USA - KBS M3-4 metaG (SPAdes) (version 2) | ecosystem: Host-associated > Plants > Roots > Rhizosphere >...
TGGGCAGGCGCAATTGGGCCTGTGCGGGGGCATGCGTTGCGATGGTGAGAGAGGCCGCCAGCAACTGCAGGCCGACGGCGATACGTGTCTTCAGGCGTGATGGGCGCATGGGCAGGTAAGAACCAAGGGGCCGGGCCCGTGCATCGGCACGGGGCGGTGAAACACCCCACTATGATGCCTCGGTTCGCCGAACGTTCACGGCAGGACTGACCAGCGTGTCAGGACTGCCGTAGACCGGCCCGTGCATTTTTTGGAGTTGCCATGTCTTCCCTCACCCATTTCGACGCCCAGGGCCAGGCCCACATGGTCGATGTCGGCGCCAAGCCCGCAACCCACCGCATCGCGGTCGCCGAAGGCCGCATCACCATGCAGCCCGCCACCCTGGCCATCATCCAGAGCGGCACCGCCAAGAAGGGTGACGTACTGGGCATTGCGCGCATCGCCGGCATCATGGCCGCCAAGAAAACCAGTGACCTGATACCGCTGTGCCATCCGCTGGCGTTGACGCGGGTGGCAGTGGATTTCGAACTGTTGCCCGAAACGTCGTCCGTCCGCTGCCTTGCCACCGTCGAGACCGTTGGTCCGACCGGGGTGGAGATGGAGGCGCTCACGGCCGTGCAGGTGGCCTTGCTCACGGTCTATGACATGTGCAAGGCGGTGGATAAATCCATGGTGATGCAGGGAATCAGGGTGCTGGAGAAGCACGGAGGCAAGACGGGGAGCTTTGTGGCGCAGTAGCGTCTGTCGTGCGATTGCCGGTACCAGAGCAAGAAAGGCCGGTTCACAATAACTGCTGGAAGGTCGCGGGATGTCCGTGACAGAGAACGACAAGAAATCAGAGGGAAACACCATGCATGCTGGCAACCCGGGGGCCCTTACGCGCCTCAAGGAAAAAATCTCCCATGGCTCCGTGCGCGTGGGTATCTACGGTCTGGGCTATGTGGGCTTGCCTCTGGCCCTTCGCTTCGCCGAGGTCGGCATCAAGGTAGTGGGCTTTGATATTGACGAGGCCAAGGTCCGTACGCTTGGCGAAGGCGGCAGTTATATAGAGCGAATCACTCCCCAGCAGATCGGACGTGCGCTGGAACAGGGATTCGAGGCCACCACTGACTTTGCACGGACAGAAGCAATCGATGCCCTGATCATCTGCGTACCCACGCCCCTGAATATTCACCGCGAGCCCGACCTGAGCTTCATCATCAACACGGTGGAGGCGGCGCTGCCTCACATGCGCGAAGGTCAGTTGCTGAGCCTGGAGAGCACAACCTGGCCCGGCACGACAGACGAAGTGCTGGCACCGCGCCTTCGCAGCCGTGGACTGGAGCCTGGCGCCAATTGCGCTCTGGTGTTCTCTCCGGAGCGCGAAGACCCTGGCAATCCGCATTACGGTACCAAGGACATCCCCAAGGTGATCGGAGGGTGCACTGCCAGCTGCCTGGAACTGGGCATGGCGCTGTACCAACATGCCATCCAGACCATGGTGCCCGTGAGCAGCACCAAGGCGGCTGAAATGACCAAGCTGCTGGAGAACATCCACCGCAGCGTCAACATCGGCCTGGTCAACGAGATGAAGATCGTGGCCGACAAGATGGGCATCAACATCCATGAAGTCATTGATGCAGCTGCCACCAAGCCCTTCGGCTTTGTTCCCTATCGACCCGGCCCCGGCCTCGGCGGCCACTGCATTCCCATCGACCCCTTCTACCTGACATGGAAGGCGCGTGAATATGGCGTAAATACGCGATTTATCGAACTGGCCGGTGAAATCAACCACTATATGCCGCACTGGGTGGTAGGCAAGGTCGCCGATGCACTTAATGAGCGAGGCAAGGCCGTCAAGGGAAGCCGCATTCTGGTGCTGGGACTGGCTTACAAGAAGAATATTGATGATACACGAGAATCCCCGGCTGTGGAGATCATGGATCTGTTACAGGCCAAGGGGGCGCATGTTGAATACAGTGATCCACATGTTCCGGTGTTTCCGCGTAAGCGGGATTATTACTTCGATCTGAAATCCATACAGCTGACATCGGAGGCAGTTGCCCGTTATGACTGTGTGGTGCTGGCTACGGATCATGACGGGTTTGATTATGAAAAGCTGCTTGTAAGTGCATCGCTGATAGTGGACACAAGGGGGCGGATGAAAGGAGGGGGGGAGACCGTGGTCATGGCGTGAGGATGATGAATTTCCATGACTGAAACGCAGTTTGGCTCTGAATTTCTCCCGGATGTTGAAGGATTGAAGGCAGTTGCGGTCTTGCTCTTGGTAATTGATCATTTGGTAGCTGCCAGGTTTTCTCCCGAATACATGGGAATTAGGATATTCTTTCCTGGCATGTACATACGTGTCTTGATGTTTCAGAGGCAAAATGAATCATCCAGAGACTCTAGGCCGATTGCATGGATACGCAATTGGATGGTATTGCGGCTTCCAGTAAATTCATATATGAGCAATATTAGAAATGTACAGGCGACCTCCTGAATCCGTTCACACACATGGCTATATGATGTGGTTTGCTGCAAGATGAGAACAATGTCCCCATTGCCCGATTTCACGCCTCCATCGCGGCCCACTCGCTTCTTGATCGTGACTCGCAATCTGCCGCCGCTGGTGGGCGGTATGGAGCGGCTCAACTGGCATATGGCACAAGAGCTTTCCGGTCGCGGCGAGGTACATGTGATTGGACCTCAGGGAGCTGCCGCACTCTGCCCTCCCGGCGTGCAATGCACGGAAGTACCGCTGCAGCCACTATGGAAATTTCTCGCATGCTCTACCGCCAAAGCCTTGTGCGTGGCCAGGAGCTGGAAGCCGGACAGGGTGCTGGCCGGCAGCGGTTTGACGGCCCCTGCGGCGTGGCTCTCCGCACGTGCTGCGGGCTCTCGGGCCAGCGTCTACCTGCATGGTCTGGACGCTGCCGTTCGGCATCCCATTTATCAGGCGGTCTGGCATCCGGTGATCCGCCGTATGGATAACGTGATCGTCAACAGCAGGCCCACAGCCGACCTTGCACGGGCTATCGGCGTAGATCCGCAGCGTGTGTCCGTGGTGCATCCCGGGGTCCAACTGCCGCACAAGCCTCAGCCAAGCCACGTGCTCAGTGATTTCCGGAAGCGTCATGGTCTGGGCGATGCGAGGATTTTGCTTTCCATCGGAAGGTTGACTACACGTAAAGGTCTGCGGGAGTTTGTTGAACAAGCGTTGCCGGCCATCGTGCGGGAACGGCCTGACACATTGTTGCTGGTCATAGGCGACGCGCCTGCCAGTTCGCTGTATGCAACACATCAGACTCAGGCCAGCATTCAGGCCGTGGCCGATGCGGCAGGGATTGGGCGGCACCTGAAATTTCTGGGGGTAATCACCAATCCTTCCGAACTGGCATCCGCCTATGAATGTGCAAGCCTGCACGTTTTCCCGGTACGTTGCATACCGGGAGATCCTGAAGGCTTCGGAATGGTCGCAATCGAGGCGGCCGCACATGGTGTGCCCACGATCGCGTTCGCAACAGGTGGAGTGGTTGACGCCGTTTCACAAGGTCAGTCGGGGGCACTCGTGGCGCCGGACGACTATGCCGCCCTGGCCCGCGAAGTACTTGCCGCTCTGGAGCGGGGCCCTGATGCCTGGCACTCCGGCGCAGTCAATTTTGCCCGCCAATTTGCGTGGCCCATGTTCGGAGCGCAGCTTGCCTCCGCATTGAAATCTTGAAGAAAGCTACCTTAATCAAGGGCGCGATATTCGATGGAGATGTTCTGCCATCTGCGCGATGAGCTGATCCCAACCTGGTACGTCGCCCGAGCTCTGCTGGCCCTGGGCAAGCTGGACTGACAGCGCTTGTGCCATGGCTGTTGCGTCTCCCGGCGGGTAGAGCGCTTGAGGCGATTCGCGGAGCAATTGCGGCATGACACCTACCGCCGTCGCCACCATGGGCAGGCCACAAGCCTTCATTTCATAGAATTTCTGGGGAAAGCAATAGCGGCCAAAAGGCGTGTCGCGCAGATAGATGACACCTACATCCAAGGCGCCAAGAAGCAGGGCGGCTTTGTCGTGGGCAAGCATGCCCAGATAGTGCACACGGGGATGGCTTGGTGGAGGCAAGGCAGTATCGACCGGGCCCGCGAGCACCAGATGCAGCCGAGGCATGTGCACATGCATGGCTTGCCAAGCGGCATAAAGGTCGCCTATACCCCGTTCGGCCATAAGTGCACCCGCCGTACCCACCAGCAGAGCATCTGCAGGCAGGCCCAGCATCTGACGGCAGGCCTGACGGTCCCGGGGGGAAAAAATAGAATGATCAACGCTGCTGGGCAGGGTCACGACCTCGCCTTTGGCCTGGTAGCCCTGCCGTACCAGATCCCTCAGTGGATCGCTGGTGGTGGTTACCAAGGCTGCATCGCGCACGGAACGCCTCAGGGCTTTCACCATGCCAGGGATACGTGCCTGTCCGAACCCTTCAAAATTGTCATACAGGTCAATCGCATACGGCACCTGCAGGAAACGGCCCATTTGCTGAGCCAGGATGGCATGAGGAATGTCGGAACTACCTATCACGACATCAGGGGCAAAGGCTCTTAACTGGCTTGCAAGCCAACGAGGGTAGGTAAAAAGCCCCGGTAGTAAAGAGCGCGTTAGTGACCGGGATTGCCAATGCAGACTGCCTTCACCACTTATCGTATGTTCCCATTGGCCTTCCTCCTGCTGCTGGTATGCCCAGCAAAATGCTTTGACCCTATTTCCTAGGCGTGCGAGTTGATGAGGAATCTCATAGAGACGGGCATAGCGATCAAGAATGACATCCTTGCCCATATACCTTCTTTTGCAGAGAAAAGCAATTTTCACGATTACATCCGAAATGGATCGATGATGGGAGAGCTTTTGATGCCGTAAAATGATGCGGTATGAGGATTACGCATGCCTTCGCAAAATTCCCTGAACTGTGGTGAGCGCTGCAGCTACGACCTGATCCATGTTGTAGTATCGATATTGCGCCAGGCGGCCCACGAAGCTGGTGTTGGCCTCCATGTCGACTAAATCTTGATACTGCTGAAACAGGCGTTCATTCTTATCGCTTGGAATGGGATAGTAGGGGTCCCCTTCTGCAGAAGGATACTCTCGCACGATGGATGTCCCCGGGTGATCCTGCCCTGTCAGATGCTTGAACTCCGTAATCCGTGTGAATGAATTTTCATTGGGATGGTTGACCGTCCCCACGGGTTGAAACTGTGCAATATCGGGTAGATGCTCATGCTCGAAGCGCAAGGAGCGGTAAGGCAGTCGGCCAAAACGGTAATCGAAGTAGGCATCCACCGGTCCTGTGTAAATGATATGAGGAAGCGGTTTGCCAGATGAATAATACTCGGCCCGCAACTGGAGGAAATCTGTGTTCAACTTCAATTGGATAAGAGGGTGGTCCAGTATCTTGTCGAACATACATGCATAACCATCGAGAGGCATGGCCTGGAAACGATCGGTAAAATAGCGGTCGTCGTCATTGGTTCTTACGGGTATGCGTGCGGCAACGGCGGCTTTGAGCTGGGATGGATCCAGACCCCATTGTTTGCGGGTATAGTTTAAAAAAAACTTTTCATAGAGATCTCTCCCCACAGTATTGAGAACTACGTCTTCGCTGGTGCGTATGGGATCTCGTGGCTCGCGCACGGAATTCAGAAATTCTATAGCCTCCGCCTCATTTAATTCTAAGCCATAGAGTTGATTGAGGGTGGCTCTGTTGATGGGAAAAGGGTAGCTCTTCCCCTTCAATACGGCGTGGACACGGTGTTCGTATTTTCTCCATTGGGTGAATCGCGAAAGCCAGTGGAAAACCTTCTCGCTATTAGTATGAAAGATATGTGGCCCATAGCGATGGACAAGAATTCCTGAATCGTCTTCTTCATCGTGTGCATTTCCTCCCGTGTGATGGCGCTTTTCCAAAAGCAAGATATTTTTCCCGGCTTCTGCCAATTCGCGCGCGCATACGCATCCGGCAAAACCGGCTCCAACGACGATGTATTGATTCATATTATTCATTCCATCTTCGCTTGTTTGTAGATGAACTTTTTTCTCAGGCGGCGGAACACTGATTTCAGGAGTTCATAGAATCCAAAAAAGATATAATTGTGCGCTGCTCTCATGATTCTTGCGGAGGTGGATCTGGAATGCCTTTGCAGATATCCGCCTTTCCATGTGGACTTGAGAAATCCCAAAAATGTGCCGGATTCGTCGCCGATCATGGGGCACTTTCCCGATCCTCCAAATCCTCCTGAATGGGTCATGGATTCCACTGCATTGACCCAGTCGGAGGGAGGGGTCATTAGGTATTTATCGAATAAGCTATCCAGTTCCCTGAGCAAGCGATCTGTTTGAAAGTTTGCCACTTTGTCTAAAGATGCCATGGTATCTATATATGCCAGAGCGCCTTCTGCGATGCGATTTCTTACGCTGATCTGCTCTGGGGACTCATCCTCGGTAAAGACTGGAATGAGTTTTCCTTGGGAGCCATCAATCCTGGAAAGACTCGCAATGTTCTCAGTAAAGATGAATTCGAAGAAAGAGATGGACTGCAGTACCTTGTGAAAACGCTTGAGAGGCCGGGAATTCTCAAAATAAAAACCTGTCTTATGGCTTGGGTTACTGTTCTTTATGGTTCCAAAGTACCAGCCTGCCAGTGCGATTTCTGGTCCGAGTATATCCTCAATGGCATCTTGTATGGAACCGCGCCAACCCAGATCGACAAAAAGAGTTCCTGATCGCAACCCGTTTTCAAGCAGATAGCTGCGGATGGCATGATAGTCATCGCTGCATCTCTGCATGAAGCCACTGCGCTCAAGCTCAGCAAGAAAGCGCTGGCTATGCACATAAGGATTCAAGCCGGAGAGTTCAGCTGGACACTCAATGCCTAATCTGGATAGGAATTCCTTTCCATTGGAGACTCCTTCAAACCACTTTTCTGGATTTTTGCTGGCATGCCACTGTGCATGGTAAACCGCACTGCGAGATATCCGGAGGTAACTGGTGTTTTTGAAATGAGATATGCGATTGAAGGCATGGAAAACCAAGTGCATATCACGTGCTGCAAAAACTATGTTGCTTGGTGGATGTCTGGAAACATGCCTGTCCAGGCCTTTGGCCATTACAAATGCAGCAGGGCCAGCAATTCTGAATCCAATTGAAAAAAATGGATCTTCGCTAGGGCACTTAAGAACATCCAGCGAACTGCAGGATGCTTCATCCCTCGGTTTCTCTGTCAGAGTTGCCTGGATTCCCAGGCGTAGTGGGGCAGCATAGTCTGCAACCTGATTGTCGCCTTGATGATGCATGCTTCGCAGATCAATAGCTTGGTCTCGGGCGACATGTTGAAAGAGCTTTCCACTGGATTTTGTGATGCCGTTCATGGAGGATACATACAAGGGGATATCCTGGATATGCCTGTGAACAATGGATCTGATGGTTGACTTATGCAGATACATGTCCGAGATGATGCAGCATCGAAGTCCCTCTTGTTGCTGATGCCTGAGTTGCGAAATCATCAATGGAATGGGCTGGATAACAGCCTTTTCCAGTGTGATTTCCTGGCGCATAGCATTGGAGGGATTCTTGATGATCCAGCCTAGCACGCGATATATGTCCGTAATGCAGATATCATCACGGGATGAAAGCCTGCGGGCCATATGCTCCGCGTGGCGACGCCAAACAGCAAAGGGAACAATGCTCAGGATCTTCCAGCGGAAGACGATGCTCTGGCTCAACTGTAGCAGTTGAAATACGCCCCTGGGGGTCTTGGTGGAACGGGTGACAAGAGTGTCGAAAAGATCGTAGCTTTCAAGCCGCATAAAGACCTCATAGGCCAAGCAGATCCAACATGCGATTCAACCACCTTCGCACAAATGTTCGTGGAACGAAACGGTTGAGCCTGAGAACTTCATTGTATAAATCCAGGCGGTTCGTCTCCAGGATGCGGCAAAGCTCACCTTGGTAAGGTTGGAGTATTCTTTGTATGAAATCTCGATTTGTTTTAGGGGTGATCACTCCAAGTCCGAAAATCAACGGTATGGACTCATAGTGCAGTTCACCTCTGTTCTGCATGAAGTCTTCGATGGCGGTCAGGACTCCATTACGTGGGGTGTCGGAAGACAGGGCAATGGCGTAGTGGCCAGCGCCCCAGAATCCAGACCGATACTGAACGGATCCATTTTCCAAATTTACCCCGTGATCGTAGCTGAATTCATGCAAGCCCTCTTTGGGAATGCTGAATGGATTGTAGTACATGTCTCTGCGAGCGCAGGGGAATCCTACATCATGCAATACAACCCAGGCATTCGGGTTTATGCTGTAGATTGATTTCAGTTCATTGAAGACGGTCCAGTAGTTGTGATCTCCGTCGAGAAAGTAAATATCTGCATTCAGTTTGGGTAAGACATCTAGGCTTTTTTCACGGATGAATTGATATGCGCCTTTGAAGTCTGCCAATATGAGATCGGGATCTGCCTTTGGCGCGGGATCTATAACATGCAGAGTGGCCTTGTTGCTTGCGGCATATGAGGCCAGTATTTTCGTTGAGCCCGCATATTCCGATCCTACCTCGACGATATTGCGTGGCATGCACTGCTCAAGTATCTTGTTGATCAGCTCCGAGAAGCAAGACATGGAATGTAGGAGCTTATCTGCCATGATGCATGCGTCCGATATTTTTGAGAAATTCGCGGCCCGTGCTGTAGGCGAGTGTTGTCGCCATTCCTGTGACTGCAAATGCTATAAAATACGATAGGGAAAATCTTAAATCGAGGGGAAAATCGGTCAGGTGAATGAAGCAAAGCATGATTCCGATGCCCAGCAAGGCATTGATGGTGTCGGCAGCCAGTCTGCCACGTTTGACGAAATAAATTCCTCGAATCTGACCAAATATCAGAAAGTAGCTGCTGAGAAGCAGCGGAACAAGTATTGCCAAAGTGCTTAGATAGTCGGGCGCGGCAATAAGTAGTATACATATGGAGCCGAATAACGTGATGGTGATGCCCACGGTATTGGCCAACCATAGTTTCATGAGCCCTGATCTATAGTTCAGTTGCTCGGAGTAGACCTTCGGTATGATATGCCTTGCGAAGATGCTTGTGAAGCTGTTGTGCATGTCGTTTATTCTAGCGGCCGCAGAGTAATGGGCGAAAATCTGCTTATCGGAAATTTGATAGAGTATCAGCTGGTCTATCCGGAAGAATATGAATATGCTCGCGCCGCCGATAAACGATTTTATCAAATCTCTGATGGAGACTTGTCCCCAATCTTTGGCGTTTGCGGACAGGTTTGCTCTTCTTTTCTGTACCTTGTTGATGACGATGATGCAGACCTGCTCGATCAGCATGCAAAGTATGAGATAGTGGACATGCGCTGTCAGGGCAAGCAGTATTTTCGGGGCTATGAAAATAGTGCTTGCTAACGCTCTAGCTCGAAATGCCTCATATTTCGAGTGAAACCGGAAGAGTACATCATCATGTTCGATGAGAACATTCGCCAGTGCAATAGGAATGAACAGCCAGAAGGGGTTTCCCGCTGCAAAGAAGATCCATGCCGGGATTGCTGATAATATGTATAGAGCAGGTTTTATGTTGCCTGCCATATTATAGAAGCCGGAATTTCCTTTGGTGCGGCCTAGCTCCTTGTTCATTAGAGAATCAAAACCGGCATTAGTGATGACTGCTGCAATTCCAGGTATCAGGGCCGCATAATTGTAGTCCGCAAATTCAGCGTGGCTGGTACTTCTGATCAAGACGAAGAGAAGAAGTATTTGCGAAGCAAACTGTATGGTGGACGATGTATATACGTGGCGAAGCGGGTGGTGATGGAGTTGGGGTATTTTCAATATTAGGCCTCCCCTGCGCTTTCGCTTGACATCATTGCCGTCTCTGGATTAATGGAATTTTTCATCATCAAGTCTTGCGTACGGCAGAGATATCTCCGGATACTATCGCTCTGATCCTTTATACATCAATGCGGTAATCTGTTCGGAAATGAGTCCCATCAAGAAAATCATGACACTGCCTGTGTAAAGCAATGCGCTCATATTGGTGAATCTTCCGGAGTGGAAGTAGGTGTAGAGATACCATCCCGTTGCGATGGAGAACATGGCCACGGAAAAGGGTAGAAATATTTTCAAGGGTGAGTATAGGGTACCGATCTTGAAGATGATGAGTAGAAATCGCATGCCATCGTGTAATAGGCGGATATGGCTCTTCCCGATGCGCTTGGCCGCATTTATAGGGACATATGTGACTGAATAGCCAGCCCGGAAAAACGCCATGGTGCTGGTGGTCGGATACGAGAACCCGTTGGGCAGTAAATACAGGAATTCCCGGAATTTATCGGCCCGTACGGCCCTGAAGCCTGACGTGAGATCCTCGACCTTGTGGCCGGTCATCCAGCTGGCGATCCGGTTGTATAAGCCGTTGGCCAGCCCACGTCCCAGGCTTGCCTGCGAGCCTTTCTGCCTGGCGCCGACGACCATGTCATGGCCCTCCTCCACTTTTTGCAGCAGACGCTGGATATCTGCAGGATCATGCTGGCCATCGGCATCCATGAAGACAATCACGTCACCCGTGGCTGCACGTGCCCCGGTCTTGATGGCCGCTCCGTTGCCCTTGCTGTAGGGGTGGTGCACTACACGGGCGCCTGCCTGTTCAGCCGCCTGTGCCGTGTGGTCGGTGGAGCCGTCGTTCACGACAATGACTTCGGCGTGCACAAGTCTGGACAGGATGCCGTGCACCGTATCTCCGACGCTGAGGGCTTCGTTCTTGGCTGGTAATACGATGCTGAACTTCATTTTTGACTTGGCTTCATGGCTTGCATATCGAGGAGCAGAAGAGCGTTGAAACGCTCGATTTCCTGCGCATAGCTTTCCCTTGATCTCTTGAGCGTTCTTTCAGGTTGCCTGTCATAGATGGTCTTCGCTGCTTGCAGCAGCTCCATGGCTTCATAGGGGCGGTTGGCGTTGCCCATGTCGGCCACCATGGGCAACGCGGCGTCGATGTCCTGGTACTGCTGTATGGCCTGCTTGAAACTGGCGGTCGCTTGCGTGTATTTTCCCTGTCCCAGCTGCAAGCTTCCGCGCAGGTAGGGTTCCAGGCGGTTGAACAACGGTACCGCCGTATAGCGCGGCAGAGTGCGCATCACATCCAACAGCTCAAGAGTCTGCTGCCGGTACTCCGGGCGTGTGCCTGTTTCCTGCAGGCTGTCGACAATCATGCGTATGCCCAGCAGAGCCTGGGCGTCGAAACGCTGGGCCGGCAGCTTGTTCTTCACTCTGCCAAAGTCCTGGGGGGTGGCTTCTTTGCGTATCACCTTCTGAAGCAACCATTGCATAGTCAACAGCGAGCTCTGTGGGAGCCTCTCCGAAGCTTGCTCCAAGAGCTGAAAGCCCTTCTCGGGCTGCTTGGACTGGAACAGCCGCATGGCCAGATGGTTCTGAGCGCGCGGCGACAGGGGGGAGGCCACGGCCCAATAGTTCTGCAAGGCCTCTGTGTTTGACCATAGTGTGGCTCGCTGCCAAGTCAGCAGGGCGAGCAGGGCCAACATGGCGCACAGCGTCGTGGCCGCGATGAAGATGCTTTTCTTTTCCGCCAGCCACAGTAGTCCCATGACGATGGGCAGGAAAAGGAACAGCGCCGCAGCGTAGTTGCGGTGCTCGAAGTACAACTCCAAGCCCACGACCGTGGATTCAATGAGATGGGATACGAAAAAGAACAGTATGGCCAGGGCCACATAAGGCTGCCGTCGACGCAGCAGCAGCCCTGCGAGCAGCAGTATTGTCAACCCGACAAGGCTGGGCAGCGTGGTTGATGGGCTGAGCAGGCTGGTCGAGATTTCATAGCCGTCCTGAAACAGGCCCAGGCCTTCTATGCGCGGGATGAACAGATGCTGCAGGTATTCCCAGACGATGCGGGGTTCGGTGAGCAAGCGTTCGACCTGATTGAAAGGGCGGGCCGGCCACACATCGGGTGAGAAATTGATCTCCTTGCCAAGTGTCCAGAAAACCGCCAAGCTGGGCAGCCACAGAAAAATCAGGCGCCAGCGCCAGTCGGGGCGCTCAGCTTGCGCAGGTTCAGCAGCAACGGGCACGGGCCTGCACCATTCGACCAGCATGGCCAGCATGGGCAGCAAAATACCGTTCTCCTTGCTCAAGGTGGCGAGTAAGGTGCCCAGGCCCAGGGAAGCGCTCATCCAGAGATACCCCCCGGTACGCCGGCCCCGCATCAGCAGGCGCCCGTGCAGATAGCCCGCCAGTCCGGCTAGGGCGAACAGCGTTGCCAATTGCGCCATGCGCTGCACCACGTAAAGCGTGGTGGAGACCATGTAGGGGTGTAGCAACCAGAAACCCATATTGAGGACGGCGCCCCAGCGGGCCTGCTCATCCCGAACCCCATACAGCCGCAGCAGGTTCAGCGTAGTCAAGCACAGAAGCACGCCCGTCAGCAGGTGCAGCAGCAAGTTGGTGCGCTTGAACGCAGCGGGGGCACTGGGCCAAAAATTGTCGTCCAGCAGAAAGCTGGCGAGAGAGACTGGGCGGCCCAGGGGGCCAGCGGAACCATGGAACACGAAAGCCCTGAAACTGTCCCAGTTCTCCACCCCTCCACGTGCTCCCAATTCGGAGAGGTTGGGCATGTCATCGAATAGGAAGCCGCCCTTTAGACCGGGCAGATAGCTCGCCAAGCATAGACCGATGATCAGCCAGAAAGCCAGGCACCATGCATTTCTTCTCAGCAAACTACTTTGTCCTTCTCAAAAAAAACTGCCCGCGATAGCGGGCAGTCGGATGCGCTGATTGCGCTGCTATACCGTCGTCAAAGGCTTAGCCGCGGCAGGAAGCAGGGTAAAACTTGAGGGGGGCGCCACCGGCACCGGGCTTGCACTTCCATTCGATCGAACCCACTCGAGTAATGGGGCTGAGAACCAGAGTCTTGCCCTGAATATCCTTGGTAATGCCAGTGCTCTTCATCCGTGCGGTAATAACGCCATCAGCAACGGAAACGTTGTTAACGTACTTGCCGGTGATGGTGTTTGCGGTTGCCAGTCCAGCGGCGCCATTGGTGGTTGGCCAAGCACCGTTGTTGGAATACGATTCAGTCACAGCACCCTTGGCGCCGCTGGCCAAAGTCATGGCCTCAGACATTTGGGCACGTGCCGTGTAATCCTGATAAGCCGGCAGCGCAACGGCTGCCAAAATGCCGATGATCGCCACAACGATCATCAATTCGATCAAGGTAAAACCTTGCTGGATG
>Ga0207709_10001992_pt1 | contig 13253 bp, 10 predicted proteins | sample KBSM34metaG_FD_184397 | JGI IMG/M metagenome (GOLD analysis project Ga0207709, IMG submission 184397) | Miscanthus rhizosphere microbial communities from Kellogg Biological Station, Michigan, USA - KBS M3-4 metaG (SPAdes) (version 2) | ecosystem: Host-associated > Plants > Roots > Rhizosphere >...
AAGCTGGGCTGCGGGTTGGGCGTCGAGCAGGCCGGTGGACGCGGGCCTGTCCCGTTCGGCCGGTGCAGCGACGACGATGTCCCGTGGCGCCTCGGCGTCGTCATCCTCATCGCGCCAACGGGCAATCTCCAACGCCTGCTCATAGGCCTCGCGCAGTTGCTGGAAAGCTTCGGCATCCTCGTCCGGCCGTGTGGTTTTCAGCAGTCGCGCATAGCTGCGCTTGATGCTGCGCTGATCGGCATCTTCGCTCAGTTGCAGTATCGACCAACAATCCATGTCACCACTCCCTTAATGCCAGATGCCACTGTCGAGTCTGTCGAGGTGCCTGGTCAGCTCGCTGCGTGCTTCGCGGATCTGCCGTTCGTCCTGGGTTTCCAGTACCTGCTGGAACTGCCCGGCCCACTGACCGATACGCTCGCGCAACTCGCCCAGGCTTTCCTGGTAGAGCCGTTCCAGGCGAGCGGTCAGCACGGTATTCACCTGCTGGTCGCGCGGGTGCACCTTGAGCAGGCTCAGGGCCTGCAGGCGCTGCTGGATTTCCTCCGGGGAGAGCACGCCGGGGTTGTTCTCGATCACCAGCGAATGTTGTTCGCCGGTCAGTGGCACGGTGACCTGGGCTTCGAGCAGGCCATTGTTATCGTAGGTGAAGCGCACATCCAGCGAGATCTCGCCGGCCTTGCGTTTGGGGACCGGCATTTCCAGTTCGCCGAGGAAGACGTTGTCACGTACCAGACGGCTTTCGCCCTGGTAGATCTTCAGCTTCACCACTTCCTGATTGTCGTGCAGGGTATAGACACTCTTGACCCGACTGACCGGGACGATGCTGTTGCGTTCGATGATCGGCAGGTAATGTCCGCTTTCGATCTGCTGGCCGTATTGCTGGGAAGTCTCGATCCCCAGGGTGTAGGAGCAGACATCGGTCAGCACCACTTCCTCAAGGGCGGCCGAGCGGGCCTTGAGTGCGGCCTGGATGGCTGCGCCATGGGCTACCACTTCATCGGGGTTGAGGCTGATGGACGGGAAGCGCCCGAACAGTCCGGCCGCCAGCTTGCGCACCAGTGGCATGCGGGTGGTGCCGCCGACCAGGAGAATTTCATCGAGGTCGCTGACGCGAATACGTGCATCGCGCAGGGCGCGCTCGATCGGCCCGCGCAGACGCTCCAGCAGGGGCGCATAGAGATCGGCCAGTTGCTGCTGGGTGAAGGTATGGCTCCATTGGCGGCCATCGATGCGCAAGGTGAATTCGCTGCTCTGTTCCTGGCCGAGGACCTTGCGCACCCGCTCGGCCTCGCGGCGCAGGGGTTGGATCACGCTGTTGCGATCAGGAAAGTCCGTCGCGTTGCGCTGGCTGTCGATAAAACGCTCAAGCAGGACAGCGTCGAAATCCTCGCCGCCGAGGAAGTTGTCGCCGGCGCTGGCGCGGACCTCCATCACCCCGTCGAACAGCTCCAGAATCGACACGTCGAAGGTCCCGCCGCCGAGGTCGAAGACCAGGAACGAAGTTTCCTTGTCCCGTTGGTGCAGGCCATAGGCGAGGGCAGCAGCGGTGGGTTCGTTGATCAGCTTGTCGACCTTGAGGCCGGCCAGTTCGCCGGCGATCCGTGTGGCCTTGCGCTGGGCATCGCTGAAATAGGCCGGGACGCTGATCACCGCTTCGTGCACGGTTTCGCCGTAGGCGCGTTCGACGTCTTCCTTGAGGCTCTTGAGCACCAGCGCGGAAAGTTCTTCGGGGCGGAACAGACGCTCACCCAGGCGGACTTCCTGGGCGCTGCCCATGTGGCGCTTGAACAGCGCGGTGGTGCTGCGCGGATGGGTATGCAGGCGCTCCTTGGCGGCCTGGCCGACGAGGACCCGCCCTTGGTCGTCGAGACCGACCACGCTCGGCGTGAGGAACTGGCCGAGTGCATTGGGCACCAATTCGCTGGCCTCTTCGCGCCAGACCGCGACGAGGCTGTTGGTGGTTCCCAGGTCGATCCCTACGATCATTGCGCTGAACTCCCTTTGCGATCTGTAAAAGGCTGAAACAGAAATATCCGCTCAGGATATTACCTGAGTGAGCAGGGGGTAAAGGGGTTGGTGGCAGTTGGCTATTATCGGCCAAGGGGGGTAGCGCTTGGCACAGCGTCAATGGGCGCTAAATGACCAGACCTGTGGGGGCGGCTTGCTGGCGATCCGCCAAAGGCGGCCATCCAGAAGATTCTGGCGCTGCCAAGGGCGCTATCGCCAGCAAGCCGGTTCCCACTAGGAGAAGTGATCAGGCGGTAAAACGCAGGGCGTTGGTCAGGTCACCCATGGGTTGCTGCCCCCGCGCACTCATCGCCTCATCGCGCTCCTTGAGGCCGTCGAGCTTCTCCAACTGGAACACCCGGGTGATCAGACGCAGGATAGAGGCGGTGTCATACACCGTGTGGTCCACCGTGCCCTTGCGTGCGAACGGCGAGACCACCAGTGCCGGAACCCGTGTACCCGGGCCCCAGCGGTCGCCCTTGGGCGGTGCAACATGGTCCCACCAGCCGCCGTTTTCGTCGACCGTGACCACCACCACCATGTTCTGCCACTGCGGACTCTCGCGCAGGACTTTCAAGGTCCGGACGATATGCCGGTCGCCAGCGGCCACGTCGGCATAACCGGCGTGCATGTTGAGGTTGCCCTGGGGTTTGTAGAAGGTCACGGCTGGCAGCTTGCCGGCTGCGGCATCGGCGAGGAACTTGTTGGTACTGGTCTCATCACCGAGCCCACCATCACGCAGGCGCTTGGCTCGTTCGGTGGGGTTTTCCGGGCCCTGGCGGGTGAAGTAGTTGAACGGCTGGTGGTGATACTGGAAGTTCGGAATCTTCGGAATGCCGCCCGAGTCCTTGAACTGCTCCAGCGTTACCTGCCAGGCGCCGGCGTACCAGGCCCAGTCGATGTTCTTCTTCGACAGCTTGTCGCCGATGTGCTCGTGGGTCTGCGGCACCAGCACGGTGGGCAGGTCCGGCTTGGCGTAGTCCGGACGCTCGGGGTCGCGGATCCAGGTCGGCCAGTAGGGGGGCGCCATGGTGTTCACCGCGTAACCGTCGGGGGTCAGCGCGCTCGGGCCGAACTGTGGCGGGCCGCTCATGGCACTGGCCGGGGATTGCTCCAGCGGTGCCAGACGTGGATCGGTCGGGTCGTCGCTCTGCACCTTGGCGATCTGCGGTTTGGCCACCGAGTTGGCGGCATCCGGGTAGAACGGCACCTTGGCGCTGATCAGGTACTGGTGGTTGAGGAACGAGCCGCCAAAGGCACCCTGGAAGAAGTTGTCGCAGAGTACGAACTCCCTGGCCACATCCCACAGACGCAGCGAATAGCGGGTCTGGGCGTAGTAGCCCATGGTCAGGCCGCCGGAGTCGGCCCAGGCGACGAAACGATCGTTCTTGCCGCCGTTGATCTGCATCTGGTTCTGGTAGAACACATGCCACAGGTCGCGAGTGACCAGGCCCAGGGGCAGGTCTTCAGCGTTCGGGCCCTTGAGGGCGTAGGGCGCGTTGGGCAGGTTTTCCTGAAACTGGGTGGCCACCGGGTAGGTCACGCCATCGAGGCTCTGCGGGCCGACCTGCAGCACACCGCCCCAGACCGGAGGCAGGGTCTGCAGCAGGCTGCCGTCGCGATCGTATTGCTGATAGTCGGCCGGTTTGAGTGCCGACAGCGGTTTCTCGACGCCGGGGAAGTCGCCGAACAGGTTGTTGAAGCTACGGTTCTCGGCGTAGATCACCACCACGGTCTTGACCTGCTCCTGCAGCGCCTTGTCCAGCGCGGCCCCGGACAGCTCCTTGACCTCGGCCGGCTTGCCCGGCTCGTTTGGCGAGCCACAGGCACTCAGGGTCGCGCCGGCCCCCAGTACGGCGACGCCGCCGAGGAAACGGCGGCGGCTGGTATTGGTCGGGGTATCGGCATCGGCGGCCGGCGACTGCTCGAGGTCTTTCTCGTCACTCATCCTGGATTCCTGCTGGCTGGGTTGGACGTAACAAAATATTTCGCATCGCACGCTAGCAATGCAATATGACAGAACGACGACGGCCGCTCTGCGTCGGGCCTTGCAGTATGCCTATTGTCGAGGGCGAGGAAAGTGGTGGCTTTATGCCGAGGGGGCGGGGGCTGGCTGACCATGACCTGATGAATGACAGTACCTCGGATTTTTATGATTGTAGGGAGGACAGTCGCCCCGATGGAGGCGACCGGAACCGCGCAAGAATGCGGTATTCATCGTCTGCTGCAAAGGCTTCTCGGCATGTGCACGGATAGACGCAGGTTGTCGAAAAACGGAACCCGCCACGACCATTTCTGCTAAAAAGTGACCCGATGACGGGTGGGAGATTGTGAGCTGCGCTCAGTGCACTAATCTTTGCCCCTTGCGTGTCGAGTGATGAGCTGGCGCTTGTCTGTTTTTTGTACCGGTTGGGCAGCCCCTCTGGTTGTCCCCGAATACGCTATTCCGAGTTCCTTATGACCGTTGATTCATACCCGCGAAACCGTCGTTTCTCCCGGTCCGACTACAAGACCCTGGGCTTGGCGGCACTGGGCGGTGCGCTGGAAATCTACGATTTCATCATCTTCGTGTTTTTCGCCCTGACCCTCAGCCAGCTGTTCTTCCCGCCGGAAATGCCCGAGTGGTTGCGGCTGTTGCAGAGCTTTGGGATTTTCGTCACCGGTTACCTGGCGCGCCCACTGGGCGGCATCCTGATGGCGCACTTTGCCGATCGCCTGGGGCGCAAGCGTGTGTTCAGCCTGAGTATCCTGATGATGGCCTTGCCCTGCCTGCTGATCGGGGTGATGCCAACCTACGCCCAGATCGGTTACTGGGCGCCGCTGTTGCTGCTGGGCCTGCGGGTGCTGCAAGGCGCTGCGGTGGGCGGCGAGGTGCCGAGCGCCTGGGTCTTCGTGGCCGAGCATGCGCCGCCGGGGCATCGTGGTTATGCCCTCGGTGTGTTGCAGGCGGGTCTGACGTTCGGTTATCTGCTGGGCGCACTGACGGCCACCTGGCTGGCGCGGGTCTACAGCCCGGCGGAGATTCTCGATTTCGCCTGGCGCTTTCCCTTCCTGCTCGGCGGGGTCTTCGGGGTGATCGGGGTCTGGTTGCGCCGCTGGCTCAGCGAAACCCCGGTTTTCATGGCCTTGCAGGCCCGACGTGAGGCCGGCGCTGAACTGCCTTTAGGAGCGGTGCTGCGTGATCATCGCCGCTCGATTGTCCCGGCGATGCTGCTGACCTGCGTGCTCACGTCGGCGGTGGTGGTGTTGGTGGTGATTACGCCGACCGTGATGCAGAAAAGCTTCGGCATGAGTACCAGCCATACCTTTGCCCTGAGCAGCCTCGGTATCGTGTTCCTGAATATCGGTTGTGTACTCGCCGGCCTGCTTGTGGATCGTATCGGCGCCTGGCGCGCGGTGCTGCTCTACAGCCTGCTGCTGCCGGTGGGGATCGGCCTGTTGTATGCCTGCCTGATCACAGGCGGAGCCTGGATCAACCTGGCCTATGCCGTGGCCGGGCTGGCCTGTGGCGTGGTCGGCGCAGTGCCGTCGGTGATGGTCGGGTTGTTTCCGAGCCGGATTCGCGTGTCCGGCATTTCGTTTACCTACAATATTGCCTACGCGCTCTGGGCGAGTACCACGCCGTTGCTGCTGATTGGCCTGATGCCCTGGAGCCCCTGGGTTTGCGTGGGTTATTGCCTGGTGATGGGGACGGTCGGGGTGCTGACGGCGCTGTTTTTTGGCGGGCGGATCGCGATGAGCGCCGATTCGCAACCCTGTATCGGGCACTGACCCTTGACGATCACTTCAAGCCAACTCAGCGCGTTTCCGTGACCTTTTTCAGAAAGCGCGGCTGATCCGGATTGCGCCCGCGCAACTCGGCCAGTTTCGCCGCCATCAGATAGAAGCCCTGGATCATGGTGAACGGCTCCAGCAACGGATGGGCCGTGGCAACGCTGGGCAACTCCACGCCGGGTGTGCCGCGCGGTGCGACCACCATGACCTGGGCCCCGCGCAGGCGCATATCGTCGGCGAAGGCCAGGGTGCCGGCCTGCTCAGGTCCGGAGGGGGCGAACACCAGCACCGGATAACCGGCCTCGATGATTTCCATCGGCCCGTGGCGCACTTCGGCGCTGGAAAAGGCTTCGGCCTGGATGCCCGACGTTTCCTTGAGTTTCAGCGCGGCTTCCTGGGCAATCGGCAGCGCCGGGCCGCGTCCGATGACGATCATCTTGTCGACAGACTGCAAGACGTTCAGCGCCAGTGACCACTCTTCCCCGGCTACCTCGGCGAGGGCGGCAGGCAGGCTTTGCAGGGCTTCGCGCAAACTGCTGTCGTTGCCTTGCCGGGCGCCCAGGGCCGCGACGGTCTGCACGCCGGCCATCAGCATGGCGACGTAACTCTTGGTCGCCGCCACGCTCTGTTCCAGGCCGGCCGGCAACAGCACCTCGGCATCACTGGCGGCGGCCAGTGGCGAGTCGGCAGTGTTGACGAAGGCCGCGACGCTGGCGCCCCGTTGCTTGAGGTAGGCGGCGCTGGCGATCAGGTCCGGGCTCTTGCCTGATTGGGACAGGGCCGCCACCCAGCATTTCTGCAGGCGCAGCGGTGGTTGTTGCAGGCTGACCAGCGATAGCGGGATCGACAGCCAGGGAATGCCCAACTGGCTCATCATGACGTAGCCGAAGAAGGCGGCGGCGTGATCCGAGCTGCCACGGGCGACACTGATGATCAGCTCCGGCAAGTCGGCGGCCAGTTGGTCGGCGAGTGAATTGATCGCGCTGTCTTGGTCGAGCATGTGTTGCACGACGGCAGGAATCGACAGGGTTTCTTGGCGCATCAGCGACATAACAGCGTTACCTGAGTGTTTCAGCCACGCGGGCTGTCGGGTAGGGAAAGAAGGTCGCCGGGAATGAAACTCAACCCGGCGGCGTCCATGGCCATGCTCAGCGCGCCCCAGAGCGGCGCATCATGGGTGAAATGGGCGGCGACGATCTGCGGTGGAAAGGGTACCGCGTGACGAATCAGTTGTTCGAGCACCGGGGCCAGGGTCGACGCCTGGTGGAACAGGCCGCCGCCAATTGCGATGCGGCTGACATCCAGCGCCACCGCGAGGTTGGCCACCTGCACTGCCATGCCGGCGATGCGCTGCTCCAGGGCCTGGCGCACGGCGCGGTCGGCGCTGGTGAACAGGTCCAGGGCCTGGTGCCCATGGCCGAGCATTTCGTTGGCCAGTTGGGTCAGGGCGGTGCCCGAGAAGAACTCCTCCAGGGGCGCCGCGCCTTTTTCGTGGGTTCGCCACTGATCGGCGCGTAGCGGGTCGAGAAAAGGCTCCAGCATGTAGCCGATCTCCATGGCCGCGCCGTTATGGCCACGAATCAGACGACCGTTGGCAATGGCGGCAGCGGCGAGCCCGGTGCCGAGGTTGAGGTAGATCGCATCGTCGATCCCCACCAGCGAACCCCAGCGCGCTTCCGCCAGGGCTCCGGCCTTGACATCGTTGTCGAGCATCACCGCTTCGGTGCCCAGGCCGCTGCCGAGCAGTGCCGGCAGGTCGAGCGCTTCGAACCCCGGCGTATTCGGCGCCATCAACAGCCGGCTGTCGCGCACCACGCCGGGAAACACGGCGGCCACGCTGGCTACCGGCACATCGCCAAAGTCGGCGGCACACTCACGGGCGGCCTGAAGGATGCGCTCCAGCGCGGGCTTGCCCCGCAGGCCAGCGGCGTGGGTTGCCAGCCTGCGGGTACTCAGGTGTTGGCTCGACGGGTCATAACAGGCGACCTGGGTCTTGGTACCGCCCACATCGATCGCCAGCAGCACGCCTTGGGTGGGCGCCTTGGCGCCCGGGGTATTCAACGGCTCGAACATCGTTGCTATCACTTCTTGTCGAAAGGCCAGAGCCGGTGTGCCCGTGCCCAGAACAGATAGGCCACGCAACCTGCGGCGACCCATACCAGCGACCATTGGATCGGGTAGGCGCCGGGGGCGTTGTGGTTGGAAGCGAAGTAGATATAGATCCAACCCACCAGCGCGATGACCGCCGGGATCGGGTACAGCCACATCTTGTAGGGACGTTCAAGGTGCGGCTTGGTCTTGCGCAGCACGAACAGCGAAATGATCTGGGCCACCGACTGCACCAGGATCATCACCGTGGTCAGCAACTGGATCAGCGTGGTGAGGTCGGTGAGACGGCCGATCATGAAGCCGACCGAGGTCAGCACGCCCATGCTCAGGATGCCGTAGACGGGGAAGTCATGCTTGGCGTGAGTGACGCTGAAGGCATTGAAGAACACGTTGTCCTTCGCCGCTTCGAATGGCACCCGCGAACCGCCCAGCAAACCGGCGAATACCGAGGCGACGGCGGTGATCAGGATCAACACGGTGACCACGCCGGCGGCGGTGCTGCCCCAGGTTTCGCTCAGCACCACCGAGGCCACGGACTTGTAGGCCGCCGAGTCCGGATCGAGCATGCGGTGCCAGTCGACCACACCCAACACACCGACCTGCATCAGCAGGTAGACCGCGAGGATGCCGACGATCGACAGCACGATCGACTTGGGAATCACCCGGCCCGGCTGTTCCACTTCACCGGCCAGATAGGCCGAGGTGTTATAGCCCAGGTAATCGTAAATGCCGATGGTCAGGCCGCCGGCCATGCCGAACCAGAAGCTGCTGTCACCGAGGTTGAACGCCCCTTCCGGGAAGCTGAAGGCCAGGTCGGCATGGAAGTGGCTGAGGGCTGCGACAATCAGCGCGCCGATACTGATCAGCATGATCACCCAAAGCGCGATGCTCAAACGGGCAATCGACTCGATCTTGCGCCAGAGCATGAAGATGATGCCCCAGATCAGCACCAGGCCGACCAGGTTGCCGGCGGTCTGGCTCATGTCCGGCCAGAACCAGGTGAGGTATTGCACGAAGCCGATGATCCCGGTGGACATGATCAGCGGGATGAACAGCATCGCGGTCCACACGAACAGGAAGGGCAATAGCTTGCCGGTACGTTTGCCGAAGGCTTCGCGCAGGTAAACGTAGGTCCCGCCGGCGCCGGGCAGCGAAGCACCGAGTTCGGCCCAGACCAGGCCGTCGCACAGCGCCAGCAAGGCACCGAGGATCCAGCCGAGGTAAGCCTGCGGACCGCCCATGATGACGATCATGGTGGGAATGGTAATAAAGGGACCCACGCCGCACATCTGGCTCATGTTCAGGGCCGTGGCGGGAAACAGACCGATCTTGCGCTTGATGCCGGACGAACCCTGCCCGGTGGGAGTGCTTGTGCTCATGGTGTGACGACCTCTTATGCGAGTGACGGGAGGTGGAGGGCAGGTGGCAAGGTTGCTGCGCGCCGGCGAGGGCTTCCATCGACTCGGTATCGTTATTGTTATGGGGATGGTCGCCCATGAAGCGACTGCGACCGATCGATGTGTAGAAAAACACGTCACGACTATTAATTCAACTTGATTTAATTAATTGGCGACAACCATCATCGGCCCATGAAAAATCCACAGCACACCCGTACGGTCACCACCGGTACCAACGCCGAACACGCCCGCCTGCACAACCGCCGGGTGATTCTCGAAGCGATTCGCCTGGGCGGGCGTCTGACCCGCGCCGACCTCACACGGCTGACTTCGCTGACGGCGCAGACGGTTTCGAACATCGTCACCGAACTGCAGGAAGAGGGCGTGCTGCGGGTGCATGCCGCCGAGAAGATCGGTCGTGGCCAGCCACCGGTGCCGTTGTCGATCAACCCGCAGGGCGGTTACTCCATCGGCTTTCATGTCGAGCAGCATTCGATCATCGGCGTGCTGCTCGACCTGCTGGGCGACGCTCAGGCCCAGGTTACCCTCGCGGTCAGCTATCCGAGTTTCGACGATGCGCTGCCGCTGTTGCTCGATACCGTGCGGCAGTTTCGGGCGCTGCGCCCTGATGGGCGTTTTCTCGGCGTGGGGGTGGCGCTGCCCGGGCCGTTCAGCGTCGAAGGCATGACCTCCGTGGGGCCGACGGCCATGTCCGGCTGGGATGACCCGCAGATTCCGACGCGCCTGCAGCAGGCCGTCGGCTTGCCGGTACTGATCGAGAACGACGCCACGGCGGCGACCATGGGCGAACGGCTGTACGGGATTGCCAGTGACCTGCACCACTTCGTCCACCTGTTTATCGGCAGCGGCCTCGGGGCGGGCCTGTACCTGGGTAACCGCTTGTATTCCGGGCACTGGCACAACGCCGGGGAAATCGGCCACATGACGGTGGTGCCCGCTGGCAAGGCCTGCCATTGCGGCAATCAGGGCTGTCTTGAGCGCTATATCTCGATTGCCGCATTGCTGGAGCACCTGGGACAATCCGGCGACCAGGACCTGGCGGCCTGGAGTATCGACGATCCGCGTTTCAAGGCCGGTGTCGACTCCTGGCTGGACGAAGCCGCACCGGCATTGCGCCAGGCGATCAACATCCTTGAATCGCTGCTCGATCCACAGACTATCCTGATCAGCGGTTTCCTCCCGGAGGTGGTTCTGGCCCGGCTGGTGGCTCGGCTGGAACCGTTGCATCGCTCCATCAGCAGCCGCTCGGATCGTGAATACCCACGCATCCAGCTTGGCACCGCCGGGCACGATGCGGTGGCGTTGGGGGCGGCAGCGTTGATGATTCTCGCGGAGATCAGCCCGGACTATGAGGCGTTGCTCAAACCGGAATGAGCCGGCGGACATCGGTTTTACTCAAACGATGAGGTCGCGAAGTCGCTACTGATTTCGGCGTTGTTCTACTGGCACAGGAGGAACGGGGCATGGCTGGATTTGCACACTATCCGCTCAACACCCGTGGCCGGGATTTCGCCGTGGGGGATATCCATGGGCATTTTTCTCGATTGCAGGCGGCGCTGGATCGGCTGGATTTCAATCCCGAGCGTGACCGCCTGTTCAGCGTCGGTGACCTGGTCGATCGTGGCCCACAGAGCGAGCAGGCTCTGGAGTGGCTGGCGCGGCCATGGTTCGCGGCGGTCCAGGGCAACCACGAAGCGCTGGCGATCCAGCATGTGCAGGGCCTTGTACCCGATCTCGACCTGTACCGCGCCAGTGGCGGCGGTTGGTTTATCGACAGCAGTGCGGAGCAACAGCGCCTGTTCGCCACACGCTTTGCACAACTGCCGATTGCGCTGGAGGTCGAGACCCGACTCGGACTGGTGGGGATGGTCCATGCCGACAGTCCTTTTGCGGCATGGAGTGACTTGCGTGACTACCTGCTGGGCCACAGCGAGGTGCAGATTGCGGTCGAGACGGTCTGCCAATGGTCACGTACCCGCTTGAAAAACCATGACGTCAGCGGTATTCGCGAGGTGCGGGCGATGATGGTCGGACACACTGCGCAACGCCAGCCCACCGTGCTGGGCAACGTCTATCACATCGACACGGCGGGGTGGGGCAGTGGTTGTTTCACGCTGGTGGAACTCGATAGCCTGAGCCTCATCAGGCCTGACGCCAACTGACTGCCTCGATGCCGAACTTCTCGGCAATCGGTTGGCTGGTCTTTTTCACCTGTTCCCGCCCGAACCTGCCGATCCGGCCGACGCCGGCGTCACAACTGGCCCAGTGCCAAGCCTCGGCGTTGTCCATGCGCTCGCTGCGGATAATGAAGGACTTGCGGGTGCCGTGCAGTGTGTAATCAATAACGAATAGCTTTGCCGTGCTCATGGATCTGAAACTCCTCCCTGTTGTCCTGAGAGTGAGTCGCTGGTGTTGGAAAAATTCCATCGATCAGCCGAGCGGTTGCTTGCAGGCATTAACTCGGAATAGTCCTTCAGAAAAAAACCTGATAGCCGATGGCAAGGGCGATAGCTGAATTTCATCTCTGCATTGGTGTACAGCATGTTCAACAAACGCTTGAAGCAGGAGCTGTCGGCTCTTCGCGAGGAATTGTCCAGTCTCCAGCAGGTCAGGGAGAGCCTTGAGCAGGAAATGCTGGTGCTCATTCTGGACGCCGATGGCCGTATCCAGTCAGTCAACCATAACTTTACTCAGGAGATGCGCTATCAGAGCAGTGCTCTGGTGGGGCGTCATATCGATGAGTTCGTGCCGGCGTACCTGAAAAACTCGGAATTTCACCAGCGCTTCAAGAATGCCCTGACTCGCGCCGAACATTTCAGCGGAGCAGTGCGTCTGTTACGGGGCACGGGCGAGGAGGCCTGGCTGCGTTCTATTGTCCAGCCGGTCCGTGGTGCCGACGGCCGGGTCAAACATATCTCGATCTGTTCCAACGACCTGACCCGCACCATCGAGAACTCACGCGAACACGAAAACCTGATCGGTGCATTACTGCGTTCCACTGCCGTCATCGAATTCAACCTGGCCGGTGATGTGCTGACCGCCAATGACCGCTTCCTCAATGGCATGGGCTACAGCCTGGCGCAGATCAAGGGCAAGCATCACAGTACTTTCTGCGATCCGGCTGAAGTGCATAGCGCCGAGTACCAGGTGTTCTGGAAGCGCCTGAACGCAGGCGAGTTCATCGCCGGACGGTTCAAACGTGTGGACAGTCATGGTCGTGTGGTCTGGCTGGAGGCCTCCTACAATCCGGTGCTCGATTCCAACGAGCGGCTGTACAAGGTGGTGAAGTTCGCCACCGTGATCACCGACCAGGTGAATCAGGAGCAGGCCGTGGCCGAGGCGGCGAATATCGCCTACAGCACGTCGTTGCAGACTGACTCCAGCGCCCAGCGTGGCACCACCGTCGTGACCCAGGCGGTCGAGGTGATGCGCGATCTGGCCCAGCACATGCAGCATGCTGGCGAGGGGATCGAGGCGCTCAACGCTCAGTCGCAAGTGATCGGTACCATCGTCAAGACCATCAGCGCGATTGCCGAGCAGACCAACCTGCTGGCACTGAACGCGGCCATCGAGGCGGCGCGTGCCGGTGAGCAGGGACGCGGTTTCGCGGTGGTGGCCGATGAGGTCCGTCAACTGGCCTCGCGAACCAGCCAGGCGACCGATGAGATTGTCACGGTGGTGCGCCAGAACCAGGACATGGCCCGCGATGCGGTATCGCTGATGAACAGTGGCAAGACCCAGGCCGAGGAAGGCTTGGCGCTGGCGGCCGAGGCCGGTACGGTGATCGTCGAGATCCAGGACGGCGCCCAGCGGGTGGTCAATGCGGTCGGGCAGTTCGCCAACCAGTTGAGCACCTGAGGCCGGCGTCCAGGCCAGTTGGCGGTTGAGCCGCCAACGTGGCGTTTTCTTCCTATGGCTTGAGCGCCACGGTCATGTCGATCTCGA
>Ga0207709_10001995_pt1 | contig 13253 bp, 10 predicted proteins | sample KBSM34metaG_FD_184397 | JGI IMG/M metagenome (GOLD analysis project Ga0207709, IMG submission 184397) | Miscanthus rhizosphere microbial communities from Kellogg Biological Station, Michigan, USA - KBS M3-4 metaG (SPAdes) (version 2) | ecosystem: Host-associated > Plants > Roots > Rhizosphere >...
CAGCGGGTTGAAGAGGTTTTCGCGTAAAGTCGCTAGCATGCCGCTCGTCGCTGTGTAATCCTGCGAATGAACGGTGTCGAACTTCGCGATGCTTTCGAGTTGTCCGATCGTCTCCTGAAACGGCGTGAAGATCTCGGGATTGCTGTCATCGTGGTTGAGATTGACGATCGTTTGCGGCAGCAGCGGAATCAGATTGCGCAGAATCTCGCCCTGCACGGGAGTGAAATCGAAGAAGCCATCGATGACGAGCAGTTGAACATTCGCGAGCCACGGCACGCGCACGAATTTGTCGTCGATCATGCCGCGCAACACCCAAAGCGCGCGAAGCTGTTCGGAGTCTTCTTCAGTGAACAGATTCTGATTCAGAAGCTCGGTGTAATTTGAGTAGATGAGCGAGATTTCTTTGTCGAAATCGAGTTGGGTGATGCCGCGCGGTTGGGTCGTTCCCTTTTCGATGTCGCGCGCTCGTGCTGCGAGAATGTCGGCAAGCTCGGCGGGCGTTCGTGCCGCGCGTTGAATCTCGCCAAGAAGTGTCGAAATACTGTTCACACAACCTTCGCGCATCGCGAGCGGTGCAAATGCTTTCAACTGATTCGTCGCCAGTAGTTGCTGCAGCAGTTGTGAAACCAGGCTGCGCTTCAACGGCAGCTCGTCGCGATCGATGGGAATACGCGGTGGGAGGCCATGGCCATCCTGATCGACAGCCGAATAGAGAACGCGGCGCACGAGTCCGCGAAACAGGTAAACGGGAAGCTCACCCCAAACACCGCGGTTGCGATCGCCGTCGAGCAGCTTTTGGGTGACTTGTTCGAGGAGCGGATACGACGCGGCAAGATAGATGAATGCGTCGCTTTGATTATTGGCTACGAATTTAGCGCAGCGCTCGATGAGTAGTGCGCGGTTTTCGTTAAGTAGCGGGCCTAACCAGATCTCGTTCACAGGATTTACAGGATTATGCAGGATTAACAGGATATCTTGTTAATCCTGTTCAAATCCTGAAAATCCTGTCCATTTCTATTGTTGACTCTTGGCCGTGCGGGCCTTGAGCAACGGCATTTCTTCTTCGGGAAACAGTCCGCCTTCGTCACGGCTCAGCGGTCGGGCTGCCTTGTCGATGGGCTCGAGTAATTCGATTTCATCACCGGCAATCGCGCCGCGCTCTTTGAAACGTCGCGCGGTTACGAGCACGCGAGATTCAAGTGAGCGCACGCCTCGATTGTAGGATTCGAGTGCGCGATCGAGGTTTCTGCCGATCTCGTCGAAATGATTGGTGAACACACGCAGTCGATCGTAGAGCGTCTTCGCCAGGTCGCTCACTTCCTGCGCGTTGTCAGCCATCTGCTCCTGACGCCAACCATACGACACCGCTTTCAACAACGCGATCAGCGTCGTCGGAGTCGCAATGATCACTCCCTGGCTGACGCCATCTTCGATCAGTTTCGGATCGTTTTCCAGTGCCGCACTGTAAAATGTTTCGCCGGGAAGAAACAAGAGGACAAACTCCGGCGTGGGTTGCACCGTTTCCCAGTAGGACTTGCGACTGAGGGAGGTGATGTGAGTGCGCACGAGTCGCGCGTGATCCTTTAACCGGGCTGCGCGCACTTCGTCGTCGGATGTCGAGATCGATTCATAGAACGCGTCGAATGGAACTTTGGAGTCGACAACGATCGTGCGATTGCCCGGCAGACGGACGATCATGTCTGGACGAATGCGACTTTCTTCGGTGGCAACTGTTTCCTGTTCGACAAAGTCGCAGTACTGGAGCATACCCGCGAGCTCGACGACGCGGCGCAACTGAATCTCTCCCCAGCGGCCGCGAACATGTGGCGCGCGCAACGCTTTCACGAGGTTTCCAGTTTCAGATTGAAGCTGTGAATGCGACTGGGCGAGGTGCTTGACCTGCTCGCGCAATTCCGTGTACGCGCCCACACGATTCTTTTCGAGCTCGCCGATCTTGCCGTCGACTTTTTCCAACGACTCTTTGAGTGGCTTGATCATGTCGCCGATCGCTGTCTGGCGCCGTTCGAGTTCGCTCTTTGCGGTCTGTTGAAACGTTTCGAGATTCTGCTTGGCGAGATCGAGGAACGATTGGTTGTTGTTGCGCAGAGCATCGGCCGAAAGGGCTTTGAAAGCGTCGGCGAGTTTTGCTTCGGCGTTGTTCAGCAACGTGATTTTGTCCTGGCTCGCTTTGCGTTCTTCTTCGAGACGGGTTTGGATTGCGGAAAAACTGGCGAGCGTTTGTCCATGCTCGAGTCGCAACCGGGCAAGCTCCTGAAGTTGGCTGTCCTTTCCGGCGAGACGCTCGATCAGCGTCGCGCGTTCGGTCTCACCTTCAGCGCGGCCGCGTTCGAATTCGTATTTAAGCTTCGTCCTGGTGATAAACCAGAGGGAAACGGTGCCGACGATCAGACCGATGACCAGCATCGACACGGGGAAGACGATTTCCATGGCCGCTCATTCTATCACTCGTTTGGGCGCGTATCCATCATCTTGTTTGTCGGGGCCTCCTCGACCGCAATTAATTGCGTTGTCCGCTCAGTGACGCTCGGGAGCTCGGCGGGAAGGTGATTGGTGGGAAGCTCATTCGTCTCAGGTGATCCCGACAGTTGATCTCGCTCGCGGCTTGACGGAAGAGTGCCGCGCCGGACAGCGTTGAGCACACCTCCAACCATGAGACCCATGCCGCCAATCGCCAAAAGAGAGCCCAGCAGTCGAAACCAGTCGCCGATTGGGAAATTCTTGTTAATGACGAACATCACGACGCCGATTCCGACGAGGAGCATGCCCCAGATCATCCAGTTGAACATGCTGCGGACGATCGCCTTTTCAGCCTCAGCCTTGTCCAACTTTGCTTGCACGGCAGCGGGCGAGCCGGTGTGCTTCGCGACGAGCTTGCCGACAGTATCCAGGCTCATGCCGCAAGCGCGACAGAATTGCTGATCGGCAGTGGCAGGTTTTCCGCAGTTTGGACAGTGCATGGTTGAAATAGGTCCTATAGGACCGATAGGACCTATATTTTTATCTTCCAAAACTCGCTACCATTCGCTCGTAAACCTTGCGCGTCACGCGCACGTCGTTGAGGTTGTATTCGCGGATCAGATCGAGGCGGCCGGCCTGGTAGAGATCAAATACCTTGCTGCCTTCGACCTCGGCGGTCTTGCTCGACTCGATTCCAAGTGCCCACGCGATGTCGTCGAGACTGACGTGACGCCGCGCACCGAGCCACCAGCGGTGCATCGTGTCGAACACTCCACGCACGTTGTAGTCACCAAGATTCACGAACGGTCGCGCGTTGAGCGAGTGAGCGAGACTGCGCTGAAACACAAATGGCAGATCGAAGCCGATAATGTTGTGTCCGACGAGCTCGTCACAGTCAGGATCGAAATCCTTCATGAAGATTAGAAAGTCCTGAAGCGCCTTCTTCTCGTCTTCTTCGGAGCCGTATTTGTCGATACCAAAGACGTGTTCGCTGGCTTCCGGGCCGAGGCCTGGAAATTCCAGACCCGGAATCGGACCGACGTGAAGCGCGATTGAAAGTACGCGACCCGAAGCCGCGCTTAACGAGCCGAGCGCGTAACAACGCTCCTCTTCGGCAGCGATGTCTTCGAGGTAACGCTGTTGCTGTTCGACGCGCATGTTGCCGAGTCGCATCGAACGCTCGAGCTGTGCTCCGACGCGCTCGCGAAAATCGGGAAGGGTTAGTGTTTCGATGTCGAAGGTGTAGGCGCGCGGGAGTTGCGGCTCAGAGTTTTGGTGCTCGCGATATTGTTCGATCGTGATCGGGCGATATTCGGCGACGACGAATTGCGATCGGTCCTGAAACGTTTCGAGTTTGCCGGTGATTCCCCAGAGGCCGGGTTTGATTTCTTTTTGCGTTTCGAGGATCTCGCCCCAAATCTTCAATGCGATAGTGCCGGTGGCGTTGCGCGCGGATGCGTCGCAAAAGAGACGGCCCTGCTGCGTGCGGCGCTCACGCACGGAGGTGACGAGAACGATAAGCCACAGATCCTCGCCGTGGGGAATTTCGGGGATGGGGATATTGCCGCGCAAAGCTTTTTATAGGTCCTATTTCAACCTTTCGATCTCAGAGCTCATTCGCCCCGTGAGCATCAACGCGATCATCTTGTAATCGCCCATGAACGACCAGAGTGGATACTTAAACGTCGCCGGCTTGTTCTTCTCGACGAGAAAGTGCGCGAGCCATGCAAAGCCATAACCCGGAACAAACCCCAGAAAGAACAGCCACCACCTTCCGGTCGCGATTAGGTAAACCAACAGCGCAATGCCCGCCGTCGTTCCGACTAAATGCAGCAAACGGGTCACAGGCTTGCTGTGTTCCGACACGTAAAACGGCCAGAACTCCGAAAACGATCGATAGCGAGCATTCTCAGCTTTCATCCTGTCAATCCGGTTTCAATCCTGCAAATCATGTCCAAAGGGCTGCAAAAGCGTCGGCGCCAACAGGCTCTTTGTCAATCAGCGAGAGGTTTTCTTCGACGTGCTCGACGCTGCTCATTCCAACGAGGGCCGTGCTGATTGCCGGTGTCGATCGTACAAACTGAATCGCCGTTTGCGCGTCCGTTGATAACGATCCAAGTGGTTGCCGTATCTCATCCGGAAGTCCTCGCGCAACGCGCCCCTGCAACATCGACGCACTCACCATGACAGTGATTCCCAAACTGAATGCCGCTTCCAGGACAGTCGTCGGCTCGCCGCCGAGTGTCTCGTTTGCGAGCGAGAGCGCCTCAGGCATCGCCAGATTGTAAGGCAGTTGAATGAAACGAAATCCGTTCGCATCGCCTCCAATTTCGTGCGCGATCTGTTCCATGCGAACCAGCGAATGATGCCCGCCTGAATCCGCCGCGACACGAAAGCCGTTCCAGGTTGCGACACCATAATACGCGAGCTTGCCCTGTGTGCGATTCTCTTCAAGTCGTTCGAACGCACGCCGCAGCCGGTCATAAAACTCCGACTCCGAAACATGCTCCAGTTGCGACTCTGGGTTATGAATGTAATAGACATCAACGCAGTCGACGTCCAGGTTTCGCAGCGACTGGTCGAGCTGATTTTGAAGGTACGACGGCGTCATACAATGACTACCGCCGACAAAATCTTCAAACGACGCGATTCCCGGCTTTACGAAAGTCTCGTTGACGTATTCGCGGACGTTTTGGGGCGGCGCTCCATCGAACGGCAGATAACCACCTTTGGTGCAAATAACCAGTTCGTCACGCTGAATTCCATGCTCGTTTGCGAGGATCTTGAGCGCCTTGCCGATCGAACGTTCACTCCGCTGGAAACGATAGTTCGCGGCGGTGTCGATAACGTTCGCGCCGAGTTGAACAGCGCGAACAGCAGCGTCTGTGTAGCTCGTGTCGGTCGCTTCGTCGGCATTGCCGAGATAGGTGCCGATGCCGATCGATGAAAGTACGAGGTGCTGTTGTCCACGGAAGTGTCCCTGTGCGGTTTTACCTGCAAACCGCTCGGTGTATCGGATCGTGCCCTCAGTGGTGGCGCAGTTGCTTGGCATGTTTCGAATGTTAACACGCCGGTATCTTGTAAATCCTGTACATCCTGTAATCCTGTGAAAGCTGTTGACAGGATTTGCAAGATTATCAGGATTAACAAGATATGTTAGTTTGTGATCACAATGTCACTACGGACGCAATCCTCCCTCGATGTGACTGAGGAAGAGCTTCAGAAGATCTCGGCTGAAGCCAACAGGCTGGTGTTTGAGTATCTGACGACGATCTCGGAGCGCCCGGTTCGCGCTGAAAACCACGCCGGTAAAACGACTGAATTAATCGACGCAGAGCTATCGGCTGAGGGTGTGCCCCTTGAACAGCTTCTGAACGAATGTCGCAAGATCATGGATCTAAGCCGGCACAACGGTCATCCGAGATTCTTCGGTTACGTTGCGTCGCCATCCACTCCCATCGGTGCTTACGGCGATCTGATTGCGTCCGCGCTCAATGCCAACATTACGTGCTGGCGTTCCGGTCCGGCAGGCACCGAAGTCGAGCGAATGGTCGTACGCTGGCTTGGATCGTTAATCAACTACGACAGCGATGCGAAAGGTTTGCTGACCAGCGGCGGTTCGATGGCAAACATGATCGCGTTGCTGGTTGCCAATCGCCGCAAGTCAGATACGGCGGTGTCGCGACGTGGGCTCTGGAACTCCGGCCCCCCGATGACTGTTTATGCATCGTCCGAAGTCCACCTGTCGATCGCGAAGGCCGCGGACATTCTCGGCTTCGGTCACGATTACGTTCGCGAGATTGCATGCGATGAGCGACAGCGCATGCGTGTTGATCTTCTGCGTGAAAAGATTGAAGCCGATCGACGCGAAGGCTTGCGACCTTTCTGTGTTGTCGCCAGCGCTGGAACTGTGAACACGGGCGTTGTGGATCTGCTTTCGGAGATCGCCGCCGTCGCGGGGGAATTCGATCTATGGTTTCACGTCGACGGAGCATACGGTGCGCCCGGCATTCTCGACGAACGCAAGAAGCATCTTTTCGCCGGGTTGGAACTGGCCGATTCAGTTTCGCTCGATCCGCACAAGTGGCTTTACGTTCCTGTCGATGCCGGCTGTCTGCTATTCCGTGATGATTCGGCGGCGAAAGCAACGTTCAGCACAGAAGAAGCCGATTACATCAAGACACACGGATACGTCGACGAAGAGGCTTTTGCGTTTTGGGATTACGGCATCGAGTTGTCGCGACGTTTTCGGGCCCTTAAGGTTTGGCTGACGTTGCAGTATTACGGAAGCCGTCGCATCGCTGAAGCGATCAGTGAAGACATTTCGCTTGCCAAATATCTCGGTGAAGTAGTTTCAAGTGCAGCTGACTTCGAGCTGCTCGCTCCCGTTGAATTGAGTATCTGTTGCTTCCGTTACATCCCGCGCGACGAGACTGATTTGGACAAGTTGAATGAACGCATCATGGAGCGCGTGCAGAAAGGTGGTCGTGCTTACCTGTCGAATGCGACGGTGAACGGGCACTTTGCACTGCGCGCCTGTATCACAAACTTTCGCACCACAAAGAACGATATCGATCAAACTATTGCCGCGGTCAGAGAGGCGGCGGAAGATCTCACGCAAAGACGCAAAGGAACAACGTGAGGCGCAAAGATTTTCTTTCGGCCTTTGCGCCTCTTTGCGACTCTGCGTGAAACAATGATGACTGCATACAAGCTCAACGCTTACGATCGCGAACTGCGCATAGCCTGCGAGCTTGCACGCATGGCGGGTGCTGCCATTCTCGAACACTATGAAGGCCCGCTCCATATCAAACAAAAGAATTCCGCAGACGACGCCGAGCCAGTCACTCAGGCCGACATGATCGCCAACGAACTGATCGTCACCGGCTTGAAGCGCGAGTTTCCCGACGACGGAATCCTCGCGGAAGAGTCAGTCGACACCGATAGACGCCTCGCAAAATCGCGTGTGTGGATGGTCGATCCACTCGACGGCACCAATGGGTTCATCGATGGCAACGGCGATTTCGCCGTTCAGATCGGACTCGCTGAGAACGGACAATGCGTACTCGGCGTGGTTTATCAACCGCTGACTGGCGTGCTCTATCGTGCGGTGCGTGGCGCAGGAACGTGGATTGAACGACCGCAATTCGAGCCGGAACGAGCCGCGGTGTCAGACACGAAGACAATTTCCGAAATGCGTCTCGCGGCGAGTCGATCACACCGCAGTCCGCGCATGAACAGAGTCGTAGAGCAGCTCGGTTTCGAAGCCGAAGTGCAGCGCGGGTCAGTCGGGATAAAGATCGGTTTGCTGGTCGAGCAGCAATGCGACGTCTACATTCATTTGTCGTCACGGACGAAGCAATGGGACACGTGCGCGCCGGAGGTGATTTTGACTGAAGCGGGCGGGCGGATCAGCGATCTCTTCGGTTATCCTCTGAACTACAACGTTCCGGACGTGCAAAACCGCAATGGGCTGGTTGCCAGCAACGGCGTTTCCCACGATCAGATTATTGAAACGCTGGCGCCGCTACTGAATGAGTTTGGTCGAAAGCGAATATAGGTCGTATCCCCATGCGCCCAAAACCGTTTCTCACCTATTTCCTCCTCTGCGCCATCCCGTTGTTTTTGTTGGCCGCACTCAACTACTGGAACGGCGCCAGATCGGTCGACTCAACCGTCAGCACGATTGCGCAAAGCGATCTCAATGCGTTTTCCGGCGCAGTTAACGAACTACTCGATGAAAATCAAAAGAGCATTCTGCAATTTGCAATTGCGCCCAGTGTCCGTGAGCTGATTACGAGGACAGATGTAACTCCATCAGGTCCGGCTGATTTGTCGCAACTACCAAACACCCTGCTGACGTCATTACCAAGGGTCGGTCCCTCGTTTCACTATCTCTCACTCTACGGTAGATCCAAAATCGTACTTTGGTTTCAAAACGACGAAGGCAACTGGCTCTCGACCAGTGGGTTTGGTTTCAAAGGTTCACCTGTAATCCCCAAACCGGACGAACGCGTTTGGGCACAACAAGGCAACGTGTCCTTTGAACAGGCTGACACTCAATCGCCAACACTCACATACTCCGTACCCATCCACGACGAGAAAGGCACTGCCGTCGTCGGCGCGGCAGCCGCCACAGTCGATCTCGCGTCAGTGTTTTCCGACGCCTCGCGCGGACTGCAAACAAAGTCGAACCCGCGCTCGATGGTGGTCGTTTTGGATCGCTCAGGAAATACTCTTTATCACTCAGATCGCTCGCTCGAACGCCAGCCCGTCAATCAATCGCTCCCGGGCTTCAACTCGATTGCGAGCGCGATGATGGCGAATCAGAGTGGTGTGGACCAGTATCACTCGCCTGCGGGAACAAATTACCAGGTCGCGTATGCGCCGCTTCCCAGATTGAACGCGACTGTCGCCATCGCTCGTAACAGCTCCTCAAAAGCCGGAGGATGGGGAATTGGCGGATTCGTTCTGGCGCTTTTGGCCTCGCTGGTTGCCGCGTTCGTCCTTGAAAGGCACGTGCGCAGCCGGTCCAAGGGAATCGCTCGTGTGACGGAGGACGTCTCCGCCATCGCTAAAGGCGAGCTAGACCGTCGCATCATCCTGCAGTCGAGCGACGACGCGCGCGGACTCGCCGACAACATCAACGTCGTCACCGAACGTCTGCGCGCTCAAATCGCACGCGAAGAAGAATCGCGACAGTTTGAATCGTTCATCCGCATCTCGGCGATGCTCACGCACGATCTGAAGAACGCGATCGAGGGTCTTTCCTTGACTGTCGGAAACATGGAACGTCACTTCGACAATCCTCAGTTTCGCGCCGACGCTTTGAAAGGACTCACAAGCGCGACTGACAAACTGAAAGCGCTCGTCGCCAGGCTCTCGCGACCATTAACCAGCCTGAGCGGCGAACACAAACGACCAACAAACATCGATCTCATACCCATCATTCAAAGAGTGCTCGCCATGACCGCCGAGCCATCGCGCGGCAAACACTCGATCGTCACACGCCTGCCGCCCAGCTTGCACGCACTCGCCGACCCGGTCCGAGTCGAAGAAGTAATCGAAAACCTCGTCCTCAACGCGCTCGAAGCAATGACTGACAGAGGCGGCACACTCACGATCGAAGCGGGCCATACTGATGAAGACAAGCCAATGTTCTCCGTCAGCGACACCGGACGCGGGATGAGTCGTTCATTTATAGACACGCATCTCTTTCGTCCGTTCTCCACTACCAAGAAAACCGGCATCGGTCTCGGACTGTACACTTGTCGCGAAGTAATCAAGGCAAGTGGCGGGACGATCAAAGTCGATTCAGTCGAAGGCGCTGGTACGACATTTCGCGTCGTGCTACCATCGATTCCACACGACAGGCGTAGCTAAAAATAGAGAAGGGCGCGGCTGGACCCTTCCAAAGGCATACCTGTTACGCCCGTTCCTCTGCAGTACTGCCAGGGTTTTATAGTTATTTACGCACACGTGTGCGACCTTTTCCGTTTTGAGAAGCCGGTTCGAGAGATGACCAACCAACCCCAGCTCAAAGGCACAGTGCTGGTTGTCGATGACGACGACACAGTGCGTAGCGGTCTTTATTGGGCGCTAACTTCCGACTATCGGGTGTTGCAAGCATCATCTCGCAACGAAGCCTGTGCGCTGATCAACGATGAAGAAGTGGACGTTGTGGTGAGCGATCTGCACTTGCCTCCGAACGTCGACGACATCACCGAAGGCCTGGCGTTAATCGACGTCGCACGCTCGCAGGACCCGCCGCTTCAGGTCGTTGTGATCACGGGCAGCAATGCGAAACGAGCCGCTTTGGAAGCGGTCAAACGGGGCGCTTACGGGTTCTTTGAAAAGCCGCTCGATCCCGGAGAGTTGTTGCACATCGTGAACCAGGCGGCGCGCATGCGACAACTCGAGATCGAGAATCGCAGACTGCGTGACGAGCTGTCGCGTCCACCAGGCTTCACTCACCTTACGGGAACGAGTCAGGCGCTCGAGCGGGTGTTGAAGCAGGCGCGATCAGTTGCAGCGACGAGTGCGACTGTGTTGCTGACGGGCGAGAACGGCACTGGCAAAGAGATGCTCGCGCGCGCGATTCATCAGGAAAGCCCGCGTGCTGACGGAGCGTTCGTGGCAGTGAGTTGTGCGGCACTTCCGGAAGCACTGATCGAGTCGGAGCTCTTCGGTCACGAGAAGGGCGCATTTACCTCGGCAATACAAACACACAAAGGTCGCTTCGAACTGGCTGACGGCGGAACGCTTTTCCTGGATGAGATCGGCGATCTGAGCGCCGCAGTGCAAGTGAAACTGTTGCGCGTCTTGCAGGAGCGCGAGTTTGAGCGCGTCGGGGGAACCAAAACTCTGACCGTCAACATTCGACTGATTGCAGCCACTAATCGTGATCTCGAGAAAGAAGTAGCGAACGGACGTTTCCGACAGGATCTGTTTTTCCGGCTCAACGTTGTGCCGTTGGTCCTGCCGCCTTTGCGTGAACGGCCGGACGATATTCCGATTCTCGCGGCACACTTCGCCGCTAAGTCAGCGCAAAAGTACGGCCAATCGACGCCGGAGCTGGAACCGGCACTTGTCGAGATTCTGCTTGATTACAACTGGCCCGGTAACGTGCGCGAGCTCGAGAATCTGATCGAGCGACTCGTGGTTTTGAGCGGCACATCGACACTCGGATTGGAATATGTTCCCGAGAAGATGTTGCGCGTACTTCCGGGAACGCCACCGGGCGACGAAAGCACTTTGGAAGGTGCAGTGGAGGCGGTCAAGCGCCGCATGATCGTGAGCGCTTTGCAGTCGGAGGGAAACAAAGTGGCCGCCGCGAAAAAGCTCGGCATCAGTCGCTCCTACCTGCACCGACTCATTAACGAATTTGATCTATAGCAGTAGTTTCACGCAAAGACGCAAAGAGACGCAAAGAAGACTGAGATTACCTTTGCGTCTTTCTTTGTGTCTTTGCGCCTTTGCGTGAGAAATTGTTCCTGATACTTTGTACGTGAGGCAAATGAATGACTAAAAATCAGAAGATTGCTCTCGGTTGTGGTGGTGCAGGCTGTCTGGGGTTGATCGTGGTAGCGATCGCGGGCCTGTTGATCTACTTCCTGGCGTATCGATCTCCAGCCAGAAGTCGTAATTACAACATCAACGTCAGCACAAATCGAAATTCCAATTCAAACGACAACTCCGATCTCAGTGCCAACACAAACGATAACTCGTCTAATTCAAACTCGTCTTCAACTTCGGCCTCGACAATGTCCAAAGACGATCGGCATAAACTCTATTATGCTGCAGGTCTGACTGGTGACTCTGAACTGATCCGGCGTGTCCTGGTAAAGCTCGATCTGCTGCAAGACGACTTTTCACAGGGCGCCAAGTTCCAGGAGTTTTCTGAGGAGCACGCGAGTTGGATGATCAATAACCTGGATTTCGTTCAAACGGTAAATACTCCTGAGAAAGCACGGGCGTATGTTAACGAACACATTTCGGATTAAGGCTTAGGTAACGTTCTCAGATGGATCTGTCTCGCATTCGCAACTTCTCGATCATCGCGCACATCGATCATGGCAAGTCTACTCTCGCCGACCGCCTGCTCGAACTCACCGGAGCTCTGTCCGAACGCGAGATGGAAAACCAGGTGCTCGACAACATGGACCTCGAGCGCGAACGCGGCATCACGATCAAGTCACACGCCGTCAGGCTCGACTACAAAGCACGGGACGGCCAGATGTATGTGCTGAATTTGATCGACACGCCGGGGCACGTCGACTTCTCATACGAAGTCTCGCGCTCGTTGTCAGCGTGTGAAGGTGCGTTGTTGATAGTCGACGCTTCGCAGGGTGTCGAAGCACAAACCCTCGCAAACACGTATCTCGCAATCGAAAACAATCTCGAACTGATTCCGGTAATCAACAAGATCGATCTGCCTGGCGCCGAACCTGAAAAAGCGATCGAGCAGATCGAACATTTCATCGGACTCGAAACTCACAACGCTATTCTGACGAGTGCAAAAACCGGTGAGGGCGTGGGCGACGTTCTCGAAGCGATCGTGCGCGACGTGCCTGCGCCGAAGGGCGATCCAAACGCCCCGCTCAAGGCGCTTATCTTCGATTCATGGTACGACTCTTATCGCGGCGTGATCGTGCTGTTCCGAGTTATCGACGGGACGATTCGTACGGGAATGAAGATACGTTTCTTCAACGTTGGTCGTGACTACCAGGTTGAGACTCTCGGCGTGAATCGACCGACACCGACGCCGATTAGCGAGTTGGGTGTCGGCGAAGTCGGGTTTCTCACAGCGTCGATCAAGGCTGTCGCAGACGTGCAGATCGGCGACACCGTGACCGAAGCTGCGCGACCGACGAAAGAACCTTTTCCGGGTTACCAGGAAATCAAGCCGATGGTGTTTGCGGGCTTGTATCCGATCGACACCGCGCAGTACGAAGAGTTACGCGACGCTCTCGACAAGCTGCGCTTGAACGATGCGTCGTTCTTTTACGAACCTGAATCATCCACGGCGCTTGGGTTCGGATTTCGCTGTGGGTTTCTCGGGCTGCTGCACATGGAAATCGTGCAGGAACGTTTGGAACGTGAGTTCAATCTCGATCTGATCACGACTGCGCCGGGCGTTCGCTACGTCGTCACCACAACCGACGGTCAGGTGCTCGAAATCGATTCGCCGGCGAAGATGCCCGATCCCGGACGCATCGCAAAGATCGAAGAGCCGGTGATTCGCGCCGTCATCCTTACGCCTGATGAACATCTCG
>Ga0207709_10001999_pt1 | contig 13240 bp, 8 predicted proteins | sample KBSM34metaG_FD_184397 | JGI IMG/M metagenome (GOLD analysis project Ga0207709, IMG submission 184397) | Miscanthus rhizosphere microbial communities from Kellogg Biological Station, Michigan, USA - KBS M3-4 metaG (SPAdes) (version 2) | ecosystem: Host-associated > Plants > Roots > Rhizosphere >...
CTCCACCCGTCTCGCGGCCGGCAAGACAGTGATCCACGTGCTCGCCGACAAGAAGCCGGGCCCGGGATTCGAGCCGGCGGCCGGCGGGCTGGAGGACGTCTACTTCTCGACCCTGACCGCCTCGCGAGTTACTTAATGCGACTTGATGACCTGCGTGCACGAAGACCCGCGCTGCATTGCCACCGATGTTTCCCGAACCAACAATTCCTATGTTCATTGTTATCCTCTGTCTAACTTAATCGTCTTCACTGATCAATACTCAGCAAATGCATCATCAGAGTCACAATACAGCCAACGCCTCCAATGTCCGACATGCTTCAGCTTGTCGGCTGGATGGAGATCTCCAATGTGCTTGAGTGTTGTGAATCTCGACGACAAGCTGAAGCATGTCGGACATCTCTCCAGGCTCGGCCGATGCAATCTCTGGTCATCCAAGCCTTCTATTTACTTTCCTCTCTCAGTGCATTGCCGGGGGCTGTCTGCCTGCTTTAACCTTCCTGAAAAGCAGCGCCGCCGGGACGCACACCAGACACAGGAAGGCGAGTAGGCGAAAATTATCAAGAAAAGCCAGCAAAGTCGCCTGCTGGACAAGCGTCGCATAGATAGAACCGTATGCTTGCTGCGACGCTGTTATCGGACTGCCTTGCGCGAGCGCGGCCGCCATTTCTCGCAGACGCTGCTGAAAGACAGGATCGTACGGCGTCAGATGCGAGACCATCGCAGCCTGGTGCACCTGCGCACCGCGCGCCAGCAACGTGGTCACCGCAGCGATGCCAAAGCTGCCTCCAATATTTCGCATCAAGTTGAAGATACCCGAGGCATTGCCGAGTTGCTCGTTTGTCAGTGTACCGGTCGCCATAACGGTCAACGGCACAAAAACAAAACCGATCGCGAGACCACTGAGAACTTGAGGCCAGACGATGCTGCCCACCGAGATCTGCAGATCGATGTCCGCCAATAGATAAGTGGAAAACCCAACCAGAGCAAATCCAAACATGATGAGATAACGGCCGTCGATTTTTCCAACCAGACGGCCTACAACGATCATTGAAATAACCGCGCCGATTCCGCGCGGACTGACTGCCATCCCGCTTTCCAACGCCGGGTAGCCAAGTAGCGTCTGTAAAAAGAGTGGTAACAATGCGGTGGTGCCGTATAGCACCATTCCCATCGCGGCAATGAGCGCTGTGCCGACCGCGAAATTCCGATTCGCCAGGACGCGCAGGTTGACGATGGGCTCTTTTGAGCGAAGCTCCCAAATGATGAAGCCGCCAAGTGCAATTACTGCCAGGATCGTGGCCCTGACTATGAAGGATGAGGAGAACCAGTCGTCCTCCTGGCCCTTATCGAACACGATCTGGAGGGCAGCAAGGCCTAAGGCCATAAGGCCAAAGCCAATGTAGTCAATTCGACCCGGCCTTTGATTCTTGATGTATGGCGGATCTTCAACAAAGTAGCTTGTCATCAACGCGGCCACGATTCCGATGGGGACATTAATGTAGAAGATCCACCGCCAGGAGTAGTTATCCGTAATCCATCCACCCAGGGTTGGTCCAATAATTGGAGCGACTACGATGCCCATACCATAAACCGCCATTGCCGAGCCACGCTTCTCGGCAGGAAAACTCTCGAGCAAAACTGATTGCGCAATGGGCTGCAACGCACCGCCGCCCGCACCTTGCAACACACGCGCGAAAAGGAGCATGCCGAGGCTCGTAGCCGCACCGCAAAGGGCCGACGACAAAGTGAAAATGGCTATGCAAATAGTCAGGAACCGTTGGCGTCCCACGTAGCGCCCGAGCCAGTTCGTGGCGGGAAGAATTATTGCGTTAGAAACCAGATAACTGGTGAGTACCCAGGTTGACTCATTCGTCGAAGCTGATAGATTTCCAGCAATGTGCGGAAGCGCCACGTTTGCGACTGAAGTGTCGAGTACTTCCATAAACGTGGCGGCCATCACCGATGCCGCTATCAGCCAGGGGTTGAACCTGGGCTTCCAAACAGCAGGCGCGGCAAGGTTCGCGGCCGTGACCTTCCGCGCCGTGGGCCTTACGTGAGAATTAGAACCCGCAACAGCGTCGCTCATCTGATCGCCACCTCGGGAATAACTGACATTCCCGGCGCCAGCATATGCTTTGGATCCGGCGGCTCGTCGAAAACAATTTTGACTGGCACGCGTTGGACCACTTTGACATAGTTCCCGGTGGCGTTCTCTGGCGGGATCAAACTAAACCGTGCGCCGGTACCTGCCTGAATGCTGTCTACATGTCCTTTAAAGACCTTATCCGGATAAGCGTCAACGCTTATATCTACAGGCTGCCCGGATACCATTCTGCCGATTTGGCTCTCTTTGAAATTGGCGGTGACCCAGACGTCACCAGGCACTATCGCCAGCAGTGGCTGCCCGATCTGCACCAGGGCGCCTTCTTCGACAGACTTGCGTGTCACACGGCCGTCTTCAGTCGCATAGATCTTCGTATAGGAGAGTTCGAGTTCTGCTTGTTCGACTTCTGCCCGCAACTGTTCGGTAGTTGCACCCGCGGTCTCCGACTGCGCCTGGCTCACGGCCACTTGTTGGGGCGCAGTGTTGACCTGAGCAAGACGACCGAGCGCTTCACTAACGCCAGCCTGTGCACTACTGATTTGCGATTGCGCTTGTCGCGCAGTCTCACTCGCCGCAACATGAGAGGAGCGGGCCTCGTTCACCTGTGCCTCATTAGATAAGACCTTCTGGCGGGCGGCATCGAGTTGAGCGTTGGCCGTGCGTGCTGTGGCAACGGCCTGGTCCAATTGTTGTTTTGAAACTTCGTCCTTGCCATAGAGTGCCTGGTATCGCTCAACATCAGCATTGGCGCGGATTGTCTCCGCTTGTGCCGCCTGCTCTTGCGCGCGCGCCTGCTCGAGGTTTGCCTGTGCAGTTGAAATTGCCGACTCGGCCTGGCTCGAGCGGCTCTGCGAACTGGACGCTCCGGCACGCGACGACTCGACGTCCGAGCGCATTCGCTGCACAGTTGCTCTTGCCTGCTGCACATTTGCGGACGTGGTGGCACGAGTAAGAGATACGTTGGTCCGGGCTTCGTTCTGCTTTGCTAGTCCAGCATCGAGTGCCGCCTTGGCTTGCTGCAGTCGGGCTTGATAATCGCGCGCGTCGAGTTCGACGAGCAGGTCACCGGCTTTTACTTGTTGGTTGTCGTCAACATAAACCTTCGCAACGTATCCCGAAGCTTTCGGGCTGATCTGAATGATATGACCGTCAATAAAAGCATCGTCAGTAGATTCATGCGAGCGCGCATAGAGCCAGTAGTGCACTCCGATGATCGCACCGGCGAGCAGGACGATGCCTGCTACCAGGAGAACCGCTGGGCGCTTGTATAGGGGTCGCTTGACTGGCGCCGCGTCCTGATCGTCTTCAGCTTCGACCGGCGGGGCTGTGACTGCAGGAGACTCGGCTGGCGCACTCGTTCCAGGCGATTCCTCATCAACTTGATCTTCGCTCTCTTCGACTTCGTCGATCACTTCCGGCATCTGTGTTCTTCAATCCTCGAATTCATTTTTGTAGTCTCACCAGCGAAATGCTTCCGCGCGTCCCAGAGCCGCGGCGAGGTTCAAGCGCGCTGCGTTGTGCTGGGCCAATGCCGTCACTTGAGCATCACGAGCGTTTGCAAGCGATGTCTGCGCTGTGACGACTTCCAGATTGTCTCCCACGCCGGCTCTGAAACGGTCGCGTGCCATCTCAAGCTCGCGCTGAGCAAGCATCACGCTTTCATCTGCCGCGCGCACCTGCGCGGCTGCTGTTCTTAGCGTCGTCAGCGCTAAGCGCACGTCTTCTTCCACCTGACCGCGTATGTTTGAAAGTTCCAGTTCAGTCTGCCGCTCGCGACTTGCAGCCGCGGTGACTCTCCCGCGCGTCAAACCACCGTTGAAGATCGGTACGTTGAGCTGGACCGCAACGCTGCGCGTAGGAAGATCTGACCGGCCCGGTGTGATACCGCTGACTCCATAGTCGCCCAAAAACTCAACCGAGGGCAGGTACTCTGAGCGCACAGCTTGACGTTCGAGCCGGCTCACTTTGCTCTGCTCTTCGGCAACCTGAACCTCGCGCCGATCCTGGCCAGCTTGTGCGACAGCCGTCTCGACCGCCGGCAACGGCTCTTCCGTGAATCGCAGCCGATCGGTCAACGTCAGTGAACTTCCCAGCGGCAGGCCGACCACTCGTTGTAAGTTCAGCCGCGCCTGTTCAGAGGTAGTTTGTGCCTGGGCCAACCCGACTTGTTGTTCCGCGAGGCGCGTTTGGGCACGTGTGACATCAACTCCCGTCGCCACTCCCGCGTTGCGCTGATCCTGCGCGAGCTTGAGCAATGCCTGGGCCAACTCAACATTCGCTTGCGCAGCCACTACCGAAGCGTCAGCTCGAAGTGCTTCGAGGTAGATGAGGCCCGTTGCGCTAGCGACCTGTTCACGAGCCAGAGCTTCCTGCAATTCCGCGACCCGAACACCAGCGCGGCCAGCCTGGTAATTTCGAATTGCGCTGAGGTCAAAGATCGTCTGCGCCAACGAAACGCGCGCGTCGAAATTCCGGAATGGACCAACGAAGCTGGTATTGAAGCCGGGAATAAGTCCGGGCTGAAAACCGAGCGCAGCCAGGTTCTCCGTCAGGCTGGCCTGAAAGGCAGCACCGGACACGTTCGGCAGAAGCGGGGCAAGAGATTGCTGTTTCATTCCGCGTGCCTCGTTGCGACGTTCGCGTGAGAGGAGCGTGGTCAGATTATTCTCAATTGCCAGCTGGATTGCCTGCTCGAAACTTAATGCGGCGGGCCGACCCGATGTGACCTTTGCTGCTCCCGAGATCTGTCGAGTGTCTCCAACTTGTACGGGAGCATTACTCTGCTGCGCCGCGACTGAAGCAGTTGACAGCAACGTGACGACGACAATCAATACGAACCAGTTCCGTTTCAGACTCATGGCCTCCTAATTTCTCGTATCGCGCTTAGGCTGCCCTGGGTCTAGTGGACCGGCTTGGCTCACTAACTTCAACCTCGCGGGCCGGCGGACCGGTTTGGGGCCGCGACACAAAGATTGGCAAGAGAGTCGAAACCGCCATGACTCCTGCGATCACATGAAGTGCTCCGCGATAAGAGCCTGTCGTCTCTCGCATGTACGCGATCAGCAGCGGTCCGACAGCGCTGGCAACACCCCAAGCCGTCAGCATCAAGCCATAGATCGGACCGACGTTCTTCGAACCGAAGTAATCAGCGGCAAACGCCGGCATGGTGCCGAAACCACCGCCGTAACACATCAGCACAACGAAGGTCAGAAAAGTCATCAACGACACGCTCGCGGCGTGCGGGAGAGACCAGAAGAGTAGAACTTGAACGAGGAACATCACGACAAACGTTAGTCGCCTCGTCAAGAGGTCGGAAACCCACGCCCAAAATACTCGGCCGAATGCGTTACCAATGCTCGCCACTCCAACCATGCTCGCCGCCACGACTGCACTCACACCGACAAGCTCCTGAAAGATCGGCGCTTCCTGCGAGATGATCGAAATGCCTGCGAACGTATTTAGAAATAGAAGAAGCCAGAGCGCATACCACTGCCAGGTCCTGAGTGCGTCACCAAGTGTGAAATCGCGTAGGGCTCGTTGCGAGCTTTGCGAAGCGGTGGGTGTCCAACCCGCAGGTCGCCAACCCGCGGGCGGATTCTGCATAAACAAGCCGGCAATGACAGTAACGATCAAATATGCGATGCCGAGGTAGGCAAAGGTGTTCAATACACCAACGCTCTGAATGAGTCGCGTGGCTACAGGGGCAGTGATCAGAGCGCCGGCCCCGAAACCACCAACTGCGATCCCGGTAATTAATCCTCTGCGATCCGGAAACCACTTAACCAGGACTGCCACGGGAACAATGTAGCCAAAGCCCAGACCGATCCCGCCAATCAATCCATAACTAAGGTACAACCACCAAAGTTTGTTGGCCGAGAAGCTCGCAAGAAATACTCCCAGTCCGTACAGCACCCCGCCAGTTATTGCGACGACGCGTGGTCCCTTGCGATTCAGCCAGAGCCCGCCAAAGAATGCCGCGATGCCAAGCACAAAAATGCTGATCGTGAACGTCAGGGTCACTTCCGAGATGGTCCACCCGAATTGCTTTACGAGTGGCGTGCGGAACACGCTCCATGCATAGACCGCGCCTAGCGCAACCTGCATGAATACTCCAGCAATAGCGATGACCCATCGATTATGACTGCGCATAAATACTCCCCTTTGATCTTATTTCCTCTCCCCATCAGGGACCTTTTCAATCAAGTTTCTTCCGAACACCATCAACAAATCGTTGAAAGCAGCCAATCCGCGGCGAAAATCCCTGTTCCAGAATGTGCTCACAAGTTTGAAGAGTCCGGGCGGTTTCGCTTCTTCAGCATTGGCCTGAGTCAGGGCCTTGGGAATAGCTCTCGTAAGATCGCTGAGCAAGGCCGGCTCGATCTCTCCCAGCGTCCTGACGAGCAAGAGCAGATTTCGAGTCGCTCGAATAGCCTCAGGCCCACTTCCTACGACAACAGCCTGCTCGAGAATTTTCTTACCTCCGCCCAGCGTTCCCCGCATCACTTCCAGCACGCCCTGATCGTGCATACTTTGCAAGAGGTCGTACGCTGCGAGGATCGCCTCGGCATGTTTCGCTGGCGCCTGCTGAAGCCGCACGTTGAGTTCGTGCTGCGGATCGCGTGGCGCGATATGTAATGGAATCGGTTGGGCCATCTTCACTGCTCCTTTGCTACGCTCGCCTCGGCTGGATTTGTACGAGTTGAGGCTGAGGCATTCGATAATCCGCACGCTGCCATTTGCGTTCGACCTCCACTCCGCGCTGGGGTGTCGGATGACCCCAACGTGAGTTGGTTCGGGGCAAAGGGTTGGCGCCGATGTCCGGCAACACCGTCATATGCACTGAGACCTCCTTGTAGGCCGGTGTGTGAGTCACAGGATCCGTGCGACTACTCGTCAACCGGTTGACCGGACTCTCAACTGAGTTCATCGGCATGTAGAGTTCTTTGCCGTGTACTCGATCAGTCACGACGGCACGCACGCGCACTCTGCCGTAACGGGAGGTCAGGAGCACCCACGTTCCGTTTTGAATGCCACGCTCCTGGGCCAGGTCCGGTGAGACCTCGACAAACGTGTCCGGTGTTTTTTCGCGAATACCGTTCGTGCGATAGGTCAGGTTGCCTTCGTGAAAATGTTCGAGCAGCCGGCCGTTGTTCAGATGGAGGTCAAACTCGGCATCCGGTTGCTCCTCCGCCTCCAGCCAACGCAGCGGAAACAGTCGGGCCTTACCGTCCGGGAAGAAGAACTCTTTGGTGTAGAGCAAAGGTTGGTCGCTCCCGTCCGCGGCTACGGGCCATTGCAACGACTTGTATCCCTCGAGACGTTCGTAGTTCACGCCGGCGAACATTGGAGTCAGCGCAGCGATCTCCGCCATGATTTCCGACGGATGTTCATAGCGCCAATCTGCGCCAAGCTGATTGGCAACATCCTGGATGATCTTCCAATCGGGCCGGCATCCTTCCAGTGGCTCAAACACTTCGTAGAGCCTCTGGATTCGGCGTTCGGTGCTGGTAAAAGTGCCTTCCTTTTCCAGACTTGGAGCCGCCGGCAAGACAACGTCGGCATACTGGCAAGTAACGCCGAAAAAGATTTCCTGTACGACAAAGAACTCAAGCTTGGCAAAAGCATCGCCAACATAGTTCGCGTTGGAATCGACGATGCTCATCTCCTCCCCGATCAAATACATCGCCTTGAGCTTGCCTTGATCAATGGCATCGACCATCTGGTGATTGTCCAATCCTTTGGTCGAGGGCAACGTGATCTTCCAGTGGGCCTCGAAGCGCGCGCGGATTTCCGGATCATCAACCGACTGGTAACCAGGAAGATTGTTTGGCATCGATCCGTTGTCGCTTGCTCCCTGAACGTTGTTGTGACCGCGCAAAGGGTAAGCGCCGGTTCCCGGGCGCATGTAGTTACCCGTTACCAGCAGCAGGTTGGAGATCGCAGTAGAGGTATCAGAACCCTGACTATGTTGCGTGACTCCCATGGCCCAGAGAATGCAAACTCGTTCTGCTTCGAAAATCATGTGGGCCACATTCTTCAAAGTTTCTACCGGAAGTCCGCAGCGTTCAGAGGCAAACTCCAACGTGAACGGCTCGAGGCTCCGGCGATACTCATTGAATCCAGTTACCCACTGATCAATGAATTCAGTCTTTGCCATCCCGTTGTCGATCAGATAGCGGGTGACAGCCGACAGCCAGACGAGATCGGTTCCCGGTCGTGGATGCAGGAAGACGTCGGCGCGACGCGCCATTTCATGTTCGCGCAAATCGGAGACGATTAGTTTTTGACCGTGAAGTTTGTGGGCTCGTTTCACGCGCGTTGCAAGCACCGGGTGACTTTCCGCCGTATTGCTGCCGACGATGACTACCAGGTCGGCCTGCCCAATATCGCTGATTGAACCCGAGTCACCGCCGTATCCAACCGTGCGAAATAGACCAGTAGTTGCCGGTGCCTGGCAGTAGCGCGAACAGTTGTCGATGTTGTTTGTGCCGACTACTGCGCGGGCCAGCTTCTGCATCAGGTAGCTTTCCTCGTTGGTGCACTTCGAGGAGGAGATCAGCCCGATAGAATCCGCTCCGCTCTTCGTTTTGATCTCGGTCAAGCGCCGAGCTACCAGGCTGAGGGCTTCTTCCCACGTGGCTTCGCGAAAACTATTTCCTTCTCGGATAAGCGGCTTCGTCAAACGATCCGTGCTGTTGATGTGGTCCCAGGCAAACTTTCCTTTGACACAGGTGGAGACGCCATTGGCCGGACCCTCCAGAGGCTCGACCTTGAGGATGTGTCGATCCTTGGTCCATACATCAAAGCTGCAGCCAACGCCGCAGTAAGTGCACACGGTCTTCGTACGGCGAATGCGCGACTCGCGCATTGCTTCCTCCGCTTCCGATACGCGCATAATGGTCCCATAACCGGTTTCCGGTTCGACCCCTTTGACCAGGTTGATCATGCCGTCGAGTACGGGCTTTGGCAGTCCGGTAAAAAACCCCGCGTGACCCAACATCGAGGTCTCCATTAGCGCGTTACACGGGCAGACCGTCACGCAGTGTCCGCATGAAACGCAGCTCGATTCGCCAATCGTGGAGCCGCCGTCCCACAACACTCGTGGGTGGGGGTCTTCCCAGTTGATCGAGAGCGTTTCGTTTACCTCGAGGTTCTGGCAGGCTTCGACGCAGCGTCCACAAAGAATGCATTGCTGTGGGTCGTAGCGATAGAACGGATTCGTATGGTCTTCTTCGTAGGGCTTGTTACGAAACGGGATGCTCTGATGCTCAATGCCTAAAAGCCTGGTGGTATTGTGGACCGTGCAGTTACCGTTGCTGTTGTCGCAGACGGTGCAATAAAGCAGATGATTGCTGAGAATCCGATCGAATGCTTCTCGTTGCGCATCACTCGCCGCAGCGGAGCTCGTCGAGACGCTCATTCCCGCTGAAACGTTGGTACCACATGCCCGGACAAGCTTGCCGTCAACTTCGACCATGCAGGTATCGCACGTCTGGATTGGACCAAGTTGGGGGTGGTAACACACCTGCGGCAACTTCGCGCCGCTCCGGTTGATGACATCGATGAGGCGCTCATCGGCCTTTGCTTGCTGGGCCAGACCATCAACCGTTATACCGAACATCCTGAGTTCCCTCCCGTTCGACCTTGAGTTGGAGTCTAGGGAAAGCTGTTTCTCGGATCTTTTCTGCCTTTGCTCGCAATGACGCTCTTTTGCCAATAGCTATGTGAGTAGGGGGTTAAATGGAGTTTTCTTTTGGCTCCTACGCTTAACTTAATGACGCCTGTAATAGTGTCGATAGCGTCTGTGATTCCTGTGCCTTTGGATCAGGTATCCCGTGCCCGCACCCGCGCCGGCTCCAATGACGGCGCCTTTGCCTCCGCCGATCAGCGCACCACCAATTAATCCCGCGCCGGCTCCGATGAGCGCTCCTTTGGTTCTGCTGTGGTGAGGACGGCGGTAGTGGCGTCTCTGTGCGTCGACACTCAAACTTCCAAACGTTCCGAGTATGAGCACAACGCTAAGAAGCGCCGCCCCCATACGTTTGTTTCGAATAATTCCGATCACTTAATTACCCCCCGGTTCAAAAGCGCACCCGCGCTTGTTTTTTTCAAGTCAATCATAAGCGTCGCTCCTCTCAGTTGCTTCCCGGTATTTGCCGTTAATGACGATCTGTTGCGGAGATGCTTTGCCTCAAAAGTCACTGTTGGAAAACGTTAGTACCGTAACGCGGTAGCGTCGGGTCGACGTTGTGCACCAATAACTGAGGAGTTTTGCATTCACAAGATTGACCCGGCGCTACCGCGTTACGGTACTGACCTCTTCCAAGCACCGATTTTGACTCTTGAGCATAGCCTCGTGGAGAACATTCACAAGCCACAGAAGCACAACTTAACTTCGGAAAACTGTTTGTGCTTCTTATCTACCCGGCGGATAGGTAGTAGATAAGGCAACAAACAGATAAAGCCAGCAACGTAAGGAAAGACAGTCGTGAATCTTCAGTGCTTAATGTGCAGTCCTCGGCATTAAGAGAGACGTGAACCTAAGCAGAGAAGAAATATGTGGATCGTTCGATTAGCACTGAGGCGGCCATACACGTTCATCGTGATGTCGATGCTCATTCTGATCCTCGGCGTGCTCTCGATCTTCCGTACGCCAGTCGACATCTTTCCCGTCGTCGACATTCCCGTCATCGCTGTCATCTGGAGCTTTAACGGCATGAATCCGACGGAAATGGAGGGGCGGATAGTCTCAAACAGCGAACGTGCGTATACGACGACTGTCAGCGACATCGAGCATCTGGAGTCGAAGACGTATAACGGCGTCGCCGTGATCAAGATCTACTTTCAGCCCGGCGCCGATATACCCTCCGCAATAGCCGAGACGACGGCCGTGTCGCAGAGCGTCCTAAGAACTTTTCCGCCTGGTACAACTCCACCTCTCATTGTTCAGTACAGCGCCGCAGATGTACCGGTGCTGCAAGCTGTCGTTTATAGCGACACGCTTTCCGAAGACGAGCTAAATGACTACGCCAATCAATTTATCCGGACGCAACTGGCAACGGTAGAGGGCGCAGAGATTCCGTTCGCCTATGGGGGCAAACAGCGCAACATCATGGTTGACCTCGACCCGGAGCAGATGCTGGCGAAGAACATCTCTGCCTCGGACGTGTCGAGCTCCTTCAACAAGCAAAACGTTATCTTGCCTGCCGGCACAGCGAAGATGGGTGAGCGCGAGTATAACGTGCGCCTCAACAGCAGCCCCACAGTTGTTGATCAACTCAATGATCTGCCGATAAAAGAAGTCAATGGCGCAACGGTCTATATCCGCGATATCGGACACGTCAGGGCGGGCGCTGCGGTGCAAACCAACATCGTGCGGCGTGACGGACGGCGTTCGGCATTGCTCACTGTTTTAAAAAGTGGCGCCGCCTCCACACTTGATGTGGTCAATCGCGTGAGGACTCGAATGCCAAGTGTTCTGGCGGGTCTGCCGTCTGCGCTCAAGCTTGATTTCCTTTTCGATCAATCGCTGTTTGTGCGAGCCTCGATTAACGGTGTAGTGCGAGAAGCGGTCATCGCGGCATGCCTGACCGGCCTCATGATCCTGCTGTTCCTTGGAAGTTGGCGGGCCACGTTGATCGTGGTGATCTCGATTCCACTGTCGATTCTCTCCTCGATCATTTTTCTCAGCTTCCTCGGCGAGACACTCAACATCATGACGCTTGGCGGACTGGCACTCGCCGTCGGAATGTTAGTCGACGACGCGACTGTCGAGATCGAGAACACGCATCGCAATATCGAAATGGGCAAACCGATATTGAACGCGATCCTGGACGGCGCGCAGCAAGTGGCCACGCCCGCGTTTGTCTCTACGCTCTCGATCTGCATTGTATTTGTATCGGTGACATTCCTGGAGGGTGCGGCCAAGTCGCTGTTCACACCGATGGCGTTGGCAGTCGTCCTGGCAATGCTGCCTTCTTACATTTTGTCGCGTACGTTAGTTCCTACGCTCATCAGGTATTTATTACCCAGGGAGGTGGACCTTTACCGAAGCAGAGCTGAGGGTGATGCTGCGGGCGCCAGTGAAGGACAGGATTCACGGGGCGGCAAAGCCCGTTCAAAGCCACGTGGCGATATTGTTTGGCGTATTGGCGAACGCTTTAACAGTCTCTTCGAAAGGTTGCATGTCAGGTATCGCGTCGCTTTGGCCTGGGCATTGGACCACCGCCTGATCGTATGTGTGCTGTTCGTCGCTTTCTGCGCCGTCTCGTTCAGCCTGTTCCCATTCCTTGGCCGCGACTTCTTTCCGTTAGTTGATGCAGGTCAGTTCCGACTCCACGTCCGAGCTCCCGCGGGTACGCGCATCGAGGAGACCGAACAGCGCTTCGCACAGGTTGAACAGGTAATTCGCGAGACAGTACCACCAGAGGACTTAGACATTATCCTCGACAATATCGGACTTCCTTACTCAGGCCTCAGTCTCGCGCTCAGCGACACGGCTACCGTTGGGTCGCTCGACGGCGAGATCCTCGTTTCGCTAAAGCAAAATCATAAGCCGACTCAGATATATGTTGAGGCACTGCGCGATAAGTTGAAATCCAGGTTCTCCGATATGACTTTCTTCTACCAGCCCGCGGATATCGTGACCCAGGTCTTAAACTTCGGGCTGCCCGCGCCGATCGACATTCAGTTAGTGGGCCATGATCCGAAGAATATCGATATTGCGCGTGAGATCCAGACGAAAGTCGCCGCCATTCCAGGAGCAATCGACACTCACCTGCAACAGGTCACTGCCGTCCCCGATCTTTTCGTCACCGTAGATCGCACACAGGCCCAGCAACTTGGTCTCGCACAGAGCGACGTCGCCGGCGACCTGCTGGTATCGCTGAGCTCGAGCTTTCAGACCGCGCCTAATTTCTGGCTCGATCCGAAAAACGGCGTCAGTTACCAGGTTCAGGTAATGACGCCGCAGTACAACATTCATTCGATGGATACACTGCAAAGTACTCCCATCAGCTCAAGTACGGGGCAAGCGCCCCAGCTTCTTAGCAATCTGGCAACCGTCCAGCGAACGCAGTCGGCGGGCGTGGTTACCCACTACGACATCCAGCCGACTCTGGATGTTTTGACCAGCGT
>Ga0207709_10002003_pt1 | contig 13228 bp, 10 predicted proteins | sample KBSM34metaG_FD_184397 | JGI IMG/M metagenome (GOLD analysis project Ga0207709, IMG submission 184397) | Miscanthus rhizosphere microbial communities from Kellogg Biological Station, Michigan, USA - KBS M3-4 metaG (SPAdes) (version 2) | ecosystem: Host-associated > Plants > Roots > Rhizosphere >...
CCTGGCCGCGGTGCGTGCGCTCGCCGTCGGCGATCGCCGCGCCGATGCGCTCCAGGCTGGCGTTGGGAAACAACGTGCGCGCCGCCGGCGCGAACAGATGGCGGAACAGCCGCATCACCAACTCCCCGAGGCGCCACCGCCTCCCGAACTGCCGCCGCCTCCGCCCCAGCCGCCTCCGCCGCCGCCGCCGCCGAAACCACCGCCCCCTCCGAAACCACCGCCGCCGAAGCCGCCGAAGCCGCCTCCGAATCCGCCGCCGCCCCAACCACCGCCGCCACCGCCGCCGACCGAGCGGCCCGGCGAGATGCCCGACAGCAGGCCCAGCACCAGCCCGATGGCGCCGGTCAGCGCGCCGACGAACAGCGACAGGCTCAGCAACAGGCCCACGCCACCGCCGGCGAGCGCCGCCAGCACGCCGCGCAGCAGCCGCGGCGCGCGCGCGAACAGCAGTTGCGCGACGAAGGCGGCGAACAGCCCGGCGAAGAAACCCAACGGCAGCTTGCCGCCGGAGCGCCCTTCGGCCGCATGCGTGCTCACCGGCGGCGGCAACTGTTCGCCGTCGATCAGCTTGACCAGCATCGCGGTGGCCTCGGCGATGCCGCCGGCGTAGTCGCCGGCGCGGAAACGCGGCGCCAGGTACTCCTGGATGATGCGGTTGGCGGTGGCGTCGGGAATCGCGCCTTCGAGGCCATAGCCGGGCTGGATGCGCACGCGCCGGTCGTCCTTGGCCACCACCAGCAGCACCCCGTCGTCCACGCCCTTGCGGCCGATCTGCCACTGGTCGAACACGCGCTGGGTGTACTGCTCGATCGTCTCCGGCGCGGTGGTCGCGACCACCAGCACCTGCAGCTGGCTGCCCTTGCGCTGCTGCAGCTGTACCGCCTGCTGCTCCAGCGCGAGGCGCTGGGTCGGCTGCAGGGTGCCAGTGGTATCGACCACCGGCGTGTCCAGCGGCGGGATCGGCGCCTCGCCGGTCGCCTGCGCCCAGGCCAGCAGCGGCAACAGCGCCAGCAGCAGCATCCCGAGCCAGGCATGCCGGCCGCGGCGCGCGGGGCGGTGGCGGGTGGTGGTATCGCGCATTGCGGACTCCTGCCGACGCAATCGCGCGGCGGCATCGAAGGGTGGACACCACAACGGTGGCGTGGCCCGGGAAGCGGCCGGCGGGCTCACGCCGCCGGCCCGGCTGCACACACCGGCCGCACGCCGCAGCGCGGGCCGGCACGCGGCGCCATCGTCGGCACCGCGATGCGCTGCAGTGCGCTTACTGCGCCGGTGCCGGCTGCGGCTGCGGCTGCGGCTGCGGCGCAGTCTGCGCCGGCTGGCCGCCGAAGTTCACCGCCGGCGCCTCGGAGATCTGCGCCTCGTTGGCCACGCTGAAGTTCGGCTTTTCCTTGTAGCCGAAGATCTTCGAGGTGATCACCTGCGGGAACGAGCGGATGTAGGTGTTGTAGTCCTGCACCGCCTGGATGTAGCGGCCGCGGGCCACGGTGATGCGGTTCTCGGTGCCTTCCAGCTGCGCCTGCAGATCGCGGAACGACTGGTCGGACTTGAGGTTGGGGTAGTTCTCGGTGACCACCAGCAGCCGCGACAGGGCGCTGGACAGCTGGCCCTGCGCCTGCTGGAACTGCTGCAGCGAGGCCGCATCGTCGGCGTTGACCTGGACCTGGCCGACCCGCGCGCGCGCATTGGTCACGTCGGTCAGCACCTGGCGCTCCTGGTCGGCATAGCCCTTGACCGTGTTGACCAGATTCGGGATCAGGTCGGCACGGCGCTTGTACTGGTTCAGCACCTCGGACCAGCCGGCCTTGACCGCCTCGTCCTTCTGCTGGATCGCGTTGTAGCCGCAACCGGACAACAGCGCCACCACGGCGGCGAGGAACAACGAGCGGGACAACAGGCGCATGGCGCTCTCCGGGGTAAAGACAGGGCGCAGCTTGCCACGCCCCCCGTGAAAACGCAGCCGCGGCGGTGTCAGCCGTTCACCACTGGCCGGCGCCGGGCACGTTGTGCGCGGCGGCGCGGCGGCGCATCAGCAGGTTCAGCCATTCCACCAGCACCGAGAAGCCCATCGCCGCGTAGATGTAGGGCTTGGGCACGTGCACGTCCAGGCCGTCCAGGATCAGCACCACGCCGATCATCAGGATGAACGCCAGCGCCAGCATCTTCACCGTCGGGTTGGCGTCGATGAAGCGGCCCAGCGGATTGGCCGCCAGCAGCATCACCGCCACCGCCAGCAGCACCGCCGCCACCATCACCGGGATGTGCTGGGCCATGCCGACCGCGGTGATCACCGAATCCAGCGAGAACACGATGTCGATCACCGCGATCTGCGCGATCACCATCCAGAACACGCCCGAGGCCTTGCTGGTGGTCGGGTCGGCGTCTTCGCCGCCGGTGATCATCTCGCGGATCTCCATCGTGCCCTTCACCAGCAGGAACACGCCGCCGACGATCAGCACCAGGTCGCGCACCGAGATGCCCATGCCGGCGACGCTGAACAGCTCGCCCTGCATCCGCGCCAGGAACGCCAGCGACACCAGCAGCGCGATGCGGGTCAGGCACGCCACCGCGATACCGAACTTGCGCGCCGCCGGGCGTTGCGCCTCGGGCAGCTTGCCCACCGCGATGGAGATGAACACCAGGTTGTCGATGCCCAGCACGATTTCCAACGCGCTCAGCGTCAGCAGCGTCAGCCAGGTGTTGGGATCGGCGAGAAACTCGAAAGCCATGGGGTCGAATCCTTTAACGGTAAAAAAGACAGGCGGACGTCACAGCAGGCGCGGCAGCAGGATCAGGCCCCAGCACAGCACGACATTGGCCAGCATCAGCAGCACCGCCGCCGAGCCCATGTCCTTGGCGCGGCCGGCCAGTTCGTGGTGTTCCGGGCCATAGCGCTCGATCACCGCCTCGATCGCGGAATTGAGCAGTTCCACCGCCAGCACCAGCAGCAGCGAGCCGATCATCAGCGCCTGCTGCACCGCTCCGTCGCCCAGCCACAGCGCCAGCGGCGCCAGCAGCACGAACAGGCACACTTCCAGCCGGAACGAGGATTCGTGCAGCCAGGCCGCGCGCAGCCCCTGGTACGACCAGCGCAGCGCCATCAGCATCCGGCGCGGTCCGCGCGGCAGGTGCCCGAATTGGTCGGCCATGGCTCAGGCCTGGCCTGGGGAACGAAGACGCGACGGCGACGGCCGGAAGGGAACGGTCATGGGCGATGGCGAAGCGGGCTAGGCGCCAATTTTGCCACAAGCCCCCGTTCGCCGCTGAGCCGGGCCGCCGCCGGCCGCGGATTTGCCTGCGGCGCGGCGCCTGCGGCACCATCGCCGCTCCGTTGTCGTTAGGAGGTGCTTCATGCCCCGTTCGCCGCTGCGCACCGCGCTGCTCGCCACCTGCCTGTTCCTGCTGGGGCTGCAGTCGGCCCTGGCGCTCACCCCGACGCCCCCGCCGCAGATTCCGCAACAGGTCTCCAGCCCGGACTGGGAACAGGACATGCAGCGCTTCGCCCAGGCCGATGCCGCGCATCCGCCCAAGCCCGGCGGCGTGCTGTTCGTCGGCAGTTCCTCGATCCGCTTCTGGACCTCGCTGGCCAGCGATTTCCCCGGCGTGGACACGCTCAACCGCGGCTTCGGCGGCTCGGAGATCCGCGACAGCACCTGGTATGCCGACCGCATCGTGGTGCCGTACCGACCGCGCCTGGTGGTGTTCTACGCCGGCGACAACGACCTCAACAGCGGCCGCAGCCCGCAGCAGCTGCGCGACGACTTCCTGGCCTTCGTCACGCGGGTGCGCCGCGACCTGCCCACCACCCGCATCGCCTACATCTCGATCAAGCCGAGCCCGGCGCGCGCGGCGCTGCTGCCGCAGGTGGCCGAAGCCAATGCGCTGATCCGCAAGGCCGCCGCCGGACTGAAGCGGGTGGACTTCATCGACGTGTCCACGCCGATGCTCGGCGCCGACGGGCAACCGCGCGGCGAACTGTTCGGCCCGGACCACCTGCACATGAACGCCGCCGGCTATGCGCTGTGGCGCGACACGGTGCGGCCGTACCTGCAGCGCAAATAGGAAATAGCGCCCGCCCGGCCGCCCGAAGGGCTACCCTTGGCGGGCGTTTTCCGTTATCCCCAGCGTGGAGTTGCACAGGATGCCCAGGGCCCTGGTCATCGAAGACGATGAAGTGACCGCCCGCGACATCGTCGCGGAACTCGGCGCGCATGGCTTCACCGCCGTGTGGATCGCCAACGGCCGCGACGGCCTGCAGCACGCGCTGGCCGACGGCTACGACATCATCACCCTGGACCGCATGCTGCCCGGCATGGACGGCATCGACGTCGTCTCCGAACTGCGCAAGCGCGCGGTGGAAACGCCGGTGCTGATGATCAGCGCGCTGTCGGAGGTGGACGAGCGCGTGCGCGGCCTGCGCGCCGGCGGCGACGACTACCTGACCAAGCCGTTCTCGCCCGACGAGCTCGCCGCGCGCGCCGAAGTGCTGCTGCGCCGCCGTCGCAATGCGAGCGCCACGCCGGAAACCCGCCTGCGCGTGGCCGACCTCGAACTCGACCTGGTCCGCCACAACGCATTGCGCAACGGCCAGCCGCTCGCGCTGCTGCCCACCGAATTCCGCCTGCTCGAGTTCCTGATGCGCAACGCCGGCCAGGTGGTGACCCGGCAGATGATCTTCGAGCACGTGTGGGGCTTCCATTTCGATCCGGGCACCAACGTGATCGACGTCCATCTCGGCCGCCTACGGCGCAAGATCGACGGCAACGGCCAGCCGCCGCTCATCCGCACGATGCGCGGCTCGGGGTATGTGCTTGCGCCCGCTGAGTGACGCCTGGCGTTCGGCCACCTCGCGGCTGATCCTCATCTATGGGGCGCTGTTTGCGGTGTGGTGCATCGTGCTGCTCGGCGTGGTGCAGTGGGAGTCCTCGCGCTACCTGTCGAACGTGGTCGACCAGATGCTGGCCGCGCGCATCCATTACCTGGAGAACACCGATCCCAGGCGCCTGGCCGACACCGTGGCCGCGGCCAGCGCCATCGATATCCAGGGCTTCATGTGGGTGGGCCTGTTCGACGCGCAGGGGCGCCGCATCGCCGGCAACATCAACGCGGTGCCCAAGGGCATGGCCGAGGACGGGACGGTCAGCCCCATCGAGGCCAGCCTGATCGACGCCGGGCACGGCAGCCAGACCCGCGCGCGCGGCATCGCCCGGCAGCTGCCGGACGGCCGGCGCCTGGTGGTGGCCAAGGAAAGCACCGTCATCGACGGGCTCAGCGGGATCATCTGCCGCGGACTGCTGTGGGGGCTGTCGTTGACCCTGCTGCCCGGCGTGCTCGGCGGCATCCTCATCGCGCGCGGCCCCGCGCGGCGCATCCGCGCCATCCAGCACGCCATGGACCCCATCCGCCAGGGCGACCTCAGCGTGCGCCTGCCGGTGTCGCGCGGCGGCGACGAGGTGGACCTGCTCGCGGCCACCGTGAACCAGACGCTCGGCGAGATCGAGCGCCTGCTCGGCGAAGTGAAGGGCGTCACCGACAACATCGCCCACGACCTGCGCACCCCGCTCACGCGCATGCGCACCCGCCTGTACCGCCTGCAGCAGCAGTTCGCCGGCCGCCCCGAAGGCGAGCAACTGGACGATTGCGTCGGCGAGATCGACACCGTGCTGACCCGGTTCCGCGCCCTGCTGCGGGTATCGGAGCTGGAAGACCGCCAGCGCAGCGCCTGCTTCGCGACGATGGACCTCGGCGCCCTGCTGAACGATGTCCATGACTTCTACGCACCGCTGGCCGAGGACCGCGGGCAGGCCTTCGAGCTGGCGCTGGAGCCACTGCCGGCCGTGCGCGGCGACCCCCATCTGCTGTTCGAGGCACTGGCCAACCTGGTCGGCAACGCCATCAAATTCACGCCAGACGGGGGAACGATCCGCCTGATCGCATTCACCGACCAGGCCGGCAACGCCCGCATCGACGTCGCCGATACCGGACCCGGCATTCCGCCCGAGGAGCGCGAGGCCGTCTTCCGCCGGTTCTACCGGGGCGACCAGACGCGTGCCAAACCAGGCTGCGGACTGGGGCTGGCGATCGTCAGCGCCATCGTGCGCCTGCATGGCTATGCGCTGCGCGTGGGCGGCGACGCGCGCGGGGCGGTGTTCTCGGTGCTCTGCCCGGCCGCCGCCCCGCCGCCGGAAAACCGCGCGGCCATATCCTGCCGCGCGAAACCGGTCAGCCTCGACGCACTGGGCGAGAGCGTGCCGGATGCGCGCCCACTGGCGCCGTGATCGGCGCGCAAGCCCTTCAGCCATCGCGCTTTTTCGACCGCCGCCTGCGCGTCTAAATAAATCTTAACTACGCCCAGGGAAGGTCCGGGAGCAGAATCCGCCGCGACGCAACATTCGCGCACGGAACCCGCCCTCCATGATTGGCATCGTCCGGATCGCCCTGACGCGACCGTATACCTTCATCGTTCTCGCCCTGCTGATCCTGATCGTGGGACCGCTGGCCGCGTTGCGCACGCCCACGGATATCTTCCCCGACATCAGGATCCCGGTGATCGCCGTGGTCTGGCAGTACAACGGCCTGCCGCCCGAGCAGATGGCCGGGCGCGTGTCCTCGCCGTTCGAGCGCGTGCTCACCACCACGGTGAACGATGTCGAGCACATCGAGGCCAGCTCGATCCAGGGCTTCGGCATCGTCAAGATCTTCTTCCAGCCGGGCGCGGACATCCGCACCGCCAACGCACAGGTCACCGCCGTCGCGCAGACCATGCTGCGCCAGTTGCCGCAGGGCACCACGCCGCCGCTGATCCTCAACTACAACGCGTCCACGGTGCCGATCATCCAGCTGGCATTGTCGGGCGAAGGCCTCACCGAACAGAACCTGGCCGACCTCGGCCTCAACATCATCCGTCCGCAGCTCACCTCGGTGGCCGGCGCGGCGATCCCGTATCCGTTCGGCGGCAAGACCCGCCAGGTGCAGATCGATATCGATCCGCCGGCGCTGCTGGCGCGCGGGCTGTCGGCGCAGGACGTGGCCAACGCCCTCGCCGCGCAGAACCTCATCACCCCGGTGGGGACGCAGAAGATCGGCAGGTACGAATACACGCTGCAATTGAACAACTCGCCGTCCGACATCGAGGAACTGGGCAATCTGCCGGTGAAGGTGGTCGACGGCGCTACGGTGTTCATCCGCGACGTGGCCCACGTCCGCGACGGTGCGCCGCCGCAGAGCAATATCGTGCACGTCGACGGCGATCGTTCGGTGCTGATGACGGTGCTGAAGAACGGCTCGGCGTCGACGCTGGCGATCATCGCCGGGGTCAAGGAGCGGGTCGCGGCGATGAAGGACGCGTTGCCGGCCGACCTCAAGATCGTCCCCATCGGCGACCAGTCGCTGTTCGTGAGCGGCGCCATCGAGGGAGTCGCGCGCGAAGGCGTGATCGCCGCAGCGCTGACCAGCCTGATGATCCTGCTGTTCCTCGGCAGCTGGCGTTCGACGCTGATCATCGCCACCTCGATCCCGCTGGCGATCCTCAGCTCGATCGAGGTGCTGTCGGCGATCGGCGAGACGCTGAACATCATGACGCTGGGCGGTCTGGCCCTGGCGGTCGGCATCCTCGTGGACGATGCCACGGTGACCATCGAGAACATCAACTGGCACCTGGAGCAGGGCAAGGACGTGGAGACGGCGATCCTGGACGGCGCGGCGCAGATCGTGACGCCCGCCTTCGTCTCGCTGCTGTGCATCTGCATCGTGTTCGTGCCGATGTTCTTCCTGCAGGGCGTGGCGCGCTTCCTGTTCGTGCCGATGGCCGAGGCGGTGATGTTCGCGATGATCGCCTCGTTCGTGCTCTCGCGCACGCTGGTGCCGACGCTGGCGAAATACCTGCTGCACCCGCATGCGCCGCATACCGACCTGCACGGCGACGGCCATGGCCAACCGCCTTCGCGCAATCCGCTGCTGCGCTTTCAGCGCGGTTTCGAGAAGCGCTTCGAGGCCCTGCGGGCCAGCTACCACGCATTGCTGGAAACCGCGTTGGTACGACGCAGGATGTTCGTGCCCGGTTTCGTGGCCTGCGTGGCGCTGTCGTTCCTGCTGGTGCCGATGCTGGGCCGCAACTTCTTCCCGTCGGTGGATTCCGGCCAGATCCTGATGCACGTGCGTGCGCCGGTCGGCACGCGGGTGGAGGAGACGGCACGCCTGTTCGCCGACGTGACCGGCGCGGTGCGCACGCTGATTCCGAAGGAGCAGCTCGGCAGCGTCGTCGACAACATCGGCCTGTCGTCCTCGGGCATCAACAACGCCTACAACAACACCGGCACCATCGGCTCGCAGGATGGCGACATCCAGATCGCGCTGAACGAAGGCCACGCGCCCACCGCCGACTACGTGCGCCGCTTGCGCCAGACCCTGCCGCGCCAGTTTCCCGGTGTCGTGTTCTCGTTCCCGCCGGCCGACATCATCAGCCAGATCCTGAACTTCGGTTCGCCGGCGCCGGTGGACCTGCAGATCCGCGGCCCGAACCTGGCGGCCAACTTCGGCTACGCCAACCGCCTGCTGCGCGAGATCCGCCGCGTGCCGGGCGTGGTGGACGCGCGCATCCAGCAATCGCAGGCCAGCCCCGGTTTCAACGTGAACGTGGACCGCAGCCTTGCGCAACAGGTCGGCATCACCGAGCGCGACGTCACCAGCAGCCTGGGGGTGAACCTGGCCGGTTCCAGCCAGATCGCGCCGACCTTCTGGCTGAATCCGCAGAACGGCGTGTCGTATCCGATCGTGATGCAGACGCCGCAGTACAGCCTCGACAGCCTGCCGGGCCTGGAGAACGTGCCGATCAGCCCCAGCTCGGGGAGCGGCGGCGCGCAGATCCTCGGCGGCCTGGCGACGGTGTCGCGGACCGCGACCAACGCGGTGGTCAGCCAGTACAACATCAATTCGATGGTGGAGATCTTCGCCGCCACCCAGGACCGCGACCTCGGCGCGGTCGCCGCCGACATCCAGAAGATCGTCGACGCCAACCAGAAGTTCCTGCCCAAGGCGTCCAGCACCGCATTGCTCGGCCAGGTGCAGACGATGAATAACGCGTTCTCCGGGCTCATCTTCGGCCTGCTCGGCGCGATCGTGCTGATCTACCTGTTGATCGTGGTGAACTTCCAGTCGTGGAGCGATCCGTTCGTGATCGTGACCGCGTTGCCCGCGGCGATCGCCGGCATCGTGTGGATGCTGTTCGCCACGCATACCAGCCTGTCGGTGCCGGCACTGACCGGCGCCATCATGTGCATGGGCGTGGCCACGGCCAACGCGATCCTGGTGGTGAGCTTCTGCCGCGAGCGCCTGGCCGAGCACGGCGACGCGGCCAAGGCCGCGCTCGAGGGCGGCTTCGTCCGCTTCCGTCCGGTGCTCATGACCGCCCTGGCGATGATCATCGGCATGGCGCCGATGGCGCTGGGCATGGGCGAAGGCGGCGAGCAGAACGCGCCGCTGGGCCGCGCCGTCATCGGCGGCCTGATTTTCGCCACCACGGCCACGCTGTTCTTCGTGCCGATCGTCTTCAGCATGATCCACAGCCGTCGCGCCCATCCGTCTTCCCCCCCGGCGAACGCCTCCGGAGAGTCCCTGCATGTCGCCTGATACCCCGCACACCCGGCCACTGCGCCGCCTCCGCCTGGCCGGCATCATCGCGCTGATCGTGGTCCTGGCCATCGTCGTCGCCGGGGTCGCCACGCGCGCCAACGACGCACGCACGCTGCGCGCGTGGACCGACGACCAGGCCATGCCGACGGTGCAACTGGTGACCCCGGAGGCTGGCCAGGGTGACAGCGCGCTCAACCTCCCGGGCCGCCTGCAGGCGTATGCGCGCGCACCGATCTACGCCCGCACCAGCGGCTACCTGAAATGGTGGAAGGCCGACATCGGCAGCAAGGTGAAGGCCGGCGACGTGCTCGCCGAGATCGAAACCCCCGACCTGGACCAGCAACTGCTCCAGGCCAGGGCCGACCTGGCCAGCGCCCGCGCCAACGCGGCACTGGCGCAGACCACCGCCAGGCGCTGGCAGGCCATGGGCAATTCCGACTCGGTCTCCAGGCAGGAAGTTGACGAGAAGAGCGGCGACTACGCGGCCAAGCGCGCGCTCGCGCAGGCCGCGCAGGCCAACGTCGAACGCATCCAGGCGCTGAAGGGCTTCGCCAAGCTGGTGGCGCCGTTCGACGGCACCGTCACCGCGCGCGAGACCGATGTCGGCGCGCTGGTCAACGCCGGCGGCGGCGGCCAGGAACTGTTCGTGGTGTCCGACACGCGCAAGCTGCGCATGTACGTGAACGTGCCGCAGAACTACGCGCCGTCGGTGCGCCCGGGCACCAGCGTGACCCTGACGGTGCCGGAGTATCCGGGCCAGACCTTCGCCGGTGTCGTCGACAGGTCGTCGGGGGCGATCAACGCCGCCTCCGGCACCACGCTGGTCCAGGTGGCCGTGGACAACCAGGACGGCAAGCTGCTTTCGGGCGGCTATGCCAGCGTCACCTTCGCGCTTGCCGCCAACGCCACGCTGCTGCGCGTGCCGGCCAGCGCGCTGGTGTTCGACGACAAGGGCCTGCGCGTGGCGGTGGTCGATGCGCACGACACGGTGGCGTTCAAGACCGTGACCATCGCCCGCGACTTCGGCAAGACCGTGCAGCTCGGCTCGGGCATCGCCGCCGGCGACCGCCTGATCGAGAGCCCGCCGGATGGCCTGGCGGAAGGCGATCGCGTGCGCATCGCTGCGCCCAAGCCGGCAGGCGAACATGCAAAGGTCTGATCGCGTCCGCGCACGGCTTGCCGCGACCGCGGTACTGGCGTCGCTGGGCCTGGCGGCCTGCTCGCTGGCACCCACCTACCAGGCACCCGAGGTGCCGGTGGCGGCGCAGTACAGCGATTCCCGGTCGCCGTGGGTGGAAGCGCAGCCCGCCGACCGTCTCGACCGCGACGGCTGGTGGAAGGTCTACGGCGACGACCGGCTCGACCAGTTGCAGGCGCGCCTGCTGGCGAACAACGCCACGCTGGCCGCCGCGCTTGCCCATTACCAGCAGGCCGAGGCGTTCACCCAGCAGGCCCGCGCCGGGTACTTCCCGACCCTGGGCCTCGACGGCAGCGCCGCGCGCAACCGCCAATCGGATACGCGCCCGCTGCGCGGCGCCACTTCGCCGGCCTACTACGACGCGTACACCGTCGGTGCCCAGCTCGACTACGAAGTGGACCTGTGGGGCCGCGTGCGCGACACCGTCGCCGCTGGCGAAGCGCAGCAGGCCGCCTCCGCCGCCGATCTCGCACAAGCGCGCCTGAGCCTGCAGGCGCAGCTCGCCGACAGCTACCTGCAACTCAACGGCTACGACCGCCAGATCCAGGTGTTGAGCGAGAGCATCGACGCGTTCGGCAAGGCCTTGCAGCTCACCCAGTCGCGTCATGCCGGGGGCATCGCCTCGGCCCTGGACGTGGCGCGCGCGCAGACGCAGTTGTCCAACGCCAAGTCGCAGCGCACGCAGGCGCAAGCGCAACGCGCGCTGGTGCTGCATGGCATCGCGGCGCTCGTCGGCGATTCCGCGTCCAGCTTCCAGCTCGCGGCCAGCACCGTGCGGGTGCCGGTGCCGACAATCCCGCTGCAGGTGCCTTCGACGCTGTTGCAGCGTCGCCCGGACATCGCCGCCGCGGAGCGGCGTACCGCAGCGGCGAACGCCCAGGTGGGCATCGCGCGCGCCGCGTTCTTCCCGCAACTGACCATCGACGGGCAAGGCGGGTGGCAGAGCGATCGCTGGGGCAGCATCGCCACCGCGCCCAACCGGTTCTGGGCCATCGGCCCCAGCCTGCTGCTGAACGTGTTCGATGGTGGTCGCCGCAAGGCAGGCGTGAAAGCGGCGCAGGCCGCGACCGCCGAGGCCGGCGCGAAATACCGCGACGTGGTGCTCACTGCCTTCGCCCAGGTCGAGGACAACCTCAGCTTGCTGCACGACCTGGGCACGGCGTTGACCGATCAGCGCGCGGCGGCCGATGCCGCGCAGCGCTCGGTCGACCTGTCGCTCAATCATTACCGCGAGGGTGCCGTCGGCTACCTGGAGGTGGTGCAGGCGCAGACGGCCGAACTCGATGCGCGGCGCAGCGTCATCGATCTGGAAACCCGGCAGTTGCGGGCCAGCGTCGCCTTGATCCGCGCGCTGGGTGGCGGCTGGGAGGCAGGCGAAAAAACCTGACGTGGCGTCGATCGCGCCCGGGAACATCCTGCCTTGTCGCCGGCGTGGGCCTGCAATGGCGATCGCCCCAGAAAACGCCCTGCCGAAGGCGCGTCACGCCAGCGCCGGTCACTTGGCTGGATCGAACCTGACCGTGGCGGTGGTACCGCCGCCTTCCGTGCTTTCCAGCCCGATCCGCCAGCCGAAGCGCTCGCACAGCCGGCGCACGATCGACAGCCCCAGCCCGGTGCCCTGCGGGCGGTCGGGCTCGGCACGGAAAAACGGCTCGAACGCGCGCTGCAGCGCTTCGTGCGACATGCCGATGCCGGTATCGCGGATGCTGATCCGGTCGCTGTCGATCTCGACCACGATGCTGCCGGCATCGGTATAGCTGCAGGCGTTGCGCAGCAGGTTGCTGACCACCACGTGCAGCACCCGCGGCGGCGCGTGCAGGCGCGTGGCGGCGAGCACGCTGACGCTCAGCGTCACCGGCTTGCCGGTCAACAGCTCGCGTGCGTTCTCTGCCTCGTACTCGACCACGTCGGCGACCTCGAAGGTCTCGCTCTGCGGCACCACGTCCGCCTCGCGCGCCAGGATCAGGAACGCGTCGATCACCGCCTCCATGTCGCGGCCGGCGCGCTGGATGCGCTGCAGGCTGCGGCCCAGCCGCGGCGGCAGGTCGGGATCGGTCATCGCGATGTCGCTGGCGACGCGGATCACGGTCAGCGGCGTGCGCAATTCGTGGCTGGCGTCGCGGGTGAAGTTGCGCTCGCGCGACACGTGGTCGGTGACGCGCAGGGCCAGCGCATGCAGCGCGGCGGCCAGTTGCCGCGATTCGCCCTGCACGTCGGCCGGCAGGTTTTCCGGCGCCAGGTCGGCGGTGGACGGATGCCGCGGGTCCCATTGCGACACGCGCCGCGCCAGCCAGTTCACCGGCGACAGCAGGCGCCGCGAGGCGCGATGGGTCAGCCACCCCACCACCACCACCGCGACCAGGGTCAGCAGCGCCGGCACGATGCCGAACCAGAACGCCA
>Ga0207709_10002011_pt1 | contig 13195 bp, 14 predicted proteins | sample KBSM34metaG_FD_184397 | JGI IMG/M metagenome (GOLD analysis project Ga0207709, IMG submission 184397) | Miscanthus rhizosphere microbial communities from Kellogg Biological Station, Michigan, USA - KBS M3-4 metaG (SPAdes) (version 2) | ecosystem: Host-associated > Plants > Roots > Rhizosphere >...
GGTTGGAGTGCGCCGATCCGAAGTTCCATGAACCCAAAATGGAGGCATGGCGTCACCGGATCGTCACGGGGAGACCGAAAATCGCGTCACGGAGCGGCAAACAGGGCCTAAGTCGTAAAAAAAGGGAGCCGCTGTGCACTAATGGCCGTCAGGATTGGCATGAGCTCAGCTAGACTGTCGCATCAAAGTTAGGTCTTCACGCTGGAAAAGCTGTCCGAAATGCCCTTGGGGCGACGATGAATATCGGAATTCCGCTCCTTGAAACCACGAATGGGGAACCGGCGCAGTGGTCGCTGCGCCTATTCGGCGGCTTTGAGCTGAACGTTCTTCCGGCCGGGGACAGAGCCGCCTCCTTGGGGCGGCGGGAGCGCGCGCTGCTCGCCTATCTCGCCCTCAGTCCAAAGGGCCGGCAGCCACGGCGAAAATTGGCGACGCTGATTTGGGGCGAAGGCACGGATCGGGCCCTTCAAGACAATCTGAGAACTTGCCTCTGGCGGCTGCGCAAAGCGCTCGGCGATACCGGGCATCGCATACTGGCGTCCGATCAAGAAGATATTGTGCTCGATACCGCTGTTTTCGAAGTCGATGCCCTGGTATTTGAGCGCTTCGCGGCACATTCGGGCCGGACCGAATTGGAAATCGCAGCCAATCGATACGCCGGCGCCTTCCTGGAAGGGCTTGAGCTTGACAGCGAGGAGTTCGAATCCTGGCGCCGCGCCGAGGCAGCGCGCTATCTCGATAAGGCCGTCGATGTCCTCTCCCGGCTTATGAAGCTGCTGGCGGAGTGTGGCGAGACCGAGCGCGCGATCGAGGCAGGCGCGAAGATTTTGCGGCTCGACCCCCTGCATGAGGCCACGGCCCGCCAAATGATGCAGCTCTATGCCCAAAGCGGGCGCCGCGGAACCGCGATCCAACTCTATCGCGCCTTGACCAAAGCATTGCGAAGAGACGTCAACGCTCAACCCGAATCCGAGACTCGGCTGGGCTTTTCCCTGATTGCCCATGCCGGGGAGGAGCAGCCAAACGGCCCGTCGGTTGTCAATGAAGCGCCGCCACGACGTCGTGCGAAAGTGAGGACCACGAAAGAGGTCCCGACTGGCCTGGCGTCCGGCGTCAGGACCTTATCTGGATGGCGCCCCGCGGCTTTTCTCGGAGCGGCCATCATGGTCGGGATCGCGCTGGTATCGTACTGGTGGATCGGTCCTGGCCTTGTGGCCTTACCCATGAACACGCAACAGGTGAAGATCGCGGCCGGCAGCACCGGACCCACGGCTCAAGCATCGGCCCTCCAGATTGCGGTGCTTCCATTCGAAAACCTGTCTGGCGACCCGGCGCAGCAATTCTTCTCTGACGGAATGACCGAGGATATAGGCGCCGCCCTGGCGAAAGTGCCTCGCCTGCAACTGGTCGCTCGCGCTTCGGCGTTCCAATTCAGGGATGTGACGGACGTGCGACGCGTGGGAAAGACGCTCGGCGCTCGTTACGTGATCAAGGGTTCCGTAAAGAAGACACAGGATCGCGTGCGGATCGCGGCGCAGCTCATTCGAACGGATACGGGCGTAACCGCCTGGAGCGACACCTACGATCGTGAGCTGACCGACGTGTTCCTCATCCAGGACGACATCGCGATGGCAATTGTCGATGCGTTAAAAATCTCCCTCGGTCCGGCCCTGGATGAGCGGCTCGTTTCCAGCCGCGATGTCGATCCGCAATCCTACGAGCAGTTCCTGCGTGCCAGGCCCCTGATGCGCGCACGATTCACGGGAGTTCCGGAAGCCATAAAGATTCTTGAACCGTTGGTGGCACGCAATCAGGGCTATGCACCCGCTTGGGCTCTTTTGGCCTCCTGCTACGCCATGTTGCCGGCCTTCGGATCCCCCTATGAAATAGCGCAGAGGCGCCAGAGGATCGAGCAGTTTTGGCCCAAGGCGGAGATGGCGGCCCGCCGGGCCATCCAGCTGGGTCCCAATCTTGCGGATGCCTATTTTGCCTTGGCCCGTCTGCAGACACTGCGTGGAAGACCGGTGGCGGCCGAAGATCTTGTCTCCAAGGCGCTCGGTCTGGATCCCCAGCATCCGGACGCTTTGGCGCTGCATATGGAGATTCTTTCCAATGTGGGAAGGCGAAAAGAGGCACTGGTGATAGCGCACCGCCTGCGTGCCTTGGAACCCTTCGTGCCGACCTGGAACGAGGATGCGGCCGAGATATTGTGGGAAAATGAGCAGTACGATAGCGCGATCAAGATAATGAAAGGCCTGGTCGAGCGCCCAACCGGTCCCACAAGCCTTGCCATGATGTATGCGTCTGTAGGGCGTTACACGGACGCCGCCGAAGTTCTGGAAGCCGCTCTCAAGGACGGCCGCAACAAGCTTCCGGGTTGGGAGACCGAGTGGCACACCGCTGCGTCTCTCCTTCGAATGGCTCCTGCCAAAGCTGTCGTCGCTCAAAATCCCGCGCGATTGCAGCGGGCAAGCTTCGTTTACCTGTATGTCGGCGCCTCGGATCATGCCCTCGACTATTATGAAGATACGATCAAGTCCGGACTGATTGGTGGCCAAGGCAACAACTTTGGCTATCTGTGGCATGCGTCCTACGCCCCGGTACGCAAGACCGAGCGTTTCAAGACCTTTCTACGCAATGCCGGCATTGTCGATTACTGGCGCCAGCGCGGCTGGCCCGATCTCTGTCGTCCAACGGGCGCCGACGACTTCGTTTGCAGTTGAACGAGTCGGCCCAAGCCATGGGGCGAGGAGACGTTCGGGCACGGGAGGGAACGGCAAAAGCGCCTATTATTTGATGGTGCGGACTTCATAGGGAACATTTTAGGGCGCGCTGGAATTTGAATTAAGCACGGGGAGGTGGCTTATGGATAAACCGCAGCCTATGGTGGCGCACATGTCCGAAGCCTCTCTCGATCAGCTAAAGCAAGCAGTCGAATCCCAGCACGGCGGCACGGCCACCTTTGTCCAGCTTGTGCCAGTGCATGAGGAGCATGGCGGCCAAGTCGAATGGGACGGCGCGGTTCATGTGTTCGATCTGAGGGGCCAGCCTGACGGAGCGTTCCGGGCTTATGCATGGTCACATGAGCGAGAGGGCAGCAACCGAAGGTTCTTTGCGGTTTTACATGGTCCCAAGATTTACGGCCCCGTTCAGGCCGTCAGGGCCGCCATACTGGCGCAAGCCCGAGCTTCCAAATAGCAAGGCCATCCATGTCGACTGGCACCTTGGCCTGTAGCTACTGCGGCCAGATCGGGACGTTGGAATGGGTTGAAGATGATAAAGGCGGCACCCAAGCTCGACTGTCAAACGGATTCCATGTCGAGACCAGGGTGGGGCTGGGCCGGGTCGTGGTTTGCGACTATTGCGACGAAATCATGCCGTCCCCCTGAAAATTAGGACACGAGCCTAATCGACGCCATTTACGCCTGGAGGGTTGTAATCCCGTCCTAGGCGCATCATCTATCACAGGCGGCGTTGGCTCTTGCCCACGCATCCATCAGCCGCAGATATCAATATCGGTCCACTAGGTCTCCTGGCGTGTTCAGGCCCTCATGCTGGCTGGTGCATTTATTTGCGCCGCGTTTGCGTGATTTGGGCGATCATCGCGCCGGGGCGCGTCTGGGCGGCGTAAGGCGCCGCCCAGACGCTGTCACCACGAAGGGAGCCGCCAAGGAAGGTCTTCCAAATGATGAGATGCCGTCCTGCTCTAGCTGCCGTCCTTCTCCTGCCGCTCGCCAGCTGCGCTCACCTTGATAACAAGGGCCGCTCCTATGCCGGCAGCCCCGGGAGTACCTACGATGCCGTCCTTAACCCGCCACACGCGCATGGCGTTGTCACCTACGATCCTTCCATTCTCGCCGCGCCCCGCGATTACGGTAATAGCGGCGATGGCCATGTTTCGGCGGCGCCAGGCCGATAGGCGCCGGGCAATCGATGACGCGCCGCTTTGCCATTCGCTATTGCAGCATCACAGTGCTATGAGCAGTACGACCCCGGCGCGGCGTGGCGCATCCGGGCTTGGGCAATCCCCGCGACAGTGGAGCTTTCATGGGCGCGGAAACGCAAACACCCTATCTCGAATATGTGATTACCGTCACCGAAGCGGATGGCCGGTTCACGCCGCGGGTCACACGGCCCGGGGGGGTGATCGAACATGACGGCCGCGTTTCGCAAGCTTGGGCCGCAGCCAGCTGCGCCAGCCTGGAGCGAGCGATCCAGACGGCGCGGACCGCGATCGACAACGACCGCATTCGCTGACCCGCTCAGAGAAGCCTTGAAGGCTTTGGGCCAAAAGCGGGCATATCCCTAAGCAACTTCAGGATACAGATGCATAAGCGCCTGCCGGGCGCGCAGATGCTCGCCAACAATGGCTTGAGCCGCGTTGCAGAGTTCGTGACGGTTCTCACCTTCGCGCGCTTTGCGCGTGAAATCCCGCGCCGCTTGGGTCATGGCGGCAAGCCCCAGCCCCCCGGCGGCGCCGATAATGTCTTGCGCCAGCCGCGCGGCCTCGTCCCATTTTTCCTCGGCGCAGGCCTGTGCCAAGGCGGCCGTGAGCTGCTCGGCGGTGGCGATATAGCATTGCAGGATTTCCACCAGGGTTTTCACGCCCACCGACCGTTCCAAGGTGCTGACGGCGGCGGCATCGATGGCCGCAGCGAGGCTGACGTCGTGTTGCTCCCTGGCCTGGCAGATCTGATCCAGGGTGCCGTAGAGCAGGTCGGCTTCCACCGGCCAGCGCAGGATATTGGCGGTGGCGTTGGGGGCCCGCCCGCCCCGCAGGAGAAGCGCAATGAGCGGCGTGTTCGCGCCGGGCGCCGCGGCCAGCATGTCGGCGTCTTCGCAACCGGTAATAATGGCGTCGAACGTCTGGCGGTTCGCCTGGGTTTCGGCTTCGCCCAGGCTTTCGGCTCGCAAGACGCGGTTGCCGAAGGGTTCCAGCAGGCTCTCGATCGCGTCCGCGACCGTGGCATTGGGCAGGAACAGGAGGAGCGAAAGGCCGCTCGGCGGCATCAGACGGCTTTCCGTTTCGCCGGTCCATTCCGAGGCCAGTCCCGAGAGCGGCAGAGTGAAGAAGAATTCCGCACCTTCGCCCGGTTGGCTGGCGAAGCCGATGCTGCCGCCGGCTTGCTCGACGACGCGCTTGGCCACCGCCAGGCCAAGTCCCGCCCCTTGCTGCTTGCGGGAATAGGAGGCATCGCCGGGAGAGAATGGCTGGAAGAGAAGCGGGGCGACGTCTGTGGCCACGCCGGGGCCGGTGTCGGAAATGCAGAAGCGCACCGATTGCCCATCCTCGCCGGGTTCGAGGCGGATATCGACCAATCCCCGCTCGGTGAATTTCAGCGCATTGTCGACCAGTTTCAACAAGACTTGCCGCACCCGGCGCGGATCGGCGGCGACCCGCTTAAGTCCGGGCGCGGCGCTAAACGTCAAGCGAAGCTGCTTTTCCCAGGCCCGCGGCTGCAACAGGCGGGACACGATGCGGGCCGCCTGCACGGGATCGCAATCTTCCTCTTCCAAGGGACGATGGTTGTCGCGCGTCAGCGCGATGACATCCTCGATCATGGTTTGCAAGCCGCGGCCCGCTTGCAGCATCACCTTGATATGGTCCTTTTGCTGCTTGGGCAGTTCCGCACGTTCCAGAAGCTGTGCCATGCCCAACAGCGCGTTCAACGGCGTACGCAATTCATGGGAGATATTGGCGACGAAGGCGGCCTTGACGCGGGCGCTCGCCTGGGCTTCGTCGCGGGCATGCAGGGCTTCCTTTTTTTCGCGGCTAAGTCTCACCACCAGCTCGCCATTCATGTTGCGCAGATGGATGCTTTCATCCAGCAGGCGCGCCATGCCGTGGCAATAGCTGATCAAGACCGCCGCGAACAGGCCCACCAGCACCGCGGCGCCAGTGGGATACAGACCGCCTTGCCAGATCAACATCGCCACCAGCGGTCCCAGCGCGAACAGCGTGTGCGCGATATAGGCGGGGCGATGGGCCGAGCGGGCAATGAATTCGGTCGCCGTCATGCCCAGGAAGGCCATGGTCAGATAGGCCTGGGCGGGGAAGGAATTGGCGACAAACCAGAAGAGCGAGGCGACGCCCCAGCTGGCGCCCGAAATGGCCGAGACGAAGGTATAGCGCCTAGCCCAGAAGCGCGGATCGCTGTCCTTGGGCCGGCGCTTATAGGCAGTGGTGAGCTGCTCGGCGGCGATGACCACGACCAGCTGAAACATCAGCGGCATCAAGGGCAGGATCAGCGGCCCATGACCGGCCGCCATGGTGGCGGGCACGCAAAGCACCGCGAAGGGAAGGGACAGGTAATGCCGCCCCAGCGTGTAAAGAAGATCGATGCGGCCGGCGAATACCGAATCGGCCTGCTTTTCCTGCGGCGAGTGTCCCACGGTCATTGCGCAAATCCCTGCCGCACCTTAACTTTCGCGCCCTTTCAAAACGCTTAAGTCCGTCCTAACGAAGGGTGAAAACGGCCGTGAAAGTGACGCGAGAACAGGCGCTTGCCGCCAAGGCCTGGCCTTTCGAGGAGGCGCGCCGGCTTTTGGCGCGGGCCGAAAGCCGCAAAAAGGCCGGTCAGGCCGTGGAGTCGGTGCTGTTCGAGACCGGTTACGGCCCGTCCGGCCTGCCGCATATCGGCACATTTGGCGAAGTCGCGCGCACCAGCTGGGTGCGTCACGCCTTTGAGGCCATCTCGGATATTCCCACCCACCTGATCGCCTTTTCCGACGATATGGATGGGTTGCGCAAAGTGCCGGACAACCTGCCGCGGCCCGAGATGCTGGCGGCCAATCTAGGCAAGCCGCTCACCGCCATTCCCGACCCGTTCGGCACCCATGAAAGCTTCGGCCATCACATGAATGCGCGGCTGCGCGCTTTCCTGGATCGCTTCGGATTCCGCTATGACTTCTATTCCTCCACCGCCACTTACAAGTCCGGACGCTTTGATGAGGCGCTGTTGAAGATCCTGGCGCGCTACGACGAGGTGATGGCGGTGATGCTGCCCACTTTGGGTGAAGAGCGGCAGCAGACCTATTCGCCGTTTCTTCCCGTCTCTCCGCGCAGCGGCAAAGTCTTGCTGGCAAAGGTGGTGGCGCGCGATGCCGCCAAAGGCACCGTCACCTATGTCGAGGAAGACGGCAGCCAGGAGACCGTGCCGGTGACCGGCGGCCATTGCAAGCTGCAATGGAAGCCCGACATGGGCATGCGCTGGGCGGCGCTGGGCGTCGATTACGAGATGTACGGCAAGGATCACCTGTCGCAGGCGCCGCTCTACAGCGCCATCTGCAAGATCGCCGGCGGCGTGCCGCCCGAGCAGTACATGTATGAGATGTTCCTGGACGACCAGGGCCAGAAGATTTCCAAGTCCAAGGGCAATGGCATCAGCCTGGACGATTGGCTCGCCTATGGTTCGCAGGAAAGCCTGGCGCTGTTCATGTTCCAGAAACCGCGCACCGCCAAGAAACTCTATTTCGACGTGATCCCCAAGGCGGTGGACGAATATATCGCCTTCCTGGAATCCTATCACGCGCCGGAAACCACCGACGAGCAGCGGCTCGAAAATCCGGTCTGGCATATTCATGCCGGCAAGGTGCCGGAAGAACGCTATCCCGTCAGCTTCGCGCTGTTGCTTAACCTGGTGTCGGCTTCCAATGCGCACAATCGCGACGTGTTGTGGGGCTTTATCAGGGCCTATTCGCCCGAAGCGGTCTCACCGCAAACCAATCCCGGCTTGGACAAGTTGGCGGATTTCGCCTTGCGCTATTACGAGGATTTCGTCCGGCCGAGCAAAGTCTATCGCGCGCCCGACGAAAAGGAGCGCGCCGCCTTGGAAGACCTCGCCACGCGGTTGGAAGTCTTGGGTGACGAACGCGACGGCAAGATCGTGCAGGATGTGGTGTACGAAGTCGGCAAGGCGCATGCTTTCGAGCCGCTGCGCGCCTGGTTCGGCGCGCTTTACGAAGTCCTGCTGGGCCAAGCCCAAGGACCGCGCTTCGGCTCCTTTGCCGCGCTGTTCGGCTGCGCCCAGACCGCCGCCATGATCCGCAGCGCGCTCAAGGGTGAATTCCTGAAATGAAATGGATGGCGGTCCTGGCTTTGCTGCTTGTGCCGCATGCGGCGCTGGCGGCAAGCGATGACGAGATCTTCGCCGTTTATGCGCGCGGCGATTACGAGCAGGCGGCAAGGATGGGCGAGGCATCCGGCACGGCCCCCGGCATTGCCACCGCGGCGCGCGCCGTGCTGGCCGAGAATGTGCTGAGGGACGCGCCCTGTCTCTCCTGTCTGGAGCGGGCGGAAAGACTGGCGCGCCAGGCGGTGGCCGCCGATCCGCATCATGCCTTCGGCCAGGTCTGGCTGTCGGTGGCGTTGGGCTATCAAGCGCGCATCATCGGCAGTGTGAAGGCGCGCATGAAGGACATGCCGGCGCAATCACGCGCCGCCCTGGAGCAAGCGGTCAAGGACGACCCGGCAAATGCCTTTGCGGTTTCCGCACTGGGCGGCTGGCATATCGAAGTGGTGCGGGGCGGCGGCGCGCCCCTGGCGCGGCTGTTTTATGGCGCCAAGGAAAGCGAAGCCGTTAACCTTTTCGACCGCGCGGTGCGCCTGGCGCCAGGCAATGTCGCGGTCCGTTACCAGATCGGCCTGTCTCTGGCGGGGTTCGACCCGGCAAAGTACCAGGCCAGGATTGTTTCGGAACTCAAAGCGGCGGTTTCGGACACTGCCGAGACAGCCTATGAGAAGCGGATGCAAGCCCGTGCCGCCGAACTGCTCGTCCTATTGAACCAGGGCGGGCGTGATGCGTTCGATAAGCGGGTCCGGAAGTATCAGGGATTTCCGGACTGACGCTCGGGCTGGGAGGTTTGGTCTTGCGAAAATTCGCGCCGTTGGTCTTGCTGGCCGCAGCACTGGTGGCGGGCTGCTGGCAAAGCGTTTCGCGCCCCTATCGCAATGCCACCTCCTTGCAACCATTCGCAGCAGGCCGGGTCACCGAAACCGGCCCGAACCGCAAAGTCACGCACCATGCCTTGCGCAAGATCGATCGCGGCCGTTACCGCATGACCCAAACCGACCGCGGACAGGATTTCGGGCAGGGGTTTGAACTGGCATTTTTTCCCCTGCCTGGCGCGCCCGAGCATGTGCTGATCTATCAAGCGGCTTCGCTCGAGCATGCCGCCCGCGACGACAATCTGCGTTACTACGGCCTGCTGGTGGTGACGGGACCCAAGAGTGCGCAGGAAATCCGCCCCGATTGTGAGAAAGACGCGCGCGCCGCGCTTGTATCCGGCACGCGCCTTGGCGGGGACAGCGCCTGCACCTTTGCCGATCGGGCGGGATTGGAAAAGTCGTTGTTGGCCTTGTGGCAGAGTGGCAGGAAGCCGGAATATAGTTATGCTCTGAAGTGATCCCTCCGGCCGTCCAGAGGAAATAGTTCATTGCATTTTGTCGACTTAGGAGCCGGGTTGCTCCGGCAATTGCCTGCCGAAAGCGCCCATCAAGCAACCCTGCGCTTGCTGCGCATGATGAGCCCGCTCTTGCCCAGGCCGGCGCAGGACGATGCTCGCCTGGCGGTCAAGGCCTTCGGGTTGGATTTCCCAAATCCGGTGGGATTGGCGGCGGGCTTCGACAAGAATGCCGAAGTGCCGGACGCCATGGCGATGTTCGGCTTCGGCTTTGTGGAATGCGGCACGGTCACGCCCAAGCCCCAGTCCGGCAATCCGCGTCCGCGCCTGTTTCGCTTGGCCAAGGACGAGGCCGTGATCAACCGCATGGGCTTCAACAATGCCGGCAGCACCGCCGTGGCAATGAATCTTCGCGCCCGCCGCGGCAAGGCGATTGTCGGCATCAATGTCGGCGCCAACAAAGACTCCAGCGACCGGGTCGGCGATTATGCCTGGTGCTTTTCCGAGCTGGCGCCTCTGGCCGATTATGTGACAGTCAATGTTTCGTCGCCCAACACGCCGGGTTTGCGCGGTCTGCAGAACAGGGACGAGCTCACAAAATTGCTGGGCATCATCACCAACGCCCGCGCCAAGCTGTTCGATGCCACGCCCCAGGCACATGGCATGCGCAGGCCGATCCTGCTGAAGATCGCTCCGGATCTGGACCCCGAGGCGCTGGATGATATCGCCGAGGTGGTGCGCGCCAGCGGCATCGAAGGCTTGATCGTGTCCAACACCACCCTGGCGCGGCCGCCCTTGAAGTCGCGCCATGCCGATCAGGCGGGAGGCTTGTCCGGCAAGCCGTTGCTGGAGCCGTCTACGCGTATCTTGGCGGAAATGCATCAGCGGCTGAAAGGCGCCGTCACCTTGATCGGCGTCGGCGGCATCTCCAGCGGCGCCGATGCCTATGCCAAGATCCGGGCGGGTGCCAGCCTGGTCCAGCTTTACACGGCCCTGGCCTTTCACGGGCCCGGCCTGGTGGACCGCATCAAGCGCGAACTGCTGGCCTGTTTGCAGCGCGATGGTTTTTCCAATGTCGGCGAGGCCGTGGGGACTGGCTAAATTGCGCTGAAAAAGCGAGCGAAAAGCTTAAATTGACGCTGCGTCATGGACCGCTAAGGTTCCTGTCATGGACGCCGCCCCCAGCCGCCGCCGCGATCGAACCAAGTCGCAAAATCGCGAAACCATTTTGGCGGCGGCCCGGACGGTATTCGCCCAGCACGGATTTGCCAGCGTGACGGTACGCGACATCATTCGCGCCACACCCTTGGCGTCCGGGACCTTCTACAACTACTTCAAATCCAAGGAGCAGGTGTATCAGGCGCTGCGCGACGAAGAAGCCTTGGCGATGCGGCCGCGCTTGCGTCAAGCCCGCGACGCGGCCGGCACGGCCGAAGAATTCATTGCCGCCAATTTCCGTGCCTTCTTCTGGTTCGTGGCGGAAAAAGGCGCGGCCGGCGGCGATCGTTTCCGCCTGGATTCCCCGGAAGTGCTGGCCGGCTTTGCCGAATTGCGCCAGGACATCGAAAAGGCCATGGCGCGCGGGTTGTTGCCGACCACCGATGCGGGATTATTGAGCGCCGCCTTGATCGGGATAGCCTTCGAATTCGCGGAAGAGGTGAAGCGCGGCGCCGAGGTGGAAAAGGTCACCGGCTTTGCCACCGCTCTGTTTCTGGGAGGGATCGGGGCGTTGCCGAAGAATCAACCCTCCCCTTGAGGGAGGGTCGAAAAATGCGAAGCATTTTTCGGGGAGGGGTCAGACTGATGTACTTGCGCTAGGGCCCCTCCCCGAAATTTGCTTCGCTGCGCTCCGCAAATTTCGACCCTCCCTCAAGGGGAGGGTGCACTCGCCGCCCTTACATACTCCGCCCAGATGCGGTCCTTTTCCGAGCCCAGCTTGTAGAGATAGGCCCAGCTGTACAATCCGCTGTCATGGCCGTCGTCGAAACCGATGCGCACGGCATAATTGCCCACCGGTTCCAGGCCGGAGATTTTGACCTCCTGTTTGCCGGTGACGATGGTCTTAGGCGCACCGCCATGGCCGCGCACTTCGGCGCTGGGCGATTCGACGCGCAAATATTCCGCCGCAAGCTCGAAGCGCCGGCCGTCCTCGAAAGCGACGGTCAGGATGTCCCGCGCCGGGTTGAGACGCAGTTCGTTGGGCCATGGATTGGAAGGCGCATCAGCGGAGGGCATCGCGCTCTTCCTCGCTCAGCGGGCGCGCCTCGCCCGGCAGCATGACCGGCACGCCGCCGCGGACGGGATAGGCAAGGCCGGCGGCGCGCGACACCAGCTCCTGCTTTTCGCGGTCATAATGCAAGGTGCTCTTGGTGAGCGGGCAGACCAGAATTTCCAGCAATTTTGGATCGGTCTCCATGGCGCCAGCGTCAGTTCAGGGTGGTGGGGCCGGCTTCGCCGCCGATTTCCAGCAGCGCGATCAGGGTGGAGGCGCGCTGCCGCACGTCCGCCGCCTCCAGCAGAGCCTGTTTTTCGACCGGATCGAAGGGGCACATCATGGCCAGCGCGTTGATCAAGGCTTCTCCGGGTGCGGTCAGCACGCTGTTCCAGTCGGCCTGCATGTCGCGGTTGGTGAGATAGGCCTTCAGGGCTTTGAGCAGGCGGTCGCGCGGCAGCGCGTCGTCCTGCGATTGCCCCAAGTCGCCGCCAAAGCCGGCAAAGTCGCAATAGCCGACCCGCCAAGGCGTGGAGCTTTGCATTTCGCCGGTCAGGCGGAAGCGGCAAATGCCGGCGAGCGTGATCAGGTAGCGATTGTCTTCGGTTTCCCGGTAGGAGACGATCTTTCCGGCGCAGCCCACCTGCGTGAGGCGGGGAACCATGACTTTGTCTTCGCTTTCCGCCGGCTGGATCATGCCGATCAGCCGGTCGCCCGCCAGGGCATAGTCGACCATCTCCAGATAGCGCGGCTCGAACACGTTCAGCGGCAATTGTCCCCGCGGCAGCAACACCGCCCCGGAAAGCGGGAACAAAGGCAGCGAGTGCGGCAGATCCGAATAGGAATGGTAACGTTTGGGCATCTTGGAGCCGCCCTAGGAAAATAACAGGCCGGATAGTTTGCGCCGCGCTTCGATGGTGCGCGGGTCGGCGGGCCCCATGGCCTCGAACAAGATGACGAGCTGCTTTCTAGCCGCCTCTTCGTTCCAATTGCGGTCGCGCCGCACCAGTTCCAGCAGCTCCGCCACGGCCGCGTCGCGGTCGCCGCCCGCCTCCAGCGCCATGGCGAGGTCGTAACGGGCCTGGTGATCCTTGGGGTCGGCCGCCAGCTTTGCGCGCAACGCGGCGGTTTCGCCGCTTTCGGGCGCAGGGGCCGCTTTCAGCTTGAGCTCGGCCTCGACGGCACGGATGGCTTCGTCCTGGGCGCCTTCCTGGCTCACCATCTGGAGCGTGGTCTTGGCGCGCTCCACATCGCCGCCTTTGAGATAGGCGCGCGCCAATCCGGCGACGGCTTTGGGATTTCCCGGTTCGTCCTGCAGCACATGGCCATAGGCCTGAGCCGCCAGCGCGATATCGCCCGCCTCCAGCGCCTCGGCGGCCACCGCCAAGACCTCGGCGGTGTGTTCCGGCCCGCCATGGTGATGGTCATGGTCGTGGCCTCCGGCGCCGCCCGCCAAGGCGGCCACAAACGCCTTCACCTGGCTTTCCGGGAGCGCGCCCATGAAACCGTCCACCGGCTGGCCGTCGCGGAAGGCATAGACGGTGGGAATGGACTGGATGCGCAGCTGCTGCGCGATTTCGG
>Ga0207709_10002016_pt1 | contig 13178 bp, 7 predicted proteins | sample KBSM34metaG_FD_184397 | JGI IMG/M metagenome (GOLD analysis project Ga0207709, IMG submission 184397) | Miscanthus rhizosphere microbial communities from Kellogg Biological Station, Michigan, USA - KBS M3-4 metaG (SPAdes) (version 2) | ecosystem: Host-associated > Plants > Roots > Rhizosphere >...
CCCGCTACCGCGAGGTGGTTCTGACTGTGTCCAAGCGACAACATTCTTTGCCATCATCCTCACTCCGGCGGTGTTAATCTATACAACTACGTTCATTGCTGAGATCTGCCTGGTCAGGCAAACAAACACTCCGGAGGACCGCGACGATGCAAACGTTTCTGCAGGACCTGAAATACGCGCTGCGCATGTTGAGAAAGAATCCGGCCTTTACCGTAGTGGCAATTCTGACGCTCGCGGTGGGCATCGGCGCTAATTCGGCCATCTTCAGCGTGGTCAACTCCGTCCTTCTGCGCCCGCTGCCTTACCGGCAACCTGATCAACTCGTCCGCGTCTACAGCGAGTTTCCCACGATGCAGCTCCAGAAGTTCTGGCTCTCGCCTCCTGAACTACTCGACATTCAGCGCGAGGCAAAATCCTGGGAAGCAATTGGCGCGTGGGCGCCGGGCGGTCAGAACGTCGGCACTGAAAGTGAACCACTTCGAGTCACCTCGGCCGCGATCACTCGCAGCCTGATCGATGTGCTGGGAGTGCAACCGGAACGTGGTCGCAACTTCACCGAAGAAGAAGATCGCAATGGTGGACCAAGAGTCGCGATCATCTCGCACGGCCTCTGGCAAAAGGGTTTTGGCGCGGCAAGTGACATCATCGGCAAACAGATTCAGGTGAACGCAGCAACAACCACGGTTGTTGGTGTGATGCCCGCAAACTTTGCATTTCCTCCCGGAAGCAATGATCAGGTCGAGATCCTGCTGCCTTTCCAATTCGATCCTGCCAATCCAGGCAGCCGTGGCTCTCACTTTCTTTCGGTGATCGGCAGGTTGAAACCCGGTGTGACTGCCGACCAGGCGAAGAGCGAGATGACGAGCCTCATGGCCGGATGGAAGAGTGAAGGTCGCGCGCAGCATCTACTCAACCCTGAACGACACCCGGTGATAATGCTCGGTCTTCACGAAGACGTAGTCGGCGCAGCTCGCAAAGCAGTGTGGCTGCTCATGGCTGCGGTTGGTTTTGTTTTACTGATCGCGTGCGTGAACGTTGCCAACCTGTTGCTTGCGCGCGCGGAATCACGTCATCGTGAGTTTGCAGTCCGCCTCGCACTCGGAGCTGGTCTAAAACGAATGGTCCGGCAATTCGTCGCCGAGGGTTTTGTACTCGTCTTGATCGCTTCGATTCTCGGAGTAGCGTTTGCCTTCGCGGGGTTGAGGATCCTGCTATTGTTTGCGCCTGACAGTGTGCCTCGCACCGAGGAGATTGGCGTTGGTCTTCCGGTACTTGCGTTCACAATCGCGGTCGCGGTCGTTGCTGTGTTTCTCTTTGGTCTCGCACCACTGGCCCAGGTGAGTGAACGTAACCTTGCAAACTGGATTCGCGGCGCTGGTCAGCGCGCAATTCGAGGTGGAGGTCAGACGCTCCGCAAGAGTCTCGTCGTCACGGAGATTGCGCTCGCTGTGATCCTCGTCATCGGCTCCGGACTGATGATTCGTGCCTTCTGGAAGTTGCAACAAGTCAACAGCGGATTTGATCCGAAAGGTGTCGTCAGCTTCAGCCTGAATCTTCCGTCAGTTAAATACAAAGCACCCGAACGCCTCCAGTTCATAAACGCGCTCGAGCAGAAACTCAGCACGATTCCTGGTGTGGCCAACGTCTCCCTTGCAAGTGGACTACCTCCGTTACGCCGCATTAATGCCAACGACACCGAGATCGAAGGCTACCAACAAACACCCGATAGTCCGGCGCAAAACGTCGACTACTGGAATCTCGTTGGCAACGACTACTTCAAGACGATGAAGATCCGCTTGGTGGAGGGTCGCACCTTTGAGCCGCAGGATGATAATCCTGACGCGATGAAGGTTGTGATGGTCAACCAGGCGCTCGCGAAGAGGTTTTGGACCGGCAGTCCGATTGGACGTCGTGTGAATCCGGGGTTTTCCGATCCGAAAGTCTGGTTCACGATCGTCGGCGTCGTCGAAGACACCAAGAACGCGGGAATGGATAAGCCCGCTGGTCCCGAACTTTACTTTCAGTTACGACAAACGAATCAGTTTCTCGGGCCGAACGTGAGTTTTGTTGTGCGAGGCGCGAATGATGCCGCGCCGCTCGAAGGCTCGATTCGTGGCGCCGTTCGCGAATTGGATCCGACTCTGCCGGTTTACAATCTCTGGTCCATGAATGAAGTGGTGTCGAAGTCGATGGTCCAACCACGCTTCCTCGCGTTACTGCTGGCGACGTTCTCCGGCATCGCGCTGTTCCTCGCGGCGATTGGTATTTACGGCGTGATGGCTTATTCGGTGGCGCAACGTACGCAGGAGATCGGAGTGCGAATGGCCCTCGGAGCGCGACCGCTTCACGTCCTGCGACTCATCTTCAAACAGAGTCTGGGTATGTTGGTCATCGGCACAGTCATTGGGCTGGCAGGCGCATTTGCGTTGACGCGCTTGATGCGCACCCTGCTGTTCGAAATAACGGCTACTGATCCGGTGACCTATGCAAGCGTAATCGGAATACTGACCGTCGTCGCCCTGCTGGCGTGCTACATCCCGGCGCGTCGCGCAGCGAAGGTTGATCCGTTGATTGCGTTGCGCTACGAATAGACCAACGTGACTCGCGAGCCGCCTGAACACCCAGGCGGCTCGCGCTTCTTTACAAGACTACTGCCAACAGACCGACTTGTTGCGCGGGTCGAACGAATTGCCCGGCATCGGCTCGAGTGCGATGAACGACTTCGGATGTGCCGATCGTTTGCGCAGAATCTCGGAGTAGTCGCCGAGTGCGCGGTTCATCGCGTGCAGACGTTGGACTGCGTCCTTCAACTGCAGCGGCAACGTGACGATCGCTGATTTGTAGACCTCAGCGCGGCTGTATGGTACGCCGCTCACAATTGTGCCGATGAGCTCTGCCTTCAAATCGGCGGCAGTGCGGCCCTGCTGATTCTTTTCAGCGAGGTTCGGTGGCAGTAATTCGCGGTTGATGATCCAGCCGGGATGCTTGAGCGCTACTTCGTTGCCGAACACGATCAACTCGTCGACAGTGTTTTTGAGGGCGACGTAGTCACGAAGTGGCAGTGGATCGTTTCCGGTACCAGTTTCCTGGACATGTCCTGCGAGGTGCGGACTCGAAGCACACGAGCTCCCGAACGATACCTTCACTGCGTTCGTTGCGGAGTCGGAGATGAACATGTACGTTCCGGGGTCGCTGCCGCCGGGCGGCGACGGTGCGTCATCGCCGCAGAATGTTGCGTGTGACGAGGTGTCCTGCAGCATGTGCAGGTAGAGCCCGACGCGCGCGAGCTGCACGGGAACAGAATCTGAGTTTGGATCCTTCCACAGTGTTCCCGTCGTCTTCTGCTTGTCCTTGAGGTAGGCCCCGAGCGCCTCGTAGTAGTCATAGTCGGTATCGCTCACGTAATTCAAAACCTTTTTTCCGGCCGGCACGCTGAACGCGATACCCTTAGTGCTCTTCATGATCAATGGAACGGTACCAGCGATTGTTCCGGTCAGGCAGCCGGCGCCGTCCGACGTCGTGAGGCCGACGGTGCAAAGCGTCCCCGGCTCAGGTCCTGCCCGCATCACCCACTCACGCATGTTAGCGAGTGTTTTCTGGTATGTATCGTCGATGTGAACGGGATAGCCCGGCGGCCTCGGATAGTGGAAGGGATAGAGGGATTGCACGCCACCCGCGCCGTGTACATCGGTGCCTTGCCCGTTCGGAGAAAAGTTGACGACGTAGTGATCGAGTGGACCGTCAGTGTTTATGTTCGTTCGCTGAAAACCGTTGAACTGCGCCGAGATGTAGTTGCGTCCAGAGTTATCTGTTGAGGCTTCGTTGCCGCACTGATCGAGCGGCTTGTACTGTGTGTAATCCGTGACCTCGTTGTAAGCCGTGATCCAGTAAGCGACGTCGGCGCGGTAGCCGAGAGCTTGGGCGATGAAGTAAGTGGAGTCAGCGTGGATCATGCTCCGGCCAGGTTTGACGGAGGCGAAGTCGAGCATCTGCGCCGGACAGGCGCGATTCTCCGAGAATGAAGAAGGACAAACCGGCCGGACGCAGTAGCCGAGCGTCCGCGGTCCAGGTGTTCGCGATTGGCAGAGGTCTTCGAGAAACGCGTTTGCTGACGGCGCGACGATCAGCAGACAAGATAGAGCGATAGCGATTCTAATGCGCATGTTTCACTCCTGAATGAGAAGAGTTGGTATTACGGGCGAGTAGGTCTTCATTGTCACCGTGAGTGAGGGAGTTGTCAATCAAATTAATTCCTCATGGTGCCCTGGTTTGATTTCTCTGAGGTTGCACGGAGAAGAAAAATATTTCTGAATAATTCTCCGACAACACGGATACCTATTATTAAGAGGCGACGATGGAGGATGCCGAGGCAATCAAGAGATGTCAGCAGGGTGAGCGCGAGGTCTTTCGACACCTGGTTGAGCGTTATCAGAAACGGGCGCTCGCTCATGGAACTGCCATCTTGTTCAGTCGCAGTGATGCTGAAGACGCGGTGCAGGAGGCTTTTATTGATGCGTTCAAAGCAATCGGCACGTTTGATACATCTCGGACTTTTTACCAGTGGTTCTACGTGCTGCTTCGGAACCGCTGCTACAAGCTAACCGCTAAGCGTCGTCCCACTGAGAGTCTCGACGAGGCTCTACTCAAAACCGTGCAACCGAGAATGTCTGCCGAAACGACATTGGGTCTTCAAAAGGCTCTGCACTCGTTGACGTGCGAAGAACGGGAAATAGTCTGCTTGAAATACTTCGACGGGCTCTCGTACGACGAACTGGCTACGCATCTGCAAATACCGCGCGGCACAGTGATGAGCCGGCTCTTTAATGCGCGCCGGCGGTTACAACGCAAACTTTCCGGAACGCTCGTACCAGAACAAGAGGTTTGAATGTCATGAAAGAGCTAAGTTGTGAAGACGTGCTGATGGCACAAATGGACGCCGCCGACGGTGAAGTGACCGAGGAACGGTTCGCCGCACACATTGCAGATTGCGCTGACTGCCAACGCGAACTGAAGCAATTGCAGACTCTCGATCAACTGCTCGCTGGCCACACTCTTTCAGAGTCGAGCGTAGATCTTTGGCCTGCGATCGAGAAGGGAATTGCTAAACGCTCTACTCTCGGTTGGCGACCCTTTGCTCTGATTGGTCTGCTTCTGATCGTTCATAAATTGTTGGAAATGCTTCCAGCCCAGGACCTGGGCATGATGTTCAAGCTCGTGCCGCTAGTCATTATTGCTCTGCTGTTTGTTTTCATTAAAGAGAATCCGTTTCGCATAAACACCGAACTGGTGTTGGAGAGGTAAATCATGCAGGAAAATCAAACCAGAGAATCTCTGATACTCGGTCAAAAATATGCTTTTGCCACGGCCTCGCTGATACTCGGCATCTGCAGTTTTGTTAACTTGCTGGGCCTCGAGAAACCCATCCTGGCAATTGTCTTTGGCTGGCTGGCACTCCGCACAAAACCTGCGCCACAACTTACGCAACATCGCGTATGGGCCAAAGCCGGTGTCGTGCTTGGCACAATCATTCTGATCGTCGTACCAACACTAATCATTCTCAACTTCGACCGGCTGCGAGAATTCGTCGACATTCTTTCGAAACTGAATGGCGGTCGCTAGAGCAAGACAGGAGATACGTTATGAGACTCATACTTTCCGCATTTCTATTGATCGCGTCAGCCTTTGCCGTTGCTGCTCAAGTTCCCACGCCCAAAATTGAGGGAAACTGGCTCGCCACACTAGCTGTTGGCGACGCCAAGGTAAGACTCGTTTTGAAGATTGAAAAATCGGCAAACGGTTACGCTGCAAAGTTCGACAGTCCGGATCAGGGCGCAACAGATCTGCCGATTGATTCGATTGTTCTGGACGGCGCGAAGCTGAGTTTTTCAGCGGCAAAGTTTGGCATCAGCTACGAGGGAACGTTGAGTGAAACAGGCGATGAGATCTCGGGTACCTTCAGGCAGGGTCCGGGCTCAACCCCAATGGTTTTCAAACGAGTCGCGGAGGTTCCGACGCTCAATCGCCCGCAGGATCCAAAGAAGCCCTACCCTTACGACGAACAGGAAGTCAGCTATCGAAATGAAAAGGACAACGTAAAAATTGCGGGCACTCTAACTCTGCCCCGCGGCGGTGGTCCATACCCGGCGGTTCTATTGATCACTGGCAGCGGATCGCAGGATCGCAATGAAACGATCGCCGGCCATCATCCTTTTCTCGTCCTCGCTGATCATCTGACCCGGAACGGCATCGCCGTACTCCGAGTTGACGATCGTGGTATGGGCGGTTCGGACCGCGGATCGCTTTCAGTAACCAGCGAGAACTTCGCAGAGGACGTTCTGGCCGGAGTTAATTTCTTAAAACAACGCAAAGAAATCGATCCAAAGATGATTGGTCTCATTGGACACAGTGAAGGTGGAATGATTGCGCCAATGGTGGCGGCTCGCTGCAAAGACGTGTCGTTCATTGTGCTCCTGGCCGGACTTGGCCAACGAGGCGAAGACGTTATCTATACTCAGACTGCACTGATTCATAAGGCCCAGGGAACGCCTCCCGAGAAACTCACACACATCGTTTCGCTGACTCGGAGAATCAACGCAATCGTCAAAACAGAGACTGATGAAAAGCGAATCGAACAAAGAATCAACGAAGAGATCGCTGCTTATGCTGGAATCTTAAACGACGAACAGAAAAAGTCTTTCGAACCGGCTGCCAGGGATATCAAAGCATTCATTCCGACGTACAAGACGCCCTGGTATCGTTACTTCATCATGTTCGATCCGCAGCCCGTCTTGAAGAACGTTAGAGTTCCCGTCCTCGCTCTTAATGGCGAACATGATCTACAAGTCGCCTGGAAAGAAAACCTCGACCTGATTGCAGCCGGTCTCAAGGCAGGTGGAAATGAAGACGTAACAATCAGGGCGTTTCCAAACCTTAACCATCTGTTCCAAACGAGCCCGACTGGGCTGCTCTCCGAATACAGTCAGATTGAGGAAACGATTTCGCCGGAAGTGTTGAAGACTGTGAGTGAGTGGATCCTGCGCAGGACGATTCAGAAAACCAGCGCCAAAGGCGCGAAATAAAATAGCCAGGGGCAAGCGCCGAGCAACGCGAGGCGCGTCGCCGTTGGACGACGTTATAAATAGACGTGAAGCACTGAAAGTGCGAAAAATAACCAGCGTTCATATTTCGCACCTTCAGTGCTCAATCTTAAAACTTATTCTGCTAACCAGGGGCGACGCGCTTCGCTGCGCTCAGCGCTTGCCCCTGGCTATCATATTTCGCGCCTTTGGCGCTTTTGACACGAAGCGGCTTTGCCTCAAAATTCTGAACCAGACTTGGACACAGTCAGAACCACCTCGCGGTAGCGGGTGGGTGCGCAGCCTTTGGTCCGAGCGCGTCTACGACGTACCCACCCGCTACCGCGAGGTGGTTCTGACTGTATCCAACTATGGGCACGCACTTTACAGCACTCGTGAATCACAATTTAGATGAGCGAGACGTCTACGATTTACCTGACTTGCTTAACAGCATCTGGCCAAACGTTGAGCAGTTCCTGCCGGTGATCGAAGCCTATCCTGCACCTGGAAGAGCACCGGGCAAGTGGCAGTGGAGTAAACGAGACTGTGTTTTCAGCGAGAAACTCCGTGCTAACGAAACAGCAATGCTGGTGGGCAATGAATTCGACGGCTGGGCAAGTAAATACATATTCAGTCTTACGCACGTGGCAAAGTGGTCGTGGTTCTTAGAAGATCAGCAAGTCAGAAGTAAGCTCAGGAACGTTTGCTCTCACGTAGCGTCAGCGCTTGGTTCCAATCAGATTGTTTACGTCCCTTCCGGTTTTCTAAAGCCTGAAGGAGTTCGCAGCCTCATGTATGAAGGTAAGACCGTGGAAGAAATGATCGATTGGCTCTATCAAAACTGTGGGCAGCCCGCTCAGAGTTTCGAATCGATAGAGCCCGAAGACCTTGCGAACCTCTACTACATCGACCAACCCTCCCATTCAGGTCCTGGGGGTTGACTTCCGGGGCGGACTGCACGGAAAATGGGCCGCAGTTAGCCCAGGTACCCAACCTCAGAGACTCGACGTCAGGTTTAGACAGCTCTTACTAAACATGAATCTACCTATCCCCCCTTCATCGCGCATTGGTCGGATTGTGCTCGCACTAGCTATCGCCTGTGTGCTTGCAGTTTTTGCGAGCGTGATTTTTGTCGGAGCACAGAACGCCGGCAACAATCTCCCACCCGCGAACACAGCCGCGCCAACCAAAGCCAGAGTCGCGGAAAATTTTGGCAGGTTGCCGCTCAGCTTTGAGTTGAATAAAGGACAGATCGACAAGCAGGTGAAGTTCCTGTCACACGGACCGGGTTACGATCTGTTTCTGACGTCGAACGAAGCTGTGCTGCGAGTGCAAAAACCGCGCGCCCTGCAAGCGGAGAAATCCAAAGATCAAGACGTGCGCGAAGGTACGGTCCTGCGTTTGAAGATGCTGGGCGCGAGCGCGGCACCTCAAGTTGAAGGTCGAGATGAATTGCCAGGCAAAATCCACTACTTCGTCGGCAACGATCCCGCGAAGTGGCGGCGCAACATTCCGACTTACAGAAAGGCGTACTTCAAAGACATCTATCCGGGAATCGATGTCGTGTATTACGGCACCCAGCGAGAACTCGAATACGACTACGTTATTGGCCCAGGCGCCAATCCAAAACTAATCAGATTCAGTGTCGAAGGTGCAGATAAAATTCGACTCGACAAGACCGGAAAACTACTGCTCAGTTTGCAGCACGGGGAAGTTTCACTGAACAAGCCGGTGATCTACCAGCTCGATGAAAATGGAAGTCGTCGCGAAGTTAAAGGCACGTACGTCATCAACGGAAACGAAGTCAGGTTCAAGCTCGATCGCTTCGACTCCGGCAAAGCTCTGATTATCGATCCCGTCCTCTCTTATTCAACCCTGCTGGGGTCTTTCAACAGCGATAGTGCCAACGGAATCGCCGTCGATTCCCAGGGAAGCGCATACGTCACAGGCACGGCGGAGTCTAGCGGTTTTCCGACCACGCCCGGCGCTTTCCAGACGACGTCTCTTAGAGGTGGAGCATTCATTACGAAGCTCGATCCAACGGGGAGTTCACTTGTTTATTCGACTTACCTCAGCGGTGACAACAACAGCACACGTGGAAACGGCATTGCGGTGGACGCAACTGGAAATGCTTACGTCACTGGGACCAGCGAGGGAAACAACTTTCCGTTAGTAAATCCTTTAAAGACTAACAGCATCTTTTTTACCACTTCAGACGCAGCCGCAAACTGGAACAACCTGAACGCGGGATTGGTGGGAAACATCCAGTCTCTCGCTGTCGCTCCAACCGCGCCCAACACAATTTACGCCCCGACGACAGACGGATTTTATCGGAGCACCGATGGTGGAGCGAACTGGTCCAAGACGCCCTCACAGGGCAGCTCGCCGAGTTTTAACGGAGCAAATGCAATCGCTGTAGATCCCACCAACTCTTCGACCGTTTACGTCGCATTTTTCAACAGCCTGATGAAGACAACCGATGGCGGTAATACATGGACTGGCGTAAATACGACACCGGTCGGCTTCTTTGACATATTCACGATCGTGATCGATCCGGTAACGCCGTCGACGATGTATGTAGGCGCCGGTAATGGTGTGTTCAAGAGTACGGATAGTGGCGCCAACTGGATCGTTCAAAACAACTTTGGTGTAGCGACCACTCCGAGTGTTCGTACACTCGCAATCGATCCGACGGCCCCGTTAACGATCTATGCCGGCACTATTAGCAACGGTATATTTAAATCGACAAATGGCGGCGCCGTTTGGACCGCAACGAATACTGGAATGATTGGTGACGGTGCGACGAATGTGCGCACGATAACGATCGATCCAGCGAACCCTCAAACGATTTACACCAGCACCGGTCTTTCAGGCACTGTTTTTAAGAGTACGAATGGCGCCGCATCATGGGATCCACTCACGAACGGTCTCCCTTCCGGTGGTGGAGTTGGTCCGATTGCGGTGAATTCTTCGGGAGTGTTTGCCGCGGTTTTCGAGAACGGAGTTTTCAAATCAACAAATGGCGGAGCGAACTGGACCAGCGCCAGTAATGGTCTTTGGAATTCAGGTGTTCGTTTCCTCGTGGCTAATCCTTCTAATGCCTCCATTCTATACGCGGGCACTAATTCGACTTTTAACGCCGATGCCTTTGTCACTAAACTGAACGCGTCGGGTTCTGGGTTATTGTTTTCAACTCTGCTCGGCGGAAATGATGGCGACCTCGGCAACGGCATTGCACTCGATGCAAATGGTAACGTTGTCATAGTAGGTTCGACGGGCTCTCTTAATTTTCCGACTGTGAATGCCGTCCAGGGCTCACCTCCCTCGGATAACCATAACGGGTTTGTGACGAAGTTGAATCCAAGTGTGCCCTCGATTGTATTTTCGACGTATCTGCGTGGCAGTAGCGCTGACATCGCTTTGGCCGTTGCGATTGATAGCTCCAGTAATGTTTATGTAACAGGCCTAACTAATTCCAGTGACTTTTTGACTGCGAACGCATTTCAACCCACATACAGTGGGGGCTTCAACGGGGACGCCTTCGTAACTAAACTCACCCCTGCTGGCGCGTTGACTTACTCAACTTTTCTGGGTGGCACCGGAACAGAGAACGGGCAGGCAATTGCGGTCGATAATTCTGGAAACGCCTACATTACAGGCGTTACTGATTCAACCAACTTTCCCACCAAGAATCCTATTCAACCAAACCTCAGTGGATCTAACGCAGATGCTTTTGTAACGAAGCTGAGCAGCGATGGATCATCACTGGTTTACTCCACCTACCTGGGTGGAACCGCAAGCGATTTTGGTGAGGGCATAGCGGTTGACTCCGCCAACAACGTCTATCTGGCCGGATGGAGCCAGTCTATTGACTTTCCACTCGTCCAGGGCGCAATGCGCACCAATAGCCCGATGTACAAGAGCGTCAACGGTGCTGCGAGTTGGGGCAACGATAATTACGGTTTTAGTGCGACCACGATCACGAGTATGGTGATCCATCCTACCGAACCCTCAACAGTTTACGTTGGCACATCGAACGGTGTTTTTAAGACTACCAATGGCGGTCGAACCTGGACCGCAATGAATAACGGGCTCACCAATCGCAACGTCACTGCGATGGTTATCAATCCCTCGGCGCCTGCAACGCTGTACGTAGCGATTGCTGGTTTCCAAACCATCACGGGCGTCTATAAGAGCACCGACGGCGGTGCTACGTGGATTCAACGCAGCAACGGAATTATTCACTCTGATCTCCTTAGTCTCGCGATTGTTCCTTCTGCACCGAATACACTTTATTTGGGTGTGAGCTTCTGCTGTACGGCAGGCAGTCGCATCTACAAGACTACGGATGGAGCTGATAACTGGGCATTGATACCAGATGCGCCGCCTTTAAATCCCGTGTCAGTGGTTATCGACCCGCTGAACCATTCGACAATCTATGTTGCTGACTCAGTGTTCCCGACTGGTGCGGTTTACAAAAGCACGAACTCCGGGACTTCATGGGACAAGTTTACATTGGCGCCGAATGGACCCGTGCGCTCGGTTGCTGTCAGTCCGCATACGGCGGGATTGGTGTATGCCACCCTTGACCAGGGTCTCTTCAGAAGTACTGATGGTGGTTTAAACTGGACTCAGCTACCCAATAGATTCGGCAAAATCTATTTCGATCCCGTAAGCCCATCAACGGTCTACTTGTTGGCAGGTAGCTTCATAAACTCGAATGTTTTCAAGAGTACGGACAATGGACAAACATGGACCCTCATGAACAAAGGGCTCAATGGCGGTGTGCCGGCCGCGCTTGTTATCGATCCGCTGAGACCTTCAAACGTATATATCGCAGCACCATCCTCATTTGTTCAGGATGCGTTTGTGACTAAGATTAATTCAGCCGGTACCAGTCTGGTTTACTCGACTTTCATTGGCAGCCCGTTGCCCCAGACGACCCTCAACACGCCTAGTTCAGCAAGCGCAATCGCTGTTGACTCCTTAGGTAATGCTTACGTCACGGGTGGTACGTCCGCAGCCGGTTTTGCCGTTACTCCAAACTCTTATCAACCATTCCTTCGTGGCGGCAGCGACGCGTTTATTTCCAAGCTGTCAAATTCGTACATCATCAGCGGCCGCGTGTTGAATAGCGGCGATGTGCCTCTCAGTGGAGCAGAAGTTGTGTTGAACGATGGTGGATCGTTGACCAGCGTATTGACTGAAAGCGACGGCTCTTACCAGTTTTCAAGATTGCGTGAAGGAGGCAACTACACTGTCAGCGCAAGCAAGCCTCATTTCACCATGACGCCGGCAAGCCAGACTTTCAACAATCTCAACAGCGACAAGGTTCAGGACTTTGCTGCCCTGCAAAGTGATTCGCCCTTCTACACAATTAGTGGACAGATATCAGAAAACGGCGCCGTCTTACCGGGCGTGACAGTCACGCTAACGGGATCTCAGGTTGGACTGAAAACTACAGACAGCAGCGGTAACTATTCATTCGAGCTGATCGTCGCCGGCAACTACACCGTGACTCCTTCGCTCCTTGGATTCAACTTTGCTCCGGTAAGCGCAACGTTCAACAGCCTGAGCGCAAGTCAAATCGCAAACTTCGCTGCCACGCGTCAGAGTTTTATCGTGACGAATACTAACAATCACGGCGCCGGTTCATTGCGTGAGGCGATTACCAACGCGAACGCCACGCTTGGCCCAGACACGATCACGTTCAACATTCCCGGTCCAGGGGTGAAGACAATTACACCGCTAACTGCATTGCCTGACATTACTGATCAGGTAGTTATCGACGCCACTACACAGCCAGGCTATGCGGGTACACCGCTGATTGAGATTGATGGCTCGATGAGCAACGCCGCTGATGGTCTCATGATCAAAGCCGGCGGCAGCACGGTGCGTGGATTGTCTATTGGTCGCTACGGTACCGCCATTAATGTGAACGGGTGTGACGGCAATGTGATCCAGGGGAATTATCTTGGCGTCGCTGCGAATGGAACGACCGCTCGCCAAAATAATTGGGGCATTCAACTGACGAACTCCTCCAATAACCTGATCGGCGGGACCACTGCGGCAGCGCGAAACGTTATCTCGGGAAATGGAAAT
>Ga0207709_10002017_pt1 | contig 13174 bp, 16 predicted proteins | sample KBSM34metaG_FD_184397 | JGI IMG/M metagenome (GOLD analysis project Ga0207709, IMG submission 184397) | Miscanthus rhizosphere microbial communities from Kellogg Biological Station, Michigan, USA - KBS M3-4 metaG (SPAdes) (version 2) | ecosystem: Host-associated > Plants > Roots > Rhizosphere >...
CGTACGCCGCCGGGCGTTCAGAGTGCCGCATGCTGAACAACGAACGTACATCGTTCGCGCAAACCAACTGGTGATGAACGCGCTGCCGCCCAGTATCACGATCAGGACGACAGCATTCAGAAGAAACTCCTTCAACCTCTAGACATTCTCCCATCTCGAACGATGACTTGAACCGCGTTCATACCCGGACTGAAACGGTCTGTCAAGCACAGTGTTGGCGTAAGCCGTGCGCAGTTCATCCTCGACGTCTGAATATGCTTTACCTCTGCGCCTCGGATGCAGAGCGGCTTCGTACCCACGACGATAGTTTGTCTCGTCTCGATCAAAGTCTCTGCCGTCTCGAGTGTAGTGCGCTCGCTCGCCTTCTCGCAGCTCCTGCCACCAATCCTCGCGCATGATGTCGAGGTCTTCAGCCCCCGCGTCGTGAATCACTTTGGCAGCATTATCTGCCTGATCGCCTTCGTCAACATACGCAATGACTACTGAACGGCCGTGTCGCAATGCGTCTTCATAAAGATAGACGTCTTCGTGAGGAATACCTTCGCCCAATTCTTCTTCGACGGTGTCGCCGACCGCAGAACCTGCAGCCGCTCCAACTATCCCCAGCAACCCGGCGCCAACCATTCCGAACGCGAGCAATGGTCCAATACCAGGTACGAAGAGACTTGCGACCGCGAGACCCGCTGTGGCGCCACCGGCAGCTCCCATTGCGCCACCAACTGCGGCACCCATCGCGCGACCCATTCCGGGCTCTTCCGTATCGGTGACTGGTACACCCGCTTCTAGTCGTTCAGGACGTGTACCGGGCCTGACGATGCCTATTCTTTTGTCTGGTATACCAAGACTTCTTAACTGGTTGACGGCGGTTTCAGCGTTATTTTCAGATTTGAATACTCCAGTGACTACCTGCATTTTGTATCCCTCCCGATGTTGTTATCGACTCCCTTTTAGACGCTATTGTCATTCCGCAACAGCCTCAGAAAGTCGCCGACACAAATCGTTGAGGAATTCCACAAAGCTATGTTAGAGTCGAACGGCGATAAACCAATAAAACGCGAGGGTTAGCGGATGTTCGACATCGTAGAAAAGCACTGGCCAATGTCGGAGGGCGACGGGAAGGCAACGCGCAAGAAGCGACCACGCATACTTGCGATTACTACCGATTGTTGCACAGGCTGCTCCGGGTCACCGGCATGTATCGAGTATTGCCCGATTGAGGCTTGCATGTTCTGGGTACCCGATGAAGACCACCCTCCGTTTGGCAGAATCGAAGTCGATCCTTATCTCTGCATCGGTTGTCAGAAGTGCACCAGTAAAGGTCCTGATGGCGCGTTTCTCGATGGTTGTCCATGGGACGCGATCGAGATGGTTCCGACAGACGACTGGGAAGCAGTACACGGAATCACACTTCCCGATGCGCCACCCGCACCTCCCGCATAAAAAGCCACAGATTTACGCGGATGAACACTGATCTGATTTTCATTTCAGATCTGTGTTCATCTGTGTAAATCTGTGGCTGATTGCTTTTGTAGTAAGGTCTGCTTGTTCCTTGATGCGCCCGGATGTCTCGGCATAGCTTTGGATCAATGGTAGATCGTCTTTCGTTCCTACAATCGCCAGAGCACGCAGAGCTTCCCAAACAGTCTCTTCATCTGAATTCAAACTCAGCAAGTCTTCGTCTCGCGTTACCTGCGCGCCATTCTGTTTGAGCATCTTGTTGACGCGACCCGGCAAGGGTGATCGCAGTTCGACAATCTTTCCATCACCCTGCTCAATTCGCGCGAGCGGCGTGCGGCGCGAGACTGTTGAGCCTTCGTGCATACTACTCGCGACCACACCATCAGCGGGTGCTTTCAACATGTACGGCTTAAGCATCGACAGCAATTCGTCTCGGCCACTGCTGTCTTCAAATCTGACGAGGGCGAGTGCGGCGTTGCGACGAACAATCGGTTCCTGATCACGCAGTAACTTTAACAGCGCATCGTGGAACTCCTGCGACTTGTTATCAAACCCCATCAACCACGCCACGGTCAGTCGAAACTCTGTTTCCGGATTGCCGCTGAGTGTTACTAACTGCGGATACCAGTTCTTTGCACTCGTATCTCCGCGTTCCATGCGCTGTTGAATCTGCAGGAGCGCGTGCTGGACGTGGCGCGGGTTGTTTTCGTCGGCGAGATACTTCGAGATGTCAGCGTCGGATAACTCACGTCCAAACCACGAGAAATACCAGGCCAGAAACGTCGCCGCCACAAAAAGGATTGCCAGGAACAGAATTGGTTTTGAACCGGGAACAGCCATCGATTCAGGAAGGATAGATGTGGTAAAGCATGAGATAAACGATCACGCCCGTAATCGACACGTACAGCCACAGTGGCAGCGTGATTCGTGCGATACGCCGGTGTCGCACGAAGTCCTGGCGGAGCGCACGGTAGAAGGTCACGGCGACGAGTGGAACAATCACGATCGCGAGAATGGTATGACTAGTCAGGATGGTGAAATAGATCGGACGAGCCAGGCCGGTGCCCTGAAAACGCGTCGCGCCGTGGTAGTAGTGATAAGTGAGATAGGAAGCGAGAAACAGGATCGAGACAATCAATGCCGATACCTGGCAAGCGCGATGTGCGGCTACATTGTGCGCCTTGATAAACCTCCAACCCGAGAACAACAGGATTGCGCTGGTCCCGTTCAGACAGGCATTAAGGTGCGGCAGAAAGTTAATATATTCAGCCACAGCTAAACCACATTTGGTGTCTTCTCTTTGTGGCTATCCATCTGTGCGACGATGGCGCGCACGTCGGGTGGCATGGCGCGACCCTTTGCGTCGAGCAATGGCGGCGCGGGTGCGTGTGATTTGATCTGGCCCCAATCGCCGCTGCCCGCCGGAGCCGCGACTGGTTTCTTCATACCCGGCAATGGCAAACGCCCTTCGGATTTGAGGTACAGCAGCGGGCTGACGATAAACATCAAGGCCATCACGAGGCTGACAGTAATGATGAAGAGGTTGTCGATGGTGAGAAAGTCGCCCGATGAGATGACGCTAATGCCCGCCAATACCAAAAAACCAAACGCCACAAATATGCAGATGATGTTCAGGAGTCCGAGTTCTCTTCGCATCAGATTTGAATAGTCGCTTAGTGCTTCGCCTTTCCGGCAGGCTTCCGCCGCTCGCCTACTTCCTCATACCCGCATCGTTCACACGTCCACAATGGAAACGATCCAGTTGGATCCGCGCCAGACTGGTACACAGCGCGATCCGAGGGAATGATCTTTCCGCCGCACCGCGGACAAACACGCCCCCTCGTCGTCCGCACTTCAACATCGAGAGCTAAGGGATTATCGTCACTCATCCGTGGCTTCTATACTTTCTCAACACAATAAAGATCGAACAGAAGATCGCGACCGGAGGCGCCAACAACACGAGGACGCCGATATTGAAGTTGCGGATGAATCTCGAGTTGGTCGCACTGGTCAAAGCAGTCCGACACATCGAGCACTGCGCGTCGGCATAACCATTCGCCAACAGCAAAATGCCGGCAGCCAAAACGACCAAAACCAAAACTCGCCACCAATTCAGCTTCATTACGGCTCCTCCACCGGCGCCGGCGCAACTGGCGGGTTCTCCTTGAACTTATACCGCAGCCCGGCCGACCGAAAACTGTCCGGGAAAAACACGAATAACAGCATAATACAAACGACGAGCATTGGCACAATGGTGAGAATCAGGCTCAGACGTTCAAACTTCAAGTGCATGAAATAAGCCACGATCAGTGCCGCTTTAATGATTGAGAGGCCCAGCAGCACGATCAGCATGAGGTGGATCGGCATCGGCTTGTAGGCCAGGAAGATCTCGATGAGTGTCAGCGCTACCAGCCAACCCCAGATCGAGATGAACAGTTTGTTACTGCCGGCGAAATGTTCTTCAACGTGTGCGTGTGCAGTCATTTCCGTTTCTCCTCCGCCTTACAAACCCGCGTGATGGCCGACGTCCACTGACATGATGTAAATCAGCGGGAACACAAACATCCAGACGAGGTCGACGAAGTGCCAGTAAAGGCCGCTGATCTCGATGTCTTCATGCTTCAGCTTGTTCACGCGAGCGGCGACTACTAACAGGTAAACCGCGCCCGTGGCAACGTGGAACATGTGGAGTCCGGTAATCGCGAAGAAGGTGGCGCCAAACAATGGCGAAGGTGGAACACCGTCAGTGGTCGTGAAAGCCTGCACCCAATGCTCCGGCAGGTAGAACGGCCGCAGCCCTTCGTGAATGAGGTGATTCCATTCGATCAAGTGGAGCACGATAAAAGCGACGCCGAAGAAGATAGTTGCGAGTATCCACTTCCTCGCTTTCGCTTTGTCGCCTTTACTCGATGCGGAAACGCCAAACACCATCGTCAAGCTCGACGACAGCAGGCAGAAAGTCATCACCGATGAAAAGACGATACTCGGATAGAAAGGAAACGGAGTTGGCCAGACGTTCGACGCGCGCAAATAGCTGTAGCCAATGAGCAACGCGGAAAACGTCAGCGAGTCGGAAACGATAAACAGCCACATTCCCAACTTGCGATGGCCCACGCGATAAGGGAAGGCCCCGCCTTCCCAATCCACTGCTGGGAAATGTCCTGCACGTGCTTCAGTGCTCACCTGTCACCTCCAAAGGAATAGGAGTAGGAATAGGTAGATCCAAAGAGCGTCCATGAAATGCCAGTAAATCGAAACAGCATCGGCAGTCGCCTGCCGTCCTGACTGATTTCGCGAACGTAACCACAAGAAACCAAGAGCGAGTAATCCACCGGCGAGATGCACAGCGTGCGCACCCGTCAGCAGGTAAAAGAACGAACTATACGGATTGCTCGCGAGATAGATTCCCTGCTTCGCCAGTTGTCGCCAGGCAACGACTTGCGACGCAAGAAAACCCAAACCGAGAAAAGTTGTTAGCAACAAATACCGCGAGTAGCTTTGCGAGAGATTCTTTTTGAGTTTTCGCCGTCCAATCTCGATCGAGACGCTGCTAAGAAGAATCAGCGCCGTGCTGCCAAACATCACACGCGGCACGGCGATCGGGAACCAATCGATCATGATGCCGGAACGCACAACATACGCGCTGCTCAGCGACGTAAACAACATCACGATCGACGCCAGCGACACCCACATCCCGATGCGATACCGCGACCCTAGTACATCTTGATTCATCATTGCTTTAACAACGTTCAGGTTCGATTGTAGGGGCGGCCCTCCGTGGCCGCCCGGCGTGGAATTCCGTTCTGGGTAGCTGGCGTGTTGCCGAGATCGAGTTCCACGCCGGGCGGCCACGGAGGGCCGCCCCTACAGTACGTTCCACCTATTTAAAGATCAGTAACAGGACGAATAACCAAATCCAGATTCCATCCATTGTGTGCCAATAAAGCCCGACGACCCTGGTCCACGCCGTGTTCTTTTCCGGAGTCAACGGCCACAATGGTCGCAAGCGCCTGATCACGAGGTAGAACACCAAACCAATCCCGCCGAGCAAATGCCCACCGTGCAATGCCGTGACCAGGTAAAAGAACGTGCTGCGTGGATGTCCCGAGAAATAGATACCCGCCCTCGAAAGTTCACGCCAACCGACGAGCTGCGACGCGAGAAACCCGACTCCGAGCCCGAGGGTCGCGAGCAACCACCTGAGATAAGCGCGTGCACGATCCTGCTGCAAAGATCTTTTTGCGCGCTGGAAAGCCACACTGCTCACGAGGATCAGCCCCGTGCTCACGAAGAACATGCGCGGCATCGGAACCGGCGTGCGTTGCTCTCCGGAAAGCATGACGTACGCAGCCGAAAGAGCTCCAAACATCATGACGATGGCCGCCAGCACCATCCACATCGTTATGCGGTAGCTCGCGGGTGAAAACTTCCGCTTCTTCCCGTCTCCGCCACCGTGAAATCCATTCCCGCCTGGCTTCTTGCCATTCGGCCCGGGAAACCTGCCGCCGGAACCGAGCCCCCTGTTCGTAGCTTTCTTAGTGCTTGTGACCATTGTGGCCATTACCGCTTGGCACTTCGGCCCCGACATCAGTCTGCATTACGTAATCGTTCGGCGCTCCCGGAACCGCAAACTCATATGGACCGTGGTAAACCGTCGGCAACACGCCCGCGAAATTGTCGTGTGGCGGCGGTGTCGCAGTGGTCCACTCGAGAGTTGTTGCTTCCCACGGGTTGTCGCCTGCCTTCTTGCCTTTGAAGATGCTCCAGAAGACGTTGAAGTAGAAGAGCAGTTGCGCCGAGATCGTGATCACGGCTGCCACCGAGACAAGCATCACGAGCGGATGCAGCGTCCTCAGGAACTCATATTCTGCGAAGCTCGAATAACGACGCGGCATACCGACGATGCCCATGATGTGCATCGGCACGAAGATCGTGTAGACACCGACGAACGTCAGCCAGAAATGAATCCGGCCGAGATTCTCGTTCATAAGGCGGCCAAACATCTTCGGGAACCAGAAGTAGAGCGCCGCAAACATGCCGAAGATTGACGCCACACCCATTACGAGGTGGAAGTGTGCGGTGACGATGTAGGTGTCGTGCATCGGGAGGTCGAGTGAGCTCTGGCCCAGGATCAATCCGGTGATACCGCCGGCGACGAACAACGAAACGAAGCCGAGTGCAAACAACATCGCCGTCGTAAAGCGAATACGCGCTCCCCACAACGTGCCGATCCAGTTAAAGGTCTTCACCGCAGACGGCACGCCAATCGACAGCGTCAACACTGAAAACGCGATGGCTGAGTACGGGCTCATGCCACTGATAAACATGTGGTGGCCCCACACGAAGAATCCGAGCAGGCCGATCGCGAAGATCGCAAAGACCATGGCGCGATAACCAAAGATCGGTTTGCGCGCGAAGGTCGCGAGGATGTGCGACGTCGCGCCCATGCCTGGCAGGATTGCGATGTAGACTTCCGGATGACCGAAGAACCAAAATAAGTGCTGCCAGAGAATTGGCGAACCGCCTGTGTGCAACGGGAAGTTTGGATTCGTTCCCGAAAGCAGACCGCTCACGTAGAGACCACTCGGAATAAAGAAGCTCGTTCCCGCAATACGATCGAGAAGTAATAGGATTCCGCCGCCGAGAAGTACCGGGAACGACAATAGCGCCAGCACCGCGGTCGTGAACCACGCCCAGCAGGTCAGCGGCATACGCATCAGCGACATGCCTTTGGTGCGCATGTTCAGGAGGGTGGTGATGAAGTTCAACGCGCCGAGCAAAGAGCCGACGCAGAAGATCGCGATACTGATCACCCAGAGGTTCATACCGGCGCCCTGGCCCGGGCCTGCGATCTTGCCGAGCGCGCTCAATGGCGCGTAACCCGTCCAGCCGCCGATTGGGCCAACCGTACCACTCCCGCCCGAGAATGATGGTCCAAGATGCTCGGCGAACCACAGGCCGAGCGCTTGATTACCTTCGACGAATATCGCCAGCAGAATGACGATGAAGCCTACGAGCGTTACCCAGAACGACAACATGTTGAGCACCGGGAACGCCATGTCTTCGGCGCCGATCTGGATCGGGAGGAAGTAGTTGCCGAAGCCACCCTGTGGCGCGGTGGTGAGGACGAAGAACACCATGATCGTGCCGTGCATCGTCACGAGTGACAGGTAAAACTCTGGAGTCATTACGCCTTGAGGCGCGCCAGTCGGAAACAGTGTCTCCAGAATGGGCCAATGAGTACCGGGCCATGACAAGTTCAGTCGCATGAGAAGCGACATGGTCATACCGACCAGCACTGCGGCCAGCGCCAGCATGATGTACTGAATGCCAATGACCTTATGGTCAACGCTAAAGATGTACTTGCGTATGAAGCTCGTCGGTGCCGGGTGCCGGTGCACTTCGTCGTGAAGCTCAGCTGACATCTGATGTCTCCTAGTCGTGTTCTGCAATAGGTCCTATTGGACCTATAGGACCTATTATCGGTAAGTCGGCAATGGATACTTGTTCAGCAGCTCGAGCATCTTTGCCTGGAACTGCTCCTGAGCCATGCCCTGCAACTGCTGGATCTCTTCTTCCGGTAGCACGAGCATGTAGCTCTTCATCTTGAAGTGAAGCTGCCCGCACAATTCCGCGCACGCCAGTTCGTACTTCCCGACTTTGTTGGCGGTGAAGTGGACCTTGATCTCCATGCCCGGAACGAGATCCTGTTTGAAACGCAGTTGTGGTACCCAGAAATTGTGAATCACGTCCTTCGAACGCAGACGCAGCTCGACGGGACGATTGACAGGAATCGCGAGCGCGGACGTCACGGCATCATCGGCGCCTGCGGTATCAGTCGCATCGAGTCCGATGAAATTCAGGCTGCCATCGTCGATGAACTTCGGATCGGTGCGTCCGAACTTGTTGTCCTTGCCGGCGTAGTGGAAGTTCCATTGAAACTGCTGCGCCACCACCTCGACCGTGTATGAACCAGCCGGTGCGTCGTGCAATCGCAGCGAAGCCCAAACACTCTGGCCCATCACTCCCAGCGAAATGAAAATGACTGCGGTAATGACCGTCCAGAGCACCTCGAGACGATTGCTACCGTGAGTGTAGACTGCGCGATCGCTGGCCGAACCAGTGTCGCGATATTTCCAAATCATCCAACCCAGACCGACCTGGGCGGCAGTGAAGGAAATGCCGACAACCACTATCGTGATCAGGAACTGGCGATCGAGAGCTGGAGCGTGCTGTGAAATACCCTCCGGAAACCACCACTTACCGGCAACAAACAGGAGCACTGAAAGCAGCGTGATAATCCAGATAATAACCGCAAGAACTCGTCCCATCGGTTACATCTCCTTTTGATTCAAATCTGTTTTTAATCTGCGCGTTATCTGCGGCCTAACTATTCAACACCATCAAGATAAACAGCAGCGGCAAGTAGAGTACAGACGCCAGCAACAAGCGCCGCGCGTGTTGCCGTGACATCGAAAATGCCGCTTGAAGACTGCTGTAGAGAAAAAGCAGTCCGAGCACGATCGCTCCTATGAAGTAGATCTGTCCTGACATTCCCAGCACTGTTGGCAGCAGGCTCACGGGCAGCAACATCAGCGTGTAGACGACGATCTGTTGCGCGGTCACTTTGCCGTCAGGTTCGACGACCGGCAGCATCAAGATGCCGGCGCGTCCGTAGTCTTCGCGATACATCCAGGCGATCGCGAGAAAATGCGGGAACTGCCAGAGAAAAAGAATTGCAAAAAGTATCCACGCTTCGAGACTGATCGAGCCTCGCGCCGCGGTCCATCCAATCAATGGCGGCACGGCGCCGGGGAAGGCTCCGACGAGCGTCGATAAACTTGTGCGCGTCTTGAGCGGCGTGTATGCGAACAGGTAGCCGGCGATAACTGTCAGACCGAGCAAAGCGCTCAATGGATTTACGAGCACGAGCAGGTAGATCTCAGCCAGCACTGTGATTCCCGCGCCGAACGCGAGTGCCTCCCAGGGAGCGAGCTTGCCTGAGGGCAGTGGCCGGTTTGCAGTGCGGCGCATCAAGCCGTCGAGATCGCGCTCGGCGTACTGGTTGAGCGTCGCGATTCCAGATGATAGGAGTCCGATGCCCAGCAACGCGCGCAGCATTGCGACGTAATCAATTCCACTTCGCGAAGCGAGTGCGAATCCTGCGGCAGACGTGAGCACGATCAGAAACGTGATGCGCGGCTTGGTCAGCTCAGCATACGCCGCGAGGCGCTCGCGGAACGACAACCGCGTTCGCTCGACAACCTCGACGCCCGAACGTAAATCGATAGCAAACTCTTCCATTAAGAAACCTACAAAACTTTTAGAAAGCCGAAGTTAACTTTTACAGGATTTACACGATTACTCAGGATTAACATGTAAATCCTGTCCAATCCTGTAATCCTGTAAAAACGACTTTTCATTCGCCGGCAAGACGCGATATGTGCGCAACGTCAACACGATCGTGCTGACAAACACGAGCGCACCACACGCGACGTGTGCGACTGTGATCGCGATCATCGGATTCAGCGGTTGTGGATCACCTGGCGATGCCAGACGCGTCATGTACGCAGCGATACCGAGACAAAGCTGAATCGCCAAAAGCGTTAACGCGATGATCGCCGGCCGTGTTAAGAATCGCATTTCCGGATGACGTCGCAACACACTCAAACTCGCGGCGCCCAACATCAACGTTACCGCGACTGCACCGCCGATGTGCGCCAGTATCAACTCAACCGGCAGGTGCCGATCCCACGTCGCCGAATGACGCAACGTCGCTCCAAGTATTAATTGCAAAAAGATCGTTACAAGCGCGCCGGTGCATAAATAACGCAGCGGCACATTTCCCTTCTCTTCAGTCAGCGGCTTCGCTTCAATCCAACTTCGCGAAGTGAAAACTGCAAGACTGACCGTCGTACAAAAGAAAAGCTGTGCAAGCGTTGCGTGCGCAGTTGAAACCGCGAGGGGCAGCATCAACTTCACTGTCAATCCACCGAGCAATCCCTGCGCGACTACGGCAAGAAGAGCAAAGACGCCGAGCTTCTGAACCCACGATCGTTTTTCTTTCAAGAAAATGAAGATCGTGAGGACTATCGTCAGTATGCCGACGGTAGTCGCAACCATACGGTGACCGTGTTCCCAGAACAGGTTACCGACCATCTTCGGAAAAACCTGTCCGTTTGAAAGCGGCCAATCGGGCGTTGCGAGGCCTGCGTCATTACTGGTGACGAGTGCCCCCGCGATAATTAAGAAAAACGTCGCGCAAGCGACGAAGATAGCAAAACGATTAAGACCCCGGTTCATTAAGGTGCAAAGACTTATCCACAGATTACACAGACTGCCTAAATTGACATCTGTGTAATCTGTGGATGAAAAAGCATTAGTGTTTGCCCAGCATCGGAAATTCGATCGCCGGCATCATCTGCAATGAAGGCTTGGTTGAGCTGGTAGCTGCTCCAGCCTTCGGGAACGCGAAGTCGGCTTTCGCCGCGCCATTCGCGGTGACTGTTACTTCCATCGGTTGCTCTTCAGGAGTCTGACCTTCTCTCCACGCAACGACGGTGTATTTGCCCACCGGAACATTCGGGATGGTGAAAGTGCCGTCGGCCGCACTGACCGCGTAAAGCGGATGCTTCATCACGCCGATGTAAGCCTTCATCCACGGATGCTGGTTGCATTTGACCGGAATCAGCACTTCAGCGCGCCCGAACGTCTTCTCTATCGGCGGCGCGCCGTTGGCCTGAGTCTGGTTCCACTCGGTATTCAGCTTCGGTGTCGGGTGAATGTTGTGCTGAGTAGCGTCGCTGTTGGTGATGCTGATCTTCTGGTTGACCATAATGCCCAATACGTGTGGAGCATAGTGGCAACCATTCTGATCGAGCTTGATGGGAGTCGGCGGTACCGGCCAACTATAGTCACCGACCTTCTTACCACCTTCGACGGTGCCTTCCTTGATGTAAACAAAGGTATTGGCTAGCTTCCCATTCGTAACCATTGTGTCGTCGGTCGTTAGGTTCGGATTCTTTTGGCCGCAGACCGGATCGGCGGTTGTGTCGATCTTCTTCGGAGCCGGCGGCGTTCCGTTATAGGAGATCACACCAGAGATTGTCCCGGTTGGACCGCTGTAAGGTGTTGCATTAGCATCGGCTGTTGTGCCGGGTGTATTCGTTTCTTTATTGGTGCTACCACCACCGCATGCAGAGCCGAGGACAAGCAAAGACAGTGCTATCGATATCACAAGCCAGACTTTTGTCTGCTTATTCATGATCAACTCCTCCAAACTAAGATAACTTGCGCATTAACTGTAGCATTAAACGCCAATTTTTGCTTTTGACCCGAAACGGTTCGATTGTAGGGGCGGCCCTCCGTGGCCGCCCGGCGTCGAACTCGATCTCTAGGTACCAACGTAGCTCAACCGCAAGATAAGGCTGGCCATGCTCTGTGGTCGTCCGGCGTGTTACTAGAGATCGAGTTCCACGCCGGGCGGCCACGGAGGGCCGCCCCTACAGTTCGTTTCGCAGGGCGAAAGCAATCTTGCGTCCTAGTGCGGCACGACGGAGCACGCGAGCGTGATTCCGTTTACGCTTCGAACTTGCGTGATGCTGCGTGGTCGGCGCCGCGGTTGTTGCCGGTCCTGCCGCGAGCAACTGTCGCTGCTCATCAGGACTCATCAAGAACATATACCGCATCAGCAAACGCGAGTGGTCGCCTTCATACCCCGCAGCCGCCGGTGGCAGCGTCGCCAAATTCGCCACCATCCGATCACCCTCTTTACGGAACAGCCCACTCGGCATCGCCGTTCCAGGACTGATCTGCGCCGGATCGAGCAACCAACGAACTGTCCAATCAGGCTTCAGCCGCTCTGCAGCCAACAGGAAGTTCGGCGCAATCGCTTTCGCATCATGCCCCGGATCGCCTGTGATGTGACATTTCAAACACGGCGTTCCTAAAGTAAACAACTGCCGCGCAAGCAATCGCTCCTGCGCCGTCAACGGCTGTAGCGGCTCCTTGATGTACGGATCCTGTTGACCGGACATCGCCATGAAGAAGCGCACCAGAATCTGCAACTCGTTCGGCGAGAAGTTGAACGTCGGCATGCGGAACTGCAGATACGGGCGCACGCCATTGCGGTCCAATCCGGGTTGCGGCAATAGCTTCGCCGTTTGATTATTCGCCGCGGGACTCGCGCCTGGCTGAGGTGAAGCCGCGGTCTGTGGACTCGGCGACGGCAACGTAGCGATCTGTTGTGCCTGCTCCGGCGTCTTCTCACCACTGAGCGATGGATCGTGCAGGAACTTCAGCAACCACGCCGGATCGACACGCGCACCTTCACTCGTCAAACGCGGCGGCAGCAAATCTTTTCCTTCAGGCGATTGGTAGAACGGCAGATCCTGGACCACCGAACGCTGTCCAATCTGAAGCTGGTGACAACCCTGACAGTTGTACTTCTTGATCACCCACCAGCCGTTCTGAATATCCTGCCGTCGTTGATCCTGCGGATCGTAGAAGAGCGATCCGGGAACGTTCGCGCCTTCAGTGCCGACGCTGCCGAGCAGGAACGTCGTCAAAGCAACACGCCACTCCGGCGGCATGTATGGCTGCGGCATGCGCAGACGATCTTTCGGATCCTTTTCTTTACCCTCGTCGTAAATCGACGGCTGCCTGATCTTGTGTTCGAAGAAACCTTTGTGGTTGTACCACGGCTTCTCTTCCTTCT
>Ga0207709_10002020_pt1 | contig 13160 bp, 19 predicted proteins | sample KBSM34metaG_FD_184397 | JGI IMG/M metagenome (GOLD analysis project Ga0207709, IMG submission 184397) | Miscanthus rhizosphere microbial communities from Kellogg Biological Station, Michigan, USA - KBS M3-4 metaG (SPAdes) (version 2) | ecosystem: Host-associated > Plants > Roots > Rhizosphere >...
TCGGAATAGCACGCGCCCAGCTGCGACAGCAGGGAGCCGGAGTCGAAGCGACCGGCGTTGAAGAAATAGGGGCTCAGCCGGCCGGACTTGAGGGTGAACTGGCCGAAGCGCAGGGCATCGGCGGTCAGGGCCAGCTGCAGGAAACGGTGACGGTGGTCGCTCATCAAAACTCGATTCATCTTCATTTGGAGCACAAATCCTAATCCAGCTGGGCGTTTCGCGCTCGTCCAGCGCCTTGTGAAGGGTGCCCGGGCGGTGCCCGGCGGACTGCGCAGCCCGGCAGGCAACCGGTATGCTTGCCCGGTTTCCCGCCGCAGGTCCCCCGCATGCGCATCATCAGTTTGAATGAGATTCCAGCAATCACGAGAAATCAAGAGCCGTCACGAAACGTCTGAAAATAGCTTGTTTTATGGACTTTAAGGCTGATTTTTGATTCATGAGGAATCACGAGCCGTCACGAGAGCGCACGAAATTGTTGGTACGGATGTTGGTACCATCTGACCCACAATGCGTACAGAGACGGGCGGCGTTCGATGGCTCTTACAGACTTCAAAATTCGGGGTGCCAAACCGGCAGATAAGCCCTATCGATTGAGCGATGGTGGTGGGCTCTTTCTCGAGATCAGGCCCAATGGATCGAAGCTATGGCGCTATGCCTATCGCTTGGATTCAAAGCAGAAGTTGCTGGCCATTGGAAGCCTGCAGGATGTGAGCTTGGCGGACGCGCGCGCTGCGATGCGGATGGCCAAGTCGCAGGTGAAACTCGGGCAAGATCCAGTACTACAGCGAAAGATCGTCATGGCCAGGAGCGAGGAAAGCGCCCTCAACACGGTGGCGGAGAACGCCGAGGACTGGTTCGCTAGCGCGGAGAAGGGCTGGTCGGACTCTCACCGCGAACGGGCAAGGCGCTACCTCGATCAGCGGATCCTTCCCGACATTGGAAAATGGCCGATCCGCGAGGTGACGCCTGCGGACGTGCTCAAGCTCCTTCGCAAGGCCGAGAAGGCGGGGCCGCACGTGGCCATCGTGACCCGACAGACGCTGTCGTCCGTCTTCGAGCACGCGATCGTTAACCTGCGCGCCGACGCTGACCCCACGCACCCAGTGCGCCGAGCGATCAAGAAGCCTCCCGTGTCACATGCTGTGGCCCATCCCGACGCGACTATGGGCAAGCTGCTTGTCAGCCTGGACAGCTACTCTGGGCACCGAGAGACCGCAATCGCGATCGAGCTGCTGTCGCTGACGTTCGTACGCACCAAGGAGCTGCGCACCGCCAAGTGGTCGAACGTTGACTGGGAGGCTGAGCCGCCGCTGTTGAAAATCGACGCAGGCGAGATGAAGAAGGGCCGCAAGCACTGGGTGCCGCTTTTGCCGCGTGCGGTCGAGCTTCTCCGCGAGCTGCAGGCCATCAGCGGCAAGGGCGTCTACCTGTTCCCCAACCGGCGAGATCCGAAGAAGCCCATGTCACGGGAGGCCGTAAACATGGGCTTGAAGTACGTCGGGATGGAGGAGATTTCCGGCCACGATTTCCGGGCGACGGCGTCCACCAGGTTGCACGAGATGGGCTACCCCTCGGCCATTGTGGAGATGCAGCTTGCACATGCCAAGACGGACAAGGTCGGCGCGGCCTACAACCACGCCGAGTTCCTGCCCGAACGCATCAAGATGATGAACCACTGGGCAGACCACCTGGCGAAGCAGAAGCATCGCCAGACCCGGCCACCCAAGCCCTGATCACCGACTCCGGCCAACCTATGGCACGCGGCCCGAGTCGTTTGCAGGCGGGGAACGTGCCATTGCGCATGCCGCGGCGGATCGAGGATTCGGACAGAGCAGTGATCTTTACCACTGCGGGCATTTTGAGGATGGGGTCGATCGTATCAGCGGCCATGCGGGCCTCCTTCCTTCGGTAGCCGACCGTTCTTCCAATGGCCGGTTTCGTTGTAGCGAATGTGCTGGTAGCGTCCGGTCAGCCGGTGGCGGCGTTCGGTAGGCCGCCTCATCCAGGTGCAGGCGGTGATCTTCCAGGGCCGGCGGTCAATGCGGGACATGGGCATGCCCCTTTGTCTTGATCAGTGCCGCCGCTTCAAGGCATTCGGTGGCGACCTTGGCGCGTCGCCAGGCGCCCTGCGTCGCCACCAGGCAGTCTTGAACGCGTCCCACATGTAGGTAATCGAGAGCGACGCGCACGGAGTTGTGCAAGGCGCACAGCTCCTCGGCCGTTATCACGAAGCCTGTCTGTTCTGGTGGTCCGCCGGAGGCGTCCTCTGCGGTCTTTAGCGTGATCGCCGAAGCACGTGCCCACCGTTCGGCGGCATCAATGCACGGATCGGCACTCGCAGGTCGGCCCTGTTCCAGAAGTCCCAGGGCTGCGGTGAGCCAGTTGAACACAGGGCGGACCAATTCAATGTCCACATGAGAAGCCGCGTTGTGCGGGCCAAGGTCACGGATCGGCACGGGCTTCCTCCCATTGATCTCGGGGTATGTGCCAAGACCCAGGTGCATCAGACAGCACCACCGAAGGCCAGTTCGACACGTCGTAGGGCCATTGCCGGAGTTGCATCGTGTCGTTGGCCTCTTCGGGTACGTCGAGATCCATTGAAGCGTTCATGGTGCTGACCGTTACTGGGCACGTACTCCATCCGGCCAGGTGGAACAGCGTTCGCCCTACCAAGGCATAGCGGCCGTCACGTTCCTTTGGGCGGTTCTTCAACAGCATGGCGAGCAGCTTGGACATTTTCTCCGGTGATCCGGTGGCCAAGGTTTTCACCAAGAAGATCGCCTTGGGATCATTGCCAGAGTCAGGCCGGGCCGAGCGCAGATGAACGACGTTGCTCATGCTCCGCCCTCCACCTTCTGCCAGCGCGGATTGGTCAGGCCGTCGTGGTAGTGCTGAAGGAGCAGTGTTCCCACTCCGGTGTCCACGGCAAGGAGCTGGCCAGTAAGACGGTCGGCCACTACCAGCACGCGTTCGATTGACCCGCCAGTTTCCTCGCAGGTGAACCTGTACCAGCCCGGTTCCGTTGGCACCTGGTCCGTCCACGGCTGCGGCGCGGATAGGGCAGGCGCCGGCGCTAAAACCGGTTGCGCGCCGGGTAAGGTCGGCAGCGGACCGTGGCGCGTGCCGCCGATCTCGATCCCTGCATCGAAGCCTGCGACTGCGTCAATGTCCACGACGACACCTTCCTGCTTGACCAGTAGCTTTTCCAGCGGGTTCACTGCTTGGGTGTCTTGGCCTTCCGTATGAAGCTCCAGCGCCCGCTCAATCAATTTGCGCTCATCCGCAACATGGTCCACCCTTGCCTTGCCGCCTTCTAGATAGATTCTGGATTCATGTTTACCTGCATCGGTTGCCAGCAGAAATTCATCGGCCTTCATCAGGTCACGCCCGATATAGACAGCTTTGGCATGCACTTCCAGTGCCCCAAGTGCGGGCGTAGAAACTACCTTCGATCCGTCGGCAATATCGATGGCAAACTCGTGGTCGAGCAATGCGAGCGGTACGTCATGAGCCGCCTCCGTGATCGCACCTCGCGCTCCTGACTGTTGATGCATGGCTGGCGCAGCACGTAGGGCGAGCACTGTTTCCCGCGCCTCCTGCATGTCGGCAGCATCGATACCGCGACGCCTTGGATGGCCCACTGTAGCCTCACGGTCACCTTGGGGGCGTACACCGGCTTCATGCTCACGTGCATCCGCTGCCAGAAGATATTCAACGGGTTCGATCAAGTCGTTCCTGCCATCGACAGCTTCGGCATGCACTTCATGTGTCCCAAGTGCGGCCGGCGGAACAATCTTCGTACCATCAGGCGCGACGCCTATGCTGTGCTGGTTGAGCAGCTTGAGGCGAAGGCACTCCGCCGGCGCCGTGACCGCCTCCCGCGCGATCGCTGACTGAGAGCGGATGGCTACCGCCGGATCAGTGACAGTTGCGTTGTAATCGCTGTCCACGGCGCGGTAGTTATATCCGGACGGTGCAGTCTCCCAGCCTGGCGCGGGTGGGTGAGATTCCATGCGCGCGGTGTTCAGGCCGGCGCGGAACGACTCGGCCATCTGTGCTGGCGTGTACATCAGGTCCATGGCATCGGCCGCGCGGTCGATCAGCTCGGCAGCGATCTTGTGTGTCGTGTTGGCGGTGACGCCGTTCAGCCGGAGGGACGAGGCTGTCGAGCGCATCTCGGCGATCAACTGCTGTTGGGCGTTCATGACTTCACCCCACTGTTCTTCATCGCGCGCAGCTTCTTGAGCAGCAAGTGATAGGTCCAGTCATCGCACTTACGAACGTGCTTCCATGCCTTGCGCCGTGCGGTTGTAGGGGTGATAGGTTTCCCATCCTTCGTGGCCTCGGCCATGAAGTCGTCGGCCGCAAGCTGTACGGCGGCGTTCAGTTCAGCGTTGGCCTCGCGTTCCTGCGCTTCCACCTGCCGCTTTAGGTTTCGCTCGCGCACCTTCTTTCGGCGCGCCTCAGCTGCCTCGCCGAACATCCGTTCGTCGCGCTTCTTCGCAGCTTCGAGCGCACTTTTTGGAAATGCCAGGGGCAACATTTGGGTCGAGTTATCGCAGGCCGTTGCGTACCAGTGAACTCCACGCCGGAAGTGGTAGATGGCTTCGCCGAACATGCTATACGGATGGTCCGAGTTCGGTTCTTCGGGCGTCCAGCCAAGCTCTTTTGCTCGCGTGATCAAAGCAGGCCCAGCCACTTCCTCGACCACAACTTGCTCCGCGTCGTTGTGATAGCAGAGCCGGAACGTGTCGTCCTGGTGGTCGGCGAGCCAAACGATCCCGGGCAGCATGTAGGAGACGAGATCGCGCGCGCTGATGCCACGGGCGGGATCAGGGATCACCGACAGGTGCAGCCCCCACCCAAGCGCTACACCAGGCCCAAGAAGGATGGCATTCGCCGCCTGACGGATCCGCTACGCGCGTGGCTAACGGAGGAGCGCAAGATCGCACCGGAGACGCTCGAGGCCTACAAGGTCTCGTGCAAGGACGGATGGATCGTGTTCCCGTACCTGCGGGGCGACCAGCTTATTGCCATGAAATATCGCCGGCTGCCGAAGGAGTTCCGGCAGGAGGCCGATTGCGAACCGTGTTTGTTTGGTTGGCAGGCCGTCGATCCCAACGGACGCGACATCGTGATCGCGGAAGGTGAAATGGACGCGCTGGCTTGGCACACCTATGGCGTGTGCGCATTGTCCGTTCCGATGGGGGCCGGCAAGGGCGCCAAACACTCGTGGGTGGAAACGGAGTTCGACCGGCTCGCCGTGTACGATCGGATCTACCTGAGCATGGATGATGACGGCCCTGGCAAGGAGGCAGTCGCGGACCTTGTGGACAGGCTGGGGCGCGAGCGTGTGCACGTGGTCAACCTGCCGCGTAAGGACGCAAATGCGTGCCTGATGGATGGCATTGCGCGCGAGGTGCTGCTGACTGCACTACACCAAGCGCGAACCATGGACCCGGTGGAGTTGCGCGACATCGGGGAGTTCGAGGACGAAATCTGGTCCGAGTACAACCGACAGGATCATGGGCTCGAACTTCCGTGGAAGAAGACCCGCGACAAAGTCCGTCTTCGCCCTGGCGAAACCTCAATCTGGGGCGGCATCAACGGACACGGAAAGTCGGCGCTGACCTCTTTCGTTGTCGGGCATCTGGCAGTCCGCGATGTGGCTTGCTGTGTAGCAAGCATGGAGTTCCGCCGTGGGCTGTGGATGCAGCGCATGAATCGCCAGGTCTGCGCAATGTCGCGTCCAACTGAGGCATATGCGCGGCACGTAACGCAGGTGATGGCAGGGAACATCAAGGCGTTCGATGTGCACGGCGCAGCGAAGGCAAAGCGAATTCTCGAAGTATTTCGCTATGCGCGGCGCCGCTACGGAATCCAACTTTTCCTGCTGGATAACCTGACCAAGTGCGGCTTTGATGATGACGACTACTCTGGGCAGAAGCGATTCGTTGAGGAGTTGAGCGACTTCGCCCGTGATGAGCAAACCCACGTCGCTATCGTTGCCCATATGCGCAAGGGAGACGATGAATCAAAGCCGGTCGGAAAAATGGGGGTAAAAGGCTCGGGCGGCATCACGGACATGGTGGATTCGGTGTTCGAGGTGTGGCGTAACAAGCCGCTAGAGAAGGAACGGGCGAGAGCAGAAGCCACCGGCGTTCCATTGGCGGACAAATGGATCGGCCAGGCTGACGTGTACCTGTACTGCTACAAGCAGAGGTTCAACGGTGAAGAGGGCGCATTCGGCCTTTGGTACGACAAAGACTCGATCCACTACCTGTCCGGAAGCGACCACAAACCTAGAACGTTGCTCCCGCGTGAGAAGCAGAAATCATTCCCGATTGTCGTTTCCGGCGGCGCACCGTACGACGAACGGAATGACACCCCTAGCTCCTTGGAGATGAACCAATGACGTTGATCCCCAATGGCCCGCAAGCGCTGCGTCACTTGGCCGAGACGTTGGAGCAGCAGGCCCGTGTGTACGACCTGCGGCTGTGGCGGGACCGTGGCCAGCGCTCGACCGTGGCCGAAACATTCCGGCACTCGGCATCCATCGCCCGGCAGCAGGCGAGGAGGTTGGAGTGGCTGGAAGAACAGGACAAGGCGAGTCGAGCCGGGAAAGGCGCATCTCATCAATCAACACGTAGATCAGAATCGGAGTGTGGCGATGAACGGTGATAGCAAGAAGCGTCCAATCGAAGAGCGCATCGCTGCCCTGATGGGGAAGTCTGCCTACCGTGACCTTCGTGACGGAGTTGCAATGGGTGGGACCCTGCAGTTCACGGATCAGGATGTTGCCGCAGCCATTGGAGCAGCTGCCCATTTGGGTTGCCGGGTTGGGGTGATGGCGCTGGAGACTTACTACGGCTCGACGCTGTTGCACCAGGTGGCTTTGCTGAGGGAATGGGAAGAGTCCGAAAGGAAGATCGGCGATACCCGCGAGCAGATCGTCCTGACCAGGTTTGGAGGAGCCTTGGCCATTCAGCAGATGGCGGGAGGGAAGGTTGCCAGCTCCGCCTATAGTGAGTACGCCTACCTGATCTTCTCTCGGCGCGAGAAGCTGGAGGCCAGGGTCAGGGCAGCCGGGGCGTGGTTGGAGGAGCAGCGCTTCAACGCGCTCAGAAAGGTCAAAACCCAGCTTTTTCAAGAAGCTGCTTGACGGGACGGAAAACACCCCCCAAAATCCCATCATGCGCTTTCTGCGCATGCTCCCAACGGCTCGCCTCGGCGGGCCGTTTGCGTCTAAGCGGGCCTGGCCGAGTGGTTTAGGCATCAGCCTTCCAAGCTGATTACATGGGTTCGATTCCCATGGCCCGCTCCATCAAGAACAGGGCGATGCCCCGATTCCTGTCGGCACCGGAGCGTACGAATGACTCAGTGAGCAGGATTGCCGCTGGTTTGTGCCGCGGCTGCATTAGCAGCCCGTTGAGCTGCCTCGGCTGCTGCGTTTGCAGACTGCTCTGCAGCGGCCATGCCGGCGTCAAAGGAAGCTCGCCTTTTCTCGTCCATCTCAAGTTCCAGTTTGATCGTCGAAGCGAAGCTGTCTGGGAACTTGGCGATGCAAGCATGCTTGACCAATTGGACTGCTCGGTCGGACAGCTCGGGCTTCGCATGGGAAAGCAGACAGTCGGCATACGACTTCGGCTCCTGCTGGCATCCAGCAGTGAGCAGCGTTCCAACAACAGTTACAACGGTAAGTAGTGAAATCTTCACAGGCACCTCCGATGTGGTCTCCCGATAGTACATAGGTAGGATCCAGAACGTCGCAGCTAGTTTCTCAACGAGCTGCCGGAGTGATCTACGCGTCCCTCACTGTTCAAGACGGTATCGGGCCAATCGACGTTGTATCGAGCTGAGGCGAAACTCCGGCGCAACGGTGCGGAAGGCTACCGCTTCACCACTTCGGATTCTCACTTCGTGAGTCTCCTCACATATCCGTTCTATGTCTCCAAGAACAGTCTTGGCCGAAGCCAGTTCCAGCTGAATGCGCTCAAGTGCTCGCCTGAGGTCTTGGGTGTCCATCGCTTTGGTCATTCTTGATTGCTGATTGCGCTTGGCGGTCGGTTCGCTATTGAACGCATCAATCGCGAAGGGATCAAGACTCAGCGTGCACTTGGCTTCAGTGCCATTTGATGCATTGAGAAATCATTATCAGCAGCGTAGAGAAGCGGCATCTCGCCGGGCTCATAACCCGGAGGTCGCCCGGTCGAATCGGGCCGCTGCTACCAGTTCACAAAGAGGTCACCATGCAGCTCACTGCCAACTTCAGCCTGGCCGAGCTGACGGTCACTGGCCGGAATTTGCCGAACGTTCCCAACGAGGTGGAGATCGTCAATCTCCGCCAGCTGGCACAGAAGATCCTGCAGCCACTGCGTGACGCGATCGGTAAGCCTGTGAGAGTGAATTCGGCCTTCCGATCTGAGGCGGTGAACCGAGCGGTGGGCGGCACGGCCACCAGTCAGCACAGTCTTGGCCAAGCCGCTGACATTCATGTTCCAGGGATGCCCTCGGTGGAGCTGGCCAGGACGATCGTGAGGTTGGGCCTTCCGTTTGACCAGGTCATTGAGGAATTCGGCCGCTGGGTGCACGTGTCCTATGGCCCCCGCCATCGGCGGGAGCAGCTTGCCGCGGTGAAGGTTGGCGGTAAGACGGTCTACCGCAAGATTGATCTGAGGAAGCCATGAGCGAGCTACTTGCCAGCACCAAGCTGTGGATTGGTGCGCTGATCGCTGCGGCCACGGCAGCGCCGACGCCGGCCTCGCCGCTGTACCGCGAGTGGATCCACCTGGAGATGACCACGGCCTACTTCGGCGTTCCGTTCAATGTGCTGGTCGGCGCTGCAGCGGGCAGCCTGGTCGGCGTGTGGTATCACGGGTCCGAGAACCGGCGCGGTCTGGCCGCCTCGTTCCTGTCGAGCACGGTGCTGGCTGTGGGTGTCAGCGTGCTGGGCCCGGAGCTGACCGGCTATCGCTGGTCCAGCACCGGCGTGCATGCCTCTGCGGCGATGCTGCTGGGGTTCACCGCTCAGAACTGGGGACCTGAGCTCATCCGTAGTGCCGGCGCACTGGTCAAACAGCTGATCCGGCGGTTCCTGCCCCCGAAGGAGGGCTGATCATGACGTATCACTTTTGGTCGGTGGCCGCGGTGCCAGCGCTGCTGGTGGTGTTCCTGACGGCGCTGTTTGGCCTCAACGATGTTCGGATCCGCGAGCTGCGCGTTCTGGCACGGGGCGAGGGCCTGGTTGAACTGGGCCTGGGCGCTTCGTTCGTGCTGATGGGCTGGATGAGCTTCACCCTGGGCATGGCCTGCCTGCTGGGGGCCAACCTCTACTCCTGGCGCGGCTGTCTGCTGATGTGGGGCATTGCTGGGGCCTTCGGCCTGGTCGGCAAGTTCGCCCCGTGGCGGAACTGGATCCGGCGTATTGGTTCAGCGGAGCTACCTGCCACCGGTGGTGGCCAATAAATGCGCTTCGTTGAGGATGGCGGCTTGGCAAGGCCATTTGTGAGTGATTGACCGAAGATAGCGATGAGGTCAGCCCTTGATGATCTCCTTCACCGCTTTCTCGACATGCTCAACTTCATCTGTATCCAGCGTATTGCCGGTGCGCTCCAATAGGCGCCTTACCTGACGGACGAAGGCTTTGTCCTCTGCGCTCCTGCGGGCCAGGATCGTGACGACAATTTTCAGAGCGGTCACTTCCGCGATCACTTCTTTCATCGAGTTCATTTCGCACTCCTTGGGTTGTGCCGGTAGCACGCGCAGCGTGCCCCAATGAGGGCAATGCCAAATGGTAGTTTTGGGTTGGAGCCATCCCATTGGGGTAGGCGAAGGGTCGAACCGTTGGAGGCCTGATGGAATGGTTCAGATGGAGCGGGCATAGAGGCTGTATCGACAGTTGCGCCTGACGCTAGTCGTTGAGGTTTGGATGTGGTCCTAAAGGATGGGCGGGGCGCCATCAGGGCGACTCCCATAGTTTGGTCTCGTAGTTCCAGGCAGGCGTGTCTGCAGCGATCCTTGCAACCAGTCGAATCCCAGAGATACATGATTCCTTGGCCAGGTAACCCTGAGGGCTCAACGCAAGGACTTTGGAGTTGGCCGCCATGAGCTTCCAACGCCATCTTCCTGTCAGGTCTCTGAAGACAATAAAACGCTTCTCATACCGAACGGACATGATTCTATGCTCCTCTTGCTGCTGAACAGGGCTGCGTCAGTCTGATGCGATTGGACAAGGTAGCTAACGAGAGGCATTGCAGCATTACGCCAACATTGCGCGCGCGGTAGGTGTCTGCAGCAAACGCGTGGCAGTGCATTGCTCGCTGCACGTGAACAGCCCGCTCAGGTGGAGTCAATCCGCTCAACGTGTATCGGGTGGCGCCAGAAAATTGTCGGAAAGCGGAAATGCAACTCAGAACACATTGAAACCCGGCCAAGTGCCGGGTTTTTCGTTTCAAGCGCGGCCTAGGCCAGATCAGCCGAACGTCTGTCGTCCTGCCCGACAGGCTGGCCGCGCTTCCTCTTCAGGCAGATCCAGAAGGAGCAGGTAATGAACATCGATTCCTTGCAAGAGATGGTGATGCTGGCGGACGGCCAGCCGATGACGGACAGCCGAAAGGTAGCGCCTCGCTTTGGAAAGAGGCACAGCGATGTGCTCAGGGCCTACGACAGGCTTGAATGCGACAGCGACTTCAACCAACGCAATTTTGCGTCGGTTATCGAGACGAAGCTGGTGGGCGGGAACGTTAAGACCCCTAACGAAGCACGGCTCGCCTTCAACCTGGCACCTCTGGATGGTGGCGACCGCGTCCTGATCCAGCAGCAGGTGACGACCAAGGACGAAGACGGCGTGAAGACCACGACATGGGTTGACGTAGCCACTGTATGGGCTTCCGTTGAGCCGCTCTCGGCCCGTGAATTCATCCAGTCCGGCCAGACCCAATCTGCGGTCACGGCGCGCATCACCATGCGCCACCGCGACGGACTGCTGCCGTCGATGCGCCTGATCCACCGCGGCGAGATCTTCAACATTGCCGGCCTGCTGCCTGACAAGGAGTCTGGGCTGGAGTACATCACGATCCCGGTGTCGGCCGGGGTCAACGACGGGCGGTAGGGGATATGAAGGTCGAACTTCAGATTCACGGGGTAGAAGGCGTGCTATCGACGCTACAGGGGTTGCCGGCTGAGGTCGTCAGCAAGCGTGGCGGTCCGGTCAAACTCGCTTTGGCCAAGGGCGCGCGTCTACTGCGCGATCAGGCCCAGGACAATTTCAGGAGATCGGCGGCGGTTGGTGGTGCCGACAGTACTGACACCACCGTCAACAGCATCATCGCCAGCCGTGGCAAGGCGCCAGTAGGAACCAAGGGCGAGCGTCAGCTGGTGCGTGTGAAGCGCAAGGCATTCGTCAACGCGCATGGATCGAAGACCACCACCCGTAAGGCTGCGCAGCTTATGGAGTACGGCTCGGCCACACAGCCGGCTAGGCCATGGCTACGCCCGGCCGTCCAGCGCCGCGCAAGCCAGATCATCGACGTGGTCAGCGAAGACCTGCTGAAGCGCCTGGATCAGATCACCAAGCGCCTCGCCGCGCAGAATGGAGGGAGCCGCTGATGTTCCCGAAGGTGTATCGAACCATCCGTACCGCAGCGGTGTCGGCGATCGTCGACGACCGCATAGGGCGGCACGGTGAAGTGGCGCAGACCGAGACGGGCGAGCTGTCCTTTCCCTGGTAACTGTGCACCTCGCTGATTGCCTTGGTCAGCGCGATCTGCACAGCGAACTTCAGCCGTTTGGCATCCACGAGCGAGAGTGCTGGCTTACCCTCTGGATCGCAGATGGCCTTTGCGATCAGTCGCGCCATTGAATCTGCCTGCTTGTCCGGATCGTCGCTGACCTGGCCGGCGAAGAAGCTGCGCAGCACTCCGGCATCCTGCTCGCGGATGTAGAACGTGTGCTTTTGGCCGTCGGCCAGCGCCACCTCCCGCTCGTGCACTTCGTCGGAGATGAACAGGGATGGGTCGAGCAGCGGCGAGGCTGCCTGGTCTTTCTCGGTCATGGGATTATCCATTTGGAATTGATGCGCCGGCACTCGCGCGGCACCGGCGCAGGGGAACTCAGGCCAACGGCTTGCCGTAGCGGGTCACGCCACCGCTGCGCTGCACGGTGACCGTGCCTCGCACGATCTCGTTGGTGGAGATGTCGATGTTCACGTCGGCGATGTAGCCGGTGAACAGGAAGCCAGACCCGAAGCCACGCCGACGTGCTGTCGGCGATTGCCCGCGCCGGATTCGGCGAGATCAGTTGGGCTGGTGGTCGCCTGGGTGTGGTCTGGGCGGCGCAGGAGCAGCCGCTGTCGGGGGTGGTCAACATGGCCACCATCAAGAAGGGGCAGTTCCAGGTCGATTACAGCCTGGTCAGTGCCGCCGATGGCATCGAGTACACCTACCTGGATCCGAGCGACTGGCAGCCCAGGACGTTGCGTGTACCAGCGCCGGGTGTGGAGACGATGCTCAACCCGGCCCAGGTCAGCGGCGAGGGCGTGACCTCCGAGCAGCATGCAGCCCGGTTGGCGCGCTGGCATCTGGCCCAATCGCTGTACCAGTACAAGGACATCGGCTACAGCACCGATATCGAGCATCTGAGCTACCAGCGACTGTCGGTGCTGGCCCTGCAGCACGACATGACGCAGTGGGGCTTTGGCGGGCGGGTGGTAGCGGTGGTGCGCACCGCTTCAGATGTGCGCATCACGCTGGATGCCGCCGTTCCCTTCGTGGCCGATATCACCGAGGCCGATGCGTGGGAGGCATCCAAGACGTACCCGACCGGTGATTTCATCCGCCACGGCGGGAAGCTGTACCTGGCGCTACGGGAAAGCACCGGTGCCGAGCCCGGGGTGAGCCCGGAGGACTGGCAGCCTGTGGGAAATTTCTCCGGGATCGCAGAGGCGCTGGCCGCGTCCGTGGATATGGGCTACCAGAATGCTACGGAGCTGGAGGTCAAGGCTGCCCAACTCAATGCCCTCGTTGCCCGCATGCCCGACGGCGACGGTAAGGTGGCTTCGGTCGAGTCGGTGGAGAAGGTCGATGCCCGCGTGGAGCAGACCGAGGACGGTCTGCGGGCGGTCGGAGAGAAGACCTCGTCGCTGGAAGCCCAGCTCACCTACC
>Ga0207709_10002022_pt1 | contig 13154 bp, 14 predicted proteins | sample KBSM34metaG_FD_184397 | JGI IMG/M metagenome (GOLD analysis project Ga0207709, IMG submission 184397) | Miscanthus rhizosphere microbial communities from Kellogg Biological Station, Michigan, USA - KBS M3-4 metaG (SPAdes) (version 2) | ecosystem: Host-associated > Plants > Roots > Rhizosphere >...
CATGGCTCGACGGCGAGATCACCGTCGAAGGCGTTCTGCAGCGCCTGGAAGTCGGGCGCACCGTTCTCTCCTTCGACGGTGATCTCGCCGTCGAGCCATGCGCCGGCCGTGGGCAGTTTCGCCAGCGCCTTCTCGAGCGCGGGCAGCTTCGCGGTCCAGTCGTGGCCATTGCGGGTGAAACAGCGGACCTTGCCGCGGTCGATGCGCGCCAGCAGGCGGTAGCCGTCGAATTTGAGCTCGTAGAGCCAGTCGCCGGGAGATGAAGGCGGCGAAGCCGCGAGCGTGGCGAGCTGGGGCTGGAAAGTGGCCGGCAGCGGGGATTTCTTCGCGGTCCTTTTCTCGGTTCTTCCTGCAAGCTTTTTTGCGGGCGCCTTGCCGGCGACTTTCTTCGGCGGCTGGTCCACCTCGTCCACGCCACGCCCGGTGATCACGCTCGCCGGCTGTTCTTCGACCACGTCGTACTCACCGATCGCCCGCGCCTCGCCGTCGCGTTCCTTGATGAGCAGCCAGGGCTCATGCTTGTCGTCGCCCTTGCCGTGCATGCGCACCAGCGTCCAGTGGCCGTGCAGCTTCTCGCCGCGCAGTTCGAACTTGAGCTTGCCGGCGGCGAGCGACTTGCGCGCGTCGCCCTCGGGCAGCCAGTCGCCGCGGTCCCAGACGATCACGGTGCCCGCGCCGTACTGCTTCGGCGGGATCGTGCCCTCGAAATCCGCGTACGAGATCGGGTGGTCCTCGACGTGCACGGCCATGCGCTTCACGGACGGATCGAGGCACGGGCCCTTCGGCACGGCCCAGCTCTTGAGCGTGCCGTCGAGTTCGAGCCGGAAGTCGTAGTGCAGATGGCTCGCGTGGTGCTTCTGGATCACGAAGGACAACACGCCCTTGCCCGGCCGGCCGCCGGCCTCGGGCTCCGGCGTGCGCGAGAAATCGCGCTTGCCGTGGTAACGCGCCAGGGCCTTGCGCGCGGTCGATGCAGTGGAGCCCATCGCGGCCGGTCTCACTCAGGCGGCGCGGCGGTGGCGGGCGGGGGTCTTGCGCGCGGCTTTCGCGGCCGGCTTGCGCTTCTTCGCGGCGGCCTTGGGCGGCGGTTCCGGTTCTGCGTCCTCTTCCTCCTCTTCTTCCTTGGTGGGCTTGCCGCCACCCTTGCGCAGGCTGCGCTGCAGCAGCTCGGTCAGGTCGAGGATCTTGGCGCCGCGGCCTTCGCCGGTGCGCTGCTCTTCCTCGGGCTCGGGCTGCGTGACGGTCTCGGTCTGGCCGGCCTTCACCTTCTTGTCCACCAGCCGCATGATCTCGTCCTTGAACTCGTCCTTGAATTCGTCGGGGTCCCAGTCGGCGCTCATGTCGTCGACCAGCTGCGTGGCCATCTTGAGCTCACGCTCGCTCAGGCCGGCCTTCTTCGCGTCTTCCGAAGGCAGCGGCAGGTCGGTCCACGGCCGGATGTCCGCGCCCCAGCGCAGCAGGTTCAGCACGAGGCCGGGGCCCACGGGCACCAGCACCGCCAGGTGCTGCTTGGTCTGGATCACGACACGGGCCACGCCCACACGCCCGCTGCGCTGAAGGGTTTCGCGCAGCAACGCGTACACCTTCGCGCCGCGGTTGATCGGCGCCACGTAGTAGGGCCGCTCCAGGTACACGAAGGGAATGCCGTTGGCCGGCACGAAGGTCTCGATCTCGATGGTCTGCGTGGTCTTGGGATAGGCGGCCGCGATCTCCTTGTCGCTGAGCACCACGTACTCGCCGTCCTCGTACTCGATGCCCTTGACGATCTGCTCGCGCGCGATCTCCTTGCCGGTCTTCTTGTTGATGCGCTTGTAGCCGACCGGGTCCATGGTGCGCTTGTCGAGCCAGTCGAAGTCGATGCCGTGGTCGGTGGTGGCCGAGTACAGCGCAACCGGGATGTGGACGAGGCCGAAGCTGATGGCGCCCTTCCACAGGACGCGCGGCGCGGGGGCTTTTTTCGAGATGGACATGGACGCACTCCTTCAGGCTGGGAATGTGCGCCGCCCCTTCCTAGGCGGTGTAGGAGCGCGGCCCCAGGCGCCGTCAGGCCGCGCCGGCCACGGGTCCGAGCTGGCGCTCGCTCGGGCGCGCGAAGTAGAACCACTCGGCGCCCGGCAGCGCCACCGCGTTGGGAAACACGATGAAGCCGTCGTCGGGCGCGCTCACCAGCGTGCCGTCGTGGCGCATGCCGATGGGCTCGCCGCGCAGCACTTCGTCGAAGGTGGCCCAGTCGCGCACGAAGCTGTCTTCCTCGTGCAGGCGGTCGGTCACGCTGGCCAGGCGCAGCAGTTTCGGCGGCTGCGCGGGCCCGCCCGACAGCCCTTCGGGCAGCGCCGCCATGCCCAGCAGCGCGAGCGTGCGGCGGATGGCGCGCCATGCCACTTCGGGCGCCTGCGGGTCCAGGTGCTGGCCGCACTCGAGCGTGACGCCGTAGCCGCCGCGGCTGCGGATGTATTCGTTGGTGCCGCGGCCGAAGTCGAGCGCGGCCTCGTCGGCCGGCACGCCGCCCGCGCGCTGCGCGAGGCCGGCGGCGTAGATGTCGAGCCAGCCTTCCACCACGATGGGCGTGCCGATGTGCAGCGCGAGCTGGCCTTCCTCGTATGCGCGTGCAAAGGGCTCCAGCGCGCCGTTGTTGTCGCGCGGGCCGATCATCGCGAAGGCCTCGCCCTCGCTCTGGAAGGAATGCAGGTCGAGCAGCACCTCGTGGCGCGCGATCAGCGGGGCCAGCACGTTGGTGACGCGGGCTTCGTAGTCGACTGGCGCCTCGGTCGGGCGGAACAGGCGGTTGAGGTTGCGCTCGCCCTCGCGCTGCAAGCGGCGCCGGGCCAATGGATTGGCGACGGGCACCATCGTCAGTTCGCCGCGCCGCAGCTGCAGCGTGCCGGCATCGAACTCGGCCAGGATGCGCTCGATGCCCAGGGTGCCGGAGATTTCGTCGCCGTGCACGCCACCCATCACGAGCAGCCGGGGACCGGGGTTCAACGAGGCGAAGGCGTGGATGCGCAAGCTGTCGGTGGCCACGCCGGCAAAAGGATCGGAGGACATCGGGGGATTATTGCGGAGGCCCTTCCATGCGTGCAAAGGCGCTACCCATTTCATAGCGCCGAGCGGACACCTACAGGGGCAGCCTCGTATTTCCTACCGCCCCGGCGGCGGCGGCGGCGCAGGCTCGTTCCTCATCGAAGGAGCCACGCATGACCCCCAGCAAGAGCAGCAAGAGCAAGACGACGCCGGCCGACCCCCTGAAGGACGCCGGCGGCGGCAAGACCAAGGTGGAGCAAGGCGGCGAATCGGCGCCGCGCCTGCCGCACGAGCGCGACCAGTCGTCCGACAGCCAGCAGACACAGGACGGCCAGCCACCCAGGGTGGGCCGCCAGGCCCAAGAAGACGTCGAGCGCGGACTGGTCGACACCGACCGCGCGCTGGAGGCGGACAGCGTCGAAGGCGGCGGAAAGGTCAGGCGCTGACGACGCCGGCCAGCTGCCTGCGCATGTCGGCGATGACCGCGCCGTAGTCCTTGGCGTTGAAGATCGCGCTGCCGGCCACGAAGGTGTCGGCGCCGGCCGAGGCCACGCGCGCGATGTTGTCGGCCTTGATGCCGCCGTCCACCTCGAGGCGGATGTCGCGTCCGCTCTGCTCGATGCGCTTGCGCGCGAGTTCGATCTTGCGCAGCGCCGAGTCGATGAAGCTCTGGCCGCCGAAGCCGGGGTTCACGCTCATGATCAGGATCAAGTCGATGTCGTCGATGGCCCAGTCCAGCGCTTCGAGCCCCAGGCCGGGGTTGAACACCAGCCCCGCCTTGCAGCCGGCCGCCTTGATGGCCTGGATGCTGCGGTGCGTGTGCGGCGATGCGTCGGGGTGGAAGCTGATGTAGTCGGCGCCCGCTTGCGCGAAAGAGGCCGCCAGTGCGTCAACCGGCTGGATCATCAGGTGCACGTCGATGGGCACCGGTGCGCCGGCAGCGGTCTTGGCGTAGGGCTTGAGCGCCTGGCAGATCATCGGGCCGAAGGTCAGGTTCGGCACGTAGTGGTTGTCCATCACGTCGAAGTGGATCCAGTCGGCGCCGGCCGCGATCACGTCGGTGAGTTCTTTGCCGAGGTGCGCGAAATCGGCGGACAGGATGGAGGGCGCGATGCGGAACGGGGTGCTCATAACCCTTGATTCTCGCAGCCGCCGCAAGTCCGACCAACGGCCTCCGTTACCATGCGCCCATGCCGCACAGCCCCTTCAGCGTACAGGTCGAACCGCGCTTCCTGGCCGACCAGTCGTCCGCCAAGGACAACATCTACACCTTTTCCTATACGGTCACCGTCACCAACACGGGCTCGGTGGCCGCCCAGCTGATCGCCCGCCACTGGCTGATCAACGATGCCTCTGGCCATGCGCAGGAGGTCAAGGGCCTGGGCGTGATCGGGCAGCAGCCGCTGCTTGCGCCCGGCGAATCCTTCCGCTACACGAGCGGCTGCCGCCTGCAGGCGCCGAGCGGCACGATGCACGGCAGCTACTTCGTGGTGACCGAGGAAGGCGAGCGTTTCGACGTGCCCATTCCGATGTTCGTGCTCGAAGCCGACATCGGCGGCGCCCCCGTATCGCGCGTGCTGCACTAGGTAACCTCTTGCGCCGCGGCGTTCTCCGGCGATCAAATCGCCGGATGGACAGAAAACGCCTTTGTCCTGCACCCCATGGACTCGACCATGCGTTACAACCCCGCATCGGCGCCTTCCTCGGCGCCGCAGGGCTTTTTCCTTCTTCTGGATGAATTTGACTAGCTTCCTCAACGATCTGCTGGGCTTCTGGTCCGAATGGGTGCGCCCCTCGGCGGGCCTGCCCACCGTTCTATGGTCGCTGCTGCTGGCGGTGGCGGCGGCTTCCGGCCACCTCGTGCAACGCTACCTGGGGCTGCCCAAGGTGATCGGCTACTCGCTGGTCGGCGCGGTGGTGGGCTTCGCCGGCTTCGAAGGCGCGATCTGGCCGCTGCGCGGCATCAGCCTCTTCCTGCTCGAACTCGGCGTGGCCGTGGTGCTGTTCGAGGCCGGCGGGCGGCTGCCGCTGCGCTGGTTCCGCCACAACCCAATGGTGCTGGTGCAGAGCCTGCTCGAAGCCACGCTGACCTACTTCGGCGTGTACTGGGTGCTGACGCTGCTGGGCCTGCCAGAGCCGGTGGCCAACCCGATCGCGCTGATGGCCATCGTCGCCTCGCCCGCGGTGCTCAGCCGCGTGATCATCGACACCCGCGCCGCCGGCCCCGTGACCGAGCGCGCGATGACGCTGGCCACGCTCAACACCTTCTATGCGCTGGCGCTGGGCTACGCGCAGGCCGGGCTGATCGAGCGCGCGCCGCAGACGATGCTGCAGAAGCTCTATCCGGTGGCGGTGGTGCTGGGCCTCTCGTTCGTGGTCGGCGGGGTCATGGCGCTGGCGCTGCGCTCGGCGCTGCGGGTGATGAGCCCATCGAGCGAGAACACGTCGATCCTGCTGCTGGCGATCATCGCGGCGGGCGCCGCGCTCACCGCGCACATCGGCGGCTCGGCGCCGCTGGCGGCCCTGATCGGCGGCGTGCTGCTGAAGACGCTCAACCCCAAGCCGTGGGCCTGGCAGCGGCAGCTGGGCACGGCCGCCTCGCTGCTCACCATGCTGATGTTCGTGCTGGTGTCGATCGTGGCGGCCCAGGCCGACTGGACGTTGCCGGTGGCCAGCGTGGTGGTGGCCGTGATCGGCGTGCGCCTGCTGGCCAAGATCTCGGGCGTGGCCATTGCCAACCCGGGCAGCGGCGCGAGCTGGAAGCAGGCCTTCTGGGTCGGCTGCGCGATGTCGCCGCTGTCGTCGATCGCGCTGCTCATCGCCTCCAACTTCGCCACCGCCTCGCCCCTGCTGGGCACGATGATCACGCAGGTGGCCCTGCCCTCGATCCTGTTGATGGAGGTGGTGGGCGCGGTGCTCGCCACGGTGGCCATCCACGCGGTGGGCGAGAGTTCGGTGCCCTGGGCGCCCCAGGCCTTCAGCATCACGGAGGACACCCAGCGATGAGCGCCGCAGCCAGCAACACCCCTGTCGACCCGGACAGCGACGACGTCCGTTCGGCGCCGCTGCCATCGGACCCCGAAAGCCGCGCGGTCAAGCTCGAACCCTTCAACAAGTCGGAGGCGCTGTCGCTCGGCGTGGAGCTGGAGCTGCAGCTCGTGAACACGCACGACTACGACCTTGCCCCGTACGCCGAAGACATGCTGCGGCTGATGGCGCAGACCCCGCTGCCCGGCAGCGTGGTGCCCGAGATGACCTCGAGCATGATCGAGATCTCGACCGACATCTGCCACTCGGCGCAGGACGTGATCACGCAGCTCTCGCCGATCCGCGAGGCGCTCATCAAGAACGCCGACAAGCTCAACATCGCGGTGGTCGGCGGCGGCACGCATGCCTTCCAGCAGTGGCACGAGCGGCGCATCTACGACAAGCCGCGCTTTCGCGAACTGTCGGAGCTGTACGGCTACCTGAGCAAGCAGTTCACCATCTTCGGCCAGCACGTGCACATCGGCTGCCCCGACGCCGATGCGGCGTTGTTGATGCTGCACCGCATGTCGCGCTACATCCCGCACTTCATCGCGCTGTCGGCGTCTTCGCCGTTCGTGCAGGGGCAGGACACGCAGTTCGACTCGGCGCGGCTGAACTCGGTGTTCGCGTTCCCGCTGTCGGGCCGCGCGCCTTTCACCACGAGCTGGAAGGAGTTCGAGGCCTACTTCGAGCGCATGACCCGCACCGGCGTCGTGCGCAGCATGAAGGACTTCTACTGGGACATCCGCCCCAAGCCCGAGTTCGGCACCATCGAGATCCGCGTGTTCGACACGCCGCTCACCATCGAGCGCGCCGCCGCGCTCGCGGGCTACGTGCAGTCGCTGGCCGCATGGTTCCTGCAGGAGCAGCCCTTCGCGCCGACCGAGGACGACTACCTCGTCTACACCTACAACCGCTTCCAGGCCTGCCGCTTCGGCCTCGACGCGGTGTACGTCGACCCGGCCACCGGCCAGCACATGCCGCTGCGCGACCACATCCTGATGACGATGACGCAGCTCGAATGGCACAGCGAGGCGCTCAACGCCACACAGGCGCTGGGCGAGCTGCGCACCAGCGTGGAGGCCAACCGCAACGATGCGCGGTGGCTGCGCGAGAAGCAGGGCAAGGAGCGGCTGCTGGCGGAGGTGGTGCGGCAGGCGGCGCTGCGGTTCAGGGGCGCGGCGGCCTGAGCGCGGGCCCGCTGCACCTGGAGCGGCGGCCGCGCGGCCTTCAGCGCGGGATGTAGCCCTTGTCGAGGATGCGGCCGTCGACCGCGTCGATCACGAAGCGCGCGCGCGCACCGAACGCCATCGCGTTGCTGTTGATCTCCCAACGCCCCGCGCCCTTGCCGAACCAGGGCTTGCGCAGCCGCGCCTGCACCGGCTCGACGAAGGCCCAGCCAGCCGCAGTGGCGGCGGCGCGCGCCAGAGCGACGGCCTCTTTCTCGTCGATCATCGCGACCCCGGCGGCAGCGGTGGCAGCGGTGGCAGCGGTGGCAGCGGTGGCAGCGCAGCGTTCGGCGGGATCGGCCCGTCGCTCACGCTGACCCAGAAGCTGGTGCCGCCCAGGATGATGGTGCCGATCGCCATGCCTTCGACCTGCATCTGCGAGACGGTCACATAGCCGAACTGGACCGGAAAGCGATAGGCCCCGAGCGCCTGCGCCAGCCCGTGCACGCGCAGCTGGCCGTAGCCCTCGGCCATCGCCTCTTCGAGGTAGCGCAGCAGCGCCGACTTGGAATAGGCATTCCATCGCAGCTGCGCGCGCAATTGCCGCAGCGGACCGGTGCGCGGCGCGAAGTAGCGATGCACGAGTTCATGGAACAGCGTGATGCGCTGCTCTGTCAGGCTCTGGTTGCGCGCGACGGTGACGGCGCCGTACATGTCGGTGCCGCCGAGCGCGCCGCCCGCCATCGAGCGCGGGCGACTCAGCTGCAAGCGAGGGCCTCCGGGCGGCGGCGGCAGGCCGACATCGGGCAGCGGCTCGATCCTGGGCATGCCGCGGGCCACCACCGGCTTGACCGCGCCGCGCAGCAGCAGGGCCTGGATCGTGGAGATGCCGAGCAGCATCACCGCCTTGGCGAAGTGCTTCGCGGCCTCGTCGAGATCGGCGTCGGAGCCGGCGTTGACCGACTTCTGCGCGAAGTCGTAAAGCTCGCTGGCGCCCGAAAACACCGCCGTACCGAGCGCGGCGAACCCCACCACGAGCAGGATCACGTCGACCACTTCGCCGACACCGAAGAAGTGCGAGCCGGCCCACACAACCAGCGTGGCGGCCACGATGGCCAGCGCGGCCGGCTCCAGCATGGCCTCGACGGTCTGGCGCGCCTCGCCGGGCAGCAGGGGCAGGGCCCTGCGCATCGCCTCGCCGACGCGCTCGGTCGTGGACATGGTGGCGGGTGACACGGAAACGGTTTCAGCCATGGTCGAGAACTTTCTATTTCAAGAAGACTTCGGCAGTGAAAGGCGGGCGCCACGGCGAATCTACCCGAACGCCGCCGCCGTGCCTGCAGGCCAGCGCCACGGCCACCGCTTATGCTCGCTGCATGGGTGAATTCGACCTGATCACACGCTACTTCAAGCGCCCCGCCACGCGCTCCCCGCTCGGCGTGGGCGACGACTGCGCATTGCTCGCGCCGGCACCGGGCATGCAGCTCGCGGTGTCCTGCGACATGCTGGTCGAGGGCCGGCACTTTCTCTCGACCGTCGATCCGGCGCGACTGGGCCACAAGGCGCTGGCGGTGAACCTCAGCGACCTTGCGGCCTGCGGCGCGAAGCCGCTGGCCTTCACGCTCGCGCTGGCACTGCCGGGTGTCGACGAGCCCTGGCTCGAAGGCTTCTCGCGCGGCCTGTTCGCGCTGGCCGACGCGCACGGCTGCGAGCTGGTGGGCGGCGACACCACGCGCGGGCCGCTCAACATCTGCATCACGGTGTTCGGCGAGGTGCCGGCCGGCGCGGCGCTGCTGCGTTCGGGCGCGCGTGCGAGCGACGACATCTGGGTGAGCGGCACGCTGGGCGACGCGCGGCTGGCGCTCGAAGCCTTTCGCGGCACGGTCGCGCTGCCGGCCGAAGCCTTCGAGTCGGCCCGCGCGCGCATGGAGCAGCCCACGCCGCGCGTGGCGCTCGGGCTGGCGCTGCGCGGCATCGCCTCGTCGGCGGTGGACGTGAGCGACGGGTTGATCGGCGACCTGGGCCACATCCTCGCTTCGAGCGGTGTGGGTGCCACGCTCGATGCCGATGCGGCGACGGCCTTGATCGCTGCCGAAGTCCCCAGCCTGAGCACCGAGATCCTGCGCACCTGCGCGCTCTCGGGCGGCGACGACTACGAACTGGTCTTCACCGCTGCGCCGTCGGCGCGCGCCGCAGTAGAGCAAGCCGGAGAAGACAGCGCCACCTGCGTCACGCGCATCGGCCGCATCGAGGCCGATGCCGGCCTGCGCATCGTCGATGCAGCCGGCGCGCCGGTGTCACAGCGCTTCGGCTCCTTCGACCACTTTGTCTGAAGGCCTGAGCCGCGCGCGGCTCAGGAGCCTTGCACCATCGCCTGCATTTTTCGCTGTGCCGCATTGATCGCAGCCGATTGCCCGTTCAGCTGCTGAAGCATCTTGTTGAGCTCGGCCTGCACGGCCGGGTCGGCCACGGTGACCGTGGTGCCCGAAACCTGGATCTTCGACTTGTTCTTCTCGAGGAAGTCGCCAATGGCCAGCGCGCTGTCGAACACCGTGTCGAGCGCGGGGAACACTTCCTTGAAGGTGCCGGCCGGCGTGGTCACGGTCTTGTCGAAGGCCTTGTCGTAGACCGGCTTCAGGTCGTCGGGCTGCTTGAGCTGCGCGTGCGCGGCATCGGCCTTGGCGGTCTGCTGGTCGAGCGCGCTGCGCAGGCCGTTGAGGCCGTCCTTCGCGGCCTTGAGGTCGTCGCGGCGCGAGGCCAGGTCGGCGATGGAACGCAGCGCGCCCTTGGCCATGATCTGCGTCATGGGCTGGCTCACCGACTTGTTCATGCCTTCGTTGAAATCGGTGATCACCGCGTAGTGCTTCGCGTAGTCGCCGAAGGAGGCTTTCTCTTCTTCCGTGGGCATCGGCACGCGCAGGCCGGGCTTGTCGAGCACGCGGGTCTGCAGGAAGGCCGTGAAGGCCTTGCGCTGCTCGGCTTCCTTGTTGCCGCAGGCGACCAGTGCAAGGCCGAAGGCCATGAGGAGCGACAGGGCCCCGAGACGTTGAATGAAAGTTCTCATGGGCAGAGGCCCTCCCGCGTGTTGTGGTGGCAAAAATTATAGGGAGCGCTTCGCGACGGCGCGGCATGCGAGCCACACCGCGGCGGCCGGCGCAAGCGCGAAACCCGCGAACAGCCAGAGGGCGGCCGATTGCGCGCCTTCGACACCGCCCGGCACGGCCAGCCCCGCCGCATTCGCCACCAGTCCGGCCACGGCCGCGCCCACGGCCATGCCGTAGAGCTGCACGGTGGTGATCGAAGCGGAGGCCAGGCCTTCGTCACCTTTGGGCGCCAGCGACATCACGCGCGTGATCAAGTGCGGCCAGCCGATGCCCACGCCGAGCCCCACGGCCGCCAGCGCGACGGCGATCAGCAGGGTCTCGAAACCGGCACCGAAGAATTCCTGCGACGGCAGCAGCCACGCGAGTGCCAACAGCCCCAGCGTGCAGATCACCGGGCCGGCGCGCAGCATGCGGTCGGCTCCCGTGCCACTGCGGCCCGAGGACAGCAGCGAACCCGCGCTCCAGCCGCCCGCCATCGCGGCCGCGAGGTAACCCGCCATGAGCGGCGAATGGCCGTGCAGCAGCTGCAGGAAGTACGGCACGAAGATCTCGGTTTCCGTGCCGATCAGCAGCAGCGCCACGCTCGCGTAGATGGCGCCCAGCGGCGCGCTCATCGCATACGCGCCGCGCGGCAGCACGCGCACGGCGGAGCGGCTGTCGATGCGGGTGGCCGCGAAGCCGATGGCCAGGCCCAGTGCCAGGCCGGCGGCCTGCCGGAGCAGGTCGGCCCACAAACCACTGGCTGCGACCACCAGCACCGAAGCCGCGAGCAGGCCGATCTGCAGCATCGGCACACGTGGCGGCGTGGCGGGCCGCGCGTACTTCACATCCATCTCGGGCCGCAATTGCACGAGCACCAGCAATGCCTGCGCCGCCGCCACTGGCAGCAGGAACCAGAAGGCCCAGCGCCAATGCCCCGCCTGCGCGAACAGCCCGCCCACGGCCGGCCCGCACAGCGTGGCGACGCCCCACATGCCCGACACCAGCGCCACCGCGCGCGGCCACAGCCGCTGCTCGAACACCAGCTGGATCAGCCCGTAGCTCAGCGCCGCGAGCAACCCGCCGCCCAACCCCTGCACCGCGCGCCCCGCGAGCATCCACGGCATGGCCGGCGCGAGCGCGCAGCCTGCCGAACCGGCGCCGAACACCGCCAGCGCCGCCAGGCACGCTCCGCGCGGGCCCAGCACCGCGAGCAGCCGCACCGACAGCGTGGCGCCGAGGATCGAGCCGACCACGAAGAGCGTCGTGCTCCAGGCATACCAGTCGAGCCCGCCGATCTCGCGCACCACCGACGGCAGCACCGTGGTCACGATGTGCACGTTGACGGCGTGCAGCGCGACGCCGCCAGTCAGCGCGAGCGCGCGCCAGCCGTTGCGGCCGCTGAACAGCTCGCTCCATGCGGCGATGGGAGGTGGGGAGCGCAGCGCGGAGGAGGAGGAGGGCATGGCAAGCAACGAAGTCGGAAAGAAGCCCGGATGCTAGGCGCGCACGGTCAATTAAACAAGCTATTGCTTTGATAAATAAAAACTGCGCCAAACCGGTGCCGGCCCGGATGCGCGACACTCCTGCCCCGATGCAAGCCGCTTCTTCTTTCTCCACGACCACCACCTCCGGCGCCATGCCCCAACCCTCGATGCGCCGCGCCACGCTGCGCTTTCTGCTCTCGCATCCCGCGCACTTCATCGCGCTGGGCTTCGGCTCCGGCCTGCCGCGCATCGCGCCGGGCACCGTGGGCACTCTGTGGGCCTGGGCAGCGTTCTCGGTGATGCAGCTGTGGTTCACGCCGGCCACCATCGGCTGGATCATCGCGGCCTCGCTGCCCATCGGCTGGTGGGCCTGCACCGTGACTGCGCGCGACATGAACGTGGCCGACCCCGGCGCCGTGGTGTGGGACGAGGTGATCGCCTTCTGGATCGTGCTCTGGCTGGTGACGCCGGCCGGCCTCCTCGCGCAGGCCGTCGCCTTCGCGCTGTTCCGTTATTTCGATGCCGCCAAGCCCGGCCCGGTGGCCTGGGCCGATGCGCTGTTCAAGCAGCGCGACGCGGCGCAGGTGCGCTGGTGGCACGCGGGCTTCGGCATCATCCTCGACGACCTGGTAGCGGCGTTCTGCACGCTGCTGGTCATCGCACTCTGGCGCGCATGGTGAACCCGATGGACTCTTCCTCTTCTTCTTCGACGTTGCCGACGCTCGCGGACCACGACACGCCCGCGCTGGTCGTGGCGCTGGCCGGCCTGCTGCAGAAAAAAGGCTGGATGCTGGCCACCGCCGAAAGCTGCACGGGCGGGCTGATCGGCGCGGCCTGCACCGAGCTGGCCGGTTCCAGCGCGTGGTTCGAGCGCGGCTTCATCACCTATTCGAACGAGGCCAAGACCGAGCTGCTGGGCGTGGACGCGGCGGTGATCGCGGCGCACGGCGCGGTCAGCGAGCCGGTGGCGCGCGCGATGGCCGCGGGCGCGATCGCGCATTCGCCGCCGTCGCGCGTGGCGCTGGCCGTGACCGGTGTGGCAGGGCCGACCGGCGGCACGCCCGACAAGCCGGTGGGCACGGTGTGGTTCGGCTGGTCGGTCGATGGCGACGTGCGCACCGAGCGCCGCCGCTTCGACGGCGACCGCGCCACGGTGCGCGCGGCCACGGTGCGGTACGCACTGCAGACGCTGGTCGAGTTGCTTGGCCGCTGACCCGATTTTTCACAAACCCGAGAGGACTCATGACAGCAGCCACCAACGCCCAGACCATCGAGCGCTTCTACAGCGCCTTCGCGAAGCTCGACGGCGCCGCCATGAAGGCCTGCTACGCAAGCGATGCGGTGTTCGACGACGAGGCCTTCTCGCT
>Ga0207709_10002024_pt1 | contig 13140 bp, 10 predicted proteins | sample KBSM34metaG_FD_184397 | JGI IMG/M metagenome (GOLD analysis project Ga0207709, IMG submission 184397) | Miscanthus rhizosphere microbial communities from Kellogg Biological Station, Michigan, USA - KBS M3-4 metaG (SPAdes) (version 2) | ecosystem: Host-associated > Plants > Roots > Rhizosphere >...
CCAGCGCCGCCGGGCCGATGAAGTCCGGGTCGGCTTCCATCGAGAGGCAGGAAGAGACGCAGGCGCCGCACTGGATGCAGGCCATCGACTGGGTGATGTCGATCATCGATTCCGGCTCGACGATGTACTCGCGCTCGGGCGGCTCGCCGTGCGGCAGCAGCCACGGGGTGACACGGCGGATCTTCGTCCAGTGGGTGGACTCCATGTCGGTGATCAGGTCCTTGATCACGGGCATGTTCCCCATCGGCTCGATCACGATCGAGTTGCCCTCGCCGCCGGTGCCGGTGGCGCTCGCCTGCTTGTCGGCCAGCTCCTGGGCCTCGCCGATCTGGGTCTTGCAGCCGAGACCGGACTGGCCGTTGATCTTCATCCCGCAGGAGCCGCAGATCGCGGCGCGGCAGGAGCAGCGGACGGCGAGCGAGCCGTCCTCGTTGTCCTTCGCCTGCAGCAGCCCGTCGAGGACCGAGAGCGAGGGATCGAGGTCGACGTTGAACTCCTCCCAGTACGGGCCCTCGCCGCTCTCGGGCTGGAACCGCCGGACTTTGATCGTGTAATCGGCCATTTAGTAGGTCCTCTCTTGCGGTTCCCACTGGGTGATCGTGACCTCTGAGTAGGAGATCTCGGGTCCGTCGTCGGTCAGCTCGAGGTCGATGTGTTTGAGCCACTCCTCGTCGTTTCGCTCCGGGAAGTCGGTGCGGTACTGGGCGCCGCGGCTCTCCTTGCGCTCCAGCGCGGCGACGCAGGTGCACTCGGCGTTGTCGAGCATGTACCCAAGCTCGATTGCGGCAATCAGGTCCTGGTTGAAGACGCTGCCGTGGTCGTCGATGTAGGCGGTCTTCGCCTCCTCCTTGAGGCGGCGGACCGTCTCCAGGGCCTCGGTGATCCCGGCCTCGTCGCGGAAGACGGCGACTTTGGCGTCCATCGTCTGGCCCAGCTCGAGCTTGATCTCGGAGATGCGGCGGCCCGAGCCCTTCTCGCGGCTGACGATGTCGGCGATCATCGCCTCCTCGTCCTCGAGCACCTTGCGCGAGATGTGCGAGTAGTCGGTCCGCTTGGCGCGGGCGGCGGCGTCGCGGCCGCTGCGCTTGCCGAAGATCAGCGTGTCCAGCAGCGAGTTGGCGCCGAGGCGGTTGCCGCCGTGGACGGAGACGCAGGCGGTCTCGCCGGCCGAGTAGAGGCCGGGGATGTCGGTGCGGCCGTCGACGTCGGTCTTGACCCCGCCCATCGTGTAGTGGTTGCCCGGCTTGATGTGGATCGGTTCGCGGGTGATGTCGACGCCGGCGAAGTCGCGGCCGACGAGGACGATCTCGCGCAGCGCCTCGTGGACGCGCTTTTTCGGGACGACGGTGATGTCCAGCGCGACGGTGCCGTCGGGGAAGCCACGGCCCTCGTTGATCTCCGTCTGCTCGGCGCGGGAGACGACGTCGCGCGAGGCGAGCTCCATCTTGTTCGGCGCGTACTTCTCCATGAAGCGTTCGCCCTTGGCGTTGAGGAGGTGCGCGCCCTCGCCGCGGGCGCCCTCGGTGATCAGGAAGCCCTTGCCCGCCAGCGTCGTCGGGTGGTACTGGATCATCTCCATGTCCATCAGCTTGGCGCCGGCCCGGTAGGCCATCGCGATCCCGTCGCCGGTGCAGATCAAGGCGTTGGTCGACGGCTTCCAGACCATCCCGTTTCCGCCGGTGCAGAGGATCACGCTCTTCGCCTGGAAGAGCTCCATCGAGCCGTCGGCGACGTTGCGGGTGACGACGCCACAGCACTCACCGTTCTCGTCGATCGCGAGGCTGCTGCAGAACCACTCCTCGTAGCGGGCGATCTGCTCGGAGTACTTCATCAGCTGCTCGTAGAGCACGTGCATGATCGCCTGGCCGGTGATGTCGGCCACGTAGTAGGTGCGGGCGGCGGAGGCGCCGCCGAAGGCGCGGGTGCCCAGTTTGCCTTCCTCGTTGCGGTGGAAGGTGACGCCGAGGTGCTCGAGGTGGAGGATTTCCTCCGGCGCCTCGCGGGTCATGATTTCGACCGCGTCCTGGTCGCCGAGGTAGTCCGAGCCCTTGATCGTGTCGAAGGCGTGGGACTCCCAGGAGTCGCCGGGATTCAGCGCCGCGTTGATGCCGCCCTGGGCGGCGTTGGAATGGGAGCGGACCGGGTGAACCTTGCTGATGATCCCGACCGATACGCCTTCCTCGGCGGCGGCGAGAGCGGCCCGCTGGCCGGCGAGTCCGGCCCCGATTACGAGAACGTCATGGGATGGCACGGGCGCAGATGCTATAGCGGAGAATCCCGATCACGTAGTCGGGATTCGTCACTTTGTAATCCGTCACTTACAGCCAGCGCTCGCCTAAGCGGCGGACGGCTGCGTCCGACAAGGTGATCGCTCTTTGGAGAGTGGAGAAGTCGACGTTCTCGGCGACGTCGTTGGACCAGTGGTAGCGGCCCGGTTGCTTGTGATCGGTGCAGCTGCAGAGGGCGACGGTCTCGTAGCCGGCCACCCGGGACTCGAGGGCGTCGGTGCCGTTGTAGGTGCGGAGGTTGGGGTAGAGCCAGATGCCGAGCTCCTCGGCGAGACCCTCGACGAAGGCGAGGGCGCGGGGCGGGTAGTCGCGCATCTTCAGGAAGCCCTCGCCCTTGAGGGCGAGCAGGTGGGTGGCGCCGAGGGTCTCGAGGCAGAGGAAGAAGGTGCTCTCGCGCGGCAGCGAGTCGAAGTGGCGCTCGCCGAAGGCTTTGATCCCCTCGCTGAAGCTCTCCTCCGAGCCGGTGGAGAGGAGGATCACCCGAACTCCCTGCGGCGGCTCGGCGATGAAGCGCTGGGCCAGCGCCAGCAGGGCGACCACGGCGGTGCCGTTGTCGTTGGCGCCGGGGACCGACCTGCGGACGCCGATGTCGGTCATCGCCGCGACAGAGCCGAGGCCGAGGACGAGGCCGATCTTGCTCAGCAGCTTGCTGCCGCTGGCGGCGCCGAGGGCGGCCAGCAGCGGACCGCCGACCACCGGCGCCATCAGCGGCGGGCTCGTGTCGGTCTTCTCGGTCAGCCCGTAGCGGGCGGCGAGCTCGGGGATCGCGGGGTGGAAGACGAGGCCCGAGTGGGCGGCGTCGTGGTGGGAGATGAGGACGACCGTGCGCTCGGCCTCCGGGTCGCCGAGCTCGCAGACGACGTTGTAGGTGGTGCGGCGAGGGAGGAGGAGGCGGCGCATCCGGCGCTTGCCCGGCGGGAAGTCGTCGGCGATCCCAGCCGCGCCGAGGGCTCCCAGCAGCGTCCCGAGCAGGCGCCCCCCGCGCAGCCCGGCGATCGCGCCAAGCGCTCCCAGCGCGGCGCCGATCCCGAGCGGCCACCAGTAGGTGCCGTGCGCGTCCTCGGCCTCGATCCGCGCCTCGGCACCGAGCTCCGCAAACTGCGAGACCAGCCACTCGGCCGCCTGCCGCTCGCCGTCGGAGGCGGACGGACGCTCGATCCGCTCCAGTTCCTCGAGGCGCTCGCGCAACCAAATCGCTTCGTCGGCCATGGTTTCGGAACCTAGCCGCTTACCATGGGCAGATGTTCGGCGGTGGGCAGATCACCCTCTTCCACTTCCGCGGGATCAAGGTCACCGTCGATTGGTCCTGGTTCATCGTCCTCTTCCTGGTCATTCTCTTCATGGTCGGCTTCTTCGAAGACCTGCTCGGGGAAGGGGGGAGCACCCCGTTCGTGCTGGCCCTGCTCAGCGCCGTCGGCTTCTTCGGCTCGATCCTCCTGCACGAGTTCGGCCACGCGATCGTCGCAATGCGCAACGGGATCGGGATCTCCAGCATCCAGCTCTGGATCTTCGGCGGGATGGCGCGGATGGACCGCGAAGCCGACTCCCCGGGGACCGAGATGAAGGTGGCGCTGGCCGGCCCCGCCGTCACCGCCCTGATCGCAATCGTCCTCGGCGTCGCCGGGATCGTCGCCTCCGGCTGGACCGGGTTCCAGGAGGCGGTCCTGCTGGAAAGCCGCTCCGACGTCTCCGGCCCGATGGCGCTGGTCGCCTGGCTGGTGACGATCAACATCCTCATCCTCGTCTTCAACCTCCTGCCCGCCTACCCGATGGACGGCGGCCGCGTCGCCCGCGCGATCGCCTGGAAGCGCTCGGGGAACCGAAACTCGGCGACCCGCTTCGCCGCCAACCTGGGCCGCGTCTTCGGCTACCTCTTCATCGGCCTCGGCCTCGCCTGGGCCTTCAGCGGCAACGCCTTCGGCGGGATCTGGCTCGCCCTGATCGGGATGGTGATCAACGGCTCCGCCCGCGGCGCCGCGATGCAGACGGCGCTGGGCAGCCGCATCGGCGACGTCCGGGTCGCCGACGTGATGGACCGCGAGCCGGTGACGATCCCCGGCGACCTCAGCGTCGAGCAGGCGCTCGACGAATACTTCCTCCGCTACCGCTGGCCCTGGTTCCCCGTCGTCGACGCCGGCCGCCGCTTCCTCGGCCTGATCGAGCGCGACCGAGCCGACGAGGTCCCAGAGATCTCCCGCTCCAACTCCCACGTCTCCGAATACGTCGACCACGACATAGGCCTTTACGTCCGCGACGACACCCCCTTGGACGCTCTCCTCGCCAACCAAAACCTCCGCCGCCTCGGCGCGCTGATGGCGGTCGATGCAGAAGGCCGCCTCTCAGGCGTAGTCACGATCGAGCAAGTGGGAAGAGCCCTCCGCGACGCCACCGGCGCCCGAACCTCCGCGTAGTCCGCAGCGAACCTCCATCGCGAGGGGAGAAAACCACAAGCGGCAGAGCTTTTCCCTCTTATGGATGGGAAACCTCTGCCGCGAAAATCGGAGCTGGCGATGCTCGCCGCGCGGCAGCATGGAATCGTCTCGATTCGACAGCTTCGACGGCTCGGTTTTTCAGAATCGTCCGTCGAAAAGGGGGTGGCGGCTGGACGACTTCACCGTCTCCATCGCGGTGTCTATGCAGTGGGCCACACGAACCTTTCGCTGAAGGGCTGGTGCCTCGCGGCGGTTCTCGGCTCGGGCCCGCAGTCGCTGCTGAGCCACTACTCGGCCGGATGGCTGCTTGGACTGATCTCGACCCGACCTATCCCGATCCATGTGACGACGCCCCTACCCCGCAAAAGGCGAGGCTCGATTCGCATCCATCACTCACGGACTCTCATCGATGCGGACAGGACCATCGAGCGGAATATCCCTGTCACCTCTGTCGCCCGAACCGCGCTCGACCTCGCGGCCGTACTTCGTTTCCGCAACCTGCGTCGCCTCATCCGTCGCTCCGAAGAGCTGAACGTCTTCGACCTCACCGACTTCCGCTCGATCCTCTCCCGCAACCAGGGTCACCGGGGCACCGCGCGCCTTTCGCGTGCTCTTGCCATCTACGAGCCGCCCCGACTCACTCGTTCGGAGTTCGAGCGGGAATTCGCTGCGCAGGCCGAACGAAGCGGGCTGCCGGCCTTCGCCACCAACTTCAACGCCGCCGGCTACGAGATCGATGTCTACTGGCCTGAGCTGCGGTTCGGGGTGGAACTCGACGTCTACGCGACGCATGGCGCGCCGGAACCGTTCGAGGAAGACCGTCGCCGCGCCGAGGACCTGAAGCTCGCCGGCGTCGAGTTGACCCGCGTCACCGCTCACCGTTTCGAACACGAACCTCAGCAGGTGATGGAACGCGTTTCCCGGCTCCTGGACCAGCGCCGAAGTCAGCTCGGGACTTGGTGAGCTAGGCGACCGCTCGGTGCCGCTCGATGATTCGGCCGAAGTCGGTGCTGGCCGGGAGCGTGCCGAAGGCCTGGCCCCAGTCGCCCGAGAGGCGGGAGGCGCAGAAGGCGTCGGCTACCGCTTCGTCGCCGTAGCGGACTAGGAGGGAGGCTTGAAGGGCGAGGGCCATCTTCTCGACTACACGGCGGGCGCGGAACTCGATCGTCTCGAGGTCGCCGGGCAGCTCCTCGCGCAGCGAGGTGGCGAACTCCTGAAGGCGGGGCTCGGCGGCGGCGCCCTCGCCGACCTCGGCGAAGAAGGCCTCCAGCGAGGCGGGGCTCTTGACCATGGCGCGGAGGACGTCGAGGCACTGGACGTTGCCGGAGCCCTCCCAGATCGAGTTCAGCGGGCTCTCGCGGAAGAGGCGCGGCAGGCCGGACTCCTCGACGTAGCCGTTGCCGCCGAGGCACTCGAGCGACTCGCCGGCGTGCGCCACCGCTCGCTTGCAGATCCAGTACTTGAGGACGGCGTTGGCGACCCGCTTCAGCTGCGCCGCCTCCTCGTCGCCGGCGATCGCTTCGTCGTAGGCGCGGGCCAAGCGCAGCGCCGAGATCGTCGCCGCCTCGGACTCGATCGCGAGGTCGGCGAGGACGTTCCGCATCAGCGGCTGCTCGACCAGCTCGCGGCCAAAGACCGAGCGATGGCTGGCGTGGTGGATCGCCTGGGCGACTCCCGCCCGCATCCCGGTGGCGCCGCCGAGGACGCAGTCGAGGCGGGTGTGGTTGACCATCTCGATGATCGTCCGCACCCCCGCGCCCTCCTCGCCGACCAGCCAGGCCGAGGCGGCATCGAACTCGATCTCGCTGGAGGCGTTGGAGCGGTTGCCGAGCTTGTCCTTGAAGCGCTGCAGGCGGAAGCGGTTGCGCTCTCCGTCGGGCGTCCAGCGCGGGAAAAGGAAGCAGGAGATGCCGCCGTCGGCCTGGGCGAGGACGAGGAAGGCGTCGCACTGCGGGGCGGACATAAACCACTTGTGGCCGGTCAGCTCGTACTCCGCCCCCGGGCCGCCGCCGTTGACCGGGCGGGCGACGGTGGTGTTGGCGCGGACGTCGGTGCCGCCCTGCTTCTCGGTCATCCCCATCCCGGCGAGGGCGCCCTGCTTCTGCGGCGCCGGCGCGTTCGCCGGGTCGTACGTCGCGGAAAGGAAGCGCGGCTCCCACTCGGCGGCGAGCTCCGGCTGGGTCCGCAGCGCTGGGATCACCGAGTAGGTCATCGAGATCGGGCAGCCGATCCCGGCCTCGGCCTGGGACATGCACATGAAGGCGGCGCCGCGGGCGACGTGGGCGCCCGGCCGCGGGTCCTTCCACGGCGAGGAGTGAAGTTCGAACCCGACCCCGACGGCCATCAGCTCGTGCCAGGAGGGATGGAACTCGGGGACGTCGACGCGGTTGCCGTAGCGGTCGTGGGTCTTCAGCTTCGGCCCGTTTTCGTTCGCGAGCCGACCGAGCTCCTGCGCCGCCTCGCTGCCCGCGTACTCGCCCGCCGCGCCAATCCGCTGCAGGTCCCACTCCGCTCCCTCGCGCTTGACCGCCTCGACCAGCACGGTGTCGCTCTCGAAGACGTTGTAGTCGACCAGCGGCGGCGGCTGGTTGGCCACCTCGTGCGTACCGAAGCTGGGGCGTTCGACCGTTGCCATCCACCGCCGATTGTGACATGCCCTGGCCGGTCAGCCAGGCCGCAACCCAGATAGCATCGCCGCTCGGTGGCGAAGATCAAGGTTGAGAACCCGGTCGTCGAGCTCGACGGCGACGAGATGACCAGGATCATCTGGTCGTTCATCAAAGAGCAGCTGATCCTCCCGTACCTCGACGTCGAGCTCGAGTACTACGACCTCGGGATCGAGAGCCGCGACGCGACCGAAGACCGGATCACGGTCGAGGCGGCGGAAGCGATCAAGCGCCACGGGGTCGGCGTCAAGTGCGCGACGATCACCCCCGACGAGGCACGGGTCGAGGAGTTCGGCCTGAAGGAGATGTACCGCTCGCCGAACGGGACGATCCGCAACATCCTCGGCGGCGTCATCTTCCGCGAGCCGATCGTGATCTCGAATATCCCGCGGCTCGTCCCCGGCTGGACGAAGCCGATCGTGATCGGCCGTCACGCCTTCGGCGACCAGTACCGCGCCACCGACCTGGTCGTGCCGGGCGAAGGGACGCTGACCCTTACCTACACGCCGAAAGACGGCGCCGAGCCGGTCGAGCTCGACATCTACGATTTCCCCGGCGGCGGCATCGCGATGGCGATGTACAACCTCGACGACTCGATCCGGGAGTTCGCCCGCGCCTCGATGCGGTACGGCCTCGACCGCGGCTTCCCGGTCTATATGTCGACCAAGAACACGATCCTCAAGCGCTACGACGGGCGCTTCAAGGACCTCTTCGCCGAGGTCTACGAGGCCGAGTTCAAAGACGAATTCGAGGCCGCCGGCCTCACCTACGAACACCGTTTGATTGACGACATGGTCGCCGCCGCCCTGAAGTGGGAGGGCGGTTACGTCTGGGCCTGCAAAAACTACGACGGCGATGTTCAGTCCGACACCGTCGCCCAGGGCTTCGGCTCGCTCGGGTTGATGACGAGCGTGTTGATGAGCGCCGACGGCAACACCGTCGAGGCCGAGGCCGCGCACGGCACCGTCACCCGCCACTACCGCCAGCACCAGCAGGGCAACCCGACTTCCACCAACCCGATCGCCTCGATCTTCGCCTGGACCCGCGGCCTCGCTGCCCGCGGCCGAATGGATGCCACCCCCGAGGTTTCCCGCTTCGCCGAGACGCTCGAGCGCGTCTGTGTCGAGACCGTGGAAAGCGGGAAGATGACGAAAGACCTGGCGCTGCTGGTGGGCGGCGGTCAGGAGTACCAGACCACGCAGGAGTTCCTCGCCTCGATTGACGAGAACCTCCAGCGGGCGATGGCTTAACGGCCTTCCCCACCTTCCAAACCCCCGACTCCGAGGAGAGGATTCAGTGAGCACCACCCCTGTCAAGGTCACCGTTACCGGCGCCGCCGGCCAGATCGGCTACGCGTTGTTGTTCCGCATCGCCAGCGGTCAGATGCTTGGCCCAGAGACGCCGGTTGAGCTCAGCCTGCTGGAGATCCCGCCGGCGATCAAAGCCGCCGAGGGCACCGCGATGGAGCTCGACGACTGCGCCTTCCCGCTGCTCAGCAGGATCGACATCACCGACGACCCAAAGCAGGCCTTCGACGGCTGCAACGTCGGCCTCCTCGTCGGCGCTCGCCCCCGCGGCCCCGGCATGGAACGCTCGGACCTGCTCGAGGCCAACGGCGGCATCTTCAAGCCGCAGGGTGAAGCGATCAACGCCGGTGCCGCAGATGACATCAAGGTCCTCGTCGTCGGTAACCCCGCCAACACCAACTGCCTGATCGCGATGTCGAACGCCCCCGACGTCCCGCGCGAGCGGTTCACGGCGATGATGCGTCTCGACCACAACCGGGCGAAGACCCAGCTCGCCAACAAGCTCGGCAAGCCGGTCAGCTCCGTCACCAACATGACCGCCTGGGGCAACCACTCGGTCACCCAGTACCCCGACCTCGTCAACGCCCGGATTGACGGTGAGAAGGCCTGGGATGCGGTCGACGACGAGGCTTGGATCGCCGACGAGTTCATCCCGCGGGTGGCAAAACGAGGCGCCGAGATCATCGACGCGCGCGGCGCCTCCAGCGCCGCCTCGGCCGCCAACGCCGCGATCGACCACATCCACGACTGGGTGCTCGGTACCCCCGACGGCGACTGGGTCTCGATGGGTGTGCCCGCCGACGGTTCCTACGGGATCGGCGAGGGGATCGTCTGCGGAATGCCGTGCAGTTGCAGCGGCGGCGAGTGGAACATCGTCCAGGGCCTCGAGGTCCCCGACTTCTCCCGCGAGCGGATCGACCGCAGCGTGATGGAGCTGCAGGAGGAGCGCGACGCCGTCAGTCAGCTCGGACTGATCTAGATAGTGGAGAAACCTTCAGTGTGAACTGGAGGTAAAAGCAAAAAAAGAGGCCGGCGAATGCCGGCCTCTTTTTTGCAGTAACGGTGGGTGCTCAGCCGCCGGCTGGGTAGTACTGGCGACCGTCCTTTTTCACCCTTCCCTCTTTCTCGAGATCACCGAGGACCCGGTAGAGGTAGTTGGGCTTGATTTTCATCTTTTTGGCGACGTCCGAGGCGCTGATGCCAGGCTGCTCCTCGATCAGTTTCACCGCCTGGTCACCGCGGGTACCGCCGCGGCGTTTACGGCGGCGGCGCGGCGTACCACTGACGGTGGAGCCGGACGCGGCTTTTTTCGAGCTGCCACGCGGGCGGCCCGGGCGGCGGCGGCTGCTTTTCCCGCCCAGCTCCGCAAGGGCGCGCTCGAGGCGCTGACGCTCCTCGTCGAGGTCGGCGAGGCGTCGCTCTACGAGCTGCCGGGCCTCGTCGAGGACGTTATTCGTGGGGGGCATCTAGTTCCTTTCCATCCAAAGTTAAAAATACCCGGGCATTCAGTCTGCCAGAGTCACCCAAACTGTGACAGTTAGGTGCTAGTCCCTGTACTTGCTGCGCTTCTTGGGATACGTGCGGAAGACGTGGTCCCAAAGCGGCGAGGAGACGCCGTAGCCGTAGCTGTGGTCCTGGAAGTGGTGGCGCATGTGGTGTTCGCGCAGGCGCTTGCCGAAATCGGTGCGGGGGACGAAGTGATGCACGTAGTAGTGCGTGTAGTCGTAGAAGAGGTAGCCGAGGATGAAGCCGGCAAAGACCGGGAAGGCGGCGTCGCCGAGGATCGCCCAGAAGGCGAAGAAAAAGAGGGCGGCGAGGGGGATCGACACCGATGGCGGCATCACCAGCCGCATCTTGTCGTTGGGGTGGTCGTGGTGGACGCCGTGGATGATGAAGTGCATGCGGCGGCCGAAGGCGTTGTCGGGCTCCCAGTGGAAGACGAGCCGGTGCAGCCAGTACTCGGTCAGCGTCCAGACGCCGACGCCGGCCACGGTCAGCAGCGCCAGTTGCCAGACGGCGTAGCCGCGATCCACCCCAAGCCACTCCATCGCCACCACCACCGGCAGGAAGATTGCCGCCGGGATCGCGGGGTGGACGCGGGAGAAGAAGTTGAGGAAGTCGCTCTTGAAAAGTGGGGGAGAAGCGGAGAGCTTCTCGGTCCTGGAATGACTCTCCATCGCTCTCGATATTAGCGCTGGGCCCCCGCGTTCCCGCAAGACGCAGGGAAGCTGTGACGAAGCTGTTTCAAAGAGGTAGCGATTTGCGGAATCGGCCCCGACGCTTACCCGGCGTCGATGCAAACATGCGCCTCGTGCCGCGCAAGCCAAAGCCGCCGACGTGTGAGGACTGCTATTTCCGCAAAAATCTCCTCTGCGCCCTCGAGCTGAACGAGGCCTGCACGACCTTTCGGCCGAACCGCCCCGAGGGCCTGATCCCTCCCCGCCAGCCGGTGCTCCTGATGCGCGCCCCGCGCTGGGCCTCGCGCCCGGCCTAGTCGCCCGGGCGCCATCGGCGCACTATGTTTTGGCGCGATGCCCCGCCGGGATCTTTACGTCGACTGGAGCCGCACCCGCTACGTGACCCGCCGCGAGAGCGGGTTCTCGCCCAACATCGACGTCTACTACTGCGGCGAACCGCAGCGGGCGATCGTCAAAGTCGACCTCGCCGGGGTCGAGCTCTCCGAGGTTGGGATCGAGGTCAGCGGCCGCCACCTGGCGATCGTCGGTGAGCGGCACGTGCAGGAGACCGAGGGCCGGGTCTATCAGCAGGTCGAGATTCCCTCCGGACAGTTCCGCCGGGTCGTCGAGTTCCAGGTCGAGGTCGACGCCGAGGCAGCCAGCGCTACTTATGAAGACGGGATCCTGCGGATCGAGCTGCCGCTCCGCGATCCCTCCGAGACCACGCGCCGGGTCCCGATAGGGCGCAAATGATCGAAGACGAGCCGATCCTGATGGAGGGCGCCCCGGTCCTGGAAGTCGTCGACTCCCCGCTCGACGCCGAGGACGCGATCCGCGCCAGTGAGCCGCTGCCGGAGGCGCTGCCGGTGCTGCCGCTGCGCGACACCGTCGCCTTCCCGGAAACCCTGGCGCCGCTGGCGGTCGTCCAGCAGCGCTCGATCCAGCTGATCGACGACGTCCTCGGCGCCAACCGGATGCTGGTGATGGTCGCCGCCCGCGACCCCGAGAACGAGGAACCGGGCCCGCAGGACCTCTACGACGTCGGCGTCGTCGGTGCCGTCGCCCGCATGGTCAAGGTCCCCGACGAAAGCCTCCGCGTCCTCGTCCAGGGAATGCAGCGGGTGAAGCTCGGTGGCTACGTCGCCGAGCAGCCCTACATGGTCGCCCGCATTGCGGCGCTGCCGGACGTGGTCGAGCCGAGCGCCGAGCTCGAGGCGCTGAGCCGCAACGTCCAACGCACCTTCTCGGAAATCATCGAGCAGATCCCCTACCTGCCCGAGGAGTTGCAGATGGCGGTCGCCAACATCGACGACGCCGCCGCGCTCGCCCACCTGATCGCCGGCGCCCTGCGGATCGACACCGAGGAGAAGCAGCGGCTGCTGGAAGAGGTCGACGTCGCCAAACGGCTGCGCCACCTCTCCCAGCTCCTCGCCTCGGAGCTCGAGGTCGTCCAGCTCGGCACCCAGATCCAGACCCAGGTGCAGTCGGAGATCGACAAAGGCCAACGCGAGTTCTTCCTCCGCCAACAGCTGAAAGCAATCCAGGATGAGCTCGGCGAGGGGGACGAGCAGCAGGCCGAAGTAAACGAACTGCGCGAGAAAATCGAGGCGGCGAAGCTGCCCGAGGGGGCGTTGAAAGCGGCCGAGCGCGAGCTCTCGCGGCTGGAGAAACTGCCGCCGGCCGCCGCCGAGCACGGCGTCATCCGCACCTACTTGGAGTGGCTGACCGAGCTGCCGTGGTCGCAGGAGACCGAGGACAACCTCGACCTCAAGCACGCCCGCGAGGTTCTCGACGCCGACCACTACGACCTCGAACGGATCAAGGACCGGATCCTCGAGTACCTGGCGGTGCGCAAGCTCAACCCCTCCTCGCCGGGCCCGATCCTCTGCTTCGTCGGCCCGCCCGGGGTCGGCAAGACCAGCCTCGGCAAATCAATCGCCAAGTCGCTCGGGCGCGAGTTCGAGCGGATCTCCGTCGGCGGCGTCCGCGACGAGGCCGAGATCCGCGGCCACCGCCGCACCTACATTGGGGCGATGCCGGGGACGATCATCCGGGCGCTGCGCGACGCCGGCTCCCGCAACCCCGTCTTCATGATCGACGAGATCGACAAGATGGGCGCCGATTTCCGCGGTGACCCCGCCTCGGCGATGCTCGAGGTGCTCGACCCGGCCCAGAACGACAGCTTCCGCGACCACTACCTCGACCTCGAGTTCGACCTCTCCGACGTCGTCTTCATCGCCACCGCCAACGTGCTGGACACGATCCCGGGG
>Ga0207709_10002035_pt1 | contig 13103 bp, 10 predicted proteins | sample KBSM34metaG_FD_184397 | JGI IMG/M metagenome (GOLD analysis project Ga0207709, IMG submission 184397) | Miscanthus rhizosphere microbial communities from Kellogg Biological Station, Michigan, USA - KBS M3-4 metaG (SPAdes) (version 2) | ecosystem: Host-associated > Plants > Roots > Rhizosphere >...
TACCCAAAGCTGTCGCGAACGTCCTGTCGCGGGCGGCGCCTGGCGATCGGGGGTTTGGGTCGATGCGGTCGGCGAGCCTGGGCAATGGCTGGTCCTGCGAGGCCATTCGCGCCCCAAGGCGTGTTCCTGGAGACATCAATCGGCAGTGGTAGGGCCCCGTCGAGACTGAAGTCGCTCCGACAGGGAGCAGGTCAGGGCGTAAAGAACGCCGGCTCACCCGGGCAAAAGAAAACCCGGCGCGAGGCCGGGTTTCTTGTTGTGTTCCACGTGGAACACGAGTTCTCTGCGCAGGTCAGAGGCGCAGCGGCATCACCACGTGGCGCGAGCGGGCGCTGCTGGCCTCGCGGACCAGGGCCGAGGAGTTGGCGTCGCGCAGCTGGATCACGATGAACTCCTCGCGCAGCGCCGACAGCGCGTCGAGCAGGTAGTTCACGTTGAAGCCGATCGCCAGGTCGCTGACCTTGGTGTCGGCCTCGATCTCTTCCTGCGCTTCTTCCTGCTCGGGGTTGTGCGCGCTGATCTTCAGCTGGCCCGGCGAGACTTCCACGCGCACGCCGCGGTACTTCTCGTTGGACAGGATCGCCGCACGCTGCAGCGCGGCGCGCAGCGCCTCGCGATCCAGCTTGACCTCGCGGTCGGCGCCGATCGGGATCACCGCTTCGTAATCGGGGAAACGGCCGTCGATCAGCTTGGAGGTGAAAGTGACATCGTCGCGCTTGACCCGCACGTGGCTGCGGCCCACTTCCAGCTCGACCTCGCGATCGCCGCCTTCCAGCAGGCGTTGCAGCTCGGTCACGCCCTTGCGCGGCACGATGATCTGGCGCTTGGCGCCGCCGGCATTCTCCAGTTCGGTCTCGCACAGCGCCAGGCGGTGGCCATCGGTGGCCACGCAGCGCAGGGTCTGGTCGCGCAGGTCGAACAGCAGGCCGTTGAGGTAGTAGCGCACGTCCTGCTGCGCCATCGCGAACGCGGTGCGCTCGATCAGTTCCTTCAGTGCTGCTTCCGGCACCAGCACCCGCTCGGTGGCTTCCACTTCGTCGACCGAGGGGAAATCGTTGGCCGGCAGCGTGGCCAGGGTGAAGCGGCTGCGCCCGGCCTGCACGGTGATCTTGTCGCCGGTCTGCGAGACGGTGATCTTGCTGCCGTCGGGCAGCGCCCGAATGATCTCGAACAACTTGCGTGCTGGAATCGTGGTTTCGCCGTCCTGAGCGTCGTCGACCGCGATACGCGACACCATTTCCACTTCCAGGTCGGTACCGGTCAGCGACAGTTGCCCGTCGTGCACCTGCACCAGGAAGTTGGCCAGAACCGGCAAGGTCTGGCGGCGTTCGACCACATTGACGACTTGCGCCAATGGCTTGAGGAAGGCTTCGCGCTGCAGTGTGAAACGCATGTGGTTCCGTGCCCCTATGCTTTAAAAAGATATGGAATAAATCAAAAGCTTGGTGGTGATGGTAGAGCGATTTTCGGTGCAAAGGTAGCTTAACTATCTGGAATGCAAGGGTTTTTCGCCCTCTCAATCCCGGGTATTACTGCCCCTGAAGGGGTGGGGAAACCTGTGGATAGTTTTGCCGGCGCCGCCGCGCTGCACTTTATCCACAGTTTCTACCGGATTTGTCGCGAAGTCATGCACCGATTTATCCGGCGCTTCCGACCATGCCGCACCGGAGCGTTCGCAAGGGTGCGGATCCGCGCCTCTCCGGCGTAATGCCGGCCCGCTACTCGCTCAGCTTGCGGATCAGTTTGTCCCAGTCCTCGCGCAGCTTGCCGTCGGTCTCCATCAGGTGCTTGATCTGCCGGCAGGCGTGCAGCACGGTGGTGTGGTCGCGGCCGGCGAACGCATCGCCGATCTCCGGCAGGCTGTGTTCGGTCAGTTCCTTGGTCAACGCCATCGCCACCTGCCGCGGCCGCGCCAGCGAGCGGGTGCGGCGCTTGGACAGCAGGTCCTTGATCTGCAGGCCGTAGTAGTCGGCCACGGTCTTCTGGATGTTGGGGATGCCGATCGCCTGCTGCTGCGCGCGCAGCAGATCGCGCAGCGTCTCCTGGGCGAACTCGGTGGTGATCGCGCGGCCGGTGAAGTTGGCGCGGGCGGCCAGCGTGTTGAGCGCGCCTTCCAGGTCGCGCACGTTGGAGCGCATCTTCTTGGCGATCAGGAACGCCACGTCGTCGGGGATCTCGGCGCCGCGCTCGCGCGCCTTGGCCAGCACGATCGCCGCGCGGGTCTCGAAATCGGGCGGATCGATCGCCACCGACAGGCCCCAGGCCAGGCGCGACTTCAGCCGCGGCTCCAGGCCTTCGACCTCGCGCGGGTAGCGGTCGCAGGTCAGGATGATCTGCTGGCGACCGTCGAACAGCGCGTTGAAGGTGTGGAAGAACTCTTCCTGGGTGCGGTCCTTGCCGGCGAAGAACTGGATGTCGTCGATCAGCAGCGCGTCCACCTGCTGGAACTGGCGCTTGAACTGGTCCATGGTCTTGTCCTGCAGCGCGCGGATCATCGCGCTGAAGAACTGTTCCGAGCGCAGGTACATGACCCGCGCGTTGGGGTTCTGCTCGCGCATCGCGTTGCCGGCGGCGAACATCAGGTGGGTCTTGCCCAGGCCGGTGCTGCCGTACAGCAGCAGCGGGTTGTGCGCGCGGTCGCCGGGTTTCTGCGCCGCCTGCGTGGCCGCGGCCAGGCCGAGCTGGTTGCTGCGGCCTTCGACGAAGTTGGCGAAGGTGTAGTGCGAGTCGAGGTTGCCGGCGAACGGTTCCAGCAACGGCGCCGGCGGCGTGCGCGCGGCGGTCGCATCGCTGGCGACCGGGGCCACCGGCTCCGGCGCGCGCGGACGCGAGCCGACCTGCAACGCCACTTCGCCGCTGCCGGCGAAATAGGTCATCAGTTCGCGGATCCGCGCCAGGTAGCGCTCGCGCACCTGTTCGACGATGAAGGCGTTCGGGGCGTACAGGACCATGCTGTTGTCATGGCGCTGTTCGGCTTGCAGCGGTTTCAACCAGGTGTGAACGTCCTCGGCTGGAAATTCAGCTTCCAGACGTTCCAGGCAACGGGGCCAAGCATCCATCAGATGTAATTCATTGAGAGACCAGGCGTGAGGCGCGAACGATCGCGGCGCACTCGGCCGGTGAAAAGAGGAAAGCGGATGGGTCAGACTACCATCGGCACGCAGGGTCTGGAATGGTTTTCCCGCATCTATGCACAGATCCATCCACAGGCCGCACGCAGCGCCTGTCTTGGCGCCGGATAAAGAGCAGTTGACCGCACCCCGGTTGGTTCTATAGAATTTCCGGTTCTTTCCGCCTCATTCAGACAGAGCGCCCCGATGGCCACCAAGCGCACATTCCAGCCCAGCAACCTCAAGCGCAAGCGCGACCATGGCTTCCGTGCCCGTATGGCGACCGCCGACGGCCGCAAGATCCTGGCCCGTCGCCGCGCCAAGGGCCGCAAGCGCCTTAGCGCTTGATTGCTTCGCCGCCCCAGGCGGCGCCTGCAATCCGGACCGTGAATCATCCCGACCCGCGTAGGCGATTTCCTCGCTCTGCGCGGGTTCGCACGTCTGCGGAATACCGCGTCGTGTTCGATGCCGCACGCCGCTGCTCCGAACCGCTGATGAGCCTGCACTGGCGCAGCGCCGATCACCCTGCGCGGCTCGGCCTTGCCGTGTCGCGCAAGGTCGACAAGCGCGCGGTGGTCCGCAATCGCATCAAACGCGTCCTGCGCGACGCCACGCGGCATCTGCTGCCGTGGCTGGCGCCGGGCGACTATGTGGTGGTGGCCCGCAGCGCCGCCGCCCAGGCCAGCGGCGAACAGCTGCGTCAGGCCTATCTGCGCCTGCTGCGTCGCGCTGGCGCATTGCCGGCCCCGGCTGCGGACGGCACAATGCCGCCGCCCCTCTCTCCTTCTTCCCCCACTTCCAAGTCAGAACCCGTTTCTGGCTGAGCCGAGCTTGCCTGTCCGATGAACCAGACCCGCCTTTTCCTGATTTTTGCCTGGCTGATGGTCGCGGCCCTGTTGTGGATGGAGTGGAACAAGGAGCACGCCGCGCCTGCGGCCGATGCGACCGCCATTGCGGCCGCGACCACGGTGCCGCCCGCGCAGGACGCCGATGCCGGCGCCAGCGGCGCACCGGCGGTGCCGCGTGCCACCCAATCCGGCGCTGCAGCCGTGCCCGGCGCCGCCAGCGAAACCGCCGCGCCGGTCGCCGCCGGTGCCGCGCCGCGGGTCACCATCACCACCGACGTGCTGCACCTGACCCTGGACGGGCGCAGCGTGTTCGACGCTGACCTGCTGATGTTCCCGCAGACCAAGCAGCCCGGCAGCCCGCCGGTGGCGCTGCTGACCGAGGATCCGGTGCATCCGTACACCGCCACCAGCGGCTGGGTCGGCGAAAACAACGCGCCGTCGCCGGGTCCGGGCGGTTTCCGTCCGGAACAGCCGGGCAAGGACTACGTGCTGGCCAAGGGCCAGGACGCGCTGCAGGTGCCGTTCGTGTGGAACGGCCCGGACGGCATCAGCATCCGCCGCGTCTACACCGTGCAGCGCGGCCACTACGCGGTGCAGATCAAGGACGAGATCATCAACCAGGGCAGCAAGCCCTGGCAGGGCTACGTGTTCCGCAAGCTGAGCCGGGTGCCGACCATCGTCAGCCGCGGCATGACCAACCCGGATTCCTTCAGCTTCAACGGCGCCACCTGGTTCAGCGCGCAGGACGGCTACCAGCGCCGTGCGTTCAAGGATTTCCTGGAAGACGGCCCGGTCAACCAGACCATCAAGGGCGGCTGGATCGCGCTGCTGCAGCACCACTTCTTCACCGGCTGGATCCCGCAGGCCGACCAGGAGGCGGTGTACGTGCTGTCCAACGACGGCCCGCGCCACGTGATCGAGGCGCGCGGCCCGGCCTTCACCGTCGCCCCCGGCGCGCGCGCCAGCAGCGAGGCGCGGCTGTGGGTCGGCCCAAAGCTGGTCAACCAGATCGCCAAGGAAAACGTGCGCGGCCTGGACCGCGTGGTCGACTACAGCCGGTTCTCGCTGATGGCGATCCTGGGCCAGGGCCTGTTCTGGGTGCTCAGCCACCTGCACACCCTGCTCGGCAACTGGGGCTGGTCGATCGTCGGCCTGGTGATCCTGCTCAAGCTGGTGCTGTATCCGCTGTCGGCCGCGCAGTACAAGAGCATGGCCAAGATGCGCAAGTTCCAGCCGCGCATCCAGCAGCTCAAGGAGCGCTACGGCGACGACAAGCAGAAGTTCCAGACGGCGATGATGGAGCTGTACAAGAAGGAGAAGATCAATCCGATGGGCGGCTGCCTGCCGGTGCTGGTGCAGATGCCGATCTTCTTCGCGCTGTACTGGGTGCTGGTGGAATCGGTGGAACTGCGCCAGGCGCCGTGGTTCGCCTGGATCCAGGACCTGACCGCACGCGATCCGTACTTCATCCTGCCGGTGATCAACGTGGCGGTGATGTGGCTGACGCAGAAGCTGACGCCGTCGCCGGGCATGGACCCGATGCAGGCGCGGATGATGCAGTTCATGCCGCTGGTGTTCGGCGTGATGATGGCCTTCGTGCCGTCGGGCCTGGTGCTGTACTGGGTCACCAACGGTTCGCTGGGCCTGCTGCAGCAATGGTGGATGACCAAGCGCCACGGCGAGCCGGCCACCGCCGGTGCCGGCGCCAAACCACCGGCCAAGACGAAGAAGTAAATCCGACAACGCCCGCCGCCAGGCGGGCGTTGCGTATGCGGCCGCGGCACTGCGCGCCCGCCTGTCCTGCCACCGTCCTTGCGAGTCCCGGGCCATGCTCGACCGCCGTTCCGCCTCCCTGCTGTCCACCGCGCTGTGCCTGCTCGCGCTTGCGCTGCCGGGCTGCCAGCGCAGCACGTCGTCCACGGCCACCGCCGCGGGCGCCGCGCCGTCCGCGCACGCGGCGGACACCGACGCCACGCCGTTGCCGGGTTCGCCCGCGCTGCAGGCGCAGGCCGCGGCGATCCGCACGCAGCTGCAGGAACAGCTGGCGGCGCAGCGCAAGATCATCGTGCTGCTGGCCGACGAGGCCAAGCAGTCGCCGGCCGAGCGGCAGACCTCCAGCGGCGTCGGCCAGCAGCTGTTCCACGAAGGCTTGGAGCGGCGCGACGCGTTGGCCAGGCAATTCGATGCGTTGCTGGCGCAACCGGACGCGCAGCGTTTCGCCGCGGTCGGCGCGCTGCTGGACTATGTCGAATCGGCGCCGGACCTGTACGACGCCGACCGCCTGGCGTTCCGCGAGATCCTGGCCGACTGGCAGACGCGCATCGGCAAGGATTCCTCGCTGCCGGCGATCAAGCTGCACCAGCGCATCGGCGAGGACCTGGAGGCGCTGGACGAGATCGAGCGCAGCTACAACCGCGAGATCACCGCGATCTTCAGCCGCTTCGACCGCACCCGCGCGATCGTGCAGAAGCGCGAGAAGTGGGAGGACTACGTCGCGCATCTGGGCACGCTGTACACGCGCGAGCGGATCCTGCGCGACTACGGGGTGATCACCCCGTATCCGATGTCGATGAAAGACAGCGACCGCGAAGTGTTCGGCCGCGACCTGCCGCCGAAGACGGTGGTGCTGAGCTTCGACGACGGCCCGCACCGCGAGTACACGGACGAGATCGTCGCCATCCTCAAGCGCTACGACGTGCCGGCCACGTTCTTCGAGGTCGGCCGCAACCTGGGCAAGCTCGATGCCGACGGCAAGGTCGAACTGGCGCCGCTGGCCAGCGTCAGCCGCGAGCTGATGGAGCAGGGCTATACGGTCGGCAACCACAGCCTGACCCACGCGCAGCTGTCCAAGGAAACCGGCGCCGCGCTGCGCAGCCAGATCCTGGACACCGACCGCATGCTGCGCGCGGTCGATGCCAAGCGCGCGCCGCTGTTCCGCTTCCCGTACGGCGCGCGCAACGCCGAAGGCATGCAGATCCTCGGCGAAGCCGGGCTGAAGTCGGTGATGTGGAACGTGGACTCGCTGGACTGGGCCGATCCGGTGCCCGAATCGATCGTGCAGCGCGTGCTCGAGCAGGTCGGCCGCGAGCAGCGCGGCATCCTGCTGTTCCACGACATCCACGCGCGCACGGTCAAGGCGCTGCCGCAGATCCTGGACCGGCTCAGCGCCGACGGCTACCAGTTCGCCGCCTGGAACGGGCGCGACTTCAGCGTGGCGCGCGCGGCGGCCAACGCCGCGGCGCCGGCGGTGACCAGCGGCTACGACAAGTCGTGGGCGATCGTGATCGGCATCGACGACTACGCGCGCTGGCCCAAGCTGCAGTACGCGGCCAACGACGCGCAGGCGATCGCGCAGACGCTGACCGGCAGTTTCGGTTTTCCGTCGTCGCAGGTGATCGTGCTGAAGAACCAGGAGGCCACCCGCAACAACATCCTGGCCGCGTTCCACGACCGCCTGGCGCACGGCGGGGTGGGCAAGAACGACCGCGTGTTCGTGTTCTTCGCCGGGCATGGCGCCACCCGCAAGCTCGCCTCCGGGCGCGACCTGGGCTACATCGTGCCGGCCGGCTCGGACCCGGCGCAGTTCGCCACCGACGCGATCCCGATGACCGAGATCCAGGACATCGCCGAGAGCCTGGAAGCCAAGCACGTGCTGTTCGTGATGGACGCCTGCTACAGCGGCCTGGGCCTGACCCGCGGCGGCGGCGGCACCGGCGCCTACCTGCGCGAGAACGCGCGGCGCGTGGCGCGGCAGATGCTCACCGCCGGCGGTGCCGACCAGCAGGTCGCCGACAGCGGCCCCAACGGCCATTCGGTGTTCACCTGGGTATTGCTGCAGGCGCTGTCGGGCAAGGGCGACCTCAACGGCGACGGCCTGATCACCGGCACCGAACTGGCCGCGTACGTCGCGCCGGCGGTGTCGAGCATCTCGCCGCAGACGCCGGCGTTCGGCAGCCTGCCCGGCTCGCAGGGCGGCGAGTTCGTGCTGCAGGTGCCGGACGGCGACGAGTTCCTGACCGCCAACACCCAGCAGCTGTCCTCGGCGGCGATCGCGATGAACGACCGGGTCGCGGCGGCGGTGCCGGCGGTGGCCACGCCCGCCACGGCGACGGCTGCATCGGCCGCGGCGCCGGCGGCCAAGCCGACCGTGGTCAAGGACCTGCAGGGCGGCGAGCGGCCGCTGGCGGTGCCGGCCGCCGCCGGGCCGCTGTCCGATCGCCAGCAGGCGCAGCGCGCCAACGACCGCGGCCTGCAGCTGTACAAGGAAAAGCGCTACGACGAGGCCGAGGCGCAGTTCACCGAAGCGCTGAAGCTGCGACCGGACTTCGCGCTGGCGGCCAACAATCTCGGCTTCATCTACTACCGCCAGGGCAAGTACGCGCAGGCCGCGCGCTGGCTGGAGAACACGCTGAAGATCGATCCCTCGCGCGCGGTGGCCTACATCAATCTCGGCGATGCGTACCGGCAGATGGGCGATGCGGCCAAGGCCAAACACGCGTTCCAGACCTATCTGGAACTGCAGCCGAGCGGCGCCTCGGCGGCCTACGCGCGCACCCAGCTGCAGACGTTGTAGCCTGCAACGCCGCCGGAACGTTCTTCGCCATGCCGCACGCCGCCGACACCATCGCCGCCATCGCCACCGCCCCGGGTGCGGGCGGGGTCGGCGTGGTGCGCGTGTCCGGGCGCCTGGCCGCGGCGATCGGCGCCGGTCTCGGTCTGGGCACCTTGCCCGCACGCACGGCGCGCTATGCGCGCTTTCGCGATGCGCAGGGAGAGACGCTCGACGACGGCATCGCGCTGTGGTTCCCGGCGCCGCGCAGCTTCACCGGCGAGGACGTGCTGGAACTGCAGGCGCACGGCAGCCCGGTGCTGTTGCGGCAACTGGTGGCGCGCTGCTGCGAACTCGGCGCGCGGCCGGCGCGGCCGGGCGAGTTCAGCGAGCGCGCCTTCCTCAACCGCAAGCTGGACCTGGCCCAGGCCGAGGCGATCGCCGACCTGATCGCCGCCGGCGACCTGCGCGCGGCGCGCGCGGCGCGCCGGTCGCTGGACGGCGTGTTCTCGCGCCGTGTCGAAGCCCTCGCCGAGCATCTGGTCCGGCTGCGCATCCACACCGAGGCGGCGATTGATTTCGCCGACGAATCGCTGGACACGCTGGGCGGCGAACAGGTCCGCGCCGGCCTGGAACAGGCACGTGCGGACCTCGCGCAACTGCTGCTGGACGCCGAGCGCGGCCGGCGTCTGCGCGACGGCCTGCACGCGGTGCTGGTGGGGCCGCCGAACGCCGGCAAGAGTTCGCTGCTCAACGCGCTGGCCGGCAGCGAGCGGGCCATCGTCACTGATATCGCCGGCACCACCCGCGACACCTTGCGCGAGACGGTGCGCCTGGATGGCGTCGAACTGACCCTGGTGGACACCGCCGGCCTGCGCGACGGCGGCGATGCGATCGAGCGCGAAGGCATGCGCCGCGCGCGGCTGGAACTGCAGCGCGCCGACCTGGCATTGATCGTGCTCGACGCGCGCGATGCGGACGCCGGTCGCGCCGCCATCGCCGAGGCCATCGCCGACGTGCCGCAACGGCTGTGGATCCACAACAAGAGCGACCTGCTCAAGGCGATACCCCAGGCGACAGCCGACAGCGTGTACGTTTCCGCCGCCACGGGCAGCGGCCTGGAGCAGCTGCACGCACACCTGCGTGCGATCGCCGGGCATGCCGCCGGCGACGGCAGCGACGGCGAATTCTCCGCGCGCGCGCGCCACGTGGAGGCGCTGCAGCGCGCCGCGGAACACGCCGCCGCGGCCGCCGCCGAACTGGGCTACGAGCGGCTGGAACTGGCCGCCGAGGAACTGCGCCTGGCGCACGCCGCGCTCGGCGAGATCGTCGGCCATCTCAGTGCCGACGATTTGCTGGGACGGATCTTCTCCAGCTTCTGCATCGGCAAGTAGGGCACGCTCCCCCTTGCCCGCGGCGCTCAGGGCGCCAGGGCGGCGAGCTGCGCGCGGTTGGCCTGCAGCCACTGTTCGAACGGCTGCGGCGCCTGCCCGGTCAGCGCCTGGTAGTCGCCGGTGACGGTGGCCACGCGGCCGGCGGCGGTGTTGCTGTCGAACGAGGCCAGCACGCGCGCCAGCGGCTCCGGCAGCCCGGCGCCGACCATGCCCTGGACCAGGCCTTCGACCGGGACCGGCACGACCTGGATCGGCCTGCCGAGCGTCTGCGCGACCAACGCGGCGATCTCGGCAGTGCTGTAGGCGCGCGCGCCGCTGAGGGTCAGCGTACGCCTGGCCTCGCCGCCGCCGGCCAGCGCGACCGCGGCAGCGCGCGCCAGGTCGTCGCGGGCGATATGCGCGATGCGGCCGTCGCCGGCGGCGCTGTACCAATGGCCCGAGGCCAGCACCGACGGCAGGCTCATGAACAGGTTCTCGAAGTACCAGTGGTTGCGCAGCACGGTCCAGCCGGGCACGGCGCTGGCGGCGATCGCATCCTCGCTGCCGGCGTGGTCCTGCGCGATCAGCAGCGGCGAATCGTGCGGCTCCACGCAGGAGGTGTAGACCAGATGGCGGACGCCGGCGCGCGCGGCGGCGGCGATCGCGGCCTGGTGCTGCGCGAGGCGATGGCCGGGGCGGTCGATCGCATCGGTGCTGATCAGCAGCAGGCGTCCCACGCACGCAAACGCGGTGTCGAGCGATGCGGGTGCGTCGAAGTCGCCGTGGCGGACCTCGACGCCGCGCGCCGCCCAGGCGCTCAGGGTCTCGGGACGGCGGGTCAGGGCCACGATGCGTGCCGGCGGCAGCTGCAGCGTGTCCAGCAGGTGGGCCAGCACGCGCTGGCCGAGCTGGCCGCCGGCGCCGGTGACGAGCAGGGAGTCGGGATGAGTGGACATGGGTTTCCTTGGGGAGTGGACGGTGCCGGCGCTCGCCAAGCGGCGCTGCCGTGCAACCCGACCCTGGTGGTCTGGAAAAGGAACCAGGTGCATAGTAGGGATCGCCGCAGGGCTGTAAAGACGGCACTTTTCCCGCCCCTGATTACCTCGAGGTAACCGCCATGTCCGCCCCCGCGTCGTCTTTCGCCGTGCCGGCCGAGCCGCCGCTGAGCCAGAAGCTGCGCGACTACCGCGGCGAGGGCATGCCGATCGACCGCTGCCCGGTGCGCGACGTGCTCGCGCAGATCGGCGACAAGTGGAGCACCCTGTTCCTGTTGCTGCTGGCCGAGCGCCCGCACCGTTTCGGCGAATTGCGCCGCGCGGTGCCGGACATTTCCCAGCGCATGCTGACCCAGACCCTGCGCGACCTGCAGCGCGAAGGCCTGGTCGCGCGCGCGGTGCTGCCGCTGGTGCCGCCGGGCGTGGAATACCGGCTGACCACGCTGGGGCAGTCGCTGGCCGCGCCGCTGGCGCAGCTGGTGCAGTGGGCCGAAGCCAATCACGCCGCGGTGCGCGCGGCGCGTGCCGCGTTCGAAAGCGCACTGCCGGATGCCACGGCCACGGCCAGCGACAGCCGCCGCCGCGCGTAGCCGGCGCCGCGCCGCGGCGCGCACGGCGGCGCAAGACCGCGCCAATTTCCAATACCTCCGCCGCGCGCTCGCGCAGCATGCGGTTGCCGGCGCATCGCGTGCCGGTTGCCAGCGCCGTTGCCGCGGTGCCGGCCTTCGTGCAGCCGAGGAAGTCCGTATGCGTTCGAAAATCGCCGCCGCCCTGCTGTCGTCGAGCCTGCTGTCGCTCGGCGCGTTCGCCGCGATGGCCGCGCACTCGCCGTCGGCGGCCGTGCGCTCCGCCGCCACGCCGCCGGTCGCGGTCGCCCCGCAGTACGACACCACCCACGTCTACGTCGCGCCGGCCGATGTGGACCGCTTCGTTGCCAGCTTCCTGGCCACCTTCGGCGGCACCAGCACGCGCCAGGTGGTGGCGACGGTGACGCCGACGCCGAGCAGCACCACCTCGCAGCTGCTGCAGACCCCGGTCGGCACGGTCTCGCTGTTCGGCTTCACCACGCCGGTCCCGCATCCGTTCGGCGCCGAGCGCAACGGCCTGCTGGTGCGCGACCTGGACCAGGCGGTGGCCGCCGCGCGCGCCGCCGGTGCCGACGTGCTGGTCGCGCCGTTCCCCGACCCGATCGGCCGCGATGCGGTGGTGCAATGGCCGGGTGGGGTCAACACACAGCTGTACTGGCATACCACCGCGCCGTCGTACGCGGCGTTCCGCACGCTGCCGGAGAACCGCGTGTATCTGTCGCCGGACCGCGCCGACGCCTTCGTGCGCAGCTTCCTCGCCTTCTCCCACGGCAAGCTCGTGGACGATGCGCGGCAGGCGCCGGGACAGGAGATCGGCCGCCCCGGCGAACACTACCGGCGCATCCGCCTGCTCTCGGATTTCGGCAAGACCACGGTGGCGGTCAGCGACGGCCACCTGCCGTATCCGTACGGCCGCGACACCACCGGTTACGAAGTCGAGGACCTGCAGCAGACCCTGGACAAGGCCAAGGCGGCCGGCGTGCAGGTGCTGGTGGCACCGTTCGCCGCGCAGGACCGGCGCAGCGCGGTGGTGGAATTCCCGGGCGGTTACGTCGCCGAGATCCATAGCCCGCTGGCGCATTGAGCGGGGACGTGCACGGCGCCCGGCGCATGCGGCACGGTGCGTTGCTGGCGCTGGCCGGCACGATCGCGATCGCGGCGCCGGTGCGCGCCGAGGAACAAGCGCCGCAGCCGGACGCGCCGGCGACGCGGCCGCGGCCGAGTACCAACCGCTGGCAGGAAGACTGGTCGGCGCTGGCCGATCCGGCCCTGCGGCAAACGCCGCTGGACCGCTTGAAGTACCTGCCGTTGGCTGCCGACGACACGCAACGCTACCTGTCGCTGGGCGCCAACCTGCGCGAGCGTTTCGAGTCGAACGATGCGCCCGGCCTGGGTACCGGCGACGCGGCCGACGCCTACCTGCTGCAGCGGCTGCAGCTACACGCCGATCTGCGCCTGGGCAGCGACTGGCAGGCGTTCGCGCAACTCGAGGACGTACGCGCCTATGCCAAGCGCGTGCATTCGGGCGCGGACCAGAACCGGCTCGACCTGCGCTTGGCCTTCGTCGCCTACCAGCATGCCTTCGCCGCCGGCACCTTCAAGGCGCGCGTGGGGCGGCAGGATTTCGCCTTCGACCTGCAA
>Ga0207709_10002037_pt1 | contig 13096 bp, 15 predicted proteins | sample KBSM34metaG_FD_184397 | JGI IMG/M metagenome (GOLD analysis project Ga0207709, IMG submission 184397) | Miscanthus rhizosphere microbial communities from Kellogg Biological Station, Michigan, USA - KBS M3-4 metaG (SPAdes) (version 2) | ecosystem: Host-associated > Plants > Roots > Rhizosphere >...
CTGGCGGCGCACCTCCCGCCACTGCGGCTCGCGTTCGATCGCGTGACGCTCCTGCGCGAAGACCGCCATGTGGTCGCGGTGCGTTGCGACGTGCGCCAGCCATGCGCGCAGCAGCTCGTGCAGGTGGTCGGTCGCGGGCGCCTCGCGCGCCACGATCTCCCGCGCGCGCTCCAGCAGCGGCTCCAGCAGCTCGTCGCAGATCGCGATCAGTAGGTCCTCCTTGCCCTCGATGTAGTGGTAGAGGCCGCCGGCGGCGAGCCCGGTCGCCTCCGTCAGCTCGCTCATCGAGGTGCCGTCGTAGCCGCGCTCGGCGAAGAGCTCGGCGGCGGTGGCGACGACTTCGCTGCGGCGGGCGTCGTAGCGGGCACGCAGGGCGGGGCGGGTCGGGGGAGAGGGAACCGGCATCGGGCCGAGGGTAGCGAATACCGAACGCTGATTCGGTATTGTGTCTAACCATGGACTTCGAGCTCGGCGACGAGCACCGCCTGATCCAGCGCACCGTCCGCGACTTCGCCGTGCAGGAGGTCCGCCCGGTCGCCGAGGAGCTAGACCGCGAGCACCGCTTCCCCTACGAGATCGTCGCCAAGCTCGCCGATCTCAACCTGATGGGCATCCCCTTCCCGCAGGAGTACGGCGGCGGGGGTGGCGATTCGCTCGCCTACGCGCTCGCAGTCGAGGAGCTGACCCGGATCGACTCCTCGGTCGCGATCACCCTCTGCGCCCACACCTCGCTCGGGACGCAGCCGATCTACCTCTTCGGCTCCGAGGAGCAGAAAGAAGAGTGGATGCCGCGCCTCTGCGCGGGCGAGGTGCTCGGCGCCTTCGGCCTGACCGAGCCGGAGGCCGGCTCCGACGCTGGCAACGTCCGCACCAAGGCCCGCCTTGACGGCGGCGAATGGGTGATCGACGGCGCCAAGCAGTTCATCACCAACGCCGGCACCGATATCTCCGGCGTCGTCTGCATCACCGCCCGCACCGGCGAGGAGGAGATCTCGAACCTGATCGTCGCCAACGGCACCCCCGGCTACGAGCAGGGCGAGCCCTACCGGAAGATGGGCTGGAACGCCTCCGACACGCGCCCGCTCACCTTCACCGAATGCCGCGTCCCGGAGACCCACCTGCTCGGCCCGCGCGGGATGGGCTTCCGCCAGTTCCTCCAGGTCCTGGACATCGGCCGCATCGGCGTCGCCGCGATGGGCGTCGGCCTCGCTCAGGGCGCGCTCGACGAGGCGCTCGCCTACGCGAAGGAGCGCCGGGCGTTCGGCCAGCCGATCTCCCGCTTCCAGGCGATCCAGGCCAAGCTCGCCGACATGGCGACGGAGATCGAGGCGACCCGCCTGCTCGTCTACAAAGCGGCGCGGATGAAGGACCGGGGCGAAAACTTCAGCCTCACCGCGGCTCAGGCGAAGCTGAAGAGCGGCCGCCTCGCCGTCCGCTGCTGCGAGGAGGCGGTGCAGATCCACGGTGGCTACGGCTACATCGAGGAGTATCCGGTCTGCCGCTTCTACCGCGACGCCAAGATCCTCACGATCGGCGAGGGGACCGACGAGGTCCAGCAGATGGTCATCGCCCGCGCCCTCGGGGCCTGAGCGGAGGCCGGTCTGGTGATCCCGAAAGCTGTCCGCCTCCGCGAGGTCGGCCCCCGCGACGGCTTCCAGAACGAGCCGGAGACGATCGCCACCGAGGACAAGGTGCGGCTGGTCGAGATGCTCGCCCGAACCGGGTTGCGGCGACTGGAGGTGACTAGCTTCGTCCGCGCCGACGTCGTCCCGCAGCTGGCCGACGGGCGTGAGGTCTTGGAGCGCGCCGACATCCCCGACGACGTCTCGGTCTCGGTCCTGGTCCCGAACATGCGCGGCCTCGAAGCGGCACTGGAGGTGCGGGAGAAGATCGACGAGGTCAACGTCTTCCTCTCCGCCTCAGAGACCCACAACCGCCATAACGTCAACCGCTCGGTCGAGGAGTCTCTGACGGGCCTCGAACACGTGCTGGCGCGGGCGACCGAGGAGGGGCTGCGCTGCGAGGGCGTAATCAGCACCAGTTTCGGCTGCCCGTATGAGGGCTACGTCCCCTTCGAGCGTGTCTTCGAGATCGCCAAGCGGCTCTCGGTCGCCGGCGCGGTCGAGATCGGCTTCGGCGACACGACCGGGATGGCGAACCCGATCCAGGTGGGCGAGTTCTTCCGTCGCGCCCACGAGGAGATCGTCGGCGCCGAGCTGACCGCCCACTTCCACGACACCCGCGGCCAGGCGCTGGCGAACGTGCTGGCGGCGCTCGAGGTCGGCGTCGACTCCTTCGAGTCGAGCTTCGGCGAGCTCGGCGGCTGCCCGGTCCCGCCCGGCGCCACCGGCAACGTCGCCAGCGAGGACCTGGTCTCGATGCTGCACGAGATGGGGATCGAGACCGGCGTCGACCTCGCCGCGCTGCTCGACGCCGCCCGCGCCGCGCAGGAAATCCTCGGCCGCCCGCTCGGCTCCCACACCCTCGTCGCCGGCCCGGTCGAGTGGCACTCCGAGCGCGACCCCTTCAAGGAGAACCCGCCGCGATGAGCACGACCAAGGGAGCGGTCGAGAGCTCGCGCGAGCAGCACCTGGAGCTGATCGCCGAGCTCCGCGCCGAGCTCGAGCGGGTCCACGCCGGCGGCGGCGAGAAAGCCGTCGAGCGCCACCGCGGCCGCGGCAAGCTGACCGCGCGCGAACGGGTCGAGCAGCTCTGCGACCCCGGCACTCCGTTCCTCGAGCTCTCGCCGCTGGCCGCCCACGGGATGTACGACGACGCCGCCCCCGGCGCCGGCATCGTCACCGGCGTCGGCACCGTCAGCGGCCGCCGCTGCGTCGTCGTCGCCAACGACGCCACCGTCAAAGGCGGCACCTACTACCCGGTGACGGTGAAGAAGCACCTGCGCGCCCAGGAGGTGGCGCTGCAGAACCGCCTCCCCTGCATCTACCTGGTCGACTCCGGTGGCGCTTTTCTTCCGTTACAAGATGAAGTCTTCCCCGACCGCGACCACTTCGGCCGCATCTTCTTCAACCAGGCGACGATGTCGGCGCAGGAGATGCCGCAGCTGGCGGCGGTGATGGGCTCCTGCACGGCCGGCGGCGCCTACGTGCCGGCGATGAGCGACGAGACCGTGATCGTCCGCCACCAGGGCACGATCTTCCTCGGCGGCCCGCCGCTGGTGAAGGCGGCGACCGGGGAGGAGGTGACGGCGGAGGAGCTCGGCGGCGGCGACGTCCACGCCCGCAAGTCCGGCGTCGCCGACCACCTCGCCGCCGACGACGCCGAGGCGCTCCAGATCCTGCGCGAAATCGTCGCCACCCTGCCGCCGGCGCCCCCCGCGCCCTGGCCGCGGATCGAGCCGCGACCGCCGGCCGAGGACCCGGACGGGATCCTCGACGTCGTCCCGATCGGCTCCCGCGCCCCCTGGGACGTGCGCGAGGTCCTGCGCCGGGTCGTCGACGGCTCCGAGTTGCGCGAGTTCAAGGAGAAGTACGGCAAAACCCTCGTCTGCGCCTTCGCCCACATCGACGGCCACCCGGTCGGGATCGTCGCCAACAACGGCATCCTCTTCTCCGAGTCGGCCCTCAAGGGCGCCCACTTCGTCCAGCTCTGCGACCAGCGCCGCATCCCCCTCGTCTTCGTCCAGAACGTCAACGGCTTCATGGTCGGCGCCAAGTACGAGGCCGGCGGCATCGCCAAGGACGGCGCCAAGCTCGTCGCCGCCGTCTCCACCGCCCGCGTCCCCAAGCTCACCGTCATCGTCGGCGGCTCCTTCGGGGCGGGCAACTACGGCATGTGCGGCCGCGCCTACTCGCCCCGCTTCCTCTTCATGTGGCCCAACGCCCGCATCTCGGTGATGGGAGGCGAGATGGCGGCGGCGGTGATGAAAGAGGTCGGCCAGCCGGAGACGGCGGAAGAGCTCCACGACCTCTACGAAGAGCAGGGCAAGCCCTTCTACTCGACCGCCCGCCTCTGGGACGACGGCGTCATCGACCCCCGCGACACCCGCCGAGCCCTCGCCCTGGCGCTTGACGCCTGTTCCGACGCGCCGCTGGCCGAGGCGAGCGCGCCGGTCTACCGCATGTGACGGGACGAGCGCTCGCAATCTGCCTCCTCGCGCTCGTCCTGATCCCAGGATGCGGAGACTCCGCCCCAACCACTTCGCCGAGTCCGCGAAAACCGTCGCATAGCGACGCTTCTCGCGGACTCGATGAAAGTGACCGGGAGAAGCAGACGGTCGAGCCCTCGCACTGCCCGCCTGGTCACCCCGCCTGTCGGGAAACGGTGGGGCGGATCGTCTACGTCGAGCGGGTCGATCCCGACGGGGACGGCGATGCGCATTTCGTCATCCGCGACCCGCAGGGGATCACGCTGCCGGGGCTGACGGCGATCGACGTCCGCGCCGGGCTGCGCCCGCAGCCGCTGCCGGGGCCCGGCGACCTGATCAGCGCCGCCGGGCCGGTGCAAACGGGCTCATACGGCCAGAGTCAGATCCACGCGCTCGAGCTGCACGTCGCCGAGTAACTCAGCGCTTGGATTTTGATTTTTTGGCGGATTTGCGTTCGCTCTTGCGCTTGACGTCGCCGTCCTCGATCGTCCCGCGCCAGCCTTTGTCGCTGTGCTCCTCCATCTCGACGTAGGCCTTGAAGCGGTGCAGGTCGCCGCGGACGGCGCGCTTGGTGAAGCGCATCCCGCGGCCCGCTTTCTCCAGCAGCGAGTCCGGCTTGACGTCGAGGGTGACCTCGATCCGGGTCAGCCGGGGTGCCAACTGGTGGAAGGTGACGACGCCGCTGTGCATCAGGCCATCCTCGGAGTGCCATTCGATCCGCTCATCGGGTCGCTGCTCGACGATTTCGGCCTCGAACTCCTTGGTGATGCCCCAGACCTTGGTCGAGAAGTGGACGGTGGAGTCGTCGGTCTGCTGGACGCTGTCGACGCGGTGCATGAACTCGGGCCAGTCTTCGAACCGCGTCCACTGGTCGTAGGCCTCTTTGATCGGGACCGCGACGTCGATCGACTGCTGGATCGGCATCCGCCGGCCGCTGCCGTGCGCCTCCGTCGCCTCCTCTTCGTCGTCCGACCCGTTTTTATGGAAGAGGCCGCCGAGCCCTGAGAGCTTCGAGGGAAGCTTTTCGTCAGCGACATCGCCGACCGCTTCCTTTGCCCCTTCGGCGACCTTGCCTTTGGCCTTCTTGCCGAGATCGGCAGCCTTCTCCGCGGGAGAGCCGCCGACCAGCTTGGCGAGGCCCTCTGCCGCGAACGGCAGCGCCATCAGTCCCGCGCCAGCCGCCGCCATCTTCTTCGGGTCTTTCAGCGGTGCAGCCGGAGATTTGGCTTTTCTCCGCGCGAGCTGAACCGCGGTGCTGGTGATGTCGCTCACATCGGGCATGTGGTTCCCTCCTTAGCGGCGAAGCCCTGACCCTCGCCGTCGCGTTTCACCCACTCCCCGGAGTTCCCTCGGGACATTTGGCCAAACATCCCGAACCGGCAGCGCGAGGGGCCTATTGCCGGACTGCGAGACTGAGGGCGTGAGCCGCCCGTTTGCCCAGGTCGACGTCTTCGGCGGCGGCCCCTGCTCGGGGAACCCGGTCGCCGTGGTGCTCGACGCTGAGGGGATGACCGATGAGGAGATGCAGCGTTTTGCGCGCTGGACCAACCTCGCCGAGACGACCTTCGTGCTGCCGCCGACGCGGCCCGGGGCCGATTACCGGGTTCGCATCTTCACGCCGGTGCTGGAGCTGCCGTTCGCCGGCCATCCCACGCTCGGGACCTGCCACGCCTGGCTCGAGGCCGGGGGAGAGGCGGGCGAGGAGATCGTCCAGGAGTGCGACGCCGGCCTCGTCCGCATCCGCCGAGAAGCCGAACGCAGTTCTCCCCGCATACCGGGGACAAGTGCGTTCGCCTTCGCGGCTCCGCCGATGGTGCGCTCGGGGCCGGCCTCAGACGAGGACTGGGCCAAAGTCGCCGCGGCGCTGAAGGTCGAGCCCGACGAGATGCTCGCGGTCGAGTGGGTCGACAACGGGCCGGGCTGGATCACCGCCCTGCTCGAGAGCCCGGAACGGTTGCTGGGGCTGCGGCCGGGGCCGCTCGATTTCGACCTCGGCGCCGTCGCCCTCTACCCGCCCGGATCGGAGGCGGCGATCGAGCTGCGCGCCTGGGCCCCGGTCAACGGGATCGCGATGGAGGACCCCGTCACCGGCAGCCTCAACGCCTCAGTCGCCCAGTGGCTACTGGGCGACGGGCGCCTCACCGCTCCCTACTTCGCCCACCAAGGCACGGCGATCCAGCGCGAAGGGCGGATCCACGTCAGCCAGGGCGACGGCGAGATCTGGATCGGCGGCCGCACCGAGACCGTCATCGCCGGCACGGCGAAACCGCAATAGAAGTCGATAGTCGACCTCGTTCGCGGTTTCGTCAACCGTGGACGCCGGTGCGGTGGACGACGGCGTGGCCTTTGCCGCGGGCGATCAGCCAGCGGTTCACCGGCAGCGCCACCGCGCCGGCGATCAGGAGCGCGCCCGCGAGGCTGCCCCAGAAGAGAAGGCTGTCGAGGCCCGCGTCCATCGCCCCGGGGACCGCGAGGATGACGAGGTTGTCGACGATCTCCATCGTCGCGATGCTGAGGGTGTCGGAGGCGAAGGCGATCGGGACCACGGCGCCGAGCGCCATCCCCGAGCGCAGCAGCGGCAGGCTCGTCAGCCCGTAGCCGAAGAAGAAGGCGAGGACGACCGCGAGCACGATCGTGCCGAGGTTGGAGAAGCCGAGCGCGGTGCCGATCGCGAGGCCGGCGATCTCGCCGATGGCGCAGCCGGTGAGGCAGTGGACGGTGGCGGAGAAGGCGAGGGCGTTGAGGTTCTGCTTGGAATGCATAGACGCACTATACCCCACGGGGGTATAGTGCGTCCAGCGGAATCCGGCTGAGCTACCCGATGTACATGATCGCGATCGCCATCGCGTCGTCGATCAGGTGGTGGCCTTCCGGCACGTTGTAGATCCCGTGCAAACGAATCGTCTGGCCTTTCGTGATCGTCGCAATCGGGTTGCCCGTGCAGACGTTCATCCCGGAGACGTGTTTACGGCCGTCCGGGGTTTCGTATCCGGCGCCGCCGTAGGTCGCCACCGAGTTGCAGAGGAGCGCTTCCCCGGCGGATTTGTTGGTCAATTCGATGTTGACGCCGTGGTCGTGGATGTGACCGGCGGCGGCGATCAGTTTGCCGCCGAAGGTCGCGGTCCAGTCGTAATGCGTGTCGCTGAGCCCGATCGGGACTTCGATGTAGGAGTTCAGCGAGCACTGGTTGGCGTCCATCCAGACCGGTTTCAGCGCGGCGCGGCTGGTCGCGTCGGTGCCCGTCGCGTACTTCCAGGTCATCCGGATTTTCACCGTTTTGCTGGTCGTCGCCCAGTTCATCAGGTCGAAGACCATGTTCCAGGTCTCGGTGCTGTTGACCTTGTAGCCGTAGGGCAGGGAGGTGAGGTCGACCGGGGTGCGCTCGTCGCCGGAAGCGAAGAAGCGTTCGCCGAGCAGGCCCGGGCCTTTGCCGGCGCAGGTGGCGTCGGCCTTGCCGCTGGACTGGGCGGCGAACATCGCGTGGTGGAGCATCGGCCCCTGGCTGATCGTCGCTTTGGTCCCGTCGGTGTAGACGAGGTCGGGCGTGACGCCGATGATCGTGCAGCCGGTGCACGGCTTGGCGATGTTCTGGACGATCTGGTTGCTGATCATCCCCGCGTTTTCGTGGTCGTGCGGGTCCCCGTTGCCGGCCGGGATCGTGTACGGGCCGTAGTCGATCGTTTTCGTCGTGATCGTCGCGTTCGCGGTCGCCGGGACGGCGAGCAGCGCGAGCGCGCAGACGAGCATGGCCAAGCGTTTGATCGCTTGCATCAAAAATTCTCCCCCTTCGAGAGTCGGACGGGAGGGCGTCTCCCTGCGAGAGCCCTCTTTAATGTTCAAGAAACCTAGAGTGAAGACACGAGTGTGTCAACTTAGGTACGCATAAGTCGCGCGCATTTGCGGTACCTGTCACCCGGGCTTGACATGTGACTATTTAGTCACCTATTCTCTTCGTTCATGGACGAGGTCTTCAAGGCGCTGGGTGATCCAACCCGCCGGGAGCTGCTCGATCAGCTTTTCGAGCGGGACGGGCAGACGCTGAGCGCCCTGGAGGAGCGGTTGCCGATGACCCGCTTCGGCGTCATGAAGCACCTAAAAGTCCTCGAGCAGGCGGGACTGGTGACGACCCGGAAGCACGGGCGGGAGAAGCTGCACTTCCTCAACCCCGTCCCGATCCGACTGATTCACGACCGCTGGGTCAGCAAGTACGCGGCGCCCTGGGCCTCGGCCCTGACGGAGCTGAAGCACGAAATCGAGAACGATGAGAGCGAGGAGAAGGAACGATGAACGACGAGCAGGCCTACACGGTGGTGGGCGGGCGCGGCAGCATGACCGTGTTCGAGATCTACATCAAGACGACGCCGGAGCGCCTCTGGGAGGCGATCACCAGCGAGGAGATGCGCAAGCGCTACAGCTTCGGGGTCGGGACGGTCTCCGACTGGACCGAGGGCTCGGAGTACAAGTCGGCGGTCCCCGGCGTGGTGGACATCGCCAGCGGTGAGAACCTCGAGGTCGACCCGCCACGGCGACTCGTGCAGAGCTTCACCGCGCTCTGGAGCGAGGACGTGCAGCGGGAAGGCGCCTCGCGCGTGACCTGGGAGATCGAGCCGGTCGGCACCTCCTGCCGCCTGCGCGTCACCCACGACCAGCTCGGCGAGAGCGCCAACAACGAACTCTACGGCGGCTGGCCGATGATCCTCTCCGGCCTGAAGACGCTGCTGGAGACCGGGGAGGACCTCGACACGCCAGGGTCCCTGCGCTACTCCGGCGCCGCCGGGTAGCTAGGCGGCGATCTGGGGCGCCGGCGGCTGCGGCTGCGGCGTCGGCGGCGTCGGGTCCGGCATCGGCGGGCCCGGTGGTCCGGGTGGCCCCGGCTCGGGCGATGGGGTGGGCGGTTCCGGGTCCGGTTGGGGTGGTCCCGGGACCGGCGTCTCCAGTTTCGGTGGGTCAAGAGTGATTTCCATGCCCTCGCTCTACCCGTTTCTTCGACGATGCCTACGGGGTAGCCGGAGCGAACCCGACAACGAGGAGGCCAGTCGATGACGCAACCGACCCTGGAGGACGCCCGCACCCTGAGCGAATGGCGACCGCCGCTGGGGGTTCTCTCCATCTACCTCGGCTTCGACCCCGCCGACCGCACCGGCGCCTGGCGGACCGAGCTGCGCAACGCCCTCGACGCGATCCTCGAGCAACACAAGGAAGCCGAGCACGACCGCCGCGTCGCCCTGCGTGCGACGGCGAAGCGGCTGACCGAACGCTTCGAGGACGGCGAGCTGCGGCCGCCGCCGCGGGGCGAAGCTGGCTTCGTCGAAGTCTCCGAGAAGGAGGGAGCCGAGCACTGGTTTGGGACCGGCGTCGCCCCGGCCGCCAGCGCCTGCGCCGAGCTTGGAACGGAGCCGGTGGTGGCGCCGCTGCTCGACCTCTGCGCCCACGGCGCCAGCCGCGCCGTCGCCGTCCTCTCCTCCGAGCGGGTGCGGTTGCTGCGCTGCACCGAAGGGGCGCTGGAGGAGCTCGAGGACTGGGAGCTCAGCATCACTAGCCTCGACTGGCGCGAGCAGAAAGACGATCAGTTCGGCGAACGCCTTGACCACAACCGGCAGCGCTTCCTGACCGAGTGCGGCGGCCTCGTCGCCAAGCGGCTCGAGGGGGACGGCCTCGCGGAGGCGATCGTCTTCGGCCCGGCCCGGGATCTCGAGAGCTTCGAGGCCGGATTCAACTCCTCGTCCGCCAAACTCGCCATCGGCGGTGACTCCGACCTGATCTCGGTCCCGCGCGGGCAGCTGACCGACGTCGTCGCCGCCGCCGTTGAGCGGCTTGAGGAGGAGCGCGACCGGGCGGTCGTCGAGCGGGCGTTGGAGGAGGCGAAGGGGGGCAGTCGTGGGGCTGCTGGCCTGCAGGAGACGAAAGAGGCGCTGGCCGAAGGCCGCGTCGACCACCTCGTCTTTGACTCTTCGCTGGGCGAGGAGGCCGAGTCGCTGATCCGTGCGGCGCTCTCCAGCGGTGCGCGGGTCACCGTTGTCCGCGACGAGCGGGCGGAGGCGCTTGCTGAGGCGGACGGGGTTGCTGCTGTTCTTCGCTACTGAGCGGGAGACGAGGGAGGGGGTCGGCGGACAACTGCGGGGAGGGTCCGGCGACCCCCTCCCTCGTCTCCCGATGTGTGATTTCCGTCCGGTTCGCTGTTCCAACCCTGGGGTACGAGGGAGCAGGAAACGAAAACGGCAAAAGGAGAACAGTTGAGTGTGCAAGAGAGGGTTGCTGGAGGACCCCTGGGGAAGGTTGTAGGGAAGGCGAAGCAGATGGCTGGGGCGGCGTTGGGTCGTGAAGATCTGCACCGTGAGGGGCAGTTGCAGGAGGTTCAGGCCGACGCCCAGGCTGAGGCGGCGGCGAAGGCTGCGGAGGCCGAGCGCAAGGAGCAGGAGGCCAAGGTCGAGGCCGAGCGGGCGGAGGTCCAGGCCGAGCGCCACGAGGTCGAACTCGAGGCTGCTGAGATCGAGGCCGAGGAGCGGGCCGAGCGCCAGCGCGCCGAGGAAGAGCGCGAGGCGGCGAAACGAGCCCAGGCAGACAAAGCTGCGGCCGAGCGCGAGCGGCTCACCGGGGAAAAACGCGCCCAGGCCAAACGTGAGCAAGCAGCGGCGGAGAAGGGCGCGGCCAAAAAAGAGGCAACGAAACTGAAGCGCGAAGCCGCCAGGGCCGAAGAGGCCGCGGCCGCGATCGATCCGAAGGAGGAGAAGTAGAGATGGCGATGCCGACGATCTCGAAGACGATCTTCAACTCGTCGCTGAAGTTGGCGAGGGCACCGTTCGACCTCGCGCTCGGCGCGATGGGCGGCTCCGACTCGACCGCCAAGCACCTGCTCGACCGCGCCGAAGCGGGCGCCCGCAGCGCCACCGGCGTCCTCTTCGCCGATCCGGAGCTGAAGGAACAGGGCCGGACGGCGCTGCTGGCGACGAAGGAGCGCGAGCGGGCGACGGAGCTGCGCGAGCAGGCTGAGGTGACCGAGCGCGAGGCGGAGGAGCGTCAGGCCGAAGTCAGCGAAGCGGCCGCGAAAGCCGCCGCCGAGGCCCGCCGCAAGGCCGAGCAGGAGAAACGGCAGGCGGAGAAACGGCGCCGCGAGCGCGAGGCGAAAGCCAAGAAAGCCGAGAAAGAGAAAAAGCAGAAAGCTGCGAAAACGGCGACGAAAGTCAAACGGGTCAACGCCAAAGCCGAAAAAACGGCGCAGCTGGAGAAGCTCGAGGCCAAAGAAGAGAGCATCGAGGCCAAAGAAGACGCCGCCGCAGTCGAGCGGGAAGCGGAGCTGCTCCAGGAGGCCGCGGAAGAAACCAAGAAGGCCCGCAAGAACGGGGACGGCAGCTAGGGCGCGTTCTCGAGATAGAAGACCTCGGCGCAGACGTCTTGTTCTGCGTCGAGGCCGCTGATGAAGGCGCGGACCTTGCGCCCGGTCAGGCGCTCGATGATCTCGGTGAACTTGTCGTGGGTCGCCGATTGGAAATACATCCGCGTGTCCCGCAGGCGCTGGTGCTCGCCCATCTCGGCGAGACTGCGCTCGGCCGGGGTGAAGGTGTTCTCGAGCGAGCAGACGACGATGTCGGGGCCGGCGAATTCGGTTCGCGCTTTCGTCGGCCCGCGCCCGAAGAGCTCCTTGTAGAGGCGGACCATCTCGCGCGAGATCTCCGCCCGCACCGACTCGTGGTAGCCGGGCTCGTCTCGTTCGATCGCCTGGCTCTTCTCGATCGTCTCGGTGTCCCCTTGCTCTGCCATATGACTAGCGCTACCCGTCAGGCCGACCGATTTAATCCAGCCCCGCCGTGGGTAGGAGTACGAGGATGGCCACCAACCAGTCCGCCGGCGACCCGGCGGTAACGATCACCCCCTACCCAGACGGGCCGTACCTCGTCCGGGGCGACTTCGTCGTCACCGACCAGGAGGGCAACGAGCTGCCGACCGAGCGGCGCACGATCGCCCTCTGCCGCTGCGGCAAGAGCCGGATGCGGCCGTTCTGCGACGGCACCCACAAGCTCGTCGGGTTCAAAGCGCCGAGCAGCCAGGAGCCATGGCCGGGCGACTGATCGAGCTGCCGGCCCCGCGCGGGCCGCTCAGCGAGCAGCTGTTCGAGGCACTGGAGGGGCCGGCGCACGCGCGCCTTGCCTCCCCGGGGGTGATCGAGAGCGCCGACCCGCTCGTCGACGAGGACCTCCAGCTCGCCCTCTACGTCGCTTACGAGCTCCACTACACCGCGATCAGGGGCGTCGACGAGCGCTGGGAGTGGGCGCCCTCGCTGCTCTCCTTCCGCGGCGCCCTGGAGCGGCCGTTCGAAGAGGCGGTGGCGGAGCTGGTGCCGCCGGCCGAAGCGGCCGAGCTCGAGTCCGTCGGCGCCGCCCTGCAGGGAATCGTCGCCGAGGACCCCGGTCCGCCGCTCTCCCGCTACATCGAGACGCAGGGGACGCGCGAGCAGGTCCTCGAGCACGTCGTCCACCGCTCCGCCTACCAGCTGAAGGAGGCCGACCCGCTCTCCTGGGCGATCCCGCGCCTCTCGCCGCGGCCGAAGGCGGCGATGCTCGAGGTCCAGTTCGACGAGTACGGCGGCGGCAGCGCCGAGCGCATGCACTCGGTTCTCTTCGCGAAGACGATGGCCGGGCTGGGCCTGAACCCCGAGTACGGCGCCTACCTCGACCGGCTGCCGGCGGTGACCCTGGCCAGCGTCAACATGCTCACCGGCTTCGGCTTGCACCGCCGCCGCCGGGGCGCCGCCATCGGTCACCTCGCCGCCTTCGAGATGACCTCCTCGATCCCCAACCGCCGCTACGGCAACGCCCTGCGCCGGCTCGGCTACGGCCCCGAGGTCACCCACTTCTACGACGAGCACGTCGAGGCCGATTCCGTGCACGAGAACATCGCCGCCTGGGACATGGCAGGCGGCCTCGCCGCCGACGAGCCCGAGGTCGCCGCCGACATCCTCTTCGGCGCCCGGGCGCTGCTGCAGGTCGAGGC
>Ga0207709_10002038_pt1 | contig 13088 bp, 14 predicted proteins | sample KBSM34metaG_FD_184397 | JGI IMG/M metagenome (GOLD analysis project Ga0207709, IMG submission 184397) | Miscanthus rhizosphere microbial communities from Kellogg Biological Station, Michigan, USA - KBS M3-4 metaG (SPAdes) (version 2) | ecosystem: Host-associated > Plants > Roots > Rhizosphere >...
AGCGCTGTCCTGGTTGCCCTACGTCGGCTGGCTGGTGGAAATCCTGGCGTTGTACTGCGCCTTGGGCCTGCGCAGCCTCGGCGAGCATGTGGAGCCGGTGGCCCAGGCGTTGCGCAGTGACGATCTGGAAGAAGCGCGCCGCCGGGTGGGCTTTCTGGTGAGTCGCCAGACCAGCGAGCTGGACGCCACCGAAGTGGCCCGCGCGGCCACCGAATCGGTGCTGGAAAACGGCAGCGACGCGGTGTTCGCCGCGCTGTTCTGGTTTGCCGTGGCCGGCGCGCCCGGGGTGGTGCTCTACCGTCTGAGCAATACCCTGGATGCGATGTGGGGCTACCGCAACGAGCGCTTCGAACGCTTTGGCTGGGCTGCGGCGAAGATTGACGACCTGCTCAATTACATTCCCGCGCGCCTGGTGGCCCTGACTTACGCCTTGCTGGGCAAGACCCGGCTGGCACTCAAGTGCTGGCACCGCCAGGGCCCGACCTGGGACAGCCCGAATGCTGGCCCGGTGATGGCTGCTGGGGCGGGCGCCCTGGGAGTGGAGCTGGGTGGCGCAGCGATTTATCACGGTGAGCTGCATCAGCGCCCGCAACTGGGTGAAGGCGAGCCGGCCAGTGCCGGTTCCATTGATCGTGGCTGGCAGCTGGTGCAGCGAGGTGTCTGGCTGTGGCTGCTGATTCTTTGCCTGGGGGCTGAATTCTATGCTTGAGCACGGCGGACGACTGCGCAAGGCGGCCGAGCAATACGGGATTGCCGAAGATGCCTGGCTGGACTTGTCCAGCGGGTTGGCGCCCTGGCCATTTCCCCTGCCGCCCATTGCGCTGCGTGCCTGGGCGCGCCTGCCGGAAACCGATGACGGACTGGAACAGGCGGCCCGCGAATACTATGGCGCCAGTGAAGTGCTGCCGGTGGCCGGCTCCCAGGCAGCAATCCAGTTGCTGCCGCGCTTGCGTCGAGCGGGCAAGGTCGGTGTGCTGTCGCCCTGTTATGCCGAGCATGCCGAAGCCTGGCGCCGCAGCGGCTACCGGGTACGCGAAGTGCTGGAGCAGGAAGTGGATTTCTTCCTCGACAGCCTCGATGTGCTGGTGGTGGTCAACCCGAACAACCCTACCGGCCTGAGCCTGACCCCGGAGCGCCTGCTGGACTGGCACGCGCGCCTGGCTCAGCGCGGCGGCTGGCTGGTGGTGGACGAAGCCTTCATGGACAACACCCCGCACCTGAGCCTGGCTCGCCACGCCCATCAGGTGGGGCTGATTGTGTTGCGTTCGTTCGGCAAGTTCTTTGGCCTGGCCGGAGTACGCCTGGGTTTTGTCCTGGCCGAGCGCCGGCTGCTCAAACTGCTGGCGGAGCAGGTCGGACCCTGGGCGGTCAGCGGGCCGACCCGGGTGGTGGGGCAGGCCTGCCTGCGCGATACCCAGGGGCACGCCCGGCAAAGGTTGCGCAGCGAAGCGGCGAGCGAGCGTCTGGTTGAAGTCCTCGAGCGCCATGGTCTCAAGCCCCAGGGCGGTTGCGCGCTGTTTCAGTGGCTGATCAGTGCCGAGGCCGAATCGCTTTATCACTTCATGGCGCGCCGCGGCATTCTCCTGCGGCTGTTCACCCATAACAGCAGCCTGCGCTTCGGCCTGCCCGCCGAGGAGGCCGATTGGGATCGCCTGGAACAGGCGCTGCAGGCCTATCGCAGGGAATATCCATGAGCACTCTGATGGTTCAAGGCACCACCTCGGATGCCGGCAAGAGCACCCTGGTGACGGCCCTGTGCCGTTGGCTGCGGCGCCAGGGTGTCAGCGTGGTGCCGTTCAAGCCCCAGAACATGGCCCTCAACAGTGCGGTGACTGCCGATGGCGGCGAGATCGGCAGGGCCCAGGCCGTCCAGGCCCAGGCGGCCAATCTGGCGCCCCACACCGACATGAACCCGGTGCTGCTCAAGCCCAATAGCGATACCGGCTCTCAGGTAATCATTCACGGCCGCGCCGTGACCAGCATGAACGCGGTGGCCTATCACGACTACAAGGCCATCGCCATGCAGGCCGTACTGGCTTCCCATGAGCGCCTGAAAAGCGCTTATCAGGTGGTGATGGTGGAAGGTGCCGGCTCGCCGGCGGAGATCAACCTGCGGGCCGGCGATATTGCCAACATGGGCTTTGCCGAGGCGGTGGACTGCCCGGTGCTGCTGATCGCCGACATCAACCGCGGTGGGGTCTTCGCCCATTTGGTGGGCACCCTGGAACTGCTGTCTCCCAGTGAGCAGGCCCGGGTAAAGGGCTTCATCATCAACCGCTTTCGTGGCGACCTGGCGTTGTTGCAACCGGGCCTGGACTGGCTGGAGGCCCGTACCGGCAAGCCGGTGATCGGCGTGCTGCCCTATGTCCTGGACCTGCACCTGGAAGCCGAGGACGGTATCGACCAACGCCAGGTGGGCAAGGTCGAACAGTTGCTCAAGGTGGTGGTGCCGGTGCTGCCGCGCATCAGCAATCACACGGATTTCGATCCGTTGCGCCTGCATCCTCAGGTCGACTTGCAATTCATCGGCCCCGGCCAGGCGATTCCTGCTGCCGATCTGATCATCCTCCCCGGCTCGAAAAGCGTACGGGGCGATCTGGCCTACCTGCGCAGCAACGGCTGGGATCGGGCGATTGCCCGCCACCTGCGCTACGGCGGCAAAGTGCTGGGCATCTGCGGTGGCCTGCAAATGCTTGGCGAGCAGGTGCATGACCCGCTCGGGCTCGAAGGCGCTGCGGGCTCCAGCCCCGGCCTGGGCCTGCTGGCATTTGAAACCGTGCTCGAAGAAGAGAAACAGCTGCGTAACGTCAGCGGTCGCCTGAGCCTGGAGAATGCCGCGGTCAGTGGTTATGAAATTCACGCCGGGGTCACTCGCGGGCCGGCCCTGGAGCTGGCCGCCGTGCAACTGGACGACGGTCGCAGCGATGGCGCCTGCAGCGCCGACGGGCAGATCCTCGGGACTTACCTGCACGGTCTGTTCGAAACCCCTGCGGCCTGCAGTGCGCTGCTGCGCTGGGCCGGGCTCGAAGCGGTGCAGGAGGTGGATTACCACGCCTTGCGTGAACGCGATATCGAGCGTCTGGCGGACCTGGTGGAGCATCACCTGGACACCGCTGCACTGCGTCGGCTCTGTGGCCTTTGAGCGCTCAACCCAGGCCGTCTTCCCTATCAGAGGTGCCCAAGCATGTTGCAACTGATCCTCGGCGGTGCCCGGTCCGGCAAGAGCCGCCTCGCTGAAAAGCTCGCCGGTGACAGCGCCCTGGCGGTGACCTACATCGCCACCAGCCAGCCCCTGGATGGCGAGATGAATCAACGCATTGCCCATCATCGCGAGCGGCGTCCGGCCCATTGGGGCTTGATCGAGGAGCCGCTGGAGCTGGCCCGGGTGCTGCAGGAATCTGCCGGCGAAGGGCGCTGCCTGCTGGTGGACTGCCTGACCCTGTGGCTGACGAACCTGCTGATGCTTGAGGACCCCGAGCGTCTGGCCGCCGAACGCGAGGCCTTGTTGCATTGCCTGGCGAACTTGCCGGGGGAGATCATTTTTGTCAGCAACGAAACCGGAATGGGTGTCGTGCCGCTGGGCGAATTGACTCGCCGCTATGTGGATGAAGCCGGTTGGCTGCATCAAGCCCTGGCCGAGCGTTGTCAGCGAGTGGTGCTGACGGTCGCCGGCCTGCCCCTGACTTTGAAAGGAACTGCGTTATGAGTAACTCCTGGTGGCTGGAACCGTGCAAGGCAATCGACACCCAGATGGTCGAGCAGGCCCTGGCGCGTCAGCAGCAACTGACCAAGCCGGCCGGCTCTCTCGGGCGCCTGGAGCCACTGGCGGTACGCCTGGCGGGCCTGCAAGGACGGCTCAAGCCCGGCATCGAGCGGCTATGGATCGCCATCTTCGCCGGTGACCATGGGGTGGTGGCCGAGGGCGTTTCCGCCTACCCGCAGGAAGTCACCGGGCAGATGTTGTTGAACTTCGTCAGCGGCGGAGCGGCCATCAGCGTGCTGGCCCGGCAACTGCAGGCGCAACTGGAGGTGGTGGATCTGGGCACAGTGACGCCAGGCTTGAACCTGCCGGGGGTGCGCCACCTGAACCTGGGGGCTGGCACGCAGAATTTTGTCCAGGGGCCGGCCATGACCCATGCACAAGGCGAGCAGGCCCTGCAAGCCGGCCGCGACAGCGCGCTGCGGGCTCATGCCGACGGCGCCCAGCTGTTTATCGGCGGTGAAATGGGTATCGGCAATACCACCGCAGCCAGTGCCATTGCCTGTGCCCTGCTGGGGATTCCAGTGGCACAACTGGCCGGGCCGGGCACCGGCCTGAATGCCGAGGGGGTCAATCACAAGGCGCAGGTTATCGAGCGTGCCCTGGCGCTGCACGATGCCTCTCGCGGCGATGCCTTGCAGACCCTGTTCAACCTGGGTGGCTTTGAAGTGGCGGCGCTGGTGGGGGCTTACCTGGCGTGTGCCCAGGAGGGCATTGCGGTGCTGGTGGACGGTTTCATCTGCAGCGTCGCCGCGTTGGTGGCGGTGCGTCTGAATCCGGCCTGCGCGCCCTGGTTGCTGTTCGCCCACCAGGGCGCCGAGCCCGGGCACCGGCATGTGCTGCAGACCCTGCAAGCCGAACCCTTGCTGGACCTGGGCCTGCGCCTGGGTGAAGGCAGCGGCGCCGCCCTGGCAGTGCCGTTGCTGCGGCTGGCCTGTGACCTGCACGGGCAGATGGCGACTTTCGCCGAAGCAGCGGTGGCGGATCGTCCGGTATGACCTTGCGCCTGGACCTGTTGCGCCACGGTGAAACCGAACTGGGTGGTGGCCTGCGCGGCAGCCTGGACGATGCGTTGACTGCAACGGGCTGGCAACAGATGCGCGAAGCTGTCCAGGGGCGGGGTCCCTGGGACCGGGTACTGAGTTCGCCATTGCAGCGCTGTGCGCGTTTCGCCCAAGAAATGGCGGAGCAGCTGCAGTTGCCGCTGAGCCTCGAGCCTGATCTTCAGGAACTGCACTTTGGCGCCTGGGAAGGGCAGAGCGCGGCGGCGCTGATGGAAACCGACGCCGATGATCTGGGGCGTTTCTGGGCCGATCCCTATGCATTCACCCCGCCTGGGGGCGAGCCGGTAGAGCTGTTCTCCCTGCGGGTGCTGGGGGCGATAGAGCGCTTGTACCAGGCCTGCGCCGGGCAGCGTGTGCTGCTGGTCAGCCATGGCGGGGTCATGCGCTTGCTGCTGGCCCGGGCTCGAGGGCTGCCGCGCCAGCAGTTGTTGAACGTTGAAGTGGGTCATGGCGCGCTGTTTCGTCTGCAGGTCGCCAGCGAAGGCCGGATGAGCGAGGAGGGCTGAGATGTTGCCGTTCTGGATTGCCTTGCAGTTTCTCAGCAGCCTGCCGGTCCGCCTGCCGGGCATGCCTCGGCCTGAAGAGCTGGGCCGCTCGCTGTTGTTCTATCCGTTGGTGGGGCTGCTGTTCGGCGTGCTGTTGTGGGTGCTGAATGCCATGCTGGGCGGTATTCCCCTGTTGCTGCATGCGGCCTTGCTGCTGACCGCCTGGGTCCTGCTCAGCGGTGGTCTGCACCTGGATGGCCTGGCGGACAGTGCCGATGCCTGGCTGGGGGGCTTTGGCGATCGAGAGCGGACCCTGAGCATCATGAAGGACCCCCGTAGTGGTCCGATCGCCGTGGTGACCCTGGTGCTGGTGCTGCTGCTCAAGTTCACCGCCCTGGTGGCGCTGATCGAACAGCAGCAGGGCTTTGCCTTGTTGCTGGCGCCGCTGATCGGCCGCGGGGCATTGCTGGGCCTGTTTCTCTGCACGCCTTATGTGCGTGCCGGTGGGCTGGGGCAGGCGCTGGCTGACCACCTGCCACGTGTGGCCGGGCGGCAAGTGCTGGGCTTCAGCGTACTGGCCTGTTTGCTGCTGGGAGGCTACAGCGGGTTATGGGCAGTGCTGCTGGCCACTGTGCTGTTCTTCTGGCTGCGGCAAGTGATGATGCGGCGCCTGGGTGGTACCACTGGAGACACTGCCGGGGCTGTGCTTGAACTGTTGGAAACTGCCGTATTGCTCGGGGTGGCGCTGTTTTGAGTGGAGCACGGGATTGACGATTTTCATGAAAAATCTTGCCTTGGAATAATCACGGGTATATACACGCATCATGCTTCCCTCTCAGTGTTTGTGCACCAACCTGCGTCGCGCCGCCCGTGGCGTCAGCAGGTACTACGACGGCGCCCTTGATGGCTTCGGGATCAACGTTGCCCAGTATTCTCTGCTGAACAACCTGTTGCGCCTTGATCAGCCAAGCATTTCCAGCCTGGCGGAAGCCATGGGGCTGGATCGCAGCACGCTCGGGCGCAATGTGCGGGTCCTGGAAGCTGCAGGGCTGGTGCGCCTGCAGGAAGGCGACGATCAGCGAAACCGGCTGGTGCTGTTGACCGAGGCCGGGCATGAGCGGCTGGTGGCGGCCTTGCCTGCGTGGGAAGCGGCTCAGCAGCGGTTGATCGATCGCCTGGGTGTGGAAAAGCGTGAAACCTTGTTGGCCTTGCTGAACGAACTGTCTTGAGCGCCTTTCGTTCGACTATAAGCGGGTATATACCCGTAACTGGAGAATAAAAATGTCATCGATTTGGCGTACCAGCGGCTGGGTGCTTCTCGGCAGCGCATTGATCCTGGCCTTGTCGCTGGGGATCAGGCATGGCTTCGGCCTGTTCCTGCCGCCCATGAGCGCGCAGTTTGGCTGGGGGCGCGAAGTCTTCGCCTTCGCCATTGCCCTGCAGAACCTGATCTGGGGGCTGGCCCAGCCTTTTACCGGAGCCTTGGCCGATCGTTTTGGTGCGGCGAAAGTGGTGCTGGTGGGTGGCGTGCTGTACGCGGTCGGGCTGGTGTTCATGGGGCTGTCGGATTCGGCCCTGACCCTGTCCCTGAGTGCCGGGCTGCTGATCGGCATAGGTCTGTCGGGTACGTCCTTCTCGGTAATTCTCGGTGTTGTCGGCCGCGCCTTGCCGCCGGAAAAACGCAGCATGGGCATGGGGATTGCCAGTGCGGCAGGTTCCTTCGGCCAATTTGCCATGCTCCCCGGAACCCTGGGGCTGATCGGCTGGCTGGGCTGGTCTACGGCGCTGCTGGTGCTGGGCTTGCTGGTGGCCTTGATCGTGCCATTGGTGAGCATGCTCAAGGACAAACCGCTGCCGGCGCTGGGACATGAGCAGAGCCTCATGGAGGCCTTGCGTGAAGCCTGTTCCCATTCAGGGTTCTGGCTGTTGGCATTCGGCTTTTTCGTCTGTGGCTTCCAGGTGGTGTTCATCGGCGTGCACTTGCCGGCGTATCTGGTGGACCAGCACTTGCCGGCGACCGTGGGCACCACGGTGCTGGCCCTGATTGGCCTGTTCAATATCTTTGGTACCTATACCGCCGGCTGGCTGGGTGGGCGGATGTCCAAGCCGCGCCTGCTGACGGGCCTGTATATGCTACGGGCGGTGGTGATCGGGCTGTTCCTGTGGTTGCCGGTGACTCAGGCCAGCGCCTATCTGTTCGGCATGGCCATGGGCTTTCTCTGGCTGTCCACCGTGCCTTTGACCAACGGCACCGTGGCCACCTTGTTTGGCGTGCGCAACCTGTCCATGCTCGGCGGCATTGTGTTCCTGTTCCACCAATTGGGGTCTTTCCTTGGTGGTTGGCTGGGGGGCGTGGTGTATGACCGTACCGGGAGCTACGACTTGATCTGGCAGGTGGCGATTCTCCTTAGTCTGTTGGCTGCGGCACTGAACTGGCCGGTGCGCGAGCGGCCGGTGGCGCGTTTGCAGGCCAGCGCGGCATGAACCGCTGGCTGCTGCGCGGTGCCGGCCTGGGCCTCGGCATTCTATTGTTGCTGCTGGCCTGGTGGGGCTGGCACCGGGGCGGCCTGGCGCTGATGCAGCTGGGCATGGGCGCTTGCTAGGGGAGCGAGGGGGCGAGTAACGTCGTAGCCCGACACTTTGACAAGGATTCTGGACATGGCTATGCGCTGGTTTGCGGTTCCAGCTTTACTCGCGACCTTGGCCGGCTCGGCATGGGCGGCGGACTGTCCGCCCCTGTTGCAGGGTTCCTTGCCCAAATTGCACGCCAAGGAATCCATCGACTTGTGCCAGCGCTTTGCCGGCAAGCCGCTGGTGGTGGTCAATACGGCGAGCTTCTGCGGGTTTGCTCCGCAATTCAAAGGCCTTGAGGCGCTGTACCAGCGTTACAAGGATCAAGGGCTGGAAGTGGTGGGCGTGCCCTCCAATGACTTCAAGCAAGAGTCCAAGGATGGCGCGGAGACTGCCAAGGTCTGCTACGTCAATTACGGCGTGACCTTCACCATGACCGAGCCACAGAAGGTTCGGGGGGCGGATGCGGTGCACCTGTTCAAGGTGCTGGCGCAGCAGAGTAGCGCGCCGAAGTGGAATTTCTATAAATACGTGGTGGATCGCCAGGGCAATGTGATTGCCAACTTTTCCAGCCTGACCAAACCGGACAATCCGGAATTCATCGAAGCGGTGGAGAAGGCATTGGCGTCGAAATCCTGAGAAAGCCTATTCATTAGCCAATAAAAAACCCGCATCTGCGGGTTTTTTATTGGTTTGAAACTGCGCGGCCTAGAGTTCGTTAGAACTTGTAGGTGGCGCCCAGGCCGTAGCCCCATGCGCTGTTCTGGTAAGTAGCGCTGTAGGCATTGCCTTTGCCGGTTCTGTTGACGTTGACGTCTTCTTCCTTCAGGTAGGAAACCGCCAGGTCCAGAGTCAGGTCTTCAGTCGGGCTGTAGCCGGCACCGAAGCTGATGGCCTTACGGTCACCGGTAGGGATACGTACGGAACGGTCGGTGTTGTTGGTTGGCGCCTGGTCAACCGAGAGGCCGCTGCGCAGAACCCACTCTTTGTTGACCTTGTAGGAAACACCAACAGCCGAGGCCCAGGTGTCGTGCCAGTTCTGTGGCTCGGTGATGGTGCCGATCGGGCCCCTGGAACCGCCAAGCAGGGCAGGAACACCTTCGTTGTTCACGGTGATGTCTTTCAGGCGGCTCCAGCGAGTCCAGGTGCTACCTGCGTAGACGGTCCACTGGTCATCCAGTTTCTGGGTGACAGAGAAGTCGACGACTTCCGGAGTAGTGATGTCCAGCGAGGCGTCGTAACGGCCGCCATTGAACGGACCGAAGCCCGGGCCGGCGATGTTGGTGTGGCCTTCCAGCTTGTACTTGACCTTCGAGTGGTAGGTCAGGCCCAGGCGAGTAGTGTCGGTAGGCTGGACGATGATGCCGACGTTGTAGCCGATGGCGGTATCGTCACCCTTGATCTTCACGCTGCCATCATTGCGGCCGAAGAGCGCAGGGTTTGGAAACGGAGTCGCGGAAGTCAGTTCACCGCTCAGGCGGTTGATGGTCGGGCCGAAGCCGATCGACACCATGTCATTGAAGGCATAGCTGACGGTCGGTTGCAGGGTGACGACCTTGACTACGCTCTTGTCGCCGTAATAGCGGCTGGCAGAAGTGGACTCATAGTTGGTAACCAGGCCGAAGGGGGCATAGGCGCCCAGACCCAATGCCCAGCCGTTGCCCAGTTGTTTGACGAAGAACCCCATAGGAACGCTGGTGAACGGAACCATGTCGCCGTCGCTGGTGCCGCCGGGTGGGCCTCCCTTGACGTTTTTCAGGTTGGTCTTGGCATCGATTGCCGCTACGCCGACAGTTACCTGGTCACGTTGCAGCAGGGACATGCCGGCAGGGTTACCGTAAACGGTGCTGGCATCTTCGGCAGAAGAGGAACGACCCGCGAAGCCGGTACCCATGCCGCTGATGCTTTGTTCGTTAAGAGCAAAACCGCTGGCGAAAAGTTGGGTAGAGGCAAGTGCAACCGCGAGACTTATGGTGGATTTGAGCATTACTTTTTTCATTATTAGAACTCCTGGTGATCACCGAGGCGAAAATTACCAACATTTCGATCTCGGCGCTATAGGCTGCAACAGTTGATTTAGAGCGGTTTTGTAGGACAATCCGACCAAAATCGGCTTCTTTCTCCGATTTTGCAAAAGTCGTTGTCAGCAGGCGACCTGGTTTAACGGTGCAATGCAGGTCTGCCAGGCGCAGGCGAAATCTCTTAAACGTCCTTGTGGTTGAAAGGTCTTCCTCCAGATGCGGGCCATGCCGAGCAGGTCGTCGGCAGCGGGGAGCGGCGTGTGTTGTTCTTCCACCAGCAACCAGGCAATGGCGGTGGCGTAACGCAGGTTGACGGTCAGTTCCAGGTGCGGCCCGCTGAGGAATGCATGCTGGCTGGCGAGCCCGCGAACCAGGCTGGCCCGTTCCGGATCCAGTGCCAGGTACTGGTCCCAGAGGGCTTGATGGCGCAATTCGGTGATGCGGTAGAGGCCGTGGCCACGACGATCGTGCAGGGCTGAGCCCAGCGCCGATTGGCTGGCGGCAATGCCCAGCAGCAGGACTTCAGCGGTTTTGCTATGGCTGCCCAGGTACATCAGCGTCGGGCGGATCACATAGCGGCACAACTCGCTGGCGGCGATACCCATAAAGCCCTCGAAGTGTGAAATGGCCGGCGAAACCTGAAGGGCGCTTGGCAGCAAAAAAGGATCAGGTTTGCCGGAAGCGGTTCAGGCCGCTTGAGTTGAAGTGTAGTGTCATATCTGTGCTGTAAAGGACTGTTTTTAAAATATTTCCGTCCTCTTGTTATAAGCCTTATATCGATTGGTACTTTGCTCTGTAGGGTAAATGGGCGAATTGCAGGCAATAAAAAGCCCCGCGATCAGGCGAGGCTTTTCAGGGTTTTCAGCAGTTCGGCGTATCAGGCAACCAGGGCCTGGCGCGCACGTTCGATCACTGCCTGCAGCGGTTCGGCGCTGGAATACTGGTCGGGATACAGGCGTTCGCTGTGACGGGCGATCCCATGTTCGTTGACCAGAGTGAAGCTGAAGCAACCTTTGCGAGCGGCCATGATCAGGCAGTTCAACGGTGCAAAGGCGTGGGTTAGGGTGCGAATGGCATCCTGAGTCTGGATTTGAGTAGACATAATTATTAGGTGTTCCTACAAATGACACGGTTAAGAACCGTGCAACGTTAAAACGTTCCAGTAAACGTCGACCAGCATTGGTCAAACGAAGAACCTGACTGGAACAAAGCAGCCAGTTGCAGCGCGTTGATTGGTTGCGCTAGGGCTGGCAGGTAGGTACTTAGGAGGGCAGGCAACACAGCAAGGGCAAAGGTTCGGGGCCCAGGGTGGAGATCCTGATCAATTTGCAGGTTGGTTCGGTCAGAGTAAATGGCTCGAGCACTGCCGTTGAATTCGTATCAAGGGCGATAGGGTGAGCTTTACCTGGAAACCATCGAGGTGGTCGGTCCTTGGTGTTCGACGTTGTGCTCGGTTGGAGACGCTGTCGATGGGACTTGTTCGACCAGAATTGACTTTCAGCTTGGTACTAACGGCGAGGATTCTATTGGGTTGAACGACATAATGCAAGTGTGCTAGGAAAAAACTTTCAGAAGAGGCCAGAGGCTCAAGCATCAGCTGTGTAACCGTTGCTGTTGTGGCGTGTACGAAAACAGTGCGTTACCGGCGTTAATCTGCGCAAGGTTGTGCACACTTGTTGCGCAGCGTGTCACCCCGTTGTCACCTTCCCCAACGCCCGCCCCTTAGCCTGTCTCGAGAATTTAAGTCAATGATAAACATCGCTTTTTTTTACTGGTGAAAAAATCGTCAGTTTGACTGCAAGGCCCGTCTCATGGGGCTTTGGGAGGGTTGTGGAGGGGTTGTCCACTGAGTTATCCACAGCTTCTGTGGATTGTCCCAAGCGCTTGCTCTAGGACGGGCGTGCTGGCTCTTTTAGGCTTTACCCGGGCGAAAAAAGGAGTAGAGTGGCGCGCCTTCCGATCTGCCCCACAGTGCTTTATGAAGTTTCGCTCCGTATCACCTTCTGTTACCGCGACCCCTGCCAGTGTTACCGAACCCAAGCGGTTTTCCCTGCGCGTTGCTCTCTGGCTGTTGGACAGCCCGCGCCTTGGTCACAACCCCAACGTCAAGCATTTTGCTGGACGCCTGCTCAAGCAGCCGGCCCGGGAAGGCGTGGTCGCGGCGCAGAGTCGCCTGGGCCAGTTGATGTGCCGCGAATGCGGCAACGCCCGTGATCGTCGCATCGGCCATGACCTGTTGCGCCAGGCTGCCCGTGCCGGCGACCGCCGTGCGCAACTGGAGCTGGGCCGGATCGAAGACTGAGCTGTCCAACACTCGGACGCTTGGTTAACCTTCATTTCTTCTTTCTACGGCAGGAATCGCTATGGCTATGGACGTGACCAGCTTGCTGCTTGGCCTGGCGGGAGCGGCGCTGCCGCTACTGGTTCTGGCCTGGCAACTGCAACGTCGGGCCAGTTCCAGCCAGACTGAGCTGAGCCTGCTGGAAGAGCGCCTGGCCACGGCCCAATTGGCCCAGGAGGGGTTGGCAGCACAGTTGGATGCCAGCCGCGATGAAGTCAGCGACCTGAGCCAGGCCAATGCTCTGAAGCAGGCGGACCTGGCAGCCCTGCGCCGCGAGGTCGAATTGCTGCAGATCGAGCGCGATAACGCCCGTGATGCCGCCCACGCCTGGAACCTGGAACGAGCCGCCAAAGAAAACGAATTGCGCCGGCTGGATGCCCTGGCGGCGTCCTTGAATGCCGAGCTTCGTGAGCAGCAGGACAGCCACCAGCAGCGCCTGACCGATCTGCAAGGCTCGCGGGATGAGTTGCGCGCCCAGTTCGCCGAGCTGGCGGGGAAGATCTTCGATGAGCGCGAACAGCGTTTCGCCGAGACCAGCCAGCAGCGCCTTGGGCAGTTGCTGGACCCGCTCAAGGAGCGTATCCAGTCCTTCGAGAAGCGGGTCGAGGAAAGCTATCAGGCCGAAGCCCGGGAGCGCTTCTCCCTGGCCAAGGAGCTGGAGCGCCTGCAACAGCTGAACCTGCGCCTGAGCGATGAGGCCACCAACCTGACCCGTGCCCTCAAGGGCCAGAAGACTCAGGGCAACTGGGGCGAGCTGATTCTGGAGCGAGTGCTGGAGCACGCCGGCCTGGAAAAGGGCCGCGAGTATCAGACTCAGGTCAGCCTCAAGGGCAGGTTCAGCTGTTG